>Ga0193716_1000388_pt1 | contig 27072 bp, 46 predicted proteins | sample U2c1metaG_FD_145901 | JGI IMG/M metagenome (GOLD analysis project Ga0193716, IMG submission 145901) | Soil microbial communities from a riparian zone of the East river system, Colorado, United States - U2c1 | ecosystem: Environmental > Terrestrial > Soil > Riparian zone | place: USA: East River...
CCGTGCAGTGTAGACCAAGCAGTTAAGCAATCATTCTTACTACGTAGGAGTCTAGGACAGCGAATACGCGGGCTTATACACATCCAATTGAGCCAATTGTTTCGTCAAATCTTCCAACGAATGACGGTTTCTTAGGAGTTGTGATAGACGTGCAAATGGCAATGAAGAAGAACGCAGTGGCGATGTGGCTGAAACCATTAATGATCCTATTTCGGGATTCAAAGTTGCTTGTGCTTTGCCCTGGTGCAGTCAAAAGATTGTTTCTACCTCTGGTGACCTTTGTCAGGTAATCAAGGCCCACAAATACTCTCGTTGGTTCTTCTTATATCTGTTTCTTCGACCTCTTTCGTTGTTGGTAGGCTGCGGGTGCTGGTGCTCGCTTGTTGATCAAGACGACCACGGCCTCTGTAACTTAATTTTGACCCTGCCGACCAAGTATCATCATGTCCTACAATGACCCGACCTCGCCAGGAAGCATGGTTTCCAGGCGGGGAACCAACAGGAACACCAACCGCTACAGCGTTACAGCGTTGTTCAGCATGGCCGCGGAACAGGATGTTGAGGTTGAGGATGATTTAGCCAGAGGTAAGTACATGGTGCCGTTTGTTTACTTCGTGTTCTAACGGTAGCTTTCAGCACAAAAGCGCCTTCGGGACTTGAAGGGTAGAATATCCGCCCAGTCCAAAAAGAACTTCGTTTTAGAACGAGACGTTCGTTACCTTGATTCACGTATTGCACTTCTAATTCAAAATCGCATGGCTTTGGATGAGGTAGGTCACAGCGCCTCGGTATTTGGGTTTGGGTTAACGCAGTGCCACAGCAACGTGAAGTTGAGAGAACTCTTGAAGAAGTGGACCCAACAGAAGGCCAATATCCAGATGACCGGAAACTGCAACAATACTCAAACCTCTTCTTCTTGCTACAATCCGAACCTCGACATATCGCCGCCCTCTGCCGTCTCGTTAGCCTTTCCGAAATCGATACCCTCCTTCAAACCGTCATGTTTACGCTCTACGGAAATCAATACGAAAGCAGAGAAGAGCATCTCCTATTGACAATGTTCCAGTCTGTGCTGTCCGCCCAATTCGAAACCGCCACCGAGTTTGGATCTCTGCTCCGTGCCAATACCCCCGTGTCTCGCATGATGACAACTTATACCCGCCGAGGTCCTGGACAGAGTTACCTCAAAAGTGTCTTGGCCGAACGTATCAATAGTTTAATCGAGCACAAAGACCTCAATCTGGAGATTAATCCTGTCAAGGTGAGTTGCTCGCCAACTTTACCCCGCATATATTCCGACTTTGTTTAAGGTCTACGAGCAAATGATCAATCAAATCGAGGAGGAGACAGGGTCATTACCGGCCAACTTGCCGCGGGGGGTACCTCCAGAGACTGCAGCTGCCAATCCAGATGTGCAGGCCATCATTGCACCACGTCTGACGATGCTTATGGAGATCGCCAATAGCTTCTTGGTGACCATCATCGATAGCATGGACAGTGTTCCTTATGGAATTCGGTGGATATGTAAACAGATCAGGAGTTTGACTCGGGTACGTCGCTGCCATTCGTATCATTTTTGTGACAGTGCCAACGCATTTCATATTGTAGAGGAAATACCCCGAGGCGACTGATTATGCTATATGTTCTCTTATTGGTGGTTTCTTCTTTCTTCGCTTCATCAACCCCGCCATTGTTACGCCTCAGGCATATATGCTGGTAGAGGGTGTCCCGGCAAAACACCCTCGGCGGACATTGACCCTGGTTAGTTCTTTCACCCAGTCTTTCAAGCTGTCCGTTTACTGACGTCGAGTAGATAGCCAAGATGCTCCAGAACTTGGCGAACAAACCGTCATATGCCAAGGAACAATACATGATGACCCTCAATCCCTTCGTCGAAAATAACAAGGCACGTATCAATCAATTCCTGAACAATTTGTGTGAAGTCGGCGATTTTTATGATACTCTCGAGGTGAGTGATGGTTATCCACGCTGTGTATATCCCTCGTTTATGCCTCTTTAGATGGATCAATACATGGCACTGTCCAAAAAGGATCTCATGATACATATCACCATGAACGAGTTGTACAACACTCATTCGTTGATCCTGCAGCACGTCGAGACCCTGGTATGTCGCTCTTTTAATGTAGCAGTCGCCCCTCTTTGACCGCCTGGCTAGTCACCAAATGATAAACAACACCTGCGCATCTTGACCGACGAGCTTGGTCCTGCTCCCCCCCAGGTTCCTCGTAAGGAGAACCGAACTATCGAACTCAACCTGTACAGCCGTTGGGAGACGCCCGTTCACGACATCCAGAGTGCATTGATGGACTCCGTATCCTCGAGTGACATGCTCTATATGGAGACCAAATCCATATTTGTTCAGCTTATCCGTTCTATTCCGCACGCAGCCGAAAAGCAGCCTTATAACCTCGCTGCTCTCGCCGAGCGTGCGGCGACGACGAAGGATGCTACTCTCGTGCGAAAAGGCATCAAGGTCAAGGAGATGCTACGTGAGCTCGAGGAGCAGAAGATTGTCGAACATACCGATGGTTATAAGCTGATGCAGGAGGAAGTGGCCGCTGAGCTCAATCATCTTGGCAACCTGCGGGAGAAGGTGTTGTTGGAGACCAAGTCTCTCGAGTCGGTCTACAAGACTATCCTCGACCACAATAACTATATGCGGTCGCAACTGGAACAGTACAAGGCCTATCTGCAGAATGTGCGATTGACAGCATCTAAAGATAAAGGTGCGACGACTGGTGTAGGGGTGGTCACTGTGGGAGGAAAGGAGAAAAAGCCCGCAAAAGCGGTTGTCCTTGGACCATATCGCTTTACTCATGCGCAATTGGAGAAAGAGGGTATCATCGTGGAGAGCAATGTTCCAGACAGTCGGTACGTTATACAAAACGTGATGATGACATGATGCTGATATCCCGCTCCAGACGACCTAACATCTACTTCAATATCACATCCCCTACCCCAGGAACATTCATTATAGCGCTTCATTACAAGGGTCGAGAAAAGGCTATTTTGGAGATGGATCTCAAAATTGATGACCTGTTGGAGAAGGTGATCATTCACACACAAGACCCCTCTCGCAATCAATTGCTTAACTTTTTGCTCACAGCAAAAAGACAACAAACACCTCCTGGACCTGGAATACGTTCAGTTGAACGTTCCAAAGGTCTTAGGCCTTCTCAAAAAGGTCTTCGCCAAACGATAATCCCTTTCACTATCCTTTCTTTATCTCGTATCTGGTCGTTCCCAGAGTCATATGCATTCCTTCGGTCTTCTCAATCATCTGTTCTCTTACCTCCCTTCGGATGTATTATCTTATGTAGTTATGTCTGGAGATCTGTTGTTCTTTCGTTCTTACTGTTTCTGCCTGTATAAGTCTGATAATCGCCCCAGTCACATCTGAATGGATAATCATCCATTTTGTAAACAGCCGATCACGAAACCAGTTCCTAGGCAGGGTGGCAACCACATTACGTTACATTCAACGCTTTCTTTTTGACTGTCTTCACTGGTGCTGCACAAGTGCTGCATGTGCATCCTCTGCTAGCAAACAGCTGAGATGTGGCTGGCGTCCACTGTGGTTGCGGTTTGCACTCTCGCGGGGTCTGCGCAGCGTTCGCAAGGCGACGCAATTCCTCTTCATCTACAAAGCCTTCAGAGCAGAAGCCTGCTGAGTGGTTCTGGGATAGCATCGGTGACATATACGGATGACAAGCAGCTAAGACACTTCTATTGTTTGGCATGACTCACTTGGCTGAGATACTGCCAATAGGTCTTACTATGTTGTCATGCAGCTGGGCGACATCAACTTTCGGTTTGCTCTGGATACAGGATCGGCAGATTTATGGTTGATGTCATCTGCATGCTCGACCCGTGCATGTACCACCGTGCCCAAATATCCATTGACTTATGAAAGCCCGTCTTTCGTGTCGGTGAACAATAACTCCACCGCTTTTACTGCTCAGTATGCAGATGGGACTGGTTCGTTCAATGCCATCGCCTGCGTGCAATTGTGACCCTCATGTTTTTGGTTTTCAGTCGCATCTGGATTTGTTGCCAGAGAAACCGTCCAATTTTCAAACCTAACACTCGCCAATCAGGCATTCGGTCAGCGCGCTCTTCATTTGTCTTTATCAAATTCATCAACTTATCCTTTTGAAATGCAGGTGTAGTCACAGATTCCAATGTCACCATGGATGACAATGTTAGTGGAGTTTTGGGACTTGGCTTTCCACGACTTTCTCGTATCTCGAATTCAGTTGTCAACGGTTAGTTGTTACATACATTCTGTTCTTACAGCTATTCAAACCTTTACGCGCTATAGCGACACCCTTCGTTGCGACGCTTGGGGCACAGGGAAATTTGACCTACCCTCTATTTGGTCTCAGTCTCACAAGGAATTCCACTGGATCTTTGACCATCGGGGCAATCGATTCATCCGTCGTCAAGAACGTCAGCAACATTGAATGGAATGAAGTGGTGCCATTTGCGCCACTTGGTTCAACAAGTAACGCATCGAGTTACCTGCAATGGGCAATCCGCCTCTCGAGCTTCGCGGTACGAGATGTCATACACAGCAAGAATCCAATTCTCAATATTTGAATAGGTCAATGGCACAGTGGTCATACCTATGCCTACATATCCCACCGCTACCCGCAACTCCTCGCTGGCGTTGCTAGATGTGTAAGAAGCATTTTCATCCCGAAGCACAATCACCGATTTTCTTTCTCTCAGAGGCACCCCAGGGATGTTTGGACCTTATCAGGATGTAAGTTTGTTAATTATACTTATTGTCGTGAACTCATCGCGGCCTCCACAGGTGTCTCGGTTATTCAGTATGATTGATGGAAGTCGCCTGGTCGATTTCAGTAAGTATTCAGTTATGCAGATGCGCTTTAGTCTAAGATTACACGCAGGCGGCCAGTGGGCCCTTCCCTGCAACACTGCTGACACCTTATCATTCACTTTCAAGTGCGTCTATCTTATTTTATTCTACGGATTCTAATTCTCAGGCTTGGACAGTCATCAAAATTTCACTCTGCAGCCATCGGACTATTTGATTGGCCCGACATCTGGAGATCCTAATTACTGCCTAACTTGGCCGAAAGCTTCACCACCAAACACTGACGGCCTTGATTGGCAGCTAGGTCCGATCGATGATTCATGACGCGATTGACAATAGCTAACGATACATGACATGTCCAGGAACATCTTTCTTACGAACCGTGTACTCAGTTTTCAGGTTAGTCACTATATGGTGCATTCTAGGATCATTTCATCGACTGTCTTTCAAACTAGCAATGGGATCAATACAAAAGAATCTCCAATGATCGGTTTATATGCCCTTTCCGCCCCAAACGCCAACGTAGAGACACCAGATGACGTTTCGGCGTTCTTGTCTTCGGAGTCCGCCACGTTAGCGACCACCCTCCCAAACTTTATTCTCCCCACGCCAACATTCACAACTCCCCCCTACACATTTAATACATCCGTCACAACCCCAGCCAATGGTGTTGTCTCCTCGGGTTTGGCCACAAGCACATACAGTGCCGTCCTTGCGTCTCACCACCTCAATATCACTGCATTACCAACAGTGGGAGGATTCCCGAGCATGGCGACCTTGGTCCTTACAGACGCCTCTGGGTTAATCCATACTACCACCTCCACTATCGCACAACCTTCTGTCACCCTTGGCGAACCACCAGGAGTGAACACAGCTACTCCCGCGCACATTTTACTACCAGTGACTTTGTTTTGCTGCATCATACCCATGGTCACACTACTTTTTGCCAGGACAACTATATTATAATTCATTATCCACAAGATTGTGACATTGGGCTCTATTACCTCACATCGCCTTACTCTGTCATGTAGAATCTATAACGCGTAATCCATTATCAAAAGGACTACCTTGTAGAATTATTGCACATTTTGGCGCCAATCAAACAATATTGCTATCATGATCAGGCAATATATATATCTAGCTGCTTTGCGGTTACATTTGAATTACCTTGGACAATTGGGTAGCTGATGCCTATGAACACCCGCTTCAGTGCTGTCATGGCGATTTTGATACTCCGTCTTTCCACCATTGTGGCATCATTCCGTCCCGCGTCTTGCGCAAATCGTCGATTTCGCTCTTGATAGCGCTAGCGAAGTCATTGCCTCCGACTGTTGAAATGCCTGATAGACCTAAATTCCCCATCAGCAACATCTCAAGCGTTAATCCCTCAAGGGGACCCACCGATCTTAATTGCCACTGTTCGGTTGTCCGATGGCTCCGAGTCTTCATCCGTGAGTTCCTGCGACGACAGAAGCTTTTAGTGGGGATCGACATATGATGGAAGTTGATATTACCTTCAGCATGTGCTTCATTTTTGCCATTTTATTGCTAACATTCAGGAACGCACGATTTTTGACTGTCTCGTCCTCAGTGAATTCCCGCACCCTTCTGTCTTCGAAATCTATGGAGGTGTTGCTAACCAACAGTTCAGGGCCACCAGGCTGAATGATCATTTGATCTAACCACTGGTGCAATGCACCAGAATATTTCCGCGACGGCATGGACACCTTGGAAAATGGTGTTGCAGCGCCTTGTGCTTGCCAATATGTGCCATGTACATAGTTCACAAATTGGGAGAACCAGCGACTCGGCTCAAAGCGCTCGAAATAGATACGACCCTACAAGCTATCAGCATATTGCTTATACATCGATATGTGCAGAAATACCGATGGCGCGAATGCTTCTAAGACAATAGTGGTGCTGACATCATCCTTGTCGTATTGGGCCAAATACAGCGGTATCAATATTGGGTATGCTGCTAGCTGTTACGTGAACAGGTAAGGTTGTTCATTTTGTACACTAAATCATATTCCTCACGAAGTTAATATTAATGGCAGGATCGAATCGCAAGTCATCGGTGACTGCAACTCGGTTTGGCATGGAGCGCAGCTTGTTGACAAGAGAGAGTGGAGAGATGTTGTACGGTAGGCACAAAACCTGCGAGCCATGCTGAGTTGTGAGGTCTTCTGAGAATGGTACTGCATCGGATGCAGCTATCTCATCATTATTAAGAGATATTCTGGAGAGAAAGTCAAATGAATATCCTTCCCCAGGCATGAGTGTGGTAGGGGCAGAATAGTAGTACTTGAAGGCAGACCTGGAAGATATCTTCGATTGGTTTGTCAATAAACGGAACTACGCGGAATAAACCGTTGGAGTTAACGTACGAATCGACTAGCTGGACCGTAGCTAATTGCTAGCCACAGTGTGAGTCTCACATGTCGTGGATAATAACAACCAACGAACCCGTGCGGAATTTCCTGGCCAGACACTGGTTTCCACTTCTGCATCCACAATCCATGCCGGTAGATAAACCGCCTGTACATGATTTGGTTGTACAAATTTTAAGTCAGATAACTGGCTCCACAAAGCTTGCCAAATGCCCTTCAAGTTCAAGTTCGACAAGACTGATATGCCACTAAGTTTCTGTGATCAAAGTTCAAAGGTGGTAACATACATGTGACGTTGGCATGGAAGGCCATGTTCGCTACGGCAGCCTCTTGTGATATGGAGAAGGGAAGTGCTGCGAATTGACTGTAAGTTAGATATGATTATTCGACCAGGATGTCAAACTGCGCGACCTCGGACTTTTGGCGAGTATTTCGGAACAGCATCGGCAAATGTCCTGCGCCTGCACCACTGCCGCAGGGGGAAAACGCGTCGTATGCGAGGCAATAGCATTCGGGAGATATGTAGTGGTTGAACTGCAGGAAAAGGAAATCCCGATAAAAGGAAATCCCGGATCATCTGTATACGTGTCTCATACGTACCTTCAAGTAATTCCTGACATACCTTACTTCGTCCCTACTGCATGGTTTCTAATGTTGTCCGCTCCTTGTCTTTTTTTCCTGTTATTACTCCTCGCCGGCTTGGCTACCGCGGCAGACCTTTATAAATCTCTAGAACGTCAGTTCAAACGCGATTTCTCAAGGCATTCTATTGACTTCGAACTCTTCCAAAGTGTCCAGGCATGCTTCGGAACAGGACATCAAAAAAGCCTACAAGAGGCTGAGTAGAAAATACCACCCAGACAAAAACAATGATCCTGGGGCAGAAGACAAGTTCGTAGAGGTCGCCCATGGTGAGCCTGGCAGTCACTTGTGCTGGAATTCTATGTAAGCAACACCTTGCAGCTTACGAGGTTCTTTCCGATCCGACCGTGAGTGCGAGGGTCGTTTTTTGTCTATACGATCTCATGTCCATATCAGAAACGGCAAATATACGACCGACATGGGGAGGTAAGACATCCACATATGCTGAACTTTGGTCTGACTCATATTTATTCACAGGAAGGTTTGAAAGCCCATGAAGGTGGCCAACATCATACCAACCCGTTTGACATGTTCTCGAGTTTCTTTGGCGGAGGCCGTTAGTCTGGTTTGGTTTCGAATGCAGATTCTTGTATTAATAAAACTCAAATTTAGACCCTGCCCAACAAGAAGTACGCCGAGGACCAATGTCCATGTCTGAATTCGAAGTTCATCTTGCAGACATGTACGTTTAACGCCACATTCTACGAGCTTTTCTGACCGGTTGTTAGGTATAAGGGCGCAAGCATAGATGTGCGTCGGTTTGTTGAGGACTTGTGACTCTACTAACCGTCTGGTATAGTTCATGATCAGGAAACGGATTCTGTGTGATCATTGCCGAGGTTCTGGAGCGGCATCAGACAGTGACATCCACCAATGCGCAGGCTGCGGAGGGTCAGGCGTAAGGATCGTCAAACAACAAATATTCCCCGGAATGTTCGCACAGTCCCAAGCGACATGTAACGAGTGTAGTGGGCGTGGAACAATCATAAAGAAGCAATGTCCTCATTGTGCGGGCCAGAAGGTACTGGAACATTCGGCCCATTATACGCTAGAGATCCCACGAGGCATGCCAGAGGAGCACAACGTTGTGTTTGAAGGAGAAGGCGATGAGAGCCCAGACTGGGAGCCTGGGGATGTCATTTTGAAGGTGAGGAGTCGAAAGGAAAATGGTGGATGGAGGAGAAAGGAGAGTAGTTTATATTGGAAAGAGACGATCGGTATTGACGAGGTCCGTTCTGCTCCGATTTTGTGTCCCTGTCCATGATAGCTTGCGCTAATTTCTTGGTTCATTAGGCGTTGCTGGGTTTTAGTCGCAATTTAACTCATCTAGACGGACACGTTGTTCCACTAGTACGAGAAGGCGTAACACAGCCTGGTGTGTCCATTCACACACCTTACAAGCATTAAATTAAAAGAATGCTTGGTATAGGCTACGTTCAGAGAATACGAGGAGAGGGCATGCCCATTTTCGAGCATTCGAGCCACGGAGATCTTTTCGTTGAGTATAGTGTGGTTCTGCCTGTAGAAGTAGACCCAAAATTGAAACACAGTAAGTCTCGTCGTGTCGTTCACGATTAATTCTTGATTCTATTTTGTTTGCTCGGAAACTGACTGTGATCCTTGCGCCTTTCAGAATTAGCGGAAGCCTTCCACTCGTCAGAGCGTCCAGGGAAGGACGAATTATAGAAGCCCTGCCATAGACTCCCCTCGCGTCACAGCGAGAATGCTCATAATTTTATTGCTTGTGGATTGCTTATATTGGCGTGCGTCATTTGACTGTAAGATTTTTTTAGGCCATCGAACAACATCGAGAACCGCTAAGAATTCTGGACAGTTAGTTAGTCATCAGTTTGATGTATATGCAATGGGTGCCGAAGTCGTACAGTCTAATTACCATCCATAGCTTCGTTAATTTGTTCGACGAGGAGGCAGGGTTGATCATAGGAGCCCGTAAATGCTCGTAGATGTCACATTATCTTTAGTGACGAAGTTAGACCTGCGACAAAGGACATCGGGATCATTTGGTAGTCATTCGAACACCTGCCGACGATACACAACATTTCGTGTCATGGTAAATGCTACAGATGCTCGGTCTACCAATACAATGGCGTCATAAGGATCCAAAACCACGAGCTGATTCGGTGAAACAATTTGGTCAATGTAAATTGTGAATTGAACAAATAACATGTACTGGATTTCAAGCGTGTCCTCTGTCCAACCGCCTCATTGAATTGAACACATGTGCCTTGGAGGCAACAATCCTGCACAATCCACCCTCTGTTCCAATCAAGAAGTCAGTGCAACCTCTGTTGAAAGAATCTCGGCACGGTTGTACACAGGCTTCGCTATGTCCACAGAATGGCACAACATACAGTCGTCGGAAATTTCAGTATCAACAGAAACGATAGTAGAGGTGAGATTCCCAGTGATCACCTGGTTAGCATTTGTAATCCGATGTTTAATGCATATTTTTCGAAAGAATCTAGGACTTTGTAACCGATGATTGCAAGTACTGACACTATAGTGGCAATGGGGACCGGCATAAAAGTGTTCGAGCCGCACCCTGCGTATCAACGATTTGGCTGTATTTTGACCCAGAATTGCCCAACGCTAGGGTAATGCCTCCATATTCCAAAGCCCGGCCCTAAAGCGCCCCACAAGCTATATAAACCTGACATCAACGCAACTGTTTCTTTTGGAAGCCGTTGACGAGCGGTTTCTCCGAAGCGACAACGACGTGAATTCCGTAGGTTGCACCGAGTCTGTATGGCACTCACCTTACAAGTATGTTGCGTTGACAGACGTTCGCTGTCGAAGCGCAAGCCCCCGTCGCTCTATCCAAGGATTAAGCCTGGGACGCCGAAAAACCCATTTCATGGAATCTACAGAAGAGTCTGTGTTGTGGATAGTTCCGAAGGGGCTGTCAAAGACGCCAGATAGTGAGTGTCTGTACCTCCAACTGTCGCAAGGGTTCACCTTGATACCATGTCACAGAAGTCGTTTTTGATTGTTATGGAGGTCTTATACAATCTTCATATTACGTAATACTGGACGCATTTCGAGTTAGAGACTCGGCATATTACAAGCGTCAGTATTCAATATCATTCTTGTGAAATTGTTTTGACAGAGGGCGCTCGTGTATCAGAAGCAACGCTGTAACCAACCTCAGTCGTCGCCACCGGAATATTTCTATGGATGACGAGCAGGTGTTGAGCACTTCCTGCGGTAAAGCCGTGTCATTTCCTCTCTTGCGACAGGTCAGTATATAGTGCTATCAATTCCAAGCTCTCGAACGTTTCTGATCAAGTGTAGTTCGAGACTCAGCTAGTTTGAAAAGCGCATCATGATTGGTGCCCAGTTCAAATTTGCTGAGTGATATTCAAATCAAATAACCCAGGTCATCCCAAGTCTCGGTGATATATTTTGTCAAGTAATAGTGCCTAACGAGCATTGTGTGGGCATCCACAATCTTATTAGCACTTTCATTTCATCGAGCTATCTTGTTACCACTGTCAATATATGGTATCTAGATACAATAAACACCTCAAAAAAATATTCGTGTGCGAGCTGAGCGCTGAGTACTGAGTCCTTGCGTTGTGCAGATCGTATATTCTGAAAACACGATTGTACTTCGAAGCTACATAAATACACGAAAAGTGATGCACGTGTCTCATTTATGCCTGTGTATCAACGATGAGGATGCAGACAAGCACAGGTGCTGCGGAGGACTCACTAGGTAATTGTATGATTTGCGATCTTCACATCTTTCCAAGTAATCTCGCTGTTGTCGAAATCAATGAGCATAAATTGACAAACACGAAAGGATGGTACGTCGCTCACATCTATGAGGCCTTCAATCCGTTTTTTGATATCGTTAGGAACTGGGTGGAAACGGCTGGACAACTGTCGTGTCACTTCATGAGTGAGGTCGACATGAGTCATGTGCTTGCGGTCCTTCATGATGCGCACGATACAGGCCTAAACAACACGAATGATTGACTCATATATCCCAATGCACAAACTTCAGGGGGAATCATACCTCCACTTGATGACGCCGTTCCTCGTCAACGCGATCGCGTGTCTCTTTCCTCTCGTCGCCAGTCTCCACCTTGGATACGACAGTGCTGATCTTGATCTTCCGCAGATCCGAAGAAAACTCATGATTGAAGGAAAACGAGTCGCCTGGGTCCACATCTCGACCTGGCGGATGCTTCTTCAAGATTTTATATTTGGCGCAAGCCAACGACTGTAGATGCCGCTGAAGTTCGCTATCCGTGATTAATGTTGCCGACTTGATTTCCTGCGATTAAGTGTGAGACATTACTATGCTATGTATAAGGGCAAGCTCCGTCACCTCGTATGTCAAAAACTCGTCATTTGGTAGATCTGCAAATAGAAGCAGTATAACAAGCGCAAACGTCGAGACATTCAAATCGTGAGTTTTTTTGTCGAATGACACGCGCACATCAGCATTGCCCATCGATGGCTGCCATGTCAGACGTCTGCCAGAATGTCGTGATAGGTAGAATTGCTGGAAAGACTGACAAGACCTGAGGAGGTCATCCGGCAAAGTGCAGGTAGGTCCTGCTTGTGTCATTGGCCAGAACGTGGACGTCATAATGATGACAGAGATGTCGATATCCGGTGCCTAATGTCATTCAATCAGATACACGACACCTTTTGTAAAATATTGCAGATCAAACCGTGGTCTTCGCTAGATGTTCCTGGTAAGCTTTCATATGATCATTTGATATCTTCATATCATTGAACATGCCCTCTAGCTTCTGCGTAAACTGGAAACCACACTCAATCTTGAGTTTGGCTAGCATGCCTCGTTCTGCGTCGTCTGACACCGATCGACCATGGAGAAGCCGCTTCGCTAGATGGCCTTTGTAGTAACGCTCAAAGACATCCTTTTCGGTGATGTACCGGAAGACGGTGATGGTTTTGTCGAGTACGACATCCACCTCGGTATCAGATTTCTAAAGCAAAAATATCAGATACAGAACCGACGCCAAGGTACAATGCTAACTTACACCTTTGAGACCCTTCTTGAGATTGTCATCAATAAACAGCGAAATGAATTCGGGCGACTTCTCGTTGAAGTTGATGAATGACTCGAAGGCCTAGGGGACATAGTTCATGAGTGACTGCATACGCAAACCAATTAGGGGAGGGGGACAAACCTCATTGAGAGCACTCTCAATATCTCTATCGCTCTGGAATGCCCGTCTCCAAACGTGGTCGAATGTATCTTTCAAGTCAAGAACATCTTGCACCCACTTCAAAGCAAGAGACATAGTCTGTGCACCAGCAACAGCACGGGCCTTGCCTTTCCCTTTCCCTTTGGTCTTGGTGGCAGCATCTTCATCATTCCCAACGACATCAATATCTTCTCCCACCTCTGTCCCCGCAGATGCTTGGTTTATCTCCTTCCCTCTTCGTGCAATCGAGTCCTTGAGCGTCTTGCGGAGACACGGCAGCCCAGTGGGAACCATGATAAACAAACGATAGAGTCTTGCGAGGTCGTCCATTTTATCCGTGTCAATCATTATGTCCAGGCCGGAGTTAGGCATGTTGATGACGGTGAACAAGTTGGGCTTCAGGAGGGTATTCTCAAGAATTTGACGGAGGGAAATGGAGGTATGGGAGGAGAGATAGTGGTGTGTTCGCGACTCTTCCGACTCGAAACGGGACTCAACCTGGAAGGGTCAATGCTTGCCTGCCAGGATGTAAAACACTAAACTCACCCTGCGAAGATACTCTGGAGCATCACAAGACTCCACAAGTCTGTCCCCTTCTCCTTTGTAAAAAGCTTCACTATCCCGTAATATTGCTAGCTCCAAATGGCGTTTATAAACAGAGGGGCCGTCACCGTCCACTCTCAACACCAACAGCACATCCACACATTCCTTGACGGCCGAACGATTGATCACGTAGCCTTCTCGCTCGATCTGGATTTGGCTCAGGATGGCAGAGTAGATGTGCTGGTCTATAGGCGGTCGAATAATATGCTTCCAGAAGAGAATGTAGCCTGTATCCCATATTTCAGGAACCTCTGCGGCCTTAGTGTAGACTCGGTCCTGACGAAATATGAACGTTAGTACGCGACACAACAAGCCCCAAGCGCATACCATGTATTTAAGTATGTCTCGTAACTTTGACATACTTCCGATGTGATCATCCCATATGCGACGAAGAGCTTTCAAAAGCATTTCGCCCTCTTGAGTTTGTTGCATTCGATCGTCACTTCTGCCAGTCGGAAAGGCAGGGAAAACTTCGTCTTTGGCAAGCTCAGCCAAGTTCTCGGCTACAAGGTTACAAACGCCATCGTACAGCATCTCTCCATTTCGATGGAGAACCATGTTGTAAGCAAACCGATGGTTCTCCTCGAACGACAAGTTCGAGGCATTGTGACGATGTATTTCCCGGATGTTTGTCGACAATTTCGACCACGTATCATCGATGGATACGGCTGGCCCATGCTTTATAGTATATGGTACTTAGGTATTGTCGTGAAAAATTCACGATCGACTACGTACTTGTTTTGGGGGTTTCTGTTGTCGCAGATCAAAGTGAGTTCAGAGTGACATGTCGTGACCAATTTCACACACGATTTTAGTTCTCCCTCTGCGTGCAGCTATGTAATCGTTTGTATTGGTATAAATAATGCGCTCAGAATACAGAAGACGCACCACTTGCCATGATTTGGTGTGCACGGTGACCGCTAAGAAGTCATGATTAGATCGGTGGCAGTTGCATTGGCGTTGTTTGGATCACATGGCAATGCCAAACAACAGCTAATTTTCGCAATTCCCTTTCCAAAAATATACCGAGCTGATCTGATTTGATTTGAACTGATACAGTAAATCGTACGGGTCGACAAGAATAACGGTTTAACATGATATGTAGAACGATGGGTCAACAAACAAGAGACAAATGCGATGCAGTGTCAAGGTCATGATGTAAGGAGCGATGAATGGGTGTGAGATAAGCAAGATATTAACCAAGATGTTGGCGGGAGAAATCTAAAATACACACAGATGCTATGAAGGCGGCTGAGAGCGAGAAGATCGCACGAATTCTGTGAAATATTTCCGGAAGTTTTTGGGGTCTAGGTCTCGTAACTTGGTCGTGAAATCTATGGCTGTTTCTGGAGGCCAATTTTGTGAAGGGAGAAAGACGGAAACAAAGAAGTCGGAGGCCTCTTGACTTCTCGTGGTGCTCACGGCATGGAGGAAATTGGCTATTTCATGTACAACCTGAGACGGCCGAAAGTGTGTCAATAAAATCGTGTCGCTTGAGATGCTTTACGCTCACCACTAGCATTTGTGGATCTTTAAGATTGAATTGAGGAGCGGATAGAACTCTGAATGCGACAGGGACCAGCCGTTCGTACACAAATCGTTCGAAGCCAGGAAGGCCATGCGATTGGTTCATTCCATCACCGTTGGGCGCCGTCTGAGCAGGAGCTAATTGGCCCCAGACGCTGACACAACGACTAAAGAAGGTGAATGCGGCCTTTTGACTGCTAGGATCGGATAGATTTTCCGCAAGGCTTTGCATGCTTTCTAACATAGGCTCAAAGCCTGCCTTGTTCCCTGAAGATGACGTTAATAAGAGGCACCCGAAGGACAAGACACATTCGCTTACGTTCTGAGATAAATATACCATGCAATTTTGAAGACATGATGTTGTTAAGCAGTGCAAGATAAGCTTTCTTGGTGTCGACATGTGTGACTGCGTCGTCCGTGCCTGTGACCGGCTGTGAGAATAGTTCTGTAATATGGGCATTCAGCGGGCCGATGAGCTCGTCTAAGACATCAAACATCTCGATCTATAGTGTTGCCATATGAGAGAAATTATATTAGTCTTGGGTAGGTACGGACCTGAAGTTTGTGTATCAGAAGACCGATGAAGTTCATGAAGTCGACTAATTCTGATGGTTCGAAATGTGCAAGGAGATTCACCATCAGTGGTGGGATGAAATGAGTGACGTTGGGTCCTGTTGTGGCGATGATCCGGGCGAAAGCGAAGCGGGTCTGGAGAAATAACAATTTAAAAACAAGATGTACTTGGTACGAGAGACTGACCGCATCTCGAACGACCTTGTACACATTCATGGCCTCCAAGCACACAAGAATGGCTTGTCCAACCTGACCAAAAACGTCCAGAGGCGGTCCAATCCATCCCTCCGGAACTGGCGAGGGCCAGTCTGGAAAACCTTTGGCGATATTGCCCAAAGCCATAATGATATGGTGGACTTTGACGATAGGCATGACATCCGGCGTGCGTTTGGTAGTGGTCTGTAGATTGACAGACAAATCATCCAACAATGCCTTGACGACGGACAGCAACAGTGCTGTTTGCTGTTCCTTGGACCGGAAGAGGACGTTTACGAGTATCCCCGCGGTCTCGAACATGTAGAGCTGTGAGTCAAACATGCCAGGGTTATTGATTGCTTCGGTGAGAAGGTCCTGCTGTTCTGGATCGTCCAGTTCGGGAAGCTCGATTTTTATTACCAAGAAGTCGCGGATGCCTTCGATTAAGTTCACAGCAAGATCCGGAGGTATATCATTCCTTCCGTCTTTAATAAACCGGTGGAACAGATAGAAAACCCTTCCACGAGCAGCGGAATCTGGATTATGCAAACCACTGAAATGATCAATCTATCAAAAAGTGGCTGGCCAAAGAATGACGACAGGCTCACCGAGGATCAATAAACGCCTCAAGTGTTGGTAAGATACATTCTTTTCGTATTTTGAAGAAATCTCCATAGCGTGCCGCAGTTTCGAAGAATTGCATGACTACTGTTCGGTTTGGATACCTTGAGATGCCAGACTGAACGAGAGCCATGAGCATATCTCCGTGGTGGGTGAGAGGATATTCGGAATAGTCTGTCTCTTTCCGTTTTTCTTTCACGACCGTTGGCGCTTGACAGAATGCTGCTCGCCCTTTCCCGCCACCTGGCTGACCGTCAGCAAAATATTGCGTACCAAAGAAGGCAATCTTACTTTTGTTGATTTCACCAAATATATACACAAGGTAGATCGCAAGCTCCGCATCATGCCATTTGACCGAGACCCCGTTTCGATAGGCCGATAGTGTGTTGAGTGCCAGTGTCCGGACCGCATCCGTAACAAGGTCTTGGTCAATCATCAGAATAGAATCCATGAATGTTCGTAGTTCCTAAACTCAGAATTGGATGAATGGGCACCCTTGGTTGATCAGCATACAATCAAGATAAATACCTTGCGGAGGCCTTCGAATGCGGCCTTATCATCCTCGTCAATGTCTTCAGGATCGGCTTCTTCGTCCCACTTCATCTTTTGTAGTACGACTTTAAGGAGTGAGACGAGGAATAATCTCTTGGAATCGTCAATAGGGTCAGAAGATATCTTCCGACTACGCTTGTACTATCGATAAAATCAGCACCAGAACCCTTGCGTTCAATACAGTGCTTACGCCGCCGAGAATGTTTGATAGCAGAGGAAAGATAGTAGAGCACGTGTCATCGTACTCGTCGGCCATGAATCGCAGCATTACAGGGAGGATATGAGTAAGCATCCCGGAGGCTTCTGAAGAGATCTCCTGGTTAGCATTCTCCTGTGTGGAGTCAGCTCAAGTGAACATCGAAAGAGAAACCTGAAGACATACATCAGCTAATTTGGCCAGCTCTAAGCCTAGTACGTTAAGAAGCTTCCCGAGGGTCTCTCGGTATGACTCCTCACCCTCGTCCGTTTCAGACCCGCTGTCGCTCCGTTGCGATCGAGTTTTCGTCTCTAGTGCGTCTATAACTTGACCAAGTGACAACACTTTAATGAGCTGCAACTTATCCTCGGGTTCTTTGAGGCCCTTGCTGACTATACGAAGGAGCGCTAAGGATGTTGCTAGGCGAATTGGTAGCGACGTGTCAGATAACAACGTAAACAACAATGGCACAGTTGTCGGAGTGACAGTTAAATTGATGTCGATCCAGCCTGAAGCATCCGAGCATGAAGCGTAAATTCGCGGTAGTGAACCGTAGACATACCAACATAGGACCCGAACGTCCGAATGCCCCAGTCAACCACTTCTACAACGCCATCTAATTCTCGTTCAAATTCAGATGGCCCGCCGTGCTTTCGTAAACGTGACATCCTCTCGGCGCCATCAGCAACAATGGTCAGAACAGCCTCATTGATGCGAGCAGCGTCACGCTCGCGCACGGCATCTCTAACTCGGGCATCCCGGGTATTTCGAACTGCACTGTACGTTCTAGCTGATTTTATCATGTTGTCGGCCACCTCCCCTGAAATTTCGAGGACAATGTGGAAAAATAAAAGAGAAATATGCCGGTTGTAAGTTGGACGCGATGAAGATTCGGCTGGTCGAATAAGGACGAACAGGTCGGTGAAGAATGTGGACCACTGCTCCACGTAAGTGCACAGGAAAAACAGTGTCAATGTGTGCGAGAACTTGTTGCGCAAGACTGTTCAATATCACATTTTAGTTTGCGGTGAGAGTTAAACATATCTGGGAACGCACAAGGGGCAGTGGATTCCGCTGATCCATAGAGATATTCGGATTGTATGTAAGAAATTAGGGACTTCTGTAATGTCCGGAAGGACTCGTCGTCCAAAGGTTCAAATCTGTTGCCACAAATGAGTGCCTGTTGTATCATCTTCACCCAGCTCAATGGTGCTCCACCGTCGACACCAAACCCATACAATTGAAAACGATAGGTGCTGCACTCACCGGTTGTCAAAAAACTCATCCAGAACTCGCAATGCGAAGAACCTCGCTTGTGGTGGATATTTTCGTCCACCTTCAGATGCTTGATCGACAAACAGAGTCAGAGCCAGTCTCCAGGTATCGTTGGCATTTTGTTGAATGGTTGAAAGATACGCCAAAGCTTCTTGATGCAAAGAAACTTGCGACGGATTCGAAGCGATTTCAATCGCTTGAACGACCTGGTCAAGATCCTGTTGCATGGTGTCGAGTCAAGCGTGGTGTAAGTCGCGTCCGCCAAGATAGAATTTCTACCTCTTGGTATCTGATGCGGCTCAAGATGGGAAAATGCTAGAACGATAGAATAGTTACAGACTGACTCAGACTGACTCTCTACCTAGAAGCCTAGGAACGTTTTCATATGTCGTGCGATAGATTGTGATCGCACAAGAGCATTTCTTGTCGGGCCACGTGGCGTCAAAATTTCTAAAAGTGGTATGTGCTGTTATTCGTCGCTACTTGGCCCCCAAAACGGCAGCACAGGAACTTAGATATATTCATTATTTGGTGCGTGATAAGCAGCGAAAACGGCCCACAAATTAGTCCAGCGACGCCAGCCCGAAACAAAGTCTTTGCAGAAGGTCGTCGTAACATTACAATAAGTACTTCGCGGCCACCCGGTCACATGGGAGGAGCATTTTCATTGATTAAATCCAGTAGTGTCACAATTTGTCAATACACACCTGCATTGACAATGACCGATCACGACCGGTCATCCTGTCGAACTAAGTTCGGGAAATACATGAGTTGGAATACGGCCTCTACGTTCTTCCAAGTGATATTAGCCTTGATCGGTTCCACCGCCAGCGCCTTGAAGAGGGTTTTACAAACATCGGCGTGCCCACAGGGTATCAGCCCCTGCCTGCAGTATGGGTCTTTGCGAGCAAGTCTGTGAATTCAAGATAACCACTTCCTTGGACAAGTGTGTTTGCCCGCCGAGCGCTAATCTTCGTCATTGGATGACATGGGATGCTTCAGCCAGGAACAAACATTTTCCGGTCCAATGCAAAATGCAGCATTTGAGCAACGTTTATCGATTCGAACACAACAAACTCACGGCAACAAATATTTGTTCTTGTCTCTCCAAAGCAGCATTGTCATCAGATTCACTAGTAATCCAGGACATAGAGTTCACCAGTCTCCAGCCCGACACAAAGTCTGCCCGTGACCTCATCAAATGCCAAAGAGTGGCATGTTGCCGGAGTGAAAGGCAGGGCTGGATGCGGAGGGACCAAGACACCTGCCACAGATCCGGCGGCGGTATGTGACAGCCTCATCAGCCTGACTTCTTCCCTATCCCAATTTCGCTCTAGCCACACCCCTCGCCGGCCGGTTATGCCTACACAAACTACAGGGGCCGAGGTACCATGGTTCCCTGGCAGCCATGTGGGGGTTATATGAATGGGGAGAAATGGGCACGAGGAACACGAAGAGCAATCTGGTTTAGGCAGACTGAGACAAAGATTATGAAGAAGGATTTTTCGATTACGTGTTGATCCTTCAGATCCTGCTTGCGCGAATAAAGATAAGTAGAGCTTCCGCGGGTGGTGCAGGCCGCCTGATATGCGATAGTCGTGCATGAGAGGCAGCGGGAGGTGGTATTGGGCCACGAGGGGGCCAAGACTGTCAGTCTGGTTGGTGCTCGTGGACGATGGGAGGCAGTAGACATGCACAGAGGCACTTGCTTGATCGATAAAGCTTGTGATTGCAACATGCCATGGGCACACATAGACTCTCACGTCGTCGGTGTTCTGACGTTTTGTGTCCGGGTCAGCTGAGCTCGTACATATCAAAAGCAGATCAGAATTCACCTCGGGTAGAAGGTGATCAACGACTCTTGTGATCCCTGTGACCAAGTTCAGGAAAAGGAGGCTATAAGATGGGTTCAAGGCGCCAGTCTGAGGCCAATGCACTAAAGTCGCGACAACAACCGAATTATAGATAGAAAGGCCTTGGATGATACCTTGCGTCTTCGGTCTCGAATAAGCGGTAATCAGACGAGGGGTTGCAGGGAATATATGTTTATTCTGTATATATTCCAGCAGAGGAAGCGCATACACTTTCAGCACGCTGCCTTTCGTCAGCATTGAATTGAATTGCTGAGCACATGACACTTACTTTTGCTCGTTGATCCACATGGATACTGCAAGGATCGCGCTACCATCCTGGTGCATCCCAGTCTCATATGAATCAAGATTACGCGGAAATTGCAACGTAGCTACACTGCACACGTCCTCGAGATCGTGCAACGACCAGAGAGTTATGCAGCTACCCGTCTTTCCTCGCCGCCCAGTCACAAGCCATTTTGCTCCTGGAAGTAAGTTCATCGCATCCACGTACATGTCGTCCGTACTATGGATGACAGTTGTGATTTTCTTGATTTGTGGCTCAGGCTTTGTCCAGTTACGCTCAAGTTTAATCGCTTTTACTGCTAAGTCCTGCAACTCTTTGCCTGACAAGGCACTGAGCGAAGCATCTGATCCGATGTCCAAAGGAAGATCAAATAATGCCATCATCAGGTGCCATAGGTAATCTGAGCTTCCAAAGGCGTGTAAGACACGACATGTCTGCGTGTCAAGGGCGTCAATAAGTCCCAACATTGGTTCATAGGCAGTTTACCTGCTTGAGGGATAAAATGTCTGTAATATGCAAATGAACGAGAATTAATAGCAGGATATCCTCAGGCAGATAAACCAAATGCAACGGCGATTTATTCTCCATGATTGTCTTGTCGCACAGTGGGATAGATAAGCGCGGCGGACGGCGAGTGACAACCCAATGACAACCCGTCCAGATTTGGACGAGTCACTATAAAGTATAAAGGGTGTTCCTCACCCCTTTCGCTCTGTCCTTCAGTTCATCGCCATGGATTCTTCGCAGTCGCCTGTACATCCCATTGATTACCCTCATTCTTCTGGTTTGTCAGAGGCGGATAGTCTGTCTGACTCGGATTGGCTTGATATTTCTAGTAGCAAGGAGTCTGATGATAATGACTCAGTCAGCTCCAGAGCGAGCGATCATGATGAAGTTGACTATGGACTACGTTCAAGGCGATCATCAACGAGCATTGGAAGCTCCCGAGACGGAGATGTGGAGGCATGGGAAGGATTCGCAGAAGACAGCGCGGACGAACTTCCCCACGATGATCTCGCCGGATTGTCGATTCCGCCCACTTTGCCACCTGCGCTGCGCAATACTACCGTCGCGCTTGACGATGCACTTACTGTTTCAAGTGATGTGATAGATCAACGGGTTCAAGCTGCCCTGGACCAAAGTACGACCGGTACGCTGAGTGCTTCTCGTGCTAGCTCTTTAGGTGGCCATGCGTCCACTGCGCAGAATTCTGTCCGAGATCTCAAGCTCTCCTTCCCTGATCCTCTAACGAGTTCGCGAGATGAGCTGAATACGACCTATGAGGATGCTTCATCCTCCGAAACGACGAGCGAGGGCCATGTTGCGCCCCCTTCAACGACACGTGCTGTGGATCCGGGTCCGAACGTTACACCCGAGGTCCTTAACATCGTGGTTTCCCGAAATTGCTCTCTTGTGAGGGCGGATCTTGAAATTGTCTTATATGGTATCTCAGCCGTTGCGAGGTGGTCGGTTGTTGATAGCATATTGGAGAAGGCTGCCATTGGCGCAGGCCTCACCCTAACACCTTCTCCGAAGACCTCAGAACAATATTCGCGCCTCTTACACATTGATGGGAGTCATGGGGCCATCACTTCTTTTCCCAAAGTTGTGACTGTAATTGACAGAACATCAGACAGATTTTCTTGTTATCCGGTAAGTCTCACCATCCTGTCAGTGAATGCAACTACAATGACCTGGCGGCCTGAGAAGCATGGCCGTTTCCAGGGACCGAGGCCATCTCTGGCGATTATTTTTTTGCCTTCGATGTCGTCCGTGTCCATCATACATACTTGCTATCTTCCGATTTTTGTTCCCTCCGATGATACCTCGGACAGCGAGACTAAACGTCGCGGAGATGCGGAAAACTGGTCAAAAAGTAGCATTGAAACAAATGCACTCTTTGCAGTCAAACCTGATGCAGGGTCCCTCGTCGCCATCGGTGATTTCGCCAATCTGCCAGCCTTGCATGTGCATGAGGCTCTGGGGCATCTCATGACAAGAGCCGATAGTGCCAGACGTCGTCACACAGAATCCCTGAAACAAGTCCAAATGACAAGGGATCGCGACATCTCTCACTTCTTCCGTACTGCAGTCACTGGGTACAACGTTCTTCATTTCTTCCGGAGTTCGGAAATGCTAATTCAACTTTCTTCAGGGGTCTGCTTGCAATTGTGGCAATACTGCTTGTCCGCCTTTGTATTCCTGATACAAAGCACCTCCCGACGTCTACCTCGCAGACATCTAACACCGTGCGAGGTCGTATCTTCTCGGCTGTAAACAAGTCGAACCCGGTTACTCCAAATAACGCCGCTGTCATACCCTCGTCCTTGAGAGATTTTGCTCTCGCTGTCTTCAACCCTGCCCCGTTATCTTCACCTGCTGCGTCTGGTGCCTCACCAGCTAAACAGGGCCGCTCAACAGGCAGCACAAGTGCGGGTATGAAAGTGAAGGAGCCAGAATGTGGGGATGGTAAGCTCATGACGTGGTCGGAACGGGTGAAATCGTCTAAAGATCTCATTCTTCCTGGATCGTCCTCCCTATTATTCGAGGCAAGGTCGAAGAAGGCTCTGTCTTTGATCGTACCCAAGAGTACGGTTATATCTACAGAAGCACCACCTTCCGCCCTCAGCATTCGCCTTGTGGACTCGCTTTCACAGATATTCGACGTGAAAGCCTTGTCTGAAGTCGTCCGACATGATACGAAGGAGCTGTTTGATGCTGTTGACCAGCTCGTGATTATCATTGGCAAGCAGACCTCTGCCATCATGGAGGAATCCAAAGGCACCAGCAAGGTTTTGCGGGAGCGCTTAGAGCAGAGGCATGGTAAGGCGAAAGCTAGAGCTCGGCATCTGAAAGATATGGGTGGTCAGTTGGGGGGTCAGTTATTGTCATATGTCGGAAACGAAATTAAGAGCCGAGCGGACCAAGCCAAACGCAAAGCTCGCGGAACGGCAGAGACCTTCGTGTTGTCGGATGCCTGGACCACTCACCGAAAGAGGGTGGAAGAGCACCGGAACAAGATGGAAGCCAGCAGTATCGAGAGGAAGAAGAGAAGGGAGATTAGACGAGCGAAGAGGCAAGCAAGAGCCAAGGTTGGCGGTAAGAAGGGGGGTGGAATATTCTCGAGGGCTTAAATTAAAGATCACATTTTCATCATCTTTTCGGTCAGTTCCGACTTGAATCTTCTCGATGTATTTATGATGTACAATAAGTATTTTGGATGCTTTCTGCGAGTGTTTCGTACTGGCTCTCATCTGGACCCTGTTCAAAGCGGTAAGATTGAACTCGATGATTTTCAAGTTGACACATTTGTTTGCCATGGCCTGCTTGATATAACTCAACTGCAATCCTCTTGAAGTCCACAATGTGCTAAAACAGGTCAGCTAGAGTGTGATCACAGTCATTGCATTACATCCCCTAATCCAACAACATCGATGTGATAGGTACACAATATCACCAGAGAAGATACGAAATGTAATACTCTGCACTCCCATCGAAGCAAAAGCCACTTTATGCGTGTCCGCCCATCTGCACTGGGGGAGCCGGACCACCCTCATATGGGTGCGGCACATTCGATGGAGGTAACATCATAGAATAAGGCACTGCGTGCTGCACTGTAGGCATTGTGAACATTTTACCAGTGTATTGATCAAAGGAGATCATACGTTGAGGGCTTTGATGATAGTACGGATGCGTGTGCGATGGAATGGGTGTCGAGGGCATGGGCGGACGCGGGCCAGCCCCATTGGGTGGAGGAGGATATTGGCCAGGTTGTGGAGGGGGCATGTATGCTTGCGGTGCTACGATATGAGTTGCACTGTCAGTCGCTATTGAGCAAGGGCTATCAAAACACTTACGTGGCATCTGACCCATATTTGGGGAAGCAAACATCGCTACAGATAATGGCTCAGCTGATATGTAAGCTCGAGCGAAATGGAAACTCACCTTGGCCGTTGGGAGGTGGCATACCTGGCGGATAATGCATTGCTTGCATGTATGGTCCAGGCATATAGGCTCCGGGCGGGCCAGGAGGAGGCATCCCCGGCATCATAGGCTGCGAACACGGGTCAGAATGACTATCATGTGAGGGGAAAATTAGGAAGTAAACAAACTTGTCCGGGATAAGCATATGGATATGGTGCATAGACATAACCACGGGCAGCCGCCTGTTCCTCCTCGTATGGGGGAGGCGGCATAGGAGGCGGGCCGGGAGGTGCCATGTGTGGAGATTGCTGTGGAGGATTGTGGGGTGGCGGAGGAAACAACTGTATGTAACGCTTGCCGCTGTAAGGCCAGATCGCCGCTGTGCAGGAAAATAAAAGGTACAATCTATGCAGCCATATACCGTGTAAAAAGGGTTCCTACGCACCAACGTGATTGGCTTCCACGACTTTGCTGTGTTTGAATGGATTGAAGTCGTCCTTGATGTTGACAGGAGTCCCCTTCTTGATCGGGCGTGTGCCGAAAAAGGGGTTGGGTGTTGTAGGGCCCTATATGAAACATTGTGAGAAATAAGACCCAAAGCTGGAGTGTTAAGAAATACCAACACTTTCAGCAGGTTTAGGTTTGGGTGAAGCAGATGCAACACTCGGGTTTGGTGAAACCTGATAAGCAGAAAAAAAGACAGTGAATACAAATTCAATAAGACTCAATGATGGGTTTGGTTACAGGGCTAAACGCGTTCGCCTTTGGATTTGGTCTGAATGATGAAGCGTTGACGTTCAAGTGGGCCGCAGACGTAGGGGAAGTAGGCACCTCCATTCGAGGAGTAACCGAAGTAGATCCGGAGCTATTTCCATTGGCCGGAGTCGCATTTGCAGAAGCGCGAGGTTTGCTACCCTTGAAGGCCGGGATGGGCTGTATGAACATGTTGATAGACCCCTTTCCTCCTTTTGCATTGTCGACCGGTGGCTTCATTGAAGCGGGGGCTTTTGCAGGCGCAGGCATGGGTTTAGTGGTACCAGATGGCGCGGCGGGGACTTTGCGTCCATCCGGGGCTGCCTTGGCTGTTGCAGGATGCGCAACAACAGGACGGGTGGCGTTGGGAGTAGGGTTTAGGACGGAGTTGACGCCGATTGTGCGCGCTTGGGTGGAGTTGGCATCCTTAGAGGCTTTGTCCCGGATCTGTTTCTGTTTCTCTTCATCTTTGGCTAAGATAGGAACCAAGTCGTCGGGGATGGGTTTATTGAGCTATGGGTTGAGAACATATATATAAAGGCCGCTCCTGTGCATGAAGTGGTTCCACAACTCACCTTGAAGGTGACACTAAATTTCTTAAGTTCAGCCATCCGCTTGTCCATCTCGCTTTTCACAAGAGCCTGTCTCTTCTGCGTCAACCTCTGCTTCTCGTTTGTGACGAAGTCGCGGAAAGCGGGGAGAGGATCTGCGGGAGGCTGCTTGAAATAAGCATGAGCACAGCCATCTCATTAAGTAGTTATTATACAGACCTTGTTGGTATTTGCTGCTGTAGGAGCAGGGGAACCGGCCTTGTCCGGTATGGCAGCGCCATCAGGGGCATTGATGGCTACCTTTGGAATGTCCAACTTCGCACCGGAACCTGGGGGAGACAACGGCGTCTTGCGAGCACCTGGGGGAACATAGGCGCCGGTGCCACGGACAACAGCCCCGTATCTACTCACAATATCAGTACATGCTTTGGTACCAGGCAACTAAATACATACTTGTCTTCCTCATTCACGCCGTTGTCATCTACGTTCGCATTTCTCTCTTCCGCAATATGAGGATTGTTCGTCACACCCTAAGGAATGATAATGTAAACTCGGAAACATCTTGCAACCATATGACAAAGATGGAAACGCACCCAATGAATCTCATTTGCAAGTTTTTGGGCTTTCCGCTCACGTTCCTTGAAATCTGCAGCCGAGCGATCTAGCTTAGTTGTATACATATCCTCGTCGAAGCTGGTCTTGACACCGTATAATTGTTCGTTAGCAGCAAACTGGTCCCATGATTTGTTTCCCGCATTGGCTGGCCCAAAAGTAAGATCGTCCCCAAACTGCCCCGGGGGAGGGCTGGTGCCGTCAGAACCGGGCTGCCAAGCTTGTAATTCGCGTTCTCGACCCCCTTTGCCCTTCCCGCTGATATCAGTATCGGTTCTGAAAGCTAAAAACTCACCAAATTTATCAGCTATGTTTCGTGCATTTCAACTGAGGTCACTTACAGTCACCGTTTGGCATTTTGGCGTCGGCGGGGCCGGAGGTGTAACTGTCGATGTTTGTGGAAGCGATGAACAGCGAATCTTTGAAAGGTGCCCCC
>Ga0193716_1000389_pt1 | contig 27055 bp, 17 predicted proteins | sample U2c1metaG_FD_145901 | JGI IMG/M metagenome (GOLD analysis project Ga0193716, IMG submission 145901) | Soil microbial communities from a riparian zone of the East river system, Colorado, United States - U2c1 | ecosystem: Environmental > Terrestrial > Soil > Riparian zone | place: USA: East River...
CGCGGCGGGTGCCGCCGCTCGCTCCAATCGGTCCAACTCTGGTTCGGAAGGGGCCGCCCTGGCAGCGTGACCGTAGTGAGCATTCTCTACTTCGACCGGCTCTACGAATCGATAGCCGTGCCCATGAAACGTAGCGATATATCGCTTGCCATACGTGGCCTCTTCCAGAGCCTTGCGCAGGATCGAGATGTTCTGCGTCAGGTTTGCTTCTTCTACCGTCTGGTGTGGCCAGATATGTTCGACCAACTCATCCTTGCTCATGACGCGAGTGTGGTTCTCAACCAGGACGAGCAGAGTCTGGAACACCTTCGGAGTCAAGGTGACGGTGGAGTCACCGCAGCTAAGGGTTCTCGTCTCGGAGTTAAGGGTGTAGCGATCGAAGCGAAAGACCATATTTGTTACAGCATTGTTTAGATATGCCCATTCGAGGCCGTTTTAGATTCTCAAATCGTATTTTGAGCAGGGTTTTAGGACATTCGTGGGCTTCCTCGGCGACGCTGTATTTGCTCCTGCTGCTATTTCAAAATGTTATTCCACCTGGTGATAACAGGGCATGAATGCAAGGTCCAGGTCGAGTCTCGGGGCTTTACCGTCCTGTAATACAGGCGTCCACCGGGAAGCGCGCGAACAGTCTTATCGACCCTTTGTGGCTATTCGAAGCACGCACCAGAGTTACGCATCACCTCTTAGGAGAAAGTCAATGAAGGTCATGAAGTTAGTATGGAATTGGTCGGCAAGGGTGGCGATGCTGATTGTTTTTGCGACGGCGGCCATGTTGCCGGCATCCGCGCAGACGGTTACAGGCTCCATCTATGGAACCGTCGGCGACGCTTCCGGAGCTGTGATCCCGCAGGCGAATGTGACGGTGACGAATGTCGATACGGGGCTGTCGCTCTCGACCAAGAGCAGCGCCTCCGGTACGTTCGTCTTTCCGGTGCTCGATCCCGGCACCTACAGGATTTCGACCATGATCGAGGGGTTTGAGAGTGTGACGCAGAAGGACCTGCGTCTTTCGGCGAACCAGAATATCAATGCGAGCTTCGTGCTGCACGCCGGCTCGGTGAACACGGAGGTGACGGTGGACGCCGGCACGACGCTGGTGGATACGCGCGAATCGCAGCTTGGCGAGACCATCGACCAGCGACGGGTGCAGGATCTTCCCCTGGTGGGCCGCAGTGCATATGACCTGGTTCAGACGGTTGCGGGCGTTACCAACTACTCGGCCAGCGCGCAGATCGGCGACAACAACGGGACCCAGTTTAGCGTCAACGGCCTGCGACCCAACCTGAATTCGTACTATCTTGATGGATCCTACGACAATGAATTCCAGCGAGGCGGCGGCAATATCATGCCGAACCCCGATGCGGTGCAGGAATTCCGTCTGCTCACGACTAACTTCGACGCCGAGTTTGGGCGCTATCCGGGTGGCGTGGTCAACGTCATCACCCGCTCCGGCTCGAACCAGTACCACGGCGTCGCGTATGACTATCTGCGCAACAAAGCGCTGAATGCACCCAACTACTTCACGACCGGTACGACCCCGCTGGTCTACAACGTCTTTGGCGCGGCAGTCGGCGGGCCGATCCTGCGGGATAAGGCCTTCTTCTATGCTACGTACGAGGGGACCCGTATCAGCCAGCCGACGACGATTACCTCTTCTTCGCTGGTGGTCCCGACCCTAGCCGAGCGCAGCGGCGACTTTTCCGCCGACTCGGCCAAGGTGAAGGCGTCGCTGAAGAACCTCACCACCTGCGGTAATCCTTACGTCATCTGCCCGACGGCGCTGGATCCAGTGGTGCAGAAGATGCTCGCGCTGGTTCCGGTCGGCGCCCCGGCCAACTCGGCGACCCCGGGAGCGCCAGCGCAACAGACGATGGCAAGTCCGACCAAGCAGGATGAGGGATCGCTGCGGCTGGACTATCAATTGACGCCGCGTCACAAGCTGCAGGCTACCTACTTCAACTCGCAGAGTACGAGCTATAGCCTGAATGCCCGGGGGAACGGCATCCTGGACTATAGTGGCGATACGATGTCGAGCGCGCAGTATAACTACGTGCTGGGCGATACGTGGATCGTGTCGGACCGGGCCGTGAACAGCCTGCGCATCTTTGACACATTGAACAAGTCGACCATCGGAAATTCGGTCAACGGCAACACGTGGTCGGACTTTGGCTGCGCCATCGGGCAGAACGCGCCGCTGAACGCCCAGCCCTTCATCAACATCACCGGCTACTGGATCATGGGCACTGCGGGCAGTGGCCAGGCGAATGATTCGCAGGGCGCCTATGGCATCCTGGACACCTACAACTACACGCGGGGGAACCATACGCTGAAGTTCGGGGGTGCCTATATTGTTGGACATCCTCCGGACGGACGGTCAGTTTCTGGTTGCCGGCAAGCTGGGCTTCACCGGCAGCGTCACGGGCAATGCCCTGGCCGATTTTCTTGAGGGCTACGCGAACACCTTTCAGCAGAACAACGGCACGTACCAACGGTACCACTCGGCGGACCCGTCCCTGTTCATTCAGGATGACTGGCGGGTGAAGCCTCGCCTTACGCTGAATCTTGGTCTGCGCTGGGAGGTCTACTATCCCTTCTCCGGGATGAACAACATGACGACGTTCGAGCAGGGCGTTCAGTCAACGCGCTTCGCGGGGGCGCCGCTGGGTGTGCTGGTATCGGGCGACCCTGGTGTTCCCGACGGCATCCTGCATACGTCGTACACCAAGTTCGCACCGCGCGTGGGCTTTGCCTATGATGTCTTTGGCAACTGGCGGACGTCGCTACGGGGAGCCTATGGTCTCTTCTATTCGGCGACCCAGTCGGATATCGCCGGCAACATGGAGCAGCAGCCCTTCTCGCTCGTGATCACGGTCAACCAGACACCGAATCTGAATACTCCGTATGCGCCTGCTGTGGACCCGTTTCCCTACACGGTCAACCTGAAAAATCCGACCTTCGTTCCGGGCGCCACGATGGCCGGCATGGCCCCGAACAACAGCGTGGTCCCGTACCTGGAGCAGTACAACTTTACCGTGGAACAGCAGTTTGGAGAGAACTGGAGCGCGCGTATCGCCTACGTGGGCAGCATGGGCCACCATTTCTACCTGCTCCGCGACGAGAACTCGCCGGCCTATGTCCCCGGGGCCTCGATCAGCTCGGCTGGCCTGAATGCACGACGGCCGATTCAGCCGTATGCGGGAATCAGTCTATGGGATACCTCGAGCAGTTCAGCCTTCAACTCGCTGCAGGCGACGATCACGCACCGCTTCACGCATGGATTCTCCATCAACGCGAGCTATGTGTGGGAAAAGGAGATGGATAACGTCTCGGGTGACCCGACGAGCACGACTGCGTTCCAACTCTCCAACCAGAACTGCGTCGCTTGTGACCGCGGCCTCTCCTCACTCGAGATACCGCAGCGCTTCGTCGCCTCCTATCTTTATGCTCTGCCGGAGACCCATGCCTGGGGCCTACTCGGCAAGGAACTGCTGAACGGATGGCAGATCAACGGGATTACGACGATCGCCCAGGGCTCTCCCTTCAACGTCACCTCCGGCGTCGATAGCAATCTGGATGGCATCGCGACGGACCGGCCGGACCGTGTGGGCAATCCGAACCTTGGCGGCGGCCGGAGCCGAGCACAGAAGATCGCGGAGTACTTCAATACCGCGGCCTTCGCGGATCCTGCGCCGAACGTGCCGTAGGGCAACTCGCCGCGTAACCCGCTCATCGGGCCTGGCTATGTCGATACGGATATCTCGGCGTTCAAGCGGTTCGCGCTAATGGAAAAGAGCGATATCCTCTTTCGCGCCGAGTTCTTCAACGCCTTCAACAATGTCAACCTGAGCAATCCCACCGGAACGCTCAGCAGTACGCAGTTCGGCAAGATCACTGCGGCCAACCAGCCGAGGATCATGCAGTTTGCCTTGAAGTACGAGTTCTAACTGTCTGGGGCGAAGGAGTGACGGGCAAGCAACCGTAGCTCTTTCGCCGCCTGCACTTCGGACTGCACCCATATTGCTTACGAACGCGTCCTGAACGCATCGTGAACTCATCCTGGAGGACCATTCGATGCCATACCTTCTTGCTTCTGTTCTTCGCACCATCGCTGCCACCGCGGCCATTCTTCCGCTGGTGGGAGGTGCTGCCGCCGCCGCGCAAAATGCCCCGTCCAGCGCCACCGAAGTGCATGGCGCAGCAAAGGGCAGTCAGCGTTCTGCCGCAATCTTTCCCGAATATCACATCTACCGGGGCAACACCCATGCGCACACCAGCTACACGTGGTCGCACGGTGAGCAGTGGGTCAAGAACGACTGCAGGGGCGTGCCCATTTATCTGCCGGAGCACGACTCCCCGGAGGTTCACAGCTGGTCGGAGGAGGGCAATCAGCCTCCGAGCGGCAAATGTCCCTCGATGATCATCATCGGTTCGAGCCAGTATCCAGGCCCATTCAACAAGCTGAAGCCGGACTGGCAGAAGTTTCAGGGTTCGCCCTCCGAACACTTTGCTCTGGCCAAGGAGAACGGCTTTGACTTCTACGCGGTCACGGACCACTCTCAGGATGCAGCCTTTCAGCCTGTCAGCCCTACCAACGCTGCGTGGATAGAGATCAAGCGCGAAGCCGCTGAGGCTACCACCTCGCAATTTGTGGCCATCCGAGCGTATGAGCACTCCGAAAACGATGGACCCAATGGAGTTGGCCATCTCAATGTATTCAACAGTGCCGATTACCTAAATGCGCTTGACCCTGGAGTCGATCTTCCGAATCTGTATAAGTGGCTGAAGACGGCGAAGCCCAATGGCGAAGGGCCTGTGGTTGCGAGCTTCAATCACCCAGGCCCGAATCAGTATAATGACTGGGCGTATCGCGATCCACAGATCACCGACATCATCGCGATGCTCGAGGTGATCAACTCCAACAGCCACCTCCATGAAGAAGGTTTCATCAACGCGCTGGACAAGGGATGGAAGGTCTCGCCAGTGAGCGGGAATGACAACCACGGCACCATGAGGATCTCACGGGATACCTCACGCACGTTTGTGCTGGCGACCAGCCGGACGAAGGTTGCTATCCTCGAGGCAATGAAACATCGGCGGACTTATGCTTCGCTCGATAACGATATTCAGTGCCGCTACAGTTAGAGACCGGCGGGTACGATTCCGAAACTTGTGTTCACTCCTCACACGGCATGGTCGGAGACGTTGATGCAGCATGGCGACGTGCGGGAATCGGCTGAAGGTCAAAGAGTATCGGCGGAGACAGAAGCCCGACTGAATCCTAAGGCTCGGCTTTTTAGGTTGTTTAGATGCGATCTGCTTCGCCCATCGCAAGAGGAACCACCGAGCTCCCCGCATGCGGCCATCGTTTTAGGGGTTGAAAGGAGAAAGTTATCGTGCTCCTTCGCAAACAGGTATTCACGTTTGCATCGGATCGCGGGGTTGTCGAAGAGAAGAACCTGTGCAAGACGGAGGAGATGGCGTAAAGGCTGATGCCGGAGATAAAGGCCATCATAATGGCCAGAGACAAGGCACTCAATATCTGTGTGGCATCGTTATAGCGGATTCTTAGAAAATCCTGCACGGTCATGGCACCGCTACGTGCATAGATCTGCATCATGAACAGTGCTGAAAACACGATGGCGGGAATGGCTCCTACCCAATAAAAATGGAGCGTCAAGGCGCCATATCTTGCACTGGCTGCTACAAGTCCGACGATCTCAAGCGCTCCATAGTTCGCCGCGAGAAAGGCGATGGTGGTAATGGCGGTGGGGGGTAGCGCTCCGCGGGCGTGCAAAACTACGAAGCAGTCTTAGTGCTCTTTCCTGTGAAGTACCCGATCACGACCGTTGCAACGAGATAGGTCCCGATGATGGAAAAAGCTAGCGTGTTGGGAGGTTAAGATCACCGGATGTGATCATATTGCATTCGTGTCATTCGCATAGGTTATGACACAGAGAGTTGTTTTACCTCTATGCGGCTAATTTTCTGATCCTCGCATGCAGGCCATGATCGCGGGCGCTCGAACCCGAGCCTGTCCTCACAGCCTGCAAGCTAGTGTTTAGCGCCAAAAGATAAGCACAGGAGAAGTGGCTGACAAATTGACCTTTACTGGTGACCGCAATGGCTTTCAGCATATCGAAGTCGAAGTCATGATACAGGTCCAGGCATGTCAACTCCGGAGCTCCACGATAGTTTTGCGGATGATTGAAAACATCAATCAAGCTGGGGATGGATTTTCTCGCCTCAAACGCAGAAAACAATTCAGGATTGAGCGCGCTCGCAACCATTGCTACTGTTTCAGAGCGTGGACCACTCGTGGCAATCCGAACAGGGAATACCGCAACGCTGGCAACCGCCCCACCGGAATTCGGTGTAGCACTGCCGTGATCCAGGCGTTCCGACAGCCAATGAACTATCGCTGCGACCTGGGCTGCTTCCAACCCCAGCGGACGCTCGCCAATGGTATTCAACATTTGAGCGAGATTGGAGACGTACGGACGTTCTTTTGTTCCGGGAATATTCTCGCCGAAGAACAAGGGATCCAGCACAAGCACCCGCTGCCCTCGATCTACGTCATTGCCTACTTCATCGGCTGTCGAGGCCATGCCCGAGTCTGAGATCAGAACTTCGGTCGGCCCATTCTCAGGGGCAGTGATCGACCGAAATAGTACGCCTGTCGCACTGAGCCCATTGCTGAATTCAAAGCGATAGCCGTGGCTCTCCAGACCCTTTTCATGTGTTGTACTGACCGGCCACGCATGAACCACAGTTACGGGAGCATAACGAGTCACCTCTCGTAAGTGAGTTCGCTGCGACTGTATCCATTGGTTGTCCGGCTGTGAAGGAACCTCATGATGAATCGATGCAGCAAAGGACTTGGCGAGTCCGATAATTGTGAGATTGTCTTTCGGTAGACCCACCACAAGATCGGCATAGTCTCTCACTTCACTATCGGTATCGGGCTCTTCCTTATCCGATGCCTTGAGGTGGAAGAATGAATTAAAAAATTGGTAGGATTTTTCTCTACTGTCTATTTGATAATTATGGGTTCCTGGATCCTGATTCTCGTACCACTGCAGATTGTCTGGTTTATCCAACAACTTGAAGAAGGGTTTTATATCGGAGTAGACACCTTGCTTGACGATACCTGCCCTGAAGCAGCACTCGTCCATATCGTTATAGATCAATAATGTAGGACGAGGAGCACGAAGCGCCGTTAATTGGGCGTAGTCTCCCACCTGCCGCATGTCGACGCCATTTTGCTCCGCATCTCCTGCATACTCAGGATGCTCGATCGCGGTCGTCAATGAACTGAAACCCGCCACGGGGAGAGCTGCACCGACCCGTGTATCGAGCGAACTCAATAGCATAGTTTGCCATCCGCCACCAGAGAGTCCAGTGACTCCAATGCGGGAGCGATCTACCTCCGGACTCTCGTAGAGATAATCAATTCCGCGGCGCATAGCAAGGTAAAACAGTCCCACACCGTTGGAGCCGGCAAGGTCAAGCAGTTCGATAGCGTTGTGGCCATTCTCCGGCGATTGAAGCTCGCCAAAGCCCAACCATTCCAGGTTGAGCGAGATAATCCCATGCCGAGCCTGATTGATGCATCGTTTCTGCTTATGCTCCACAGCCTTGCCCCCAGGGCCGTGGCCGTTCACATTCAGGATTGCGGGTAATCGTCCCGATATATGTTCCGGCTCATACAGCAAAGCCGTCGAGTAGAATCCAGGCACGATCTCATAGCGTAGTTTGACTATGCGATAGCCTGGCCGGTCTATTGTTCCGACCTTTTCGAATTTAGGGGGAGCCTCAATCCATTGCTTTGGCCATCCGTGATACAGCACAGAAAGTTCATGGGCGCGTATTCGTTCTGCCTCTGTATTCCACTGCTTTGCGCTACTAGGCGATGCAAGTGAAGGTACTTTTTGCAGCATGAAATGCCGTAGTTCATCTACAACAACCGGAGAGCTCTGGAGAGACTGATGCAGCAGTGGATCAACTAATCTATGTGTTGCCTGTGCGTACACAGATCCCATACCGCTCAACATAAAGAGACTTCCCATCAAAAGGCGTTTCATTATGGATGCTCTATCCTTTGAATCGAAACTTGGTAGTTATACGCTTAGAAGAAAAATCTTATGTCAGTGACATATCTATCGAGACATGTCACCGACATAAGGTGACTGTTACTTTACATTAGAAGACCAGTTTCAATCCCAACTGTCCGATACGTGGATCACCGGCGCTGAGAATACTTCCGAATCCTCCTGAGTTCACGGTAGTGACGGGATCTCCATACCGTACATGGTTGAAGGTATTGAAGGCCTCGGCACGAAACTGTAGATGAGCATGTTCGGTAAAGCCGATATTCTTGTACAAGCTCATGTCCCAGTTACTATGTCCAGGTCCACGAAGAGAACCCTTCCCTACATTTCCGTACTTGTAAGCGTAGTTTTGATATTGGGCAGCCGGAGTTTTAGTCGCCGATAGAGGAAGCGCAAATGAGCTCGGATCTAACCAGTTAGCACAGGATACTGTGGGGTTCGTGCAGGCCTTTCCTCCATATGGCGCTCCTGCAACTACCGCCCTTTCGTTTGTGCCAACAGCAGCCACATCGGTACCGGCATAGATTGTCATGGCATCTCCGGTTTGCGCCGAAAAGATACCGCTCCATCCCCAGTTTCCAGCTATTGCACGTACGAAGCTGGGGCTTCCCGAAAACTTCGGCAGCTGCCATACATAAGAAGCTACGAAATTATGCGTATGGTCGAAGGGAGATGGGCCATATTCGAATCGGCTGAACCCAGGGACATAGATGGGTTCGCTGAAGCTACCGCCACCACCTGCCTGAAGCGTTTGGCCAGGAGGTATATCGTCCAGGGATTTAGACCAGGTATAGCTAGCCAGAATTGTTAGAGAATGCGCCAGGCGTCGCTCCAGGGTAGCTTGGAAGGACTCATAGTTTGAGCCCCCCGACTGGGTCAACATGCCAATACCAGAGAAGCTTGGAGAATACGCTGTTCGCGAAGTTACTGTAATGTTTGGGTTATTGAAAGGTGCAACTCCATTCGGGTCATAGATGCCCGGAGCCAAATTCATGTCGCGTCGCAGATGAAGCCCACGCGAACCTACATAAGAAGCGCGTAGCATCCAGTTCGGACGGAGTTGACGTTCCACGGTCAAATTCCAGTTGTAGTTCAAAGGGACATGAAATCCATTGTAGGGATCAAAGGTAAGCGCCTGGATACCCGTCGGAAATACATAGTTCGATGGGGCCGGAAGCGTAAATGGCGGATGCAGTGCAACGCCCTGATAAGGATTGCTGAAAGGCCCTTGCAGAGTCGTCAAAGAGATGCCCGGGCTGAACGGATTTAGGCTGACGATTGCCTGGGTCAACTGAGAGATTCCGCGTGAATCGTAGAAGAGACCGAAACCGCCACGGAGGCTGGTCTTCGCGTCTCCAGTTAGGTCGTAGGCGAAGCCCACTCTGGGAGCAAAGTTAAGAGAAGCGCCATTTGTCCCTCCCTTTGGGAAATTGCGATCGCCAACAAAGAACAGCCCCGGAGGCGCGTTCGTATAGACCTGGGAGACCTGTCCAGCCTGATAGGCCGAAGGACTAAACATCTCCATACGGCCCTTAATCTCATTCCATGGTCGATAGGGGTCATAACGAAGGCCAAAATTCAGCGTCAGTCTGGAGCTAGCGTGAAAATCATCCTGCACGTACAAGTTCCATAGTGTGTTTCGTTCGTTCTGATACTGGCCGCTGGTCTGCGTGAAGGAACGCACACTGCCTAGTAGGAAGTCGGCCATGGCATACCCGGTCGCGTCACCGGAGAAGCTAAAGGCGCCGAACCGACGATAGTTATTGGTTACATCCAATTGGGCATATTGAATCAAACCTCCAAAGTCGAAGGAATGGCGGCCATGCACCCATTTTATGTCGTCACCGCCTATATAGTTGTGGCGAACAAAGACGCCATAAGGATGGTCTCCAAAGGAAAATAGACCCGAGATAGAAATACTCTCAATGGCTTTTGGTATACCCGCCGGTTGATACATATTGATGCCTAGGTCGTTATAGTCCGGTGCATTGGAAGGCGGATTTTGTGAGCCATTTACCTCGGAGTAGGTAAAGTGAGCATCATTGAGTACCGCGGTGCTGAAGATATGGGTCTCATCGACCAGAAGATTCTGGGAGACGTTCGGCTGTCCATCCCTATAGGTTAGGACGTTTCCTGACGTGTAGAGGGCTGGATTGACGAAGGTATCTCTGAAATAGCGCCCAGACAAATGATCTTTAGGTGAGAATACGTGGTCGATTCTAACTAACTCTTCGCGGTAATTTTGCGATGCGCTGGGTTGTAGATAACTCGTAAGTCCATTGATGGTTGTGGATGTTGGAAGTAGTTTCACCACAGCCAATGCGGCTGGATCAAACCTTGAAGACGGAATGATATTTCCTGGAAAAGGCGCATGTTGCTTCGTTACAGGATCGATTGGTGACGATGGATCAATAAGCTGTATCGATTTTCCAAGCGGGTTGCTTGGGTTGCTGGCGCTGAGCATCGCAGAGAAGTCGCCAGTAAGATCGGCTGTTGTAGGAACGAATGCTTTGCTGCTTGCGCTTGCACTATGAAATATGGTGGCCTGATAGCCAAAGAAGAAGAAAGTTTTATCTTTGCCGTTATACAACTTAGGAATCCGCACTGGCCCACCCAGTGTTCCTCCAAATTGATTTCTTTTGATCGTGTCGCGGCTTGTTGCAGCCCAGTTACGTGCGTTAAAGGCTGAGTTTCGAATAAACTCAAACACGTTTCCTCTGAAGGCATTCGTTCCAGCCTTGGTCACGACATTGACGACGGCGCCTGAATTTCCTCCGAACTGCGCACCATAGCTACTAGTCTGCACGCTAAACTCTTGCAACGAGTCAGGCATAGGGAATGGCTGATTGACATTGGTATATTGGTCGACGTTATCGGCGCCATCCAATAGATAGTTTCCTGAGGTTGCTTGCGACCCATTGGTGGAAACTGTAACTGCCGAGGCAAAGGTAGATGACTGAATAGCTCCACTGCTGGGGGCAGAGACAGCACCTGCGACAAGAGTCGTTAGAGTCGCCGCATTGCGCCCATTCAAAGGCAACTCAACCATTCGGGCCTGGTCGATTACTTGTCCCAAAGTGCTTGTAGTGGTGTTCACCTGAGATGGAGCGGCATCGATGGTAATGGCGCTGCTCGACGAGCTAACCTGAAGCTTCGCGTTAACCGTCAAGGTCTGATCAGCCTGCAGGACAACATCGGAATGAATCAAGTCCGCGAATCCTGCTGCGCGAACGATTATCTTGTACTGATTGGGGCCCAGGGACGAAATAACGTAGTATCCTTGCGCATTCGTTGTGACAGTTCGGGATACATTTGTCGCTACTTCGATGGCGGTTGCTTCAGCGGAAGAGATCACGGCCCCGGAAGAATCAGTGACTGTGCCCACAATTGTTCCCGAATTTTGTGCGAGTGCACTGGAAAAGGAGGTGATAAGAACCATCAGCATAATTGCCGATGCCAAATGTTTCGTGACGAACGAAAGAGGTATTCGTTCCTTTCGCTGCAAGTATTTGCATCTCATTAAGATATCTCCGGTTGTTCTATTTATATGAGTGAGAAACTTTGGAAGAATGTCGTTCTGACATGGCCTGTATGGAGTTTTCCAGGTGTTGAAATACCAACACACAGTATTTTTATCCGTAATTAGTTTCGGTATGGTTGAAGATACTTGAATTAATAAATAACTATGTCGTTTCCGAAATAATGCATTCTTAGTCAGCGCGAATTTTTATCAACTATTTTGTATTACCCTTTTCGTTGCAAGATATCGTGGTGCGCGATGAGCTATTTAGATACGAGAAACTCCGTGAGAGCTCGACGCATGCACCCTCCCATGCGGTACGTCAGCATCGATCGCGAGATGCTCTTTCCAATCGAGGATGCCGTTTCCGCTAAAGAAGAGATTGCTCGTCTTCGCACCGCTCACCCGATACGAATGAGCGGGTATCGGCAGGATCGCAAGGCATTCAAGCCAGGAATCGCGAACATTGTTAAGCCATAAGTGCGTCGCGGCTGTACTGAGTTCCTTTTCGTACCCACGCAGTCGCAGGTTCGCGACATCGTCAGCCACAATATCGGGACGATCTTCCTGGGCAGCTGCCTTGAACTTCACATTCGACAACCCTACGTCCGTAACATGACGCAGAAACAGCCCAAAGGCAGGGAGCGCACCGAACATAACTGGTTGAGGATAGGCAGTTGGTTGTTCGGGAATCGCCTGCAATGTCTTAGGGCCAGTACCCGATGCAGCCATGGTGATTGAAACTTCGCTGATTTGAACATCGGTGACGGGAGCATCCGGCGAACCCGCGATGACGCTCGTGAGCTTTGCACCAGTGGCAATAATGTTTGAGATCCGAATAGAGTTGAGCGGCCCAGGTCCTTTGCCGAGCGAACAGTGGTCTCGATTGCCACGAATAATCGCCAGAGGCGTTCCGACATCCCGCATGACGATGTTGGAAGCTACGACACCACTAAGAGTTCCGCCATCTACTGTGTATAGCGCAATGCCGGGGTTGCCATGCCTCATGCCCATCCCACCCTCGAAAACGCAGTTTGAGATGGCGATGTTGCGAAAGTCGCCACAACTTTCCGTGCCGCACTTGAAGTGGATGCTTGCCGTCCGTAGAACACAGTTGGTCACAGTGATGTACTCGGTTGCGCCGCGTTCTCCGAGCGCGCCGCTAGCCTTCAAGCAGAGGCTGTCGTCCACGGACTCGACAAAGCAGTTAGCAATACGGAGATAGCGGCAACAGTCGGGATCGATCCCGTCGGAATGGCCGTTCCGAATCGACACGCCATCGATGTCAACAAACTGGCAACCCAACATGCTGATGTTGTAGTTCTGGGCATTGCGGATCGTGATTCCTCGCAAGCTGATGTGCATGCAGCGCTTTAGTGCAATTGGTTTAGGCCCGCCGCCGCGCTTGCCTCGATCGCATTCGATAATGCCCTCACCAAAGATTGCAATGTGCTCAACGGCTGCGCCTACAAGGAGTGCGATATGAAAATCGGATGTGGCCAGATTCGCCTTTGGATCGTAGCCTAGAGCCTCCGCCGGTAAAAACTCTGAAGCATCCGGGCTCATGGCAAGGATTGAACCATTGTCCAGCCATAATGAGACGTTGGATCGCAAGAGCAGGGAGCCGGAGACATAGCGTCCCGCTGCGATGTGTACTGTTCCCCCTCCGCGCTCATGAGCTTGATCGATCGCACGCTGCAGCCGTTTCGTGTCGCTCGTCTCAGATGCTCTACGCGGTTCAGGGGTAAGTAGAGCGGAGGCCTCTAACTTTTGTGGTTCTTGAGCAACAGCTGTCCCATCGAAGAATGTCGCAGGGCTAAGCGCGGCGATACCTAGGCCACCGAACTTCAGGATATGTCTACGATTTGCGTTCATTGATTAACTCCTTACTTCAGTCGTTTATGAAAAAGGTGCGCTTATTTGTGAATGATGGAGGAGTAAAGCTCTTCACCCTGCAGACCGATAAATTGCATCTTTATCTGGTCTTTGTCTGCATCGAGCACAGTAAAGCCATACTGTTCCTGCTTGAAGGTGGAGTGTGGATAGTTAGGCTGACGGAAGGGATATACGCCTGCGCCACCGCCGCCGCTCACAAAGAAATGCACGCCGTCTTCGGGCTTCAACTCCTGCAGATTATGGTCGTGTCCGCATAAGTAGATATCGACTCGATTGCGTAGGATCGGTAACAACCTTTGAATTAGGTTCTGTTCATCTCCACGCGTTGCAGAGTAGATCTGGTAATGGCCATAGACTACCTTCCACCTAGCCTTGCTCTTGGCGATCTCTGCGTCCAGCCATGCCATTTCCTTATTCGGCATTGCGGAATCCGATAACTCGATTGTGTCAATCACAAAAAATTGAACTGGGCCAGCCGTATAGGTGTAGTAAGTTGCCGGCATCTTCCAGGAAGGACTCTTCTGGGAGTAGAGAATTTCTGCTGCAGGGCCATCCGGACGAAGATAGTCGTGGTTTCCGAGAGAGGCATAGAAGGAGAGTCCGAGCGGGCCATACATGTCCTCCCACTTCGTCTTCCATTGCGGATCATCAGGACTAGAGACGCCGTTCGGGTAAAAGTTATCGCCCAGAGTAATTCCAAAGTCGAATGGATTATTCTTTTGGTAGTTCTTCATCACGGCGGCCAGTTGAATCTGCTGCGGGGAACCGGTGCCAAAATCGCCAAAAGCAAGTACGTGGATTGATTTATCTTCGGGCACTACCTTGAACGGAGGGGGTGGAGTTCGCATGAAGTTAGGAAGATTCATCTGCCCGTCCCACTCCGCCCACTTATCACCTTCTTCCAGCAACTTCATCGCACCGGCCACATCGCCTTCTGCGCGAGCTCGCTTGGCGCGCGCAACAGTGAGTTGCGAGGAGTGTCCCCAATCCAGTCGGCGAAGAGCTTGGATTGCCTCCAGCGATACTCCTGCATCGACATCCTGAAGTGCTAGATGTGTCAATGTTTCGCGTACCTTATTGCGCTGCTCTCCCTCGCGGGCATAGCGAATATGAGGCTCGATCCCATACTTGAGAATGAGGAGACGTCGCTCAACGGAGGCCTCTTGGATCAGCTGCTGCGAAAGGAAATCGAAGCCTTCAGGATTGACTGACATACCCTTCAAAGCAAATGCCAACGGAGCATCCGGATACATGGCAGTCTGCTTCAGTATCTTTTGTTGATCCTCCGCACTCGCCGTCAAATGAAGCTTGACCACCTCTTCTCGATATCCGGAGGGAATCTGCTGGAGGATCTCGTCGGAGATCGCAATCTTCGGAGACTCTGGTTTATCCGTCTGCGCTCCGAGCGGTCCCGCTATGAGAAGCGCTCCGAGAATAAGTCCCACATAAGCTGTGCCTCGATGCATCATTGTTGTCTCGTCTCTCTCTGATATAGGTCAGTCGTTGGGTTTCACTGTGAAAAGTGTCTGCAGACCTGCGTCCATGTGCATCTGGTTGTGGCAATGGAAGAGCGCAGGTCCTGTCTGTTGGGGGGTAAGGAATACCTCCACTTTGTCATAAGGTGGAACGACGACGGTGTCTTTCAACAATCCTGCTGTCGCTTTTCCGCGAAAACAGGTCAGCTCGAAAGCATGGCGATGGAGATGCATCGGATGCCATTCATTACTCTCGTTCGAGATGCGAAGACGATAGGGCGTGCCCTGCTGCAGAACGATTGGACCCTTCTCTTTTCCGTTTACCAGGCTCACCATCATCCACTTCTCGTTGCCTCCCTCTGTCAAAGGCAGGCGGCGTAGCGCAACGACAATCTCCTCCGCAACGCGCTCCGTCGCCTTGCTGCCGAAGAGTGTGTAGTCCCAGTCCAAAGCCACCGTATCAGTCCAAACAGGATCGCCCTGTCTCCCGGCATACTCGATCACGACACCAAGGCCCATGTTGCGTGCCTCCTCGTCGGTAGAGCCGAGTATCCAGACACCCGGAGCCCCCATCTCCACAATTGCGTCGATTCGCTCCCCCACACCCAGATCGAGCACAGCAACTGTGGCTGGGTTAGGAACGCGATGCCCGTCCAGCGCCTGAATAATAAACTCATGGCTGGGAAGGGCAATCTGAATATTTTCGGTAGCGCTGGCATTAAGCAGGTGCAGGAGAATTCGTTCTCCCTCCTTCACCCGTATCGGCTCCCCATGGCCGAGTGCCTTCCCATTCAGCGAGGCAAGCCGGTACCGTATATCCCATCCGCCTTCCCCAGGCGTTTCATCCTCCTCCGGGTCGATCCGAAGATGGTGCATCTCCTCGATGGACTGTTCCTCCTGTGTCTCGTTCACCATGTACGGTTCCCACTCATGGCTGCTCAGGAAGATCTCCTGGTCATAGTCTCCGGGCTCCCGTGTTGGCTGCACATGGACGAACGCAAATTGGCCGCCGTACATTCCAGCTCCCATATCGTGATGTGCCATCGCATGGGAATGCACATAGTAGGAGCCCGGCGACTGCGGAGGCAGGATATAACTGAGCTGGGACGAAGGCTCAACCGACCGACTGTTCTCCTCGGCCGTACCGTCCAGTGCCGCATCCACGGAAAAGCCATGCCAGTGGACGTACTCTTCAGTCGCAGATTCGTTTCTAATCTTGACCTGAACCGGCCTGCCCTCGGGGATGCGGAGAAGTGGTCCGGGCGCGCTGCCGTTATAAGCCGTAGTTTGGATGAAGTGCCCAGCTGCCACTTCGATGCGGCAGGGAGCGATCTGCAGGATGATCTCCGGTGTGGTCGCGGATGCGAGGGTTCCGCGTGGGAGCAGACCGCCGGCCGCCAGCGTACCACCCATCGCAAGGAATTGACGGCGGGACAATCCCGTTTCGAGGTGCTTAACCGACGCTAGCCTTGCTCTGTTAATACCGTGCAAAGTCCTCTCCAATACCAATACCAAGGCCAGCTATGGCTTCTGATCACATGCTGCCCTGGATGCGGATCCTCTTCCGCTGAAAGGGCCTTCTAAGCCAAACCGGGCTTACGCTGTAATCCTCTTTATGTTGCGTGATAGAAAAACTCTAGGAAACCGGCCGAAATCCCACAAGGTTACGAACAGTTATGGCCATTAAATGTAGTAGCCACCTCCAGCTCCTAATTGCGGACCGAAGCTGTTTCTTTCCACACCGCCCCGCAATTCAACCTATCGATTGCTTTCATGAGCTTTCTTCTCCCAAAAGGGAAGCAACGAACAACTCGCGTGCAATCGAACAAGGCGTAACCCCTCGCTTGCCACAGATTCCTGTAACACTCTGTTCACAGGCTTCGTTACACGTCTGTAAAGTAAGCGTGCTTTCATGGAAAACAGCGACTTCGCATGAATCTGGCCTGAAGGCATCAAAGTTTCGGCCTGAAGTATCCAGGCATGCGCAGGCCGAGCGTAAGGCTATCCCAGGTGCTCATGCACATGCTCGACAGCGAACAAAGTAGTCGCAGAGAGAGACGTGTTGAAGTGTTATCTTCTGTATCCAACGACGCGGAGGTTCGATCGGAGTTAGAGCGAATCCTCACGAGTGACTTCTTTAAGAGCAGCACACGATGTCAGGACTTCCTCAAGCACGTCGTGTGGGTCGCCTGCTCAGAGTCTCCAGAATCGATTAAGGAGCGCACTATAGGGATTGCAGTATTTGGTCGCGCTCCCGACTACGACACCGGTGCCGATGCGATAGTGCGAGTCAAGGCCAGCGAAGTTCGGCGGCGGCTCGCTCAGTACAATCAGAATGCAGACCCGCTGAGGCCCCTCGCAATTGAACTCAGCCCAGGCTCATACGCGCCGAAGATTACGCGACGAATCCCTCAGGAATCTCTGGCCGTAAACGTAGTCCCGAAACGTGCATTCGGAAAAGTCGCTGGTGCAATATCGATCGCAAGCGTGCTGTTACTTCTTGCGTCAGGTATTTACGCTACATCTTCAGCGGCGACTCCCCTAAAGAAGTTCTGGCGGCCCTTCCTCGGGCATGATAAACCCATCATCTGTATATCGCACCCTGGCGCCTACTATCTCTCTATTGACAAGTTGGCTCGCATCGGCGATTCGTCGGAAGGCTTTCATCTCAGCGAGAAACTCCAGAACCTGGGGCGTTCTAGCCGAATAGCAATCGCGAACGATCTCACGGAATCCGATCTGAAAACATCGCCCATTGTCTTGATTGGAGGACCCAGATTCAACCATTGGACGATGGTGCTGACGCAAAACCTCAGGTTCGCCTTCCATGTGGTCGATGGCAAACCGAGAATCGTCGATCGTGACAACGTAACACGTTTCTGGGAAACCTCGGAACCAGGCACGACAAAAGCGTACTGGGACTACGTCGTCATTACGAGGTTAGTCGGTTCGAGCTCCCAGAGAGCAGTCATCTGCGTCGCTGGAATGACGGCATCGAGTACCCGAATTGGGACCGAGATGGTCATCAATCCAGACTTCCTGGACAAGACGCTGAAATTTGCCCCTGAAGATTGGGACAGGAAAAACCTGCAGTTCGTCATACGCCTCGCATCCGACAAGGGAACGGAGATCCCGGAACTGGTCGCTGCCACTTACTGGTAGCGAATAGATATCCAGGTTCTTGATGAATGCGGTGAATGCGGAAAGGGTCGCTGGATTTACTGCGGGTCAGTTGTATCTGGACTCCGTCGAGATAGCACTGGCCAATGTTCTGGTACGAAACTATGCGGACGAACGGATTGCGACTCGTCAGCCTCGAGACGGATTACCCTTGCTTCGTCTTCGGAGGGTCAAAGATTTCATCGAAGCGAGCCTAAACTTGAATGTCGGCCTCTCCTCATTGGCGGATGGAAGCGGTTATAGCCGAGCACACTTTGCCAGTATGTTTCGCAAAGCTACTGGTATGTCGCCACATCGGTATGTATTGGCACGCCGGGTGGCCCATGTCCGCTCACTGCTGGAGAGAAAAGATCTGACGCTCGTTGCGATTGCTGCGTCGTGTGGCTTTTCCAGCCAAGCTCATATGCCTAAAGTTTTTCGAGAGTTTACGGGCCTCACCCCAGGAGATGTTCGTCGTAGTTATCGGCCCGAAAGTCATCATTCAAATGCTCGAAGACCGCACTTAGTTACCACTATGCGGTGTTACGCCGCGCTGGCCTGACAGACCCGTCAGGAGGGCACGTCCAAGATCATGTCGTTGGCAACCGCTCGTATCGAAGCCTCTTTTCCAGGTCTGCTCTCCGCGATCCTGAATGCAGCAAAACTGGAAAGCTATTCCTCGATAGAGGAAGACACTCCCAAGAAGCGGACCAAGAGGAGCCTGAGGTTCGGACCCTCTCGCCCTGAGCATTTAAATCAATTACTGATTGGGATTCCTGTTGATCCCCACTCCGTGAGTCATCAGTCTCCTGCATGGTGGCGCCTAACCGAAGGGCATCCCCGAAAAGGTCCTCACAAACGCGCTTCTCGTCATCGACGATCCAAAGTCAGTGTGGGTGGAGAAGCTTGACTGTTCAGACCTCTGCCGTTATCCGGCACAGATCGGGTCGCGCACGATCGCAATTTGCGAGGGTACTGGCGAGGGTACCGAAATTTGCTCTCGGATAGTTTCCCAGTGTTTTTGAATGTCCTTGAGTGCCTTGATTAGCTATCAACGCTCATGGATTGTTATAGATACGGTCCACTTGCAGAACTGTCACACCGGAGTCGATTGAGTTTGCTCTTCGATTACACCGCCAGCTGCAGGGATAGCGCCACAATAGGGATGTAAAGAGGGGTGTAATGGTGGTGGTGGCCAGAGACGGGATCGGTCTCTCGCACCGCTAATGGAATCTGTAACTTACAGATTCTAAAAGGCGCACAAAGCGCTAAAAGTGCCAGAATGCCCAAACGCTCTTGCAAATCTGTTGCAAAATTTATCTTCTGCCTCCGCGAATGTGGCGATAGGTAACGGCGGGGTTCCTGCGTCCTCTGGCAAGTCGCGACTCGGAGCATCGTACCTTTGCGCCCTGTTTGATATATGCCCCAAATTACGGGCAAGAAGGGGAATGGCCCCGCACTAGGTGTTTAGTCCCGGCATTTGGTGGATTGGGTCGAGTGTAAGTTTGTCTGGGTCGTGGATCCAGAATCTGCAGATGGCTTCGTAGAGTGTGAGGCCGCGAAGGGTCTTGAGTCGGCAAGCGAAGTTGTAGGCTGCGATGTCCGACAAGTGCGCTTTGAGTTGTTCGTGCGTGTCATAGAAGAAGCGTTTGACGGTGGCTTCCTTGATGGTCCGGTTCATCCGTTCGACCTGTCCGTTGGTCCAGGGATGGTTGGGTTGGGTCAGACGGTGACCGATGCCATGACGAAGACAGATGCGATCGAAGGGATGTCCACGTCATCTGGCCGTAAGCCCTCCACGGTTCTTCTGCAGATCGGCGAACTGGATGCCGTTGTCGGTGAGCACGGTGTGGATGCGATACGGAACGGCTTTGACGAGTGCTTCGAGGAAGGTAGCGGCCGCCTGCATATCGGCCTTTTGCCTTCGGCCGTTCTCACTTCGGCCAGATCGATATGGAAGAAGCCGATCGGGTAGATGTCGAACTTCTTCTTCCTGGGCTCGTCTCCCTCGACCTCCGGCAGCCGGCTGATGCCATGCCGTTCCAGGCAACGGTGCAGCGAGGAGCGAGTCAACTGTGGAATCGTGGCTTGCAAGGCGTACAAACAGTTATCGAGCGACAGGAGAGTGTGCTTGCGAAACGCAACGATGACGGTCTCCTGGTCGATGGACAAGACGGTGGACTGGGAACGATTGGACCCGTCCGATGATCTGCCGTTGAACTGCGCTTCCTCCACTTGGCCACCGTCTTCGGGTTGATGTCATGCCGCCTCGAGAGCGTCCTTAGGCTCTCTTGACTATGCTGTATCGCTCGACAGATCGCCTCTGTCGTCGTGGCGCTCGGTGCAGTATCTGTCCCATAGTGCCTCCTTCCACTCTCTGGAAAAGTATGCACCACCAAATGCCTAGTAGACTGGCGGGCAGGTGAAAGCGAAGCCCGAGCGCCTGGTTTACGAGGTAACAGAAGATCGTTTTTCACTCTCATCCGTAGACGTCGATTCGTCGGGGTCGCGGTCAGCGTCGGCGAAGAGCTTCGTGGACGCCCTTGGCCGCTCCAGTTCGGGTGAACAAACCGCCTCCGGTAAGCCGTCTAGGAACGCACTGGCGATTGTCCTCTAAGAACGGATACGATACAAGAGCTGCCTACTCTGCTGAACACACCAATGGGTTAGCTCCTGAATGGGTATGAGACCTCAGCCTAATTTTTAAGTCGACAAATGTAGGAAAATGCGCTGGCGACATGAAACCGTTTGGCTTCTCTATCCACATGCGGAAACCGGAACCGCATGTGCATGGACCTCTGCAGGATTTGCAGGGCACACCAAATGCGGATCCGGCTCAGACTCCTCGGAGAGACCATATTCCTTGAGCTTTCTGTATAGCGTAGTTTTACTAATACCGAGCAATTCAGCCGCCATCATTCTGTCTCCGTTAGTCTCTCGAACTGCTCGCAGAATCGCGTGTTTTTCCATTTTAGATATGGGGATGATGCGCTGCTCGACAGGAACCGAAGTGTGGTTTGTCGTTCGCACCATCTTTACTTCTCTATAAAAATCCAAGAGTTTCGGTGGGAAGTGACTTTCGCCAAGCTCTGGTTCAGTCGTTCGGCTACATGCCCAAGCTATCGTATTCTCCAACTCCCTTATGTTGTCCGGCCAGTCATACGTCTCCAACAGTTGCAAAGTCTCGCTGGACAAGGTACGAGTTAAGCCAGTCTGGCCCTGTGTTTTCTCGAGAAACCGCTTCGCGAGAAATGCAATATCATCTGGACGTCCTCGTAGAGGTGGGATTCTCAAATTCACTACAGACAGAAGACCATATAGATCTGTCCGAAAGAGTCCGTCTTTTACCATCTGCACCAAATCTCGACTCGTTGCTGCAAGAATTCGCACAGAGATTCGAACTGCATTTAATCCGCGAGTCGGCTGAATTTCTCTACTTGTGAGAGCGCTCATAAGCCTTTTTTGAAGCTCAAGCGGGAGATCTCCAACCTCATCTAGGAAGACAGTGCCACCTTGGCTCGAAGTCAGCAGACCATGTTTCGATAAGGGCGTCTCGTCAGACGAGCATTCAGTAGCGGCCCCAAAGAGTTCCTCTTCCACTAAGGCCGGTCCCAGAGATTTACAATCAAGCGACACAAAAGGCTTTGAAGCGTGAGGGCCATTTGAATGGATAGCCTTGGCGACCAAGCTTTTGCCGGTTCCACTCTCGCCAAGAATCATCGCGGGGTGCATCGATTTGGCGACGTTAGATAAGATCCGATAGAGCTTTTCCATCTCAGGCGACTTCCCAAGTATGTCGACTACATCCTCTTCGAGTTGTAACGTCTTTTGTAGCCTTCGCTGTTCCACACAAAAGTGCCATCTCCTCGCCGCCCGTTCGAGCGCCTGGGTAAGCACCTCCAACGGGAAGGGTTTCGACAAGTAGTCAGAGGCTCCAATTTGCATCGCGGTTACAGCAGACAATATCGTCGCGCGGGCACTCATCACGATGACCAAAGTATCGGGATAGAGAACCTTCATTTCCTCAAAAAGAGATTGGTCTCCGCTGTCACTGTGCGAGACATCCAGTAACAAAAGGGCGGTTTCTTTCCGGTTCAGAATCTCACGAGCTCCCACTGCACTTGCTGTTGCGGAAACTACGAAGCCAAGGCCTTCGGCAACTTCGCAACATGCGTTACGAACTCTCTTGCTTGCGTCTACTACCAGAAGACGCAATTCTTCTGATTTTGGGAAGGTGCGATCATCGATCGAACTACAATCGAGGTTTGAGGGGAATGACAAAGGATCTATCGTATTTTCGACAGGACCCAGATCCATAGAGGCGGTACAGCTCAACGGTGCGCTCATGTATGCTCGATTTTGTCTCTTCTATAGAGAAGATGTTATTGTGAGTGACGCTTACTTCCTCGGGAGAATGAATGGTGTAATTTTCAAGCCTTCAAGCTGCGGGCAGCATCCCACAAATGGGGTATTACTAAAAGTGTTCCTCTGTGAATGCAAATTGAACAATGTATGCAGCGTTACCCCAGATCCAGTCAGAAAAACCTTTATTCATCCGAGAATTCAGTAGATGTAAAGCGTTTTTGGTTAACGGAGACAAAAAAATGCTGAATCGCCGGTCTAGGTAAATAGGACTGCTCCCTGTGAAAAGTTGCCCAAGTCTGGAAATATAGTCACTAGTTGATCACTAGATAATCCCATCCATGCGCCGATACCGGCCGTCATCTGTGTAGCTGACAGGGTTGGAATCCAAGTACCATATCCGTTTACGTCTAAACTTCCACCAAGCTCAGGGTCAGGAATGCTTCCGATGATCCGGCCACCCTTTATGCCCCCTCCTATAACCAACTGATGGCTACCCCAAGCATGATCCGTACCGCCTGAACCGTTTCCTAGGAGTGTGCGGTTGAAGTCCGAGTGAGTGCAAATCAACACATCATTCTGTAGGCCCATCTCCTGAAGAGCACTCACGAACGCACCGATTCCAGCGTCAAGTTCTGCGAGATAGCCCTGCTGCAATGAAAGCTGTTGGCTATGTGTGTCGTATCCTGCTTGCTGACAGTAAAAGATTTGGCGCGAAGCGCCGATGATAGAACGTCCGTTCAGAGCTCCTGCGATGGACTCCAACACCTGACCGAATTGGTTAGCCGGAAATTGAGTCCTCAAAGCACTTCCTGAATTTATGGCTTGGGAAAGCAAGGCCTGCTGCTGAGTCGCCTGAATCCGTAAATGTGCGACCTGAGCAACGAGACTGTTATGTGATGCGGCATCATCATTCGCAATAGCAAGAATTGCTCCGTCTAATCCAGAGGGAAGTGTCGTCAGTGCCCCGGAACTTGATACAACAATCCCCTGGACCGATTGACCGACGCTGAAAATGCTGTTTATTCCAGCACTCAGCACGGGTGGAAGGGAGCCCGACTGCGATGCGATTAGGTCTGCGATTCGTCCTCCCCAGCCTGTTGACGGAAATTCAATCGTACTTGCGCTTTCCCACTGGGCAGCGCCAGCTGGATGTGACATAAATGCTTCTGGATACAAATTGGGTGAGGCAGCTAATTGCGACTTAGTAGCAGGAGATTTTAGTGGGCCAACGTTCGCGACGACCAGGGCGCTACCATTGTTATAGAGGTTGGCCAAGTTCCTTAATGCAGGATGGAACCCATAAACAGCATTTCCAGACGGACCAGTAAGTGGCAGGCATGCTGATTGAGGAAGAGCAATCAACGACCGTATGGCTGCATATTCGTTATGTCTGTCAGTGTCCAGGGGGACAAGCATATTATTTCCATCGTTCCCGCCCTGCAGTGAGACCACAACTATTGCCTTATAAGTATTCGATAGTAGACCAAATGCGTTCCTGCTCGTCTCATGGAACCAGAGCGGAGCGCTCGCCGAAGCCAGGCCTGTTTTCCCTGCGAACTTTACGAACTCTCGTCGTGACAGCATGGATTCTCCTTCTAGTGTGAGATGTTGTTGGAATCGCCATTGAGTGCTAAGAAGATTGCTGACTCTAGCTGACTCCGCACATCGAAAGGATTTAGTTGAGCACAATAGTTGATGATTACAGCTTGTTGCTCTTGAGACATTTGCCCGTGGTAGAGGAGGTGATTGAGTGCCTCCACCATATCCGGCACATTGGTGAACTTTGTGAACAGCCAAGAAGATGGCTGATACTCTCTTGTGTATCCGCGCATCGTACCCGTTACAATTCCCCAGAGCGCTTGGCTTCTCTGAACTGCGGAAATGTTATTGAACAGCATGAATTCGGGACTGTTTATTGAAGTACCCGGAACGTTGTATGAGGGGCTGAAATAATAGAAGACTGTTGGCGAGGCTCCCATAGCTTCACCTAGATAGCCTGCAAGGTAGATCTTCTGGTTATCTCCGGTAACATCTTGCAATGCATTCATTGCGAAAAGCTGAAAGAGAAGGGGCTGTTGCAGAAACCCATCATCTGGGGATGGCACCGTGTCCCCTTTCCGAGCCTCGGAGTCAAGAAGGGTTGCACGTATAACCGCTCCAAGGTTTCCCCGTACTCGTGTGCCGTCATCTTTGAAGACTGTGGCGATCCTTTGGACATACGCGGGCGAAGGGTTGCTTTTCACCAGACGTTGTATCAGAAGTCGGGAAATGAATGGAGGCAGATTGGGATGGTTGAAGATTGCATCCAAGGCAATCTGCCGGTCCAATGCGGTGCTTTGACCAGCGGGGAGGTTGATAGAACCAAACAGAACTTTAGCATTATGGTCGTGCCAGCTCTCAATGGGGGTCAATGGTTGAGAAAAGTCTATTCCCCACGCGGTATTGGCGGTGCTGATAGGGGTCGGATATGACCAGCCTGTCAGAGCTCTTGTCAGAGCTATAACTGTGTCTTGAGTGTATGTCGGGATTACGTTTCCACTCCCATCGATTTGGGGTGACCCGTCATCATTCAGCATCAATGGACCAAGTGTGAAAAGCTGCATAAGCTCACGCGCGAAGTTCTGATTGGGTTGGTCGAATTGGCTCGTAGAGGCTCGATTACCGGGAAGATTCAAAAACGCGGTCAGACTTGGATCAGATGTTATGTCGTCGAGAAGTTGCCTAAAGTTGCCGCTGACATCATTTTCCAGCTTCGTTTCCAGGTTCGAGAATGAGGGTGAAAAGTTCTGCTGATTAGTAACAAAAATAGATTGGAGCCCTAGCGCCACTCTCTGGCGGAGGAGTGAATTGCCCTTTGTCGCGCCTCCAATGAAATCAATCATAAACTGGCTTGAGCCAGTGGACGGGAGATATGTAACAGGCGGCTGCTGTAGTTGCTCTGTGATGTAAGCATCAAAGCCGATCTTTTGAATATGCTCAACTAGATCAGGTCTAGGGCCGAAGGCGGCTTGCGTCGTGAAGCGGGAGGCTGCGTCAAAGGAAACAGCGGTGGGTGCAATTGGGACGTACGTTGCCGCCAGCGGTGATGTCCCGTCTCCACCCGCCACTTCGACGACTGCGTTCCCGCTAGACCATGGGGGGAGATAGCCGCTTACGCTGATCTGCGTGGATGAATTCACTAATGTGGTCAGAGCCTTTCCATTCAGAAAAACTACATCTCCTACCGAGAACTTTGATCCAGTTATCATGAGGCGTACGTCTCCGCCTACAAGCATCGCTGGTTCGACAGTAATCACTGGGAATGTTGCAACTACGGTCATTGCGTTGCTGACTCCGGCGCTGGCCTCTGAACTCACAGTAATTTGCAGCGACGCGCTAATTGGGGTTTTGAGCTTTATGACTGCTGAGATATGCTGGGAATCAATGAAGGTGGTCTGCGATGCCATTCCATTTACCGAAGCGAAAGTTTTGTTGTCGAATCCATTTCCGCTGATTTGGACGGTAGTGGTTAAGGTTTGAATAACATTTGGGCTTATCGAAGAAATGGATAGCTTTGAGTTGGTTATTGAGACTGTGGTGCTGTAGATTTGGTCGCTTAGAACATAGCAAACAAACACCGTGGCGGGGTTAGGAACCGCCGCTGGCGCGTGATACGTTCCCGCTGCATCGATCGTTCCGTTTGCTGTTCCCCCAAGGACTTCCCACCGACCTCCACTAATAGGGTTCCCCTGTTGCGTTACAGAGAGGGTGGTTGATCCGTTGACAGCCACTGAAGAGTGGGCCGCCTGGACCGCGATCTGCGTTGGGTTATTAGACGGCGTAGTCGCGGCGGGCTTCGATGGCACCACTCCCGCCGTTCCGCAGCCAATAGACCCGAAAGGAATAGAAAATAGAGAAAGTCCTATGGTCAAAGTTGTTTTGAGACGAAGTCCGAGGTGACGGTCTAAGGATTCTGTTTGTTTCATGCTCTGTACCTTTGCAGGGTGTATCGGCTTTTTGGGCGCAAATTTTAGTAGTGCCTCATTTCGAAATGGAACTGATTTTGAACAGAAAGGCCTCCTCGACATTCCTTCGGATAATGGAATGTCGAGGAGGTTGATTGTTTAAACGATCAATCCCTCAGGGGAGGAGATAGGCCCGAGGGCTAAGCCCCCGTATTTCCGCACTTCGTCGCAGAGCCGAATCAATGTGGTCTCACCAAGAACTAAAGCAGCGACTTTTTCCGCCGAAGAACTAGCAGACGGAATGCTGTCGACTCGAAACCGTGAGGGAAATCTTTCCATTGGCGAGGCATGCCGTTGTCGCACGCATGAGAAAGAGAAATCGGGGCCTCCTTATGTCAGACCATAGAGTCATTTCATTTCGTAACAGTCTGTGTGCAACTGCGGCTCTTCTCCTTGTGTCACCCGCATTCTCCCAATCGAATTCGAGTACGGCGAGCATTGCGTTGATGACAACCCAGAGCGCGATGTCAACGATTGCGGCCACATCTTACACTTCTGATTCGACTTCAGATCTCGTTGCCGCGA
>Ga0193716_1000391_pt1 | contig 26958 bp, 26 predicted proteins | sample U2c1metaG_FD_145901 | JGI IMG/M metagenome (GOLD analysis project Ga0193716, IMG submission 145901) | Soil microbial communities from a riparian zone of the East river system, Colorado, United States - U2c1 | ecosystem: Environmental > Terrestrial > Soil > Riparian zone | place: USA: East River...
CGGCGAGTGCCGCGATCCTGCGCAGCTCCGAGATCCCGCCCGCGTGCGCGGGGTCCGGCTGCACCACCGCGACCCCCGCGTCGAGCACGGGGTTCGAAGTCCCATCGCGAGTACAGCCGCTCGCCCAGCGCGATCGGGACCGTCGACGCCGCGACGACCGACGCCAGCGCGGGCCCCGGCGTCTCCGCTGATCACCTTTCGTCGTCGAGAATCCAGCATGCTTGGTCCGTTCGAGCGAAGGCAACATTAAATACTAAATTACGAGTTGATGGATTAGGGTGAGTCGCATGGACGTCTGGGTTGGTAGCTACACGTCGGCCACCGGCGGCAACGGGGTCGGCATCAGCACGTTCCGCCGCTCCACCGGCGGCGCCCTCACCCCCGATCGCGAGCTGGCCATGCCCTCGCCGTCCTGGCTGACGGCCCACCCGACCGAGCCGGTCGTCTACGCCACCAACGAGTTGGCCGCCGGCACGATCACCACCGTCTCCGCCGACCTGGCGATCCTCGACACCGTGTCCTCCGGCGGCGCCGACCCGTGTCACCTCGAGGTCACACCGGACGCGCGACACCTGTTGTGCAGCAACTACTCCAGCGGCACCCTGTCGGTGTTCGCGCTCGAGCCGGACGGCCGGCTCGGCAGGCAGACCGACCTGCGCCGCCACGAGGGCAGCGGCCCGCGCGAGGACCGGCAGGAGACCGCGCACGTCCACATGGCCGTCGCGCGCGACGGGATCGTCAGCGCGGTCGACCTCGGCACCGACGAGATCCGCAGCTATGCGTTGGCGGGCAACGGAAAGCTCGACCCGTTGTCGATCTCGGCCGTGCCGCCCGGCACCGGGCCGCGCGAGCTGGTGCGCAGGCCGGGCACCGACCTCGCGTACGTGGCCGGTGAGGTGGCCGGCACACTCGTGGTGGTCCGCGAGGGCCCGGCCGGCACGTTCACCCCGGTCACGGTCGTCCCCGCCACCAAGGAGCCCTACGCGGACCAGAACTGGGTGGCACACCTGGAGTTGGTCGGCGACCGGTTGTATCTGTCGAGCCGCGGCCCGGACTGCGTCACCGAGTTCGACCTCGCGGGCGACGAACCGGTCGCGCTCGGCGACCACCCGTGCGGCGCGTTCCCCCGTCACTTCACGATCGCCGACGGCATCATCTACGTTGCCGCACAGAAGGATGACGCGATCGTGGCGTTCCCGGTGGGCGGCACCGGGGTCCGTTACGAGACCGGCACGCCGACCTGCGTGCTGGTCAGGTAAGGAGGGACGTTGTCCCAGCACCGGCCGGGCGGCGTCCACGGTCAGACCGTCGAGACGCTGGCCAACCGCATACTGTCGGCCGAGTATCCGGAAGGGGCCATCCTCGACCTGCCGATGCTGCGTGCCGAGCTGGACGTGAGCCTGACCGCGCTCCGCGAGGCGCTGAAGGTGTTGAGCGCCAAGGACCCGGCGGTGGCGGAGCAGGCGATGCGGGCACTGGTCGACAAGTCGGAACGGGACGTCAAGAACGCCAGGCCGAACTAACGAGCCTCCACCGGGTTCGACAGGGTGCCGAGCTCCTCGATGGACACGGAAACCGTCTGCCCGGCGACCATGGGCCCGACTCCGGCCGGAGTCCCGGTCAGGATGATGTCGCCGGGCAGCAACGTCATCACGCGCGAGACCCACTCCACCAGCTCGGGCACGTCGTGCAGCAGCAGCGAGGTCCGGGAGTCCTGCTGAACGACATCGTCCAGCGAGGTCCGGATGGCCAGGTCAGCGGGCGAGACGGACGTGTTGATCCACGGCCCGAGCGGGCAGAACGTGTCGTGGCCCTTGCCGCGGGTCCACTGTCCGTCGGCCTTCTGGTGGTCGCGGGCGGTGACGTCGTTGGCGATGGTGTAGCCGAGAATGACGTCCGCGGCCTTGGCGGCGGGCACGTCCCGACAGGGCCGGCCGATGACGGCGACCAGCTCACCCTCGAAGTCGACCCGCGTCGAGTCCGGCGGCAGCTTGATCGCGGCGTTGGGCCCGATCACCGCCGTGGACGGCTTGAGGAACATCACCGGGTCGGCGGGCGGCTCGCCACCCATCTCCCGAGCGTGGTCGGCGTAGTTCTTACCGATGCAGATGACCTTCGACGGCAGGATCGGCGCCAGGACACGCACGTCGGCCATGGGCCACGTCTTCCCGGTGAACGTCGGCGTGCCGAACGGGTGGTCGGCCACCTCGCGCGCGACGAGGTCGTCCCCGTCGCCCTCGACGGTGACGAACGCGACCCCTCCTGGATGAGCAACTCGAGCAATGCGCACGACCGGCAGCCTACTGAGCGCTTCGCCCGGTTGCCGGCTAGGCACCGGGTCGACGGCCTGGTTGTGTCGATAGACACCCTGCGACCAGTTCGGAGCACATCATGAGAAGAATCGCGGCCATCCTCACCGCGGCGTTACTCCTGCTGCTCGGCGCCACCCCGGCCACCGCAGCACCCGCGCCGCTCGGCGGCGGCAGCATCCTGTTCAACGGCAGTCTCCACTGCACCGCGGCGTTCGCAGCGAAGGGCGGCCCGACCGGCTACCTGGTCACCGGGCCGGGCTGCGCCGCCGCCATCGGCACGCAGCTCTTCAGCGGCAACAACGTCCTCGTCGGCCCGGTCACGTCGTCGACCGCGAACGGCGGCGTCAGCCTGGTCCGGGTCACCAACACGGCCGCGTGGCAGCTCGTGCCGTGGATCCCGCTCGGCGGCGTGCACTACATGATCAGCGGGTCGGTCGAGACGCCGGTCGGCGGGTCGGTGTGCCTGCTCGACCGGGTGCTCGGGCGACACTGCGGCACGATCACCGCGAAGAACCAGACCGTGAACTTTCCCGGCGGCGTGGTGTCCGGCCTGACCAGGACGAACATCTGCATGTCGGCGGGCGGGGCGATCGCGTTCGTCAGCGGCACCCAGGCGCAGGGCGTGCCGCTCGGCGGGACGAGCGGCTGCTCGACCTCCGGCGTCAGCTACTTCCTGCCGGTCAACCCGCTGCTCGCCGGCTACGGGCTGACGCTGTTCACCGGTTGACACAACCGCATCGCCTTGTGCACCAACGCGTCGCACAGTGCGAGCCAGCTCGCCTCAACGATGTTGCCGTGCACCCCGACGGTGGTCCACTCGCGTTCGTGGTCGGTCGACTCGACCAGGACGCGGGTGACCGCGTCGGTGCCGGCGGTGCCGGGCAGGATGCGGACCTTGTAGTCGGACAGGATGACGTCGTCCAGCCACGGCAGGTGCGGGCTGAGTGCCTTGCGCAGCGCGGCGTCCAGCGCGTGCACGGGCCCGTTGCCTTCCGCGGTCGCGATGACGCGGGCGCCCGCGACGTGCACCTTGACGGTCGCCTCGGACACGATCTCGCCGTCCGACCGATGGTCCAGGATCACTCGGTACGACTCGAGCGTGAAGGGCGGTGAGTCCACACTGGACTGTTCGGCGGCGGCAACCTCGTTGCGCAGCAACAGTTCCAGTGAGGCGTCGGCCGCCTCGAACGACCAGCCGTTGGCCTCGAGATCCTTCACCTTGTGTACCGCGGAGTTCAGTGCGACCGGCTGGCCGGCCAGGTCGACCCCGAGCTCACGTCCTTTGAGCTCGAGGCTGGCCCGGCCGGCCATCTCGGTCACCAGCACTCGCATGTGGTTGCCGACGACGGTGGGATCGATGTGGTTGTACAACAACGGATCCACCTTGATCGCGCTCGCGTGCAGCCCCGCCTTGTGAGCGAAGGCCGACGACCCGACGTAGGCCTGGTGGGTGTCGGGTGCGATGTTGGCGATCTCGGCAATGGCGTGCGAGACCCTGGAAAGCTCCGGCACGGACTCCGTCGGGACGACGGGCATGCCGAGCTTGACGACGAGGTTGCTGACCACCGCGAACAGGTCGGCGTTGCCGGCGCGTTCGCCGTAGCCGTTGGCGGTGCACTGGACGTGGGTGGCGCCGGCCTGCACGGCGGCGACACTGTTGGCGACCGCGCAGCCGCTGTCGTCCTGGCAGTGGATGCCGACGCGGAACCCCGTGCGGGCGACGACCTCGCCGACGGTGTCCGCGAGCCCGAGCGGCAACTGTCCCCCGTTGGTGTCACAGAGGACGACGACGTCGGCGCCCGACTCGGCCGCCGCCGCCAGCACACGCAACGCGCAGTCGGGATCGAAGGCGTAGCCGTCGAAGAAGTGCTCGGCGTCGACGAAGACACGGCGCCCCTCGCCGCGCAGGAACGCGACGGTGTCCCGCACCATGGCGCACGCCTCGTCGACGTCGGTGCGCAGTGCGCGCTCGATGTGGCGGCGGTCGGACTTGGCGACCAGCGTGACGACCGGCGCCCGCGAGTCGAGCAGCGCGCGCACCTGCGGGTCCCGCGCGGCGGTCGTGCCGGCCCGCCGGGTCGACCCGAACGCGACGAGCGCGGCGTGCTTGAGGCCCAGGTCCCCTGCGGCGGCGCGCGCGAAGAACTCGGTGTCCTTCGGCATCGCGCCGGGCCAGCCGCCCTCGATGAAACCGACCCCGACCTCGTCCAGCAACCGTGCCACGGCGAGCTTGTCGGCCACGGAGTACGTGATGCCCTCCCGCTGCGCCCCGTCCCGCAGGGAGGTGTCGAACACGTGGAACGAGTCGCCGAGCGGGGTGCCGGCCGGGGTCGTGCGCGTCACGACGGTGCCCTTCTCTTGGTTGTCAGGCAACAAAAAAACCTCCCGCAGGCATGCGAGAGGTCAGCGCGTCGGGCGTGTAGCTCAGCTACCCGGCGCGCTCGTCGATAATGATCACAACGGACTTGGTCACGGTCGCATCGTGCCACACGCGATGAGCGGGTACCAACTCGCGGGCAGGTCGTCCTAGCCAGTGGGACGGCCTGACCGTCGAGCCGGCCCTACTGCGAGGTGACGTTGTCCGCGTTGACGGCCGCGACGAGTGCGTCGAGTTGGCCACGGACCCGGGCGGCGGTGAGGTGGTCGAAATAGTCACGCGAGCTGACGATCTCACCGTCGCGCACACGGAGCACGAAGATGCCGGGCAGCGCGAAGGGTTCGCCGATCTCGACGACAGTTCCCTGATACTCGAACTCGGCGACGATGACCTCGGGATCGGTCGTCTCGTGGATGGTGATGTTGGCGGCCCGACGACGCAGCCGGGGACCGGTGTCGGTCGGCCTGAAGTGTTCGCGAAGTTCGTCGCGGGTGCGCAGCGCGGCGGCGCGAAGCGGGTCGAACGGATGCACGACGTCGGTCTGTTCCGCATACAGGTCGGGCAGTTCGGCCCACCGGCCCGCCGCGACGCCGTCCACGAGTGCGAGAAAGACCTCTTGCGGGCTACGGGTTTGGGTCATGGGCACTCTCCCTGTCATCGGATCGGATACCATCCGAAGTGTCGACTCCGATTATACGGAGTCATGACTTCGGATGGCAACGATGAGCACCCCGGGTAAGCGAGACGCCGACAGCCGGCGGCCGCAACGCGCCGATGCGCGAGCCAACCGTGGCCGCATCCTGGACGTCGCGGAAGAGGTCTTCGGCAAGGGCGGCGAGTCCGCGTCGACCGAGGCGGTGGCCCGCTTGGCCGGCGTCGGCGTTGCCACGGTCTTCCGCCACTTCCCGACCAAGGCGGCGCTGCTCGAGGCCGTTCTCGTGCGGCGGTTCGACCGACTGCGCGAGCAGGCCGAAACACTGCTAGACGCGACGGATCCGGGCAAGGCGTTCTTCGATTTCTTCAGCCACCTCGTCGCCGACGCGGCGACCAAGATCGCCATCGCCGAGGCACTGCTCGAAGCCGGCGGTGACAGCGACGGCGACGCCGCGCAAGCATCGAACGGGCTGCGCAGAGCTGTCGCCGCTCTGCTGCGGCACGCCCAGCACGCCGGCGCCGTCCGGGACGATGTCGAACTGCCCGAGGTCTACGCCTTGCTGGTGGCCACCTCACGAGCCGCCGCGCACGCGCAGCTCGACCACGAGGTACGAGACCGAATGCTCGCCATCGTCTTCGACGGCCTCGCGCCACTCCCGAACGCGCGAATGCGGACACGCGAGCCGCGGCACTAGATACCCGTTACCAGCACGGCGGTCTGGCCTCCGGCCCCCGATATCCAGCCTACCGGTGAGCACCGACAGGATCGGCCGCCGCGAAGGCACGCTGTGGACAACCTTCGCCACTGTGGACAACCGCGCCGGCGACGCCCGAAACTGTCGTACCCCGGTGGCAGACTGGAAACCGGGGGCCGGCGGCCACGCCGCGAAACGCCGAGAGCGCCGCGACCCGATCGGGTCGCGGCGCTCTCGGCGTCGAAACTTACAGTTCGACGTTCGTCGTCGGGCTGTTCGACGAGACCAGGGCCGCAAGGCGGTCGCCGATCGCGTACGTGTTGCCCGGCGACGGGTGGTCGCGCGTGGCGAGGTCGAACGCGACCGACGCCTCGATGCGCCGCGCCGCCTCGTGCTCGCCGAGGTGGTCGAGCAGCAGGGCGACCGACAGGACCGCGGCGGTCGGGTCGGCGATGCCCTGTCCGGCGATGTCCGGCGCGCTGCCGTGCACCGGCTCGAACATCGACGGGTTGCGACGCGTGATGTCGATGTTGCCGCTGGCCGCGAGACCGATACCACCGGTCACCGCCGCGACAAGATCCGTCAAAATGTCCCCGAACAGGTTGTCCGTGACGATCACGTCGAACCTGGCCGGGTCGGTCACCAGGTGGATCGTCGCCGCGTCCACGTGCTGGTAGTTGACCGTCACGTCGGGGTGTTGCAGTGACACCTCCTCAACCACGCGCGACCACAGTGAGCCGGCGTGGGTGAGCACGTTGGTCTTGTGCACCAACGTCAGATGCTTGCGCGGCCGGGCGACGGCACGGGCGAACGCGTCCCGCACCACCCGCTCGACCCCGTAGGAGGTGTTGACACTGACCTCGGTCGCGATCTCGTGCGGAGTGTCCTTGCGCAGCAGCCCGCCGTTGCCGGCGTACAGCCCCTCGGTGCCCTCCCGGATCACGATCATGTCGATCTCGCCTGGGTTGGCGAGCGGGCTCTGCACACCCGGGTACAGCCGCGCCGGACGCAGGTTCACGTGATGGTCGAGCTCGAACCGCAGACGCAGCAACAAACCGCGCTCGAGGATGCCACTCGGCACCGACGGGTCGCCGACCGCGCCGAGCAGGATGGCGTCGTGCTGTCTGAGCTCGCCGAGCACCGACTCAGGCAGCAACTCGCCGGTCGAGTGCCATCGCGCGGCACCAAGGTCGTACTTCGTGACCTCGACGCCAGGCACCACCTCATTGAGCACCTTGAGCGCCTCGGCGATCACTTCCGGCCCGATCCCATCACCTGGGATCACCGCGAGCCGCATGCACACCTCCCGGAGTATCGGGCTCTAGTAGTTCGTCAGTAGTTCGTGAAGGCTACCGGGAAGACGTCGGATCTCCGGTGCTGGCCACCCGACTAGGTGGTGTCGCGCTCAGCCGAAGTCCACCGTGCGGATGATCGTGGCACGTACCGCGGCGCCGATCGACTCCCGTACGGAGTGGTCCACCGACCGGTCGACACGCAGCATCATCACCGCGTCCTCACCACCGCCCGTCTGACTGATCTGAGCGGCCTCGACGTTGATGCCGACCTTGCCGAGCAGCGTCCCGACCGTGCCCATGACACCGGGCCGGTCCTCGTACTCGAGCAGGAGGTTGACGCCCTCGGCACGCAGGTCGAACGACCGTCCGTGCACCTCGACGAGCTTCTCCACCTGCGCGATGCCGGTGATGGTGCCGCCGACCGTGAGCGTGTTGCCGTCCGGGTAGACCGCGCGCAGCGTCACGAGGCTGCGGTGGTTCGCGCTCTCCGACTCCTTGGTGAGCGTCACGGCCACGCCGAGCTCCTCGGCGATCCGCGTCGCGTTGACGAACGTGACCTGGTCCTCGACGACGCCGGAGAACACGCCGCGCAGCGCGGCGAGCGGCAGCACCTGCACGTCCTCGTTCGACAGCTCGCCACGGACCTCGACCGCGACCGACAACGGCGGACTGCTGCTGAGCGCCGACAGCACGGCGCCGAGCTTCTGCGTGAGCGGCAGGTAGGGCCGGACCTCCTCGCCGACGACGCCGCCGGACGCGACGTTCACGGCGTCCGGCACGAAGTCGCCGCGCAGGGCCAGGAGCACCGAGCGGGCCACGTCGGTGCCGGCGCGGTCCTGCGCCTCGGTGGTCGACGCGCCAAGGTGCGGCGTGACGACCACGTTGGGCAGCCCGAACAGCGGGCTCTCGGTGGTCGGCTCGGTGACGAACACGTCGATGCCGGCGCCGCCGACCTTGCCGTCGCGGATGGCGTCCGCGAGCGCCTGCTCGTCGACCAGACCGCCGCGGGCCGCGTTGACGATGATCACGCCCTGCTTGGCCTTCGCGAGCTGGTCGGCATCGATCAGACCCTTGGTCTCCGGGGTCTTCGGCAGGTGGATCGAGACGAAGTCGGCGCGCGCGAGCAGCTCGTCGAGGCTGACGAGCTCGATGCCGAGCTGGGCGGCGCGCGCAGGCGAGACGTACGGGTCGTAGGCGATCAGGTGCGTGCCGAACGAGCCGATCCGCTGCGCGAACAGCTGCCCGATCTTGCCGAGCCCGACGACGCCGACGGTCTTGCCGTTGACCTCGACACCCGAGTAGGCGCTGCGTTTCCACGCGCCGGCCTGCAGGCTGGCGTCGGCGGCCGGCACGCGGCGGGCGACGGACAGCAGCAGGGCGACCGCGTGCTCCGCGGCGGAGACGATGTTCGACGTCGGCGCGTTGACGACGAGCACGCCGCGGGCGGTGGCGGCCGGGACCTCGACGTTGTCGAGCCCGACGCCGGCGCGGGCGACGACCTTGAGCTTGGTGGTGGCGGCGAAGACCTCGGCGTCGACCTTGGTGGCGGAACGCACGAGGAGGGCGTCCGCACCGGCGACCGCGGACAGCAACGCCGCGCGGTCGGTGCCGTCGACGTGTCGGACTTCGACCTCGTCTCCGAACACGTCGAGTACCGAGGGCGCCAGCTTCTCGGCGATGAGGACAACGGGGCGAGGCTGCTGGGTCACGACACGAGCTCCAGAAGATTGCGCGGTTGTTGGGGGCGCGGTTACAGCGCTGTAACCAACCGAGGGCAGTCTAGGAGGTTCGCTGAATCGTTTCTCCGAGTGGTGAGCCAGCCGACAGCTCCGCTCGGCGCATTCACCCGATGGAGGCCTGGTCGCGAATGTTCAACTCACCCGTCGCGAGCGTTGAACTCACCCGTTCCGGGCGTTGAACACGCGGGTTTACCAGGGTTCGTCGAACTCGCCGGCTTTCGCGCCCTCCACGAAGGCGTCCCACTCCGACTCGGTGAACACGAGAACCGTGTCCTCCGGACCCGTGTGCTTGGAGTTGCGCATGGCGATGTAGGTCTTGCCGTCGCTGTGCGGGACGAACGCGATCTCCACGTACTCGCCGTCGGGGTCGGCGTCCGGCTCGGCCGCACGCTGCCACTCCGCGGCGGTCAGGTCGAGGTTGCCGCGCACGTGCGCCTTGTCGTCGAAGATCGGCGCGGCCGCGCGCGTGTTCGGGTCGTCACTCATGGCGACAAACTAACCGATGTCCCGGTGGCCACCGCACAGGGCGGCCACCGGGACGACCTCAGGCGGTCTCGGTGATCGGGCGGTCGACCCACGACATGAGGCCGCGCAGCTTCTTGCCGACCTCCTCGATCGGGTGCTGCTCGCCGGCGTCCTGCAGCTTCGTGAAGTTCGGCCGGCCCGCCTCGTCCTCGGCGACCCACTCCCGCGCGAACGTGCCGTCCTGGATCTCGGCGAGGATCTTGCCCATCTCCCGCTTGGTCTCGTCGGTGACCACGCGCGGCCCGCGCGTCAGGTCGCCGAACTCGGCGGTGTCGGAGATCGAGTACCGCATCCGCGCGATGCCGCCCTCGTACATGAGGTCGACGATCAGCTTCAGCTCGTGCAGGCACTCGAAGTAGGCCACCTCCGGCGTGTAGCCGGCGTTGACGAGCGTCTCGAAACCGGCCTGCACCAGCGCGGTCGTGCCGCCGCAGAGGACCACCTGCTCACCGAACAGGTCGGTCTCGGTCTCCTCGGTGAACGTCGTCTTGATGACGCCGGCCCGCGAGCCGCCGATGCCCTTCGCGTACGCCAGTGCCAGCGCCTGCGCGCTGCCGGTCGCGTCCTGCTCGACGGCGATCAGGCAGGGCACCCCCTTGCCGTCCACGAACTGCCGGCGCACGAGGTGCCCGGGGCCCTTCGGCGCGACCATCGCGACGTCCACATTGGACGGCGGGGTGATGAGGCCGTAGCGGATGTTGAAGCCGTGCCCGAAGAACAGCGCGTCGCCGTCTTTGAGGTTGGGCGCGATGTCCTCCGCGTAGATGGTGCGCTGCTTGGTGTCCGGCGCGAGGACCATGATCACGTCGGCCCACGCGGACGCCTCTGCGGGAGTCTGGACCGTCAGGCCCTCCTCCTCGGCCTTCGCCCGCGACTTCGACGTCTCCGGCAGTCCGATCCGGACGTCCACCCCCGAGTCGCGCAGTGAGAGTGCGTGCGCGTGCCCCTGGCTGCCATACCCGATGACCGCGACGCGGCGGTTCTGGATGACGGAGAGGTCCGCGTCGTCGTCGTAGAAGATCTCGACTGCCATGCTGGAAATACTTCCTTCCCTGTGAACAAGACCGATCAAAGAACAAACAGAACCCCAGGGGACCGTGACGCGACCCGGCCACCATCCGCCCTGCCAACCGCACCTTCGCCGGAACGCACCCAACACTTTTAAGTCCGGGGAGGCGGGCCAGCTACCTGACGCCGGTGGCGGTGATGGAACGCGGGCCGCGGCCGATGGCGACCCTGCCGGACTGCACCATCTCCCGCACCCCGTACGGCTCGAGCATGCGCAGCAGCGCCTCAAGCTTGTCCTCCGTGCCGGTCGCCTCGACGGTGAGCGCCTCCGGTGACACGTCGACCACCTTGGCGCGGAACAGTTGCACGGTCTCGAGCACCTGGGTGCGCACGGTCGCGTCCGCGCGCACCTTCACGAGCAGCAGCTCACGCTGCACCGAGACCTGCGGGTCGAGCTCGACGATCTTGATGACGTTCACGAGCTTGTTGAGCTGCTTGGTGACCTGCTCCAGCGGCAGCTCGTCGACCGCGACGACGATCGTCATCCTGGAGACGTCGGCGTGCTCGGTCGGCCCGACCGCGAGCGACTCGATGTTGAAGCCGCGCCGGGAGAACAGACCGGAGACCCGTGCGAGGACACCGGGCTTGTTCTCCACCAGAACACTGAGTGTGTGTGTACTCATGGGGCTCAGTCCTCGTCGAACAGCGGGCGGATGTCGCGCGCTGCCATGATCTCGTCGTTGCCCTTGCCTGCCGCGACCATCGGCCACACCTGCGCGTCCTTGCCGACCACGAAGTCGATCACGACCGGCCGGTCGTTGATCTCCATCGCGCGGTTGATCACCGAGTCGACGTCCTCTTTGGACTCACAGCGTAGCCCCGCGCAGCCGAGCGCCTCCGCGAGCAGCGTGAAGTCCGGGATGCGGTGCTTGTGCGTGCCGAGGTCGGTCTGGGAGTACCGCTCCGAGTAGAAGAGGTTCTGCCACTGCCGCACCATGCCGAGGTTGCCGTTGTTGATCACGGCCACCTTGATCGGCGCGCCCTCGATCGCGCAGGTCGCGAGCTCCTGGTTGGTCATCTGGAAGCAGCCGTCGCCGTCGATCGCCCAGACCACCTTGTCCGGCATGCCGAACTTGGCGCCCATGGCCGCCGGCACCGCGAAGCCCATGGTGCCGAGACCGCCGGAGTTGATCCACGTCGCGGGGTGCTCGTAGTCGATGAACTGCGCCGCCCACATCTGGTGCTGGCCGACACCCGCCGTGTAGATCGCGTCCGGGCCGGCGATCTTGCCGATCCGCTCGATGACGTACTGCGGCGACAGCGCACCGTCGCTCGGCCACTCGTAGCCGCGCGAGAAGTTGTCCCGCCAGCCGTCGAGCTGCTGCCACCACTTGGTGAGCTCGGTCGGTCCGCCCGTGCCGTACTCGGCGCGGACCGCGGTGATCAGCTCGGCGATGATCTCCTTGCAGTCACCCACGATCGGCACGTCGGCCCTGCGGTTCTTGGAGATCTCCGCCGGGTCGATGTCGGCGTGCACGATCAGCGCGTCCGGCGCGAACGTCGAGAGTTGGCCGGTGACCCGGTCGTCGAACCGGGCGCCGAGCGCGACGAGCAGGTCGGCGCGCTGCATGGCCGCCACCGCGGCGACCGTGCCGTGCATGCCCGGCATGCCGAGGTTCTGACGGTGCGAGTCGGGGAACGCGCCCTTGGCCATCAACGTGGTGACCACCGGGATCCCGGTCAGCTCCGCCAGTTCGGCGAGCTCCGGTGACGCATGCGCCTTGATGACGCCGCCGCCGACGTAGAACACCGGCCGCTTCGCCGCGCTGATGAGCTTCGCGGCCTCGCGGACCTGCTTGCCGTGCGGCCGGGTCGTCGGCTTGTAGCCGGGCAGCCGCATCTCGGGCGGCCAGGAGAATGAGGTGATCTCCTGCAGCACGTCCTTGGGGATGTCCACGAGCACCGGGCCGGGTCGGCCGGTGCCCGCGATGTGGAACGCCTCGGCGATCGTCCTCGGGATGTCCGCGGGATCGGTGACGAGGAAGTTGTGTTTGGTGATCGGCAGCGTGATGCCGCAGATGTCGGCTTCCTGGAACGCGTCGGTGCCGATGAGCGCCCTGGACTGCTGACCGGTGATCGCGACCACCGGCACGGAGTCCATGTTGGCGTCGGCGAGCGGCGTGACGAGGTTCGTGGCGCCCGGCCCCGAGGTCGCCATGCACACCCCGACCCGGCCGGTGGCCTGCGCGTAGCCGGTGGCCGCGTGGCCGGCGCCCTGCTCGTGGCGGACGAGGACGTGCCGAACCTTCGTGGAGTCCAGCAGTGGGTCGTAGGCGGGCAGGATGGTGCCGCCCGGAATGCCGAACACCACCTCGACGCCTACCGCCTCGAGCGACCGGACGAGCGACTGCGCGCCCGTCACCCGGACCGGGGTGCCGGTCGGCGGCGCTGGTTTGGGACGGGCCCCGGGACGCGGCCCGGGGTTGGCGGCGACCTGAGCGGGTCGCTGTGTCGCACTGGTCATCGGTCAGCCTCGATTGTCGTGGTCTCTACAGGCTCTCAGACGCCGCACACGCATGAAAAAACCCCCGCCGACCAGGTGGTCGTACGAGGGTCGCGCGTTCGACGCAGCTAACTTCCTCAGCGTCGAACGCGCTGGGGAAGTACGAGGCCGGTCTGCTGGGGCACGCCGGAGACGTTAGTGCGTTTGCCGTACGAGCGTCAACTCTGCGGGATTGTGATCCCGCATGCTGGAAGCGTGACGGGTCGTTTTGCGAGCTCCGACCCGTGGCACCATGTACCCGTGACCGTTCAGCAGGTGCCGTCGCGGCTCGTGTTCCGCATCCCGTCCACGGCGGTGCTCGGCGCGCTGCTGTTCTCGGTGGCGGCGACACCGTTCGCGTTCGCCGCGCCGTGGCTGTTCCTGGTCTACGTGGTGCCGATCGTTGGCATCGTGTGGGTCCTGCGGCTGCGGACCACCGCCGACGCCGACAAGCTCGTCGCGCGGACCCTGTTCGGCCGGCACGTGCTGCCGTGGTCGGACGTGCGCGCGCTGCGGGTGTCGGAACGGTCCTGGGTGCGAGCTGTGGTCACCGACGGGAAGGAACTCCCGCTGCCGACCGTGCGCACCCGACATCTGCCGGCTCTCGCGCTGATCAGCGGCGGTCGGTTGGACGATCCCACCGAGGCTCCCGTCACAACGTCTTCCTCGGCGGACGAGCCTGAGGAAGACACCGAGTAGGACTTGGAGGAGCCGTGCCCGCGCTCCGTTCCCGCGTCACCACCCACGGCCGCAACGCGGCCGGCGCCCGCGCGCTGTGGCGCGCCACCGGCATGACCGACGGCGACTTCGGCAAGCCGATCGTGGCGATCGCCAACTCGTACACCCAGTTCGTGCCTGGTCACGTGCACCTGCGCGACCTCGGCGACATCGTGGCCGGCGCGGTCAAGGCCGCGGGCGGCACCGCGCGCGAGTTCCACACGATCGCGGTCGACGACGGCATCGCCATGGGCCACGGCGGGATGCTGTACTCGCTGCCCTCCCGCGAGGTCATCGCGGACGCGGTGGAGTACATGGTCAACGGGCACGCCGCGGACGCGCTGGTGTGCATCTCGAACTGCGACAAGATCACGCCCGGCATGCTCAACGCGGCCATGCGGCTCAACATCCCGACCGTGTTCGTGTCCGGCGGGCCGATGGAGGCCGGCAAGGCGGTCGTGCTCGACGGGGTCGCACACCCGTCGTCGGACCTCATCACCGCGATCTCGGCGTCGGCCAACGACAAGATCGACGAGCTGAGCCTGTCGGCCATCGAGCAGTCCGCGTGTCCGACCTGCGGGTCGTGCTCCGGGATGTTCACGGCGAACTCGATGAACTGCCTCACCGAGGCGCTCGGGCTGGCGTTGCCGGGCAACGGTTCCACGTTGGCCACGCACGCCGCGCGGCGCGCGTTGTTCGAGCGGGCCGGCACGACCGTGATGGATCTGGCGCGGCGCTGGTACGCCGAGGACGACGCGTCGGCGCTGCCCCGGTCGATCGCCACGCGGGACGCGTTCGTCAACGCGATGGCGCTCGACATGGCCATGGGCGGGTCGACCAACACCGTGCTGCACATCCTCGCGGCCGCGCGCGAGGGCGAGGTGGAGTTCACGCTCGCCGACATCGACGCGATCTCCCGGCGGGTGCCGTGTCTGTCGAAGGTCGCGCCGAACGGGAACTACCACATGGAGGACGTCCACCGGGCCGGCGGCATCCCCGCGATCCTCGGTGAGCTGTGGCGCGGCGGGCTGCTGAACGAGGACGTCACGACGATCCACAGCCCGTCGATGGCGGCGTGGCTCTCGGAGTGGGACATCCGGGCGAAGGCGCCGTCCGACGTGGCGGTCGAGCTCTTCCACGCCGCGCCGGGCGGGGTCCGCACCACGAAGGCGTTCTCCACGGAGAACCGCTGGTCGTCGCTGGACACCGATGCGGCCGACGGTTGCATCCACGATGTCGAGCACGCGTACACCGTCGAGGGCGGGCTCGCGGTCCTGCGCGGCAACCTCGCCGAGAACGGCGCCGTGATCAAGGCCGCCGGCATCGACGACGAGCTGTTCCACTTCGAGGGCCCCGCGCGGGTAGTCGAGAGCCAGGAACAGGCCGTGTCGGTGATCCTCGGCAAGCAGATCCAGCCCGGCGACGTGCTGGTCGTGCGCTACGAGGGGCCGGCAGGCGGGCCGGGCATGCAGGAGATGCTGCACCCGACCGCGTTCCTCAAGGGCGCCGGTCTCGGCAAGAAGTGCGCGCTGATCACCGACGGCCGCTTCTCCGGTGGCACGTCCGGCCTGGCCATCGGCCACATCTCCCCGGAGGCGGCGGGCGGCGGCCTGATCGGCCTCGTCGAGGACGGCGACCACATCGTGATCGACGTGCACGAACGGCGGCTGGAGCTGCACGTCGACGCCGACGTCCTCGCCGACCGCCGCGCGAAGATGGAGTCGAGCGAACGGCCGTGGCAACCCGTCGACCGGCAACGCCCCGTGTCGGCGGCACTGCGTGCCTACGCCCGCCTGACGACGGACGCCTCCCAAGGCGCGGTCCGCGACCCCAACCGCTGACCCGCGCGAGTCGCACGTTCAGAACCCGCGAGTCGCACGTTCAGAACCGGTGAGTTGAACGTTCAGGACCGGTGAGTCGCACGCTCACCGGAGTACCGGGAGTTCGTCCCGTCGGTCCGAAAGCTGACGAAAAGCATCGGCGTCCAGGTGCTCGGCGAGCACCTGCCAGTGGTCGGTGATCCGTTCAACCGCCTCCCGCACCCGCTGCCGCGCCTGGCCGACGCCGAACTCGGTGCGCTCCCCCAACCGGTCGAAGCTCTCCGGAACCACGGCGTTGAACGCCTTCGACCCACCCAGGTTCAGTCCAAGGTCGTCGCCCGGCAGGTAGAGCACCGTGGGCAGCACGTCGTACAGCGGACTGAGGACCGGTGTCCGGCCGTCCGGGTATCGGACCGCCCAGTTCTTCAGGTGCGCGTCCCCGTTCCCGACGAGCACGTTGAGCACGATGCGGTCGATGACGTCGGCAACGGCATCGACGCCGCACAACGCCCCGACGAGCACCCCGATGGTCTCGAAGTTGGCCCGTTTGTATTTGGCGCGCTCGACCGCCGACGGGATGTCCATCACCTGCGCGAGTTCTTCCATGTGGACGCGGACGTCGTCGTCCCGCCGGTCGAACCTGCGCACCGCGAGCGCCATGCCACTGGAGCGCCCCGCCCAGTCCTCCAGGCCACGAACGTCGTGTGGCGAGACCAATGAGGCCTCCGCCACGTCGAGACCAGCGTGCCGCGCCAGTTCCAGGCAGGCCAGCTCAACCTCCGGAACACGCGAGAAGTTCGGCCTCTCATCCGGGAACTTGAGGATGACGTTGCCCGCCTGCCCCGTTGCCGGGACCGTGAGCCGTTTCCCGTCTCCGTAGACCGAGAACTTCAACTGCACTCCGGCAAGGCTGAACTTCAGCAGCGGGTCATCCCGGTCCGGGTCGTCGTCGCCCTTACTGCCGGGCACCACGTACTCGCCACGCGGACCGACCGCAACGACCCGTAGTGCGCCGGGCAGGTCGCTCGGCCCCAGCAGTTTCAACAGGTCGAACTCGTTGACCTGGTGGCTGTGCGCCGTGGCTGCGACGGCACTGCGCAACCGACCTTCCGGCAACAGGTGCGAGAACCAGTGCGGCAGAGCGACCCGTGCGCTCGGCTGCCACGCCCGGCCGTGCTCTTCAAAGATCTGCCCCAGCACGGGACGCTTCCCGAGTCGCCAGTAGGAGTCAGCGAACTCGAACCAGTTCCGGTTGTCGGCGTGGTGCAGATGGCCTACATCGACCCAGTCCCCCACGCCCGTCTGGAGCTGCACCGCGAGTGTTGATTCCCGGCCCATCAGTCGTCCTCGGCGTTGCCGGTCTCGACCAGCTCGCTCAGCGGCGGCCGGACCAAGGCGCCAAACTCAACTTTGTTCGCCAGGAACTCATGGACGAAACGATCAAGAGCGGCGCCGCGCAGCCGGACGAACATGTCCGCATCGCCGAGGGCATCCACCATCTTGATGTTGAGAAGATGACTCGGCAGCACCTCGGAGGAGGTGCCCCGCACTGACACGTGCTCGGGGTCGGGCCAGAACCCACGGGCCGCCGCATGCGACTTCTTGTCCGGCACGAACTCCGTGACCGCCTGGACGCCAAGCTCGTCCAGGGCGGCGGCCAGATCGAGTGGAGTGCCGTCCGGGCGAGTCGGACTGAGCGACACCAACGCCAGGAGGATCAGTCGGCTGGTCGCCTTGTCGGTCCGGAATCCGGTCAGCGTCAGCTGTGGCAGAAGGCGATCGGGCACGGATGCCAGCAGACGACTGACCGCCTCGTACTCGGACGGCGCGCGCTCCGGCTGCCCTTTGGCGGGGTTCACCAGATTGACCGCCTTGCGCACCGCGGCGTCACTGCCTCCCCACCCATGAACCCAGCCGCGCCATAGCCAGCGGGACAGCAGGCGCAGGTTCCACGGCGACGGCTGCGGATGCAGGAAGAAGAACGCGGCGAGCACCGGCAACGGTGCGGCCCTGGGCATGAGTAGTACGTGCGGCACGCCCTCGGACTGCAAGAACTCGATGGCGCGGACAAGTGCCTGCTCGGTCTGGTCGAACCAGTCGACGGGATCCTCATCCGGGCCGAACTCGTCGCGGATGTCCCGTTGGATGTTGCCGCCGCGGATCGCGAGCAGGCTCTGGACTATCCGGTTCTCGTCGAGCGATCCGAAGCCGGTGTGGCGCAGTTCGTCACGCACCGAGCCTGGGCTGCCGGGCACCCCGTCACGCGCGTACAGGGCGTGGAACACCTGTGCACGCCTGATCGGTTTGCCCGCCGAGTTGACCCGGTCGAAGATCTCGCGAAGGAGGTTCTGGTCGTCTCCGGTGACGATGTAGGCCGGAACCTTGTACTCCCGCAGCACACCGCCGAGCCGGTCGACCAGATCCACGTCCCCGGCATCGAGGTCCGCGTCGTGCTGCCGGGTCCACTTCAGCAGCGAACGGGTCTCCAGCACCTCCCGCACCGGCACCGACCGGCTTGGAACGACGCCTCTGCGAGGATTGACGAACCGTTGGGTCGCGAGGTCGAAGTACACCTCGAACCGGCTGTCGACGCCCCGATGCGCGGGAGACAACGCACCGAACAACGAGGTGATCCGCTGCTGGCCGTCAACGACCCACAATGCGTCGGCCGCCGCACCTACCTCGAACTCGATCGGGCCGAACGAGATCGTCTCGGCCTCGCCGGGCCGTCGCCACAGCAGGACGGTGCCGATCGGAAAGCCGCGGTAGAGACTGTCGAACAACTGGCGGACATCGGCGGCGTCCCACACGAACGACCGCTGGAAGGTCGGCACCCTGAGTTGGCCCCGTCCGGCGAGCGCGACGAGTTCGGGGATGCCGAAGCTGTCCGAACTGGTCTGGGTCAGCGCACCCACCGGCACGTCCACGCTCCCTCGGCCGTCGATCATCAGGCGCAGCGTAACGCCACGATGTCGCGCGGTGCCGTCACTCGCCGCGCGGGTCACCCGGCCAGACGATGTGCGCGGTGGTCCGGGGCCGGCGGCCGAACCTGCGCAGGATGTTCTCCGGGCCTGCCGCGCCGAGGTGCACGTCGCCGTCCACGCCGATGACGTCCACGTGATCGGCGTAGGCGAGGCCCCACCCGGCGACCCAGGCGTCGACGCGGGTGCCCAACTCCTCGACTATCGCGAACACTCTCGGCGCGTCGTCGGTCACCATCTCCGCCACCAGTTCCGCGAACTCCGCCGCGCCGCACAGCGACCCCGGCTCCGCCGTGTCGGGCACGAGGTCGTCAAGCACGTCATCGTCTGTGTTCTCCACTCATCGATGAAAGCAGGTGCGTTAGACGTCTCACAACCTCTGTCACCCGATTGTGCGATGCCATGTGCACGCTTCTTACGCAAAGATGACCCCATGGCTCCCCGTCGTGACCCTTCCCCCTTGCGCTGGCTGATCGGTGTCGAGCTGGCCCGGCACCGCGAGGCCAGCGGGTTGAAGCTGTCCGAGGTCGCCGAGCAGACCGGCCTGTCCCGGGCCAAGGTCGGCCACCTCGAGACCGGCTTCCAGCAACAGGATCCGGACGACATCGCCACCCTGCTCGCGTTGTACCGCGCGGAGCAACGCGATCTCGACCGGCTCACCGCTCTCACCACCAGCGCCGACCAGACCACCTGGTGGGCGCCGTGGGCGAAGGTTCTGCCGGACTGGTTGAAGACGTTCGTCGGCCTGGAAGGTCTTGCCGAGGCCGAGTTCATCTTCGAGCCGATGATCGTGCCCGGCCAGCTCCAGACCGCCGAGTACGCCACCGCGATCACCGCGGAAACCCCGCGCGTGCGGCCGGACCACGGTGAGCGCGTGGTGAACTTCCGGCTTGCCCGCGCCAACCGGCTCACCGACCCGAACCGGCCGCTGCGGCTGCACGCGGTGATCGGCGAGGCGGCGCTGCGGTTGGCGGTCGGGACGCCGGCGGTTCGCCGCGCGCAGCTGGAGCACCTGGTCCAACTGGCCGCGCGGCCGAACGTGACGGTCCAGGTCATCCGACCCGAAGACGGTTTCCACACCGCGATGAGCGGGCGGTTCTTGGTGCTGGACTTCGAGAACGCTCGCCCGATCGCCTACTCGGAACTGCACGACGGTGCCGTCTACGTCCAGGACCAGGAGCAGGTGCGGTCCTATAAACTGTCGGCAGAGAACCTGCAGCGTGTCGCGCTCGGCCCAGAGAAGTCCCTGTCGCTGCTCCGGTCGAGACTGACACGCGACTAGAGCTAGGAGGGCGTCATGGCCACCGATCTGCCCGCCGGCCTCACGTGGCGCAAGAGCAGCCGCAGCTCGGACAACGGCGTATGCGTGGAACTGGCCACCCTGCCCGACGGCCGCGTCGCCGTCCGCGACAGCAAGCGCCCCACTGCCGGCCACCTCGTCGTCAACAAGGATCTCCTGCTCGCCATCGCGACCGGGTGACCCCTGTCACGCGATCCCACGATGCGGATGGCAGTAGACCATCAGGTGGGCACGTGGCACGCTGAAAATATGCTGAGCGCGATCGAACTCCTGCTCGTGACACGCCGTCACGTGGACTTCGTTCGTGTCTCCAGCGCGATGTGCCGGCGGTAACCCGCCGCCGCTATTTGTGTTGTACAGCCGGCGCCCGGGTGCGCCGGCCAGTCTCCGTTCCCAGGGCTGCCCCGGCGCGCACGAGCGCCCCGGACCCCGGAGGTCGAACGGGTGTCAACTCCCACCACGCCCAAGCGAGCGCACGCCCGCCGCGGTGAGGGCCAGTGGGCGCTCGGATACCGCGAGCCGCTCAATCCCAACGAGCGCAGCAAGAAGGACGACAACCCACTCAACGTCCGGGACCGGATCGAGAACATCTACGCGCACACCGGGTTCGCCGGCATCGACCCGGGCGACCTGCGCGGCCGGTTCCGTTGGTACGGCCTCTACACCCAGCGCAAGCCCGGCATCGACGGCGGCCGCACGGCCACGCTCGAGCCGGAGGAGCTGGACGACGAGTACTTCATGCTGCGCATCCGCATCGACGGCGGCGCGGTCACCACCGAACAACTCACCGTCATCGGCGAGGTCTCCAGGGACTATGCCCGCGACACCGCCGACATCACCGACCGCCAGAACATCCAGTACCACTGGATCCGCGTCGAGGACATGCCCGCGATCTGGGCGAAGCTCGAGGGCGCCGGCATGACCACCATGGAGGCGTGCGGCGACAGCCCGCGCGTCATCCTCGGCTCACCCGTCGCCGGCATCGCCGAGGACGAGGTCATCGACGGCACCCCGGCGATCGAGGAGATCACCCGCCGCTACGTCGGCGAGAAGGCGTTCTCGAACCTGCCGCGCAAGTTCAAGACGGCGATCTCCGGTCTGCCGGACGTGGCGCACGAGGTGCACGACATCGCGTTCGTCGGCGTCGAGCACCCCGAGCACGGGCCGGGCTTCGACCTGTGGGTCGGCGGCGGCCTGTCCACCAACCCGATGATCGGGCAGCGGCTCGGCGCGTGGGTCCCGCTCGATGAGGTGCCGGACGTGTGGGCCGGTGTGATCAGCATCTTCCGCGACTACGGCTATCGGCGACTGCGGCACCGCGCGCGCATCAAGTTCCTGGTGAAGGACTGGGGCGCCGCGAAGTTCCGCGAGGTCCTGGAGACCGAGTACCTGAAGCGGCCGCTCGTCGACGGTCCCCCGCCGGAGGTGCCGGACCTGCCGCGCGACCACATCGGCGTTGGGCGGCAGAAGGACGGCAACTTCTACCTCGGCGCCGCGCCGATCGCCGGGCGGGTGTCCGGCACGACGCTCATCGCGGTCGCGACGGCCGCCGAGGCCGCGGGGTCGCACCGGGTGCGGTTCACCCCGCAGCAGAAGCTGATCGTGCTCGACGTCGTGGAGTCCGAAGTGGACGGACTGCGCACCGCGCTCGCCGGGCTGGGTCTGCAGACCGACCCGTCGCCGTGGCGGCGCGGGGTGATGGCGTGCACCGGCATCGAGTTCTGCAAGCTCGCGATCGTCGACACGAAGGCCCGCGCGGTGAGCCTCGTCGCGACACTGGAGGACCGGCTCAAGGACATCACCGGCGAGGTCACCGCGCCGATCAGCGTGCACATCAACGGCTGCCCCAACTCGTGCGCCCGCATCCAGACCGCGGACATCGGGCTGAAGGGCCAGATCGTCACCGACGCGGAAGGTCGGCAGGTCGAGGGTTTCCAGGTGCACCTCGGAGGCGGGCTCGGCCTCGACGCCGGGTTCGGCAGGAAGCTGCGCGGCCACAAGGTCACCAGCGAGGAGCTGTCCGAGTACGTGGAGCGGGTGGTGCGCAACTACGTGAAGGGCCGCGATGAGGACGAGCGGTTCGCACAGTGGGTTGCGCGTGCGGACGAGGGTGACCTGAAGTGACCGAACGAGCGACGCCTTTCTACTGCCCCTACTGCGGCGACGAGGACCTGCGTCCGCAGGAGGAGCCGCACGCCGCATGGCTGTGCACCGGTTGCCGACGGGTCTTCACCGTGAAGTTCGTCGGGCTGAACCTGGCGCACGAGACAGTGGAGGCGACGAGATGACCACCACGACCACGGATCTCAAGCGGCTCGCGGAGACGGCGGCCACCGACCTGGCCGACGCGACCGCCGCCGAAGCGCTGGAGTGGACGGCGAAGACGTTCGGCGACAGGTTCATCGTCGCGTCGAACATGCAGGACGCGGTCCTGATCGACCTGGCGGCCCGCGTCAGGCCCGAGCTCGACGTGCTGTTCCTGGAGACCGGCTACCACTTCGCCGAGACCATCGGCACTCGCGACGCGGTCGCGTTGACCTACCCGGAGATCCGGATCGTCAACGCGGCGGCCGAGCAGTCGGTCGCGGACCAGGAGGAGGAGTTCGGGCTGCTCAACAAGACCGACCCGACCCGGTGTTGCTTCCTGCGGAAGGTGGTGCCGCTGCAGCGGACCCTCGCGAAGTACGACGCGTGGGTGACCGGTGTGCGTCGGGTCGACGCGCCGACCCGCGCGAACACGCCGATCGTGCAGTGGGACGACCGCAACGGGCTCGTGAAGATCAACCCGATCGCCGCGTGGAGCGACGAGGAGTTCAACGACTACATCGCCGCCAACGGAGTTCTCGAGAACCCGTTGGTTGGCGCTGGTTATCCGTCGATCGGCTGCGAACCGTGCACCGCCAAACCACTGCCGGGCGCCGACCCGCGCAGCGGCCGGTGGGCCGGGCAGTCCAAGACAGAGTGCGGACTGCACGGATGAGCGGGACATCGGTACCGACCGCGACCGTGGAGACGCTCGACGCGTTGGGGCGCCTCGAGTCCGAGGCGGTCCACATCATGCGTGAGGTGGCTGGTGAGTTCGATCGGCCGGTGATCCTGTTCTCCGGCGGCAAGGACTCGACGCTGCTGCTGCACCTCGCGGTCAAGGCGTTCTGGCCAGCGCCGGTGCCGTTCCCGTTGCTGCACGTGGACACCGGGCACAACTTCGACGAAGTCATCGAGTTCCGGGACCGGGTCGTGGAGCGCTACGGCCTGCGGCTCGTGGTCGCGCACGTGCAGGACTGGCTGGACGACGGCCGGCTCACCGAGCGTCCGGACGGCACCCGCAACCCGCTGCAGACCGTGCCGCTGCTGGACACGATCACCGAGCACAAGTTCGACGCGGTGTTCGGGGGTGGTCGCCGCGACGAGGAGCGGGCACGGGCCAAGGAGCGGATCTTCAGTCTGCGCAACGCGTTCGGTCAGTGGGAGCCGCGCCGGCAGCGCCCGGAGCTGTGGAACCTGTACAACGGCCGGCACCGGCCCGGCGAGCACGTGCGGGTGTTCCCGCTGTCGAACTGGACCGAGCTCGACGTGTGGCGCTACATCCAGCGGGAGGCCATCGAACTGCCGTCGATCTACTACGCGCACGACCGGGACGTCTATCTGCGCGACGGCATGTGGCTCGCCGAGGGCCCGTGGGGCGGTCCGCGCGACAGCGAGACGCTGGTGCGCAAGACGATCCGCTACCGCACCGTCGGCGACGGCTCGTGCACCGGCGCGGTCGAGTCCACCGCGACGACACTGGACGAGGTGATCGCCGAGGTGGGCGCGAGCCGGCTCACCGAGCGCGGCGCGACCCGCGCGGACGACCGTCTCTCCGAGGCGGCCATGGAAGATCGCAAACGAGAAGGATACTTCTAGTGAGCGAGCTTGCGAGCGAATCAATGTCACAGGGCGACCGCGAGCGGCTCCCCGGAGCCTGCGAGGGGGAATCGTGAGTGATCTTCTCAGGCTCGCGACGGCGGGGAGCGTCGACGACGGCAAGTCCACGCTCGTCGGCCGCCTGCTCTACGACACGAAGTCCGTGCTGGCCGACACCCTGGAGGCCGTCAACCGCGCGAGTGTCGACAAAGGACTGTCCACACCGGACCTTTCGCTGCTCGTCGACGGCCTGCGCTCGGAGCGTGAGCAGGGCATCACGATCGACGTCGCCTACCGCTACTTCGCCACGGACAAGCGGAGTTTCATCCTCGCCGACACGCCGGGGCACGTGCAGTACACGCGCAACACGGTCACCGGCGCGTCCACCGCGCAGCTCGCCGTGCTGCTGGTCGACGCGCGCAAGGGCGTGCTGGAGCAGACCCGACGGCACGCGGCCGTGCTCGCGTTGCTCGGCGTGCCCCGGCTCGTGCTCGCGGTCAACAAGATCGACCTGGTGAGCTACGACAAGGGCACGTTCGACGTGATCGCGAAGGAGTTCGCGAGCCACGCGGCCACGCTGGGTTACCCGACCGGCGCGGTGGTCGCGATCCCGCTGTCCGCGCTGCGCGGCGACAACGTGGTAACGCATTCGAGCCACACGCCCTGGTACGCCGGGCCGACGCTGCTCGACCACCTCGAGAACGTCCCGGTGGACCCGGATCCGCACGGCGAGCCGTTCCGTTTCCCGGTGCAGTACGTCATCCGGCCGCGCACCGCGGCGCATCCGGACTACCGTGGCTACGCCGGTCAGGTCGCCGCCGGCACGGTCCGGCCGGGCGACGAGGTGGTCGTGCTGCCGGCCGGGCTGCGCACCACGGTCGAGCGGGTCGACACCCCGGATGGCGCGCTGCCCGAGGCGACGGCCGGCCGTTCGGTGACGCTGGTGCTCGCCGACGACATCGACATCTCCCGTGGCGACGTCATCGCCGACGCCGCCCGCCCGCCCTCGGTCACCGACGAGCTGTCCGCGACACTCGCGTGGCTCGCGGACAAGCCGTTGCGCGCCAACCAGAGGGTGCTCGTCAAGTCCGGCGCGCGGACCGTGCCGGCGCTGGTCACCGAGCTGCGCACCCGCTTCGACGAGCAGAAGCTGGCCACTACCGACAGCCCGGACTCCCTTTCGCTCAACGAGATCGGCCAGGTGCTACTCCGTACGGCGGAGCCGGTGCCGGTCGACGACTACACGACGCACGGCCGGACCGGTGCCTTTCTGGTGATCGACCCGGCCGACGGCACTACGCTCGCGGCGGGTCTGGTCGGGGCCCCGCTTCCGTTACTCGACAAACACTAGAAAGGCTCACTAGTGCGCACCCGAACCCGCTTGCTCACCGCCTCGATCGCCGCGCTGTCCTTGTTGGCCGCGGCGTGCTCTCGCGCGGACAGCGGCACAAGCGAGTCCGACAAGCCCGCCGAGGACAAGGGCGCCGCCGCTGAGCTGCGGTTGGGCTACTTCCCGAACGTCACCCACGCGCCCGCGTTGATCGGCCTGGAGAAGGGGCTGTTCGAGAAGGAGCTCGGCGACACAAAGCTGACGCCCCAGAAGTTCAACGACGGTCCCACGGAGGTCGGCGCACTGCTCGGCGGCTCCGTCGACATCGGGTTCATCGGCTCCGGTCCCGCGATCAACGCCTACGCGAAGTCGAACGGCGAGGCGGTGCGGCTGATCTCCGGCGTCACCTCCGGCGGCGCGCAGCTTGTGGTGCGACCCGACATCACGAAGCCGGCGGACCTGGCCGGGAAGACCGTGGTCACCCCGCAGCTCGGCAACACGCAGGACGTGTCGCTGAAGAAGTGGTTGGCGGGCAACGACCTCACCGGCAAGGTCCAGGTGACGAACCTGGAGAACGCGCAGACGCTGGACGCGTTCAAGGGCGGTCAGGTGCAGGCGGCGTGGCTGCCGGAGCCGTGGTCGTCGCGGCTCGTGCTCGACGCGGGCGCGGCGGTGTTGCTGGACGAGAAGGACCTGTGGCCGGACGGCAAGTTCCCGACCACGGTCCTCATCGTGCGCACACAGTTCCTGAACGAGCACCCGGAAACCGTGCGGGCGTTCCTGCGTGGGCTGGTCAGCTCGATCGACTACGCGAACACCAACAAGGTCGACGCGCAGGCGGCGGTGAACGCGCAGCTCAAGGCGCTGACGGGCAAGTCGCTGTCCCCCGAGGTCACTGACCGGGCCTGGTCGAACATCACGCTCACGTTCGACCCGGTGGCCGGCCAGTTCACGCAGCTCGCCAAGGACCAGGTCACCGCGGGCATCGCCGAGAAGGCGCCCGATGTGGCCGGTTTCGCCAACCTGACCGCGCTCAACGCCGTACTGAAGGAAACCGGAGAGTCCGAAGTGGACTCCGGTGGACTTGACAAGAAGTAGAGAGGCTACGGACATGACCGCGACGCTCGAGGTCGGCGTGCCACGCACCGGCAGTGACCACGCCGTGCGCCTTTCCGGTGTCGGCAAGACGTTCGGGGTCGGCAAGCGTGCCGTCACCGCGCTCGACGGCGTCGACCTCGCGGTCGCGCCTGGCGAGTTCGTGTGCCTGCTCGGCGCGTCCGGCTGCGGCAAGACCACCGTGCTGAACCTGATCGCGGGCCTGGACGCCCCATCGGCAGGCGAGATCGAGCTGACCGCCTCCCGGCCCGCGGTCATGTTCCAGGAGGCCGCGCTGATGCCGTGGCTGACCGCCGCGCGCAACGTCGAACTGCCGTTGCGCCTGGCCGGTGTCCGGCGTGCCGACCGGCGGGCGCGGGCCGGCGAGTTGCTGGAACTGGTGCGGCTGTCGGGGATCGGCGACAAGCGGCCGCACGAGCTGTCCGGCGGCATGCGTCAGCGCGTGGCGCTGGCCCGTGCTCTGGCGTCCGCTGTGGACGGTGATGCGAACTCGTTGCTGCTCATGGACGAGCCGCTCTCCGCGCTCGACGCGATCACGCGGGACGTGCTGCAGTCCGAGCTGCTGCGGATCTGGCGCGCCACCGAGACCGCGGTCCTGTTCGTCACGCACGACGTCCGCGAGGCGGTCCGGCTCGGGCAGCGGC
>Ga0193716_1000393_pt1 | contig 26926 bp, 28 predicted proteins | sample U2c1metaG_FD_145901 | JGI IMG/M metagenome (GOLD analysis project Ga0193716, IMG submission 145901) | Soil microbial communities from a riparian zone of the East river system, Colorado, United States - U2c1 | ecosystem: Environmental > Terrestrial > Soil > Riparian zone | place: USA: East River...
TTAATATTGAAGCCAGCGAACTCTCACAGGGGAAAGCCGTAAGAAAATTATGCCTGATGATGCTGGAAACCATTATCAAACTTTTTATTATGCAAATTGCCTACGCAACACCCGAAGAATCGGCACCACAAAGTTGTTTTTCCCCACAAGAAATAGAATGTTTGGAACAGCAAATCGAACAATTAGAAGGTAAAACAGACAAATTAAAAAACCCATATACATCCTTCGATTTAAAAAGATATATATGGGCTATTGCCAGATTAGGCGGGTGGAAAGGCTACCTCTCCGAACGAAAACCCGGTATCACTACCTTTTGGATGGGACTGCAAAAATTTGCAGCCGTCATGCAGGGCTGGATGCTCTTTAGAGATGTGTCCAGACGGTAGGGCAAACGCCGGGTTTTTTATTTCGTATCAAAATCGACTATGATCCTTTCCGTCCTCGGATGCGACTGACAGGTAAGAATAAACCCCGCCGCCAGCTCATCCGCCTCCAAAGCATAATTAACCTCCATCTCCACTTCTCCCTCCACCAGTTTCGCCCGGCAGGTGCAACAGACGCCGCCCTTGCAGGCAAAAGGCAGATCCGCGCCTTGCATCAGCGCCGCATCCAACACCGATTCGCCGTCATACGGCAGGTCGAACTCATGGTTGACCCCATCGAGACGCACCGTTACCCGGCTGACCCCAACACCACTCCTGCTGCCTTCACCAACCCCGCCTTCCGCGACCTTTCGTTTGCCCCCAACTACGGGCTCCCCCGTCTGTGTATGAAATAATTCAAAATGGATTTTTTTCCTATCGACCCCCTGCTGCTCCAGCCAGTCCCTAACGGTAAAGATCATCTCCCCCGGACCACAGAGAAAAACTTCATCCATGGATGACAGATCGATCAGCCGGCCACAGAGCTCTTTACATTTCCCCGCATCGATGCGACCCTGGTTCAAAGGGACCTCCATTTGCTCCCGGCTAAGGATATGGTGCAGGCTGAGACGATTCATATACCGGTTCTTCAGGGCTTCCAGCTCTTCCCGGAAAAGAATGGTCAGCCGGTTGCGATTGCCATATACAAGCGTAAAATGACTATTGGGCTCCACGGCCAGCGTGGTCTTTATCAGCGACAGCACCGGGGTGATGCCGCTCCCGGCAGCAAAAGCCAGGTAATGTTTCCGGTTTTCCGCCCTCAATTCAGTATAAAACTTACCAGTAGGCGGCAGCACTTCCAACTGATGCCCTTTTTGAAGCTGCTCATTGGCATAGGTAGAGAAAAGCCCGGATGGAACCTTCTTTACGGCGATGCGAAGCTCATCATCCAGTGGACTGCTGCAAATGGAATATGACCGCCGCACTTCCTCCCCGGCTATCCGCAGGCGGAGGGTGACATTCTGCCCCTGCACGAAACGAAACTCCTCCCGAAACTCCGGTGGAACAGTAAAAGCAATGGATACGCAATCTTCCGTTTCCCGGCGTACATCTTCGATCTGTAATGTTCTGAAATGGCTGGCCATGTTATATTTTCGGCCCGCAGGCCCACTCTTATTTTTTTAACCCTTCGATCAGGTATTTAACCATATTCGATTCCAGGGCCTCTGCACTCGTACTCTTCCTGCTCCGCTGCCAGGAGTCAATGCCGCTGATGGCGGACAGGATCACCAGCACCGCCGTATAGGGGTCGATCTGTTTTACCTCGCCCTTGCTGATGCCATCCTCGATAATATCACCCAGCCGCTTGCGGTAGTTGCGCCGTTGATTAAGAAAGTTGGAGAGGTAGGGCTCCGGCAGATGCCGCCACTCATGGTCGGAAATATAAACAAACTCGTATTGATCCAGCATCATCCGGATATGCAACCGGATGATCGCCTCCATTTTCTTCAACGTAGGCTGCTGACTGGCCTCCACCACCTCCAGGTTGGTCATAAACTCATTGGCGACCTTAAAACATATCGTTTGCAGGATCTCCGACTTGGATTGAATGTGGTTGTACAAGCTGGCGGCTTCCACCCCCACATGCTCCGCCAGGTCGCGCATGGATGCAGCCCCGAACCCCTTTTCCCGGAATAACCGGGAGGCTTTTTCGATGATCACCTCTTTCTTGGTGCTGTTCCTCTTGCTTTGGATTTTCGCCATGTTGCCGACAAAGATAGAAAACACTAACAAGTGTTAGTACTAATTTAGTAATAATTTATGTAGGTTGCAGCCTCAAATCCGGTTTCCGGATTCACCTTCACCAATGAAATCCGCCTTTGGCGGTTTCAGCGAGGCCATTGAAAAAATAGTATGATTCGAGATAAAAATCATTAATTCAAGGTAAATTAAACGCAATGTCATTAACAGTAGTAGGATCCATGGCCTATGATGCCATAGAAACGCCCTTTGGAAAGACAGATTGGATCGTAGGCGGCGCCGCCACCTATGTAGCCTGGGCAGCCAGCAATTTTGTAAAACCCATCAACCAGATCTCCATCGTAGGGTATGACTTTGCACAGGAAGAGCTGGACCAGCTGCAGAAACGCGGCGTCAACCTGGAAGGCGTTGAGGTCGTAAAAGATAAAAAGTCCTTTTTCTGGAGCGGCAGATATCATATGGACATGAATACCCGGGATACCCTGGTCACCGACCTCAACTGTTTCCTCGATTTCAACCCTATCGTCCCCGAAAGCTACCAGGGCAGCGAATTCCTGATGCTTGGAAATATCCTTCCCAGCTTGCAGATCAATGTGGTCAAACAGATGAAACAGCGTCCGAAGCTCATCGCCATGGATACCATGAACTTCTGGATGGACAACGCCCTCGACGACCTGAAGAAGCTGCTCACCATGGTAGACGTGCTGATGGTCAACGACAGCGAAGCCCGGCAGCTCAGCGGACAATTCTCCATCGTAAAAGCAGCCCGCGAGATCATGAAGATGGGCCCTAAATATGTCATCATCAAAAAAGGCGAACACGGTGCCTTACTCTTTCACGAAGACAAGGTTTTCGTAGCACCCGCACTGCCTTTGGAAGAAGTATTCGACCCCACCGGGGCCGGAGATACTTTTGCCGGCGGTTTTATGGGGCATATCGCAAAATCAAAGGACGTCTCCTTCCAAAGCATGAAAACAGCCATCATCGTCGGCTCGGCAATGGCTTCCTTCTGCGTAGAGAAATTCGGTCCCGATCGCCTCAAAGAGATCACCCGCGCCGACATCGACGCCCGGATCAGACAGTTTGTCGATCTCGTCAACTTCGATATTGAGCTCGTATAACTGGAAACTCGCATAACTACAAATAAAAAAGCCCCGGTTTAAACGGGGCTTTTTCTTTATAAAAGAGCAATTATTTCAATTCAACACCTACGCTGACACGGGTTTGTTCGTGGAAAAGGTTCAATGTCTTCGGCTTTGCCCCCGGAGGGATCTTGTAGGTGATATCCTTGATATCCTTCGTAGATTCAGCATCTACATTCTCTGAGCCGCCTTTGTATTCTGTAATATTGTTGCCGTTGTCAAGCGTGAGCCTGAAGTTATCGGTCCGGAAAAAAACTCCCGCACCGCCGACGCTGTTCTTGTTGGTAACTTCCAGGTCAAAAGTGAATTCGATGCCTTGGTCCTTTCCGTCAGGGTCAACTAAAGCAACGGCTTTGGCATTCTTTATCTTTATCACCGCCTCTTTGTTCTTGCCCAGCAGGGCGCTGTCCGGGGTAAAACTTGCTGCATATGTCTTGGGTTCGTTGGTCGGGGCGGTAGTTGGGGTCGCAGCGGGCTGGGTGGTTTGGGCGGTGCCGCTGTCGGTTGTTGTTTCTTTCGGCTTACTCTTGCAGGAGTAGAAAAAGGCGAAGAGTGCCAGCGCCGAGATAGGGATAAGTTTCTTTTTCATGTAGTATGTTTTTGTCTGTTAGGTCAGCAAGTTATGACCCAAAAAACTTCTTTAAATAAAAAAATTTGGATTTTTTTGCGTTCATGACTATTTTTGGCCTCGTTATGACAATCAGCATGAAACATACAAAGCAAATTAAGAAGCACCTCCCACAGCGGGATAAGCTTTGATTGTTTTGTATCACAAGATAATAAGAGCCTTCCCGCACAGGGAAGGCTTCTTCATTTTCCAGCCATGCCTAAACGTTTTTCGGGTCATACCCAACCGTATATTAATTTATTAAAAACAAAAAGCAAACAATGAAAGTTGCAGTCGTAGGCGCCACCGGACTGGTAGGCACTAAAATGTTACAGGTATTGGCAGAAAGGAATTTCCCGGTCACCGAACTTCTCCCGGTCGCATCCGAAAGATCCGTCGGGAAAGAAGTGGAGTTCAAAGGAAAGAAGTTCAAGGTAGTCAGCGCCAATGATGCGATTGCAGCAAAGCCGGCCCTCGCCCTGTTCTCCGCTGGCGGCAGCACCTCCCTGGAATGGGCTCCCAAATTCGCGGCAGCCGGCATTACCGTGATCGACAATTCCTCCGCCTGGCGTATGGACCCTACAAAAAAGCTGGTCGTACCCGAGCTCAACGCCGATGCGCTGACCAGGGAAGATAAGATCATCGCCAACCCCAACTGCTCGACAATCCAGATGGTCGTGGCCCTCAACCCCCTCCATAAGAAATATAAAGTAAAGAGAATCGTCGTTTCTACCTATCAAAGTGTCACCGGCACCGGTGTCAAGGCCGTTACACAACTGATGAATGAAAGAAAGGGTGTCCAGGGAGAAATGGCTTACAAATATCCCATCGACCTGAACGCCATCCCCCAGATCGACGTCTTCCTCGACAATGGATACACGAAGGAAGAAATGAAGATGGTCAACGAGACAAGAAAGATCATGCGGGACGATACCATCCGGGTAACGGCTACGACCGTCCGGATCCCGGTTATGGGCGGTCATAGCGAAGCCGTCAACGTCGAATTTGAGAACGAATTCGACCTCGCCGAAGTAAGAGCCCTGCTTAGCAACGCTCCGGGTGTAGTTGTAGTGGACGATCCCGCCACTCAACAGTATCCCATGCCAAAGGACGCCTATGAAAGAGATGAAGTATTCGTGGGAAGGCTAAGAAGGGACGAGACCCAGCCAAAAACGCTTAATATGTGGGTAGTAAGTGATAACCTCCGGAAAGGTGCGGCTACCAACGCGGTACAGATAGCCGAATACCTTGTCGGACAGAATTTGCTCTAAGCAAATTCTACGCTAAAGGCCCCCGTGAGGGGGCCTTTGCATATTTATTCCAGTGCGCGATTTATAAAATGAACAAAGTCGCCCATCGCTTCGAAGGTCTTTAGTAATTCTTTCAAAAAGGATTTGGCTTGTAGCTCCGCGTCAGTAAAAGTCCTGCTGACGATAAAACTTTTGAGCTTCAGGAATTCGATAGCAGGGTTCGTATCGTCATAACCCTTGGGCGGTCTTGACAATATCTCTTCCTTTTCCAGGCCGTCCTGAAAAACTTTTCTGAAGTTGCGGTTCCCAATAATCTTTGTCCATTCAGCAAAATTGTAATCTATCTCCTGCCGGACCTTGTTTAATTCCGGAGCCAAAGGCATCCACAAACCACCGCCGGCCATATTGCGACCAGGCTCGCAATGAAAATAGTAACCGGCCGTTGGCATTTTTTTGCCCCCTTTGTTGAGGTAAGCGCCCATGTTGATCTTGTAAGGCGTTTTGTCCTTAGAGAAACGGACATCACGGTAGATGCGGTAAGTTGAGTTCTTCGGGTGGAGGGGTTTAATATCTGCGTCAATTTTTCCCATTCCCTCGATCACCTGCTCTACAAAAAGTTCGATGTCCTCTTTTGCATCCAGGTAAACGGACTTGTTTTTTTCAAACCAGGGCTTGTTGTTGTTCTTTTTGAGGTCCTTTAAAAACTTGATCGTGGAAGCTTGAAGCATAGACCTATTTTATCCTCCCCCAATTCTCCCCGCTCTTGATGCGATACATGGTCATTTCACTGACCTTGTACTTTTCGGCCAGCTTCTTAATGGTCAGCTGCCTGTTTCTGCTGGAAAGAGTCTTCTTGATGGTCTTCACCTGTGTAGCAGTCAGCTTTAACCCTACAGTCCGGTTTGCCTGAACCTTCTTGTAAGCAATCTTAGCAGGACTCTTCTGCTGGTGATCGATCATCTCTTCCAGTGTAGCCCATTTCAAATTCCTGGACGCATTGTCCAACTTGTTGTGATTCACATGGATCACATACTTGTGCTTTGGCGATGCCTTTGAAAGGAACAATCGCGCAATCTCCCGATGAATGTAAAGCGTGCCATTGTTACCTGGCCGATGTAAATTCAGGGTTTTGTAACCAGTGGTCAAACTGCCATTCAGCAGTTTGCCGTCGGCAAGCACATCTTCCGAGTAGCTGGCTACACGACCAAGGGAAGATAGTGCGTACTTTTTTCGGAGTTGTTTCCAGCCTGGAAACTGCAATGGTTTCCATACTTCGCCGGTGAGTTTTCTAATCATGCCTATCAATTTTCTTAAAGTTACGAAAAAGAATTTCGAATTACCAGTAACGTAAGAAAATATTCTCATATGTTTTTGGACCCAAAACCGTTATTCCCGCAGTTACTCCCGCAGTTTTGCAAATCCGTTATTCCTGCGCGATCAGCCTGATGAACTCATCCTCCGTGAGTATTTGAATAGAAGGTATCTTTTTGGCTTTTTCCAGCTTGCTGCCTGCGTCGTCCCCTACTACCAGATAGTTCAGCTTACTGCTGACACCGCTCAGCAGCTTGCCGCCGTTCTTTTCGACACTCTCTTCCGCATCCGAACGTTTCAGCCGGCTAAGGGTGCCGGTGAATAAGAACGTTTGCCCATTCAGGTTGCCTCCGCTGGCGCCACTGGATTTCTGGCTCTTCAGGTTCAACCCCATACCCTCCAGCTCTTCCAGCATATGAAGGTTGTCGGGGTTGTGAAAGAACTGGTATACACTGGTCGCTACTTTCGGACCTACGTCTTCAAGACTTTGAAGGCTTTCCAGCGAATAGTCGGCTAAATCCTTCAGGTGACCAATGGCGGCTGCCAGGATCTTGGCCGTGGTCTCCCCGACATAACGGATCCCCAAACCGAAGATCAGCCGATGCAGCGGCTGCTGCCGGGAAGTCTCTATCGCGGTTTGCAGATTACTGACGCTTTTTTCACCAAAGCCTTCCAACACCCGGATCTTGTCGTAGGGAAGACGATAGATGCCCGGAATGGCTGTAAGGAACCCAAGCTCATAGAACTTCCGGACATTGGCATCTCCAAAACTTCGGATATCCATGGCATCTTTGCTGGCAAAATGGATGATCCGTTCGACGACCTGAGCCGGACAGTTGATGTTGACACACCGCCAAACGGCTTCCCCCTCCGGTTTTTCCAGTTTCGTCCCGCACACGGGGCAATGCGTAGGGAAGACGATGGGTGTCTCTTTTCCCGTGCGCACCTCGGCCAGCGGCTTTACAATATAAGGAATGACATCCCCCGCACGCTCGACCAGTACCTGGTCCCCGAGCCGAAGGTCCTTTTCGCGGATAACGTCTTCATTGAACAACGATATGGAACCTACAGTTACACCACTCAGCGGCACCGGGTCGATCTTGGCCACCGGGGTAATGCTGCCGGTACGGCCCACCTGGAACTCCACGCTCCGCAAAGTGCTGGTAGCCTGCCTGGCCTTGAATTTAAAGGCAATGGCCCAGCGGGGATGATGAGTGGTCATGCCCATCTTATCCTGTAAAGCAAGGTCGTTTACCTTGATGACCATGCCGTCTATCTCATAAGGGAGGCCGTCACGCTGCTTCTCAAATTCATGACAGTACTCGACGACAGCACTGATCCCTTTTACGATCCGCTTTTCCTTCTGAGGACTGCGGAAGCCCAGGTCCCACAGCATCTGCAGCTCGCCGCTATGCGTTTTCAGCGCCGGATGGACCGGTAGATCGGCCTTCTTCCCTGACCGGCTGGCCGCTTTTTCCCCTTCGCCGGTTTCCCCGGTAGGCTCTTCACCCGGAGCCGCCACATGCCCGTCCGTGATCTGCCAGCCTTCCAGCGTCGCAAAATAGCTGACATGATAAAGGAAGGCTTCCAGGTTACGCCGGCTTACTTCCTTTGGGTCTTTTATACGCAGTGAACCAGCCGCGGCATTCCGGGGGTTGGCCAGGGGCGGGATATTCTGCTCGGCCAGCTGATCGTTGTACTTCTTAAAATTGTTCTTATTCATCAATACCTCGCCGCGGATCTCGATCAACTGGATGCCATATCTGGAAAAGGCGGCTGAAAGGGGTACCGACCGGATCTGCCGGATATTGGTCGTGATCTCGTCACCCGCGACCCCATCGCCCCGGGTAACACCCCGCGCCAGGTGGTCGTTCTCATAGGTTAGGGAGATGCTGGCCCCATCGAACTTAGGCTCGATACAATATTCCAGCTCCCCGAGCCCGGTAAGCTCCCGCGCCTTCCGGTCCCAGTCCAGCAGATCGTCTTCATTATAGGAGTTCTCCAGCGACAGCATGGGCACCAGGTGCTGTACCGTAGGGAAATCCTTTGTCAGCCCACTGGCCACGCGCTGGGTAGGGGAGTCCGGTGTTACCCGGTCCGGATGCCCGGCCTCTGCCTTTTCCAGCACCTTGTATAAGGTGTCATATTCGAAGTCGGAGATCAGGGGATCATTCAGAATGGCATAACGGTATTCATGGAAACGCAATACTTCCCGCAATTCGTCCAGCTTCTTCAGCCATTCGTCCATGGAGGATTTAGAAGCCAGGGCTAGCAGGGTAGTGGTCAACTTTTGAAGGCGATGGGTCTGATCGGCAGAGTACATAAACGGGAATTTATGCCATAAAGTTAAGGGCTCCGCCCAATTTTTGTTTAAATTCGTAGTTGAATGAATCATGAAATTATACCTAACGAAGATCCGTCACCAACGGATAATACTGCCTCTGCCAGTCAGAACATCACAACGATTCTCCGCCAGCTGGAGAACGATGGGATCATCGGCATTTCTGTCGACTGCGTAATCTTTGGATTTGACGAGAACGAGCTGAAAGTGCTGCTTATCAAATCCGACTTTGAAAAATATAAGAACAAATGGTCGCTGCTCGGCGACCTCGTCAATAATCATGAAGACCTCGACGAAGCTGCTTACCGCATTCTCCGCGAGCGTACAGGCATGGACGATGTTTACCTGGAACAAGTGAAAGCCTTTGGTGAAGTATCCCGGCACCCCGCGGCCCGTGTCGTCACCATTGCCTATTGCTCCCTGATCAATATCGAGCATCACCAGCTGAAGATCCTGGACAACGAGCTGCATTGGCACCGGGTGACCACCCTTTCCGAAATGGCGTTTGACCACCGGAAGCTCCTTGACGTCTGTTATGAATGGCTGCAGAAAAGGATCCAGGAACATCCGCTCGGATTTAGCCTCCTGCCAAAAAAATTCTCCCTGCGCGAATTGCAGAATCTATATGAGGCCATCCTGGACGTAAAGCTCGACCGGCGCAACTTCCGTAAGAAATTCTTTTCCATGGAGCTGCTCGAAGACACCGGCGAGCTGGAGACAGACGTGCCGCACCGGCCCGGGAAACTGTATAAATTCAACTACGACAAATACCAGAAGAAAGAGAGGAAGAAATGGTTCGGCATCGATTTTTAGTGATGCTCTATTGCACCTCCTTCTGGTGATCGATGATAAATTGAATGATCTCCTCCAGCGGGATATCGATACGGCTTATCGCGTCATTGATATCGTCCCTGCTCACCTGCGCGGCAAAAGAAGGGGTCTTTAATTTCTTCATGATGCCCTTTACATCCATGCCCTCATACCGCATGGGGCGGATCAGCGCGGAAGCATGGATAAACCCCGAAAGCTCATCGAAAACATAGATCATTCTGTCCATCCTGCTCTCAGGCTCCACGCCAAAATATTTTGGCCCATGAGAAGCGATGCAATGGATGACTTCCGGATCTATCCCCAGCTCTTCCAGCTTTTCGATAATGACACGACAGTGCGAATCAGGGTATTTTTCCCAGTCCGCATCATGCAGCAAACCCGCCTGCTCCCATTTGCGCGCCGTTAGTTCATCGGCCTCCTCCCGCTCCAAAGCCCATGCCTTCATAACGGCTCCCACCTGCTTCATGTGCAAGCGCAGCCTCTCATTGGGCACCCAATCATGCAAAAGGGCAAGGGCCTCTTCGTTGGTTAACAGACGGTCATTATTCTCAGGATTGCCAAAGCTGCTGCGCCCAAGTGCAAGAATGGGAGTGGACATGAAAATATTTTTTGTGAAGATATTCGTTTTTCCTTTTTGCCGCGCAACCTTCACCTACCCATCACCCAAATGTTCGGCTTTTTCTCCGCTTCTCCCTGGCCCGCCGACAGCATCCCGTCAATGGACACCCTCCTCAATACAAATTATTCCAGCGAGTATTCCCGCGCGAGCGCGTCAACAGGGATACGAAGCAGTTTACTGAATTTGCGGATCATCGTGAGAGATAAAGCCTGTTTGTAGTTTAAGACTTTACTTACTGTCCCTTTATCTCCATATTCCCGGGCCAGATCCCCGGCCTTATAGCCAAACTCCTCCATACGGATCTTAATGAGCTCGATAGGATCCACATCTGGCATTTCCCATAACTCTTCTTCATACATGTTGACGAGAAAAGCAAGCAGCTGCCTTTCCTTGTGCTCGCCGGAACCTTTTTCAGCCTCACGGAGCGCCTCATAGCGGCTGACCGCTTTTTGGTAATCGGCTTCATTTTCTATTAAATACCAGGCTTGCATACTGTTGATTTTGTTTTAGATGGTCGCAGGATCAATGCGATCATATTCATTGTGCGTCCCAATAAACCTTATTTCAACTATTTTATCATCATAATAGATATGGACAATCAATCGAAAAGTATTGTGCACGATCTCAAACCGGGCACGGTTGTCCTGGATCATTTTTGCCTTGGGAAAATCGCTTAGGACATCCTGTTTATTTTTCCAATCTGCTTCTTCAACTACTAGTTTCCATACCGCAAGGCTTTTCCGGGCATTCGCATGGCTCTTGCCAAAATCGTTCAACCTTTTCAAATAAATGATCAACATAGATCAATGATTTAAAATTTTTTAAGATTTGCTTTCTGTTTTTGTTGTGCATTTTTTTGCAAGGTTGGTAGAACAAATATATAAATTGGTTGGCAATTTGCCAACTTTTCTTAATTATCCCGTAACCCAATATTTTAAATGTGCAAATTTTTTATTGATATCCAACGTCTTACAAAAGCACCTCACAAAATACCCCTCTTTTTTCTTGGAACATCACCCCTATTCAAAGTACCTTTGCACTCCATTTCCAAAAGCAGACCAATACTCTGCCGCCGGCAAGGACAATTATTTAATGCTGTTGGGATAGCAACAGCTTCATGTAAAAACACAAGAAAATGAGCAAATTACATTTCACAACCAAACATGCGAACGAGGCTACCGTTAAACGCGACTGGTATGTTGTGGACGGTACTAATCAAACCGTAGGTCGTATGTGTTCCAAGATTGCCGCCATCCTGCGTGGCAAGAACAAAGCCTACTACACACCGCACGTTGATTGCGGCGACTTCATCATTATTATTAATGCAGAAAAGGTCGTCTTTACCGGTAACAAGCTGGAAGACAAGATCTACATCAATTTCTCCGGTTACCCCGGCGGAAAGAAGGAAGAATCTGCTAAAAACCTGCTCAAACGTCGTCCCGACGCCCTCCTCGAAAGAGCTGTCAAAGGCATGCTTCCAAAGAATCGCCTGGGCCGCAAGATGTACAAGAAATTGTTCGTGTATGCCGGTGACCAGCATCCGCATACCGCACAGCAACCCAAAACATTAACTTTCTAATTTTTAGATAATGGAAAAGCAAAAAAATGCAGTTGGTCGCCGTAAAGAAGCAGTAACCCGGGTGTTCCTGAGCAGGGGTGAAGGCAAGATCACGATCAATGATAAGGACTACAAACAATATTTTTCTCTCGTATATCTGCAGAACCAGGTCGAAATGCCCTTCAAGGCTATCGAAGGTGGCGATAAATATGATGTCAAGATCAATGCTGCCGGCGGTGGCATGAAAGGACAGGCAGAAGCAGCCAAGCTGGGCATCGCCCGCGCACTGCTCGAAGTAAACCCTGAGTTCCGCCCCACGCTGAAGGCCGCAGGTCTTCTGCGCCGCGACCCAAGATCTGTAGAACGTAAGAAACCAGGCCGTAAAAAAGCTAGAAGAAGCTTCCAGTTCAGCAAACGTTAACAGGTCCGGACTTGTAGAAGTCGCCTTAATCATTGACATAAATTATTATAAATACATACAATGGAAAATAACACTTCATTACAACAGCAACTCCTTGAAGCCGGTGTACATTTCGGACACCTGCGTAAGAAGTGGAACCCAAAAATGCTGCCTTATATCTTTGCTGAGAAGAAAGGTATCCATATCATAGACCTGAACAAAACCACCGAAAGCCTGCAGGAAGCTGCCGCAGCTCTGAAGCAGATCGCCAAGAGCGGTAAAAAGGTGATGTTCGTTGGAACAAAAAAACAAGCTAAAGAGATCGTTACCGAATGCGCACGTAAAGTAAACATGCCTTTCGTTACCGAACGCTGGCTGGGTGGTATGCTCACCAACTTCAACACCGTTCGCAAAAGCGTAAAGCAGATGCAGAGCATCGAAAAAATGCTTAACGACGGCACCTTCGATAGTATCACTAAAAAAGAACGCCTCACGCTCTCCCGCGAAAGAGATAAAAAGGAAAAAGTACTGGGTGGCATCGCTCAGCTGGGTCGCGTTCCCGCCGCTTTATTCATCGTTGACATCGGTCACGAACACATCGCGCTGGCTGAATCCAAACGCCTTGGTATCACAACCTTTGGCATGGTGGACACCAACTGCGATCCCAATAAGGTGGATTTTGCTATCCCCGCCAATGACGACGCTACGAAATCCATCGCGATCATTGTAAATTACGTAACCGCCGCCATCGCCGAAGGCCTTGCCGAAAGACAGGCTGCAAAAGAAGAAGACGTAGAAGATACGGGTTCTGATGAGAATGAAAAGAAAGCAGCCCGCCTGCAAGCAGAAGCTGAAAGCGAAGCTGCCCGCGGTCGTGGAGAAAAAGTTAGAGGAACAAGTCAGCCCAAACGCCGCGTACCGAATTCCGGTCCAAGGCGCCCGGGTGGTGGCCGTTAGGATTAGGACGGTCCCTTGATTTATTATCAATTTCAAACTTAATTATATGTCAACTGCAACTATAACAGCAGCCGATATCAACAAGCTGCGCCAAAGCACTGGCGCCGGAATGATGGATTGCCGCAAGGCACTGGTAGAGAGTGATGGCGATTTCGAAAAAGCAATCGACTACCTCCGCAAGAAGGGTCAGAAAGTCGCTGCCTTGCGCAGTGACCGTGAAGCTAAAGAAGGCGTGATCATCGCTACGACAACAGCCGACAACAAAACCGGCTTTATCGTTACCGTTGCCTGCGAGACCGACTTCGTTGCAAAGAATGCCGACTTCGTTGCCTTTGCACAAAGCATCGCTGATGTCGCCCTTAAGGGAAATGTGAAGAGCCTGGAAGAGCTGCTCGCCGCTCAACTGGATGGCGCAACTGTCGCTGACAAGATCAATGATCAGGTAGCCCGCATCAGTGAAAAGATCCAGCTGGCCCGTTTCGAAAGGATCGACGCCGAAGGTGTCGCTGCCTACATCCACGGCGCTTACCGCATGGGCGTACTGGTTGGCCTGTCTAATAACAAACCTGCCGTCCTCGAAGCAGGTAGGGACATCGCCATGCAGATCGCCGCTATGAACCCCGTAGCAGTAGATCCGGATTCCGTTCCTGCCGAAGTAATAGCCCGCGAAAAGGATATCGTTACCGAACAGATCAAGAATGATCCCAAGATGGCTGGCAAACCCGCCGAAATGATCGACAAGATCGCCGTTGGAAAACTCAACGCCTTCTTCAAAGAAAATACCCTCACCCCACAGGCTTTCGTAAAGGATGCCTCAAAGACGGTAGGTGATTATCTGAAAAGCGTCGACGCCTCAGCGAAAGTGACCCAGTTCAAAAGAGTTCAATTAGGATAATTTCTCTATAAAAAAGCAGGTGGCCTTCCACCTGCTTTTTTTATCTTCGCACTTTAATCAAGAATCATTCGTCAGACCATGGTGCCCAAGTATAAGCGTATTCTGCTCAAATTGTCCGGAGAAGCCCTGATGGGAGATAAGAGTTTTGGTTTTGACAACGCTGTTATCGCTCAATACGCAAAGGACATAAAAAGCATCGTGGAATTAGGGGTTCAGGTCGCCATCGTCATCGGCGGTGGAAATATCTACCGCGGTATGAATGAGGCCGAGACCGGCATCGAACGCGCACACGGAGATTACATGGGTATGCTCGCCACCGTTATTAATGGTATGGCCTTACAGGCCGGCCTCGAAAAGATCGGGGTCTATACCCGCCTTCAGAGTGCCATCAAAATGGAACAGATCGCCGAGCCCTATATACGCCGCCGGGCTATCCGCCACGTGGAAAAAGGTCGCGTCGTCATCTTCGGGGCCGGAACCGGAAACCCCTATTTTACAACCGACACGGCCGGCTCCTTACGCGCCATCGAGATCAATGCCGAAGTGATCCTCAAAGGTACCCGGGTAGACGGCATCTACACCGCAGACCCCGAAAAGGATCCTGGCGCCACAAAATTCGAGAGCATCACTTTCCAGGAATGTATCACGAAAAACCTCCGGGTTATGGACATGACCGCCTTCACCCTCTGTATGGAAAACCAGCTGCCGATCATCGTTTTTGACATGAACAGAACCGGAAATCTGATGCGCGTAGTCCGGGGCGAAAAAGTAGGAACTTTAGTAAAGGATTGATTTTTAAATAGTTGACTTGTATTTTATTTCATTTGCATATCTGGGCAAAGGATAGTAATTTCAAGTCTTGTTTTGCACCGCTAATCTACTGGGACGCAGTCTCTAGCTTTCTCCTCTGGTCAATATCCCCTGAAAAACGTCGTGTTGTTTATCGATGTATCCCCGGAAAGTCATATTGTATTTTAAAGTAGTTAGTTTGGCAAATTTTTCTTCCGAACCCGAACCATCATGAATAGCTTATTAAACAACCTGAGCATTATACTGGGATTTCAACTGACAATGGGATTGCCTGAAATCATCATTTGCGAACTGGGGGCACTGATCCTCGGTTTTACCATTCATTTCTTTTGGAACTCAAAAAAGAGTTTCCGCATCACCGAGCCAGCCCCTGGTAATGGCATCAGCGAAAACGACAATTGGAAGCTGAAGTATTACAACGACATGGACATGCAGGAGCGTGCTCAGCAACAACTCCGGGAAAAACTGACCCAGATGCAGGAGAACGAGCAGATCCTTACTATCGAGCTCGAAGAGAACAGGAAAGAAGTAGAGGACCTCCACACCGAGCTCGACGCTAACCGCGCACAGCTGGAAGAAACAGAACTGAAACTGGCCGTGCTGCTGGCCCCCAAAGAAGAATTGCCGGTCGAAGAGACAGCAGCCGAAGCTCCGCCCGATGACTATACCGGCAATTACCTCGTCCAGCTGAAACTGGCCCAGGAAAAAATGCTGGAACACAACAACCACATCCATCGCCTCCTGGAACAAACCCGCCAGGTAGAAGATTCCGAGAAGAAGAACCAGGAGCTGTCACGCCACAACGAAGAGCTGAACGACCAACTCAGAGCCTTCGGCCAGACACTTATAGAAAAAGAAACAGAGATCAGTCATCTCCGTCACCACCAGAAGCTGTCCGAAGAAATGGGCCAACGCCTGGATAGAGTATACGACGAATATAATACGCTACAGGAAAAGCTCCAGAAGCTGCAGGCCTATCTTACACAACCCTACAACCGTGGTGCCGATTATGATGAGCTGAAAGAATCTTACTTCAAGATGGGAAAAGAACATGACGAAATGAAATTGCGGCATATCTCCCTGCGCGAAGAGAACCAACGCCTGAATCGCATCCTCGTAGACACCGAAGAAAAACTCAAAGAAGCCAACTTCCAGCGTCAGCAATTCCAGAAACGATCGGCCTTTCTCGAAGAGCTCAACCACGATCTCCAGGAAATCTCCGAACATAATAAAAAGATCGAAAGCCAGCTTCGCCGTGTCAGCGACATGGAAAGCCTCCTGGCAAAAATTACCGGTTCGACAGATAACAGCGACGTCACACATCGGAGCCTCGACTGAAGGCGCAGCCTTAACTGACATCGCAGCCTCATCATGTTCTTTTCAACGGTAATGCCTAACTTTGCACCGTGTCAAACAATATCGCCGATATTCGCAAAGAATACAAGCTACAAACGTTAGCTGAGCATGACGTACTAAAAGATCCCATTGGTCAGTTTGATAAATGGTGGCAGGAGGCCGTCCGCGCAGACATCGATGAGGTGAATGCAATGACCCTGGCTACCGCGTCCGCGGATGGTATGCCGGACGCTCGCATCGTGTTGCTAAAAGGATTCGATACAAAGGGCTTCTCCTTTTTTACCAACTACAACAGCTCCAAAGGACATCAGTTGCTGGAAAACCCAAGGGCAACCCTTGTCTTTTTCTGGAAAGAGCTGGAGCGCCAGGTTCGCATCAATGGCCTCGTTTCCCTCGTCAGCGAAAAGATCAGTGAGGAATATTTCAACAGCCGGCCGGAAGGCAGCCGCCTCGGAGCCTGGGCCTCGCCGCAAAGTGAGGTCATAGAAAGCCGCGAATGGCTGGAAGACAACGAAAAGAAATTGCGGGAAGAATGGAACGGCAACTCCGTAAAACGACCTCCACACTGGGGAGGCTATCTCGTCAAACCCGTCCGGATAGAATTCTGGCAGGGCAGACCTAGCCGCTTACACGACCGGATCCTGTTCAGCCTGCAGGGGAATGGACAGTGGAAGATCCAACGCCTCGCGCCTTAATATATCAAGACACGAGGCGTATTCACTACTTATTTCTTCTCAGCAGCCGAGGCAGCAGCAGCTGCAGCAGCCGTCTTCTTGGCTTTAGCCGGATTGGCAGGGCGGCTCTTTCCAAAAGAACCCTTAAATATTTTACCCTTCTTAGTTTTTTTATCTCCTCTTCCCATGATTTGTTTTTTTATAGAACACCGCAGGTGTTCTCTGTTCTGTGCAAAGATACGGATGGAAATCTAACAAAAAGCCCCGATACCTGCTTTTGTGCCCGGTAGCGGAGCTTTTAACTGATACACCCTTAAAAATTAATAAGAGTCAGCCGACGCAGACTTATCCTAAGTCGCCGGAGGCGGCACGTCCGATAGGACAGACTTATCCAAAGTCGCCGGAGGCGGCTCGTCCGACAGGACAGACTTATCCAAAGTCGCCGGAGGCGGCTCGTCCGACAGGACAGACTTATAATTTGGCAGAAAGTTCTTTACCTGCTTTGAACTTAGCTACTTTCTTCGCCTTGATCTTGATTACAGCACCAGTCTGAGGATTGCGGCCGTTACGGGCTGCTCTCTTAGATACAGAAAAAGTACCGAAACCTACCAGGGTTACTTTTCCGTTTCCTTTCAGTGTTTTGGTAACTGCTTCAACGAAAGAATCCAGGGAAGCGTTTGCCTGAGTTTTTGTAATGCCTGCATCATCGGCAATCTTTGCGATTAATTCAGCTTTGTTCATAGTGTAATTTTTTATTTAATTAGCAGCAACAAATATACCCGCTTTTTTTATCCAACAAAATTTTTTTAGTTTTTTCGCCAACCACTGAAGCCCGCTCTAAACCACGGTGGGCAAGGATTCGCGGGTACAGGCATTCGTAAATATCCGATGTCAAACTTACGTTAATATGCTGAAATGCAGTGCTGTAGCGAGTTTCGGGAGAGGTGGGCTGAAATCCTTGCCAGTTAAGGATTTGCAAGAATTTACAATATTTTTTAATTCGATAATCTTTTTTTAATTCTTTTCCACAAATAGTGCACAGGACCTCTCGTCTCATCTCATAAAGATTCCAATAATGTACGAAAAGCAATAAACCCATTCCCCCATTTGTCCCATCCCGCTTGTTGTAACGCCGGAGCAAATTCTATAATGAACTCCTGGTAACGCTCGATCGAAGTAGTAAAGAATTGGGTCACAAAAGTCGGCCCCTCCTCCTCATCCTGCTCCAACAGGCGATAAAGCTGGTGCCCATCAAAAAGTTTAGTAGCCAGAACTGCGGGGATATGTTCCTCCAATTGCCATACCAGCCAGGGTTCCACGATCTCCCACCGGACCTTGCTCGTGATATTATAAACGATCATTTGTATCTTTTTTAGCAATGGCCTTGACCATTTTGACGCTAATATAGACCAATAACAGCAGTACTATCACCAGCGCCAGCCATAGTAAAACGGTCGACCTTGTATTTTCAGAAGCCGGTACCGCGCCCCTAACCACGGTGCTGTCAAGCGAAACATCGCCAGCCCGGCGAACCCGGACATCAATAGGTTTCAACCCCAGATCCAGAGGCTTCTGCCGCAGGCTATCGGTGAAATAATGCAGATCGTAGTCGGGCTTTTGCGCCAGGCTGTCACCCGCCACGAATTCATAAGCATCCCCCTGCTCCAGATGCGTTAGTACATACAAGGCCGATTGCGCTGTGGCTACCCTCGTGACAGCCAGCGGCGCATTATCCGCATTGCTTATGTCGATCAGCAGCTGCTGCGTTTTTACATCCGGTATCCGGAATACGGTATCATTCGGGTCTATGCTGATGGTGCAGATAAATTCATCTGAGCTCGTGACCTTCGCCTTCCTTTTATAAAGACTTGGATTTCGGATGACAAGAGAGAGACGCCCGATCCGGTACGCTTCATTGTAGGACAATGACACATACGAATGTTTGTTACTACTGTCTTTCTGTCGTATGATGGGATCGGGAAGGGGGAAATAACCTGGATCCCATGGGCTGTCCGCATAAGTTTTTAGCACATAAGGAATAAATACACCATCGCGCCGGCGAATTCGCAGATCTGCCAGGTCGGCCCTGCATTGCACCACCAGCTCCGGAGGCAGGACGATCCGGTAAAATCCAGTTTTTTTCACCGTATCCAACGCCGCCACGGCCAAATGACCGGACTGCCCGCCGGCGCCACGTCCTTGCGCGCCGCAGGTTATAGCAACCATTAGCAATCCGTATATTAGTCCCGCAACTTTAAACAGGCTTTTTTTCTTCATCCTCGATAATGATTTTCTTCAATCGTTGGTACATAAAGGACACTACCAGTAACAGCACCCCCAGACAGAAAAAGGCGGCTATCTTCCCGGCAACAGGAATATTCCGAATGTCGAATAGGAACAGCTTCAAAAGGGTTATGGAAAAAAGGACCAGCGAGATTATCCGCAGCTGCTTAAACTTATGTCGCATACCCATCCACATAAAAGCAAAAGAACAAAGCCCCCATAAAATTGGCAACCCCGTCTTATTGTACACCCGCGCCAGTTCTTCAAGGGAATATTTCGGAGAATAATATAACATATTTATCAATAGTTGCCCTTCCGCACTGACTAATATCACCATCGTCAGACAGGCCAGCCAGGTGAACAGCTCCACAGGAGCCTTTAGTTTTCCCACCCTTTGCCTTGTTACCAGCCAATAGAATATAAGGATGACCATCACCACCCCGACCCAATGCCCTGCAAAGAAATTTTTAAAACGATGCCCCTCCAGCATATCCTGCTGCACATTGAAGACCTCCGGTAAAGACAGCAGGTAAGCCAGCATGCCGCCGATCGGCAGCCACACTAGCAGCCATTTAAAATGATTCTCCTTCATCCGGTCCAGGAAAAAGCAAAAGACCATTATCAATAACCAGGCATATAATAAAAGATAAAGGAGGGATAAATTGACCGAAGGATAATAATAATTGAATTGGTAGTTTATCTCCAACGCACCGGTAAAAAACAACAATACCCCTGCTGTGATCAGCGAGACATTGTACCATACCGTTCCCTTCCGCAAACGAAAGATAGCCCAGCAGCTCACCGCTGCATAAAGCCCTGTTAAGAACCCTTTGTTAAATATGATATGTAAAAGATGCAAGTCCTCATTCTCTATTCGTTGGAATTCATAAAAACGTGCCCAGTCGATTAGCAGGCTGACCAGCATCGCCCCCCAAACCACCACCGCCGCCAGCCTGATCAGCTTTATCTGTGACTTCAAAAAAAGCCAGTACAGCAACACGGCCTCCGAAGCCCAGAACAGCGTTATATAATGCCCATGCAGCTGCAGCGGAGCCGTCAGCGAAACAAAGGACATCGTGATCCCGATAAACAGGTAAAGAATATTCTTGTCCACGCTGTTCTTCCGGAACAGGAACCAACTGGTAGCCAGATGAAAAACACCCATCACGGCGCAGAACAGTCCTTTGTACCGGTCCAGCCCCAGCTGCGTCATCATATACAGCGCAACCCCCGCATAAAGACAAGTATTGACCAGCAATATCCCAAAGTCGGAGGCAATAAATTTCTTATTCTCTTTTATCGTATGCGCTATATTAATGACAAAGAACAACAGATAGAATATGCTTGCGAACCACATTCCGCCTCTATAGGTAGAGCCCGCCGCATCATACGGAAGCTTCAGCACCCAGCTGGCAAAAAGAATGGCCGTAAAACAAAAGGCTAATATGTTCAGCAGGCGCCAGGCCTTGTTATAGGCAATGACCAGCAGACCGGCGTTGAGTATAAGCAGGTAGGAGAACAGCACTTTATAATTGCCGCTGCCATTACTCACGAGAAATGGCGTTACAAAACCTCCGACCAGCGCGATGACGGCCAGCTCCTGGCGATCGTATAAGAGGGAAAGCAGGACAGAAAAAGCCGTGATGACAAGCATGATAATAAAAGCCGTCGTCTGGCCAAACAATTGATACTGGTGATACGCCAGCGCAATAGTAAAATAAAGAACGGCTAGCCCCCCGCCTACAAGTACCGAACTAAATGCGGCATAGCTTTTACGCAGCCAGTGCGCCAGCCCGATAAGGACCCCGCCGCATAAAACCCCGATGCCTACCCGCCCGATAGGACCGATCCAGTCATTGTCGATAGCATATTTTACAAAAAAACCAATGGCAAGGACGAGTATGGCGATGCCAATCTTGCTGATAAGATTTTCTCCGATGAATTTTTCAAGGTCCTGCTCCCCACGCCCCGCCGGCGCAACAGCCACCTTCGACCCAACAACCTCCGCCTGCCTTACCGGATCCACTCGCTCCACTGGCGCCACCGGCCTGACCGGCTCCGGAGCCACCGGCTCCGGCGCAATCGGCGCAACAGCAACCGGTGCACTCACCGGCGGCGCAGCACGCGCCGCTTCTTCTTTCGCCCCGGGCGTCGGCAACGTCTGCCGCAATCGCATGATCTCATGTTCAAGACGATCCATCCGCTCGAAAATACCGCTCCTCAACACAAGGAGCATAACGATAAGGATAATAAATAACAATATGACAAGTGCTTCCATAATGGAAAAGGCATAGGTTCACCAATAAAGATAATCGGCAAAATCCGTATCCAAAAGCACCCGTACCTTTATTTTAAGGCCAACTTAACGTAGAGGGGACAGTGATCGCTTTGTTTAACATCCGGGTATATTTCCGCATCCAGCAAGCGTTCCCGCAGCGGCTCCGTGACACTGATATAATCTATGCGCCAACCCTTATTTTGCTGCCGCACAGTAGGAAAACGCTGACTCCACCAGCTATAACGGTGAGGCTCGGGGTGAAAATGACGAAACCCGTCCACCCAGCCGCTGTCTATGAATTTGTCCATCCAGGCCCGCTCTTCCGGCAAAAACCCCGAAGAGTTCTTATTGCCCTTCGGATCATGGATATCTATCTCCTTATGCGCGATATTATAGTCGCCACATAAGACAAGCCGCGGATGAGTCTTTTTCAGCTCTTCCAAATAGGCATGAAACTCATCCAGCCATTGATATTTATATGTTTGGCGCTCATCCCCCGAAGTACCGGAAGGGAAATAGGCATTGATAAGTCGCAGATCCCCAAAATCCAGCTGTAGCACCCTTCCCTCATCATCGCTCATGCCATGCCCCGTGCCATATTCTACATGATCCGCTTTTATTTTACTGAATACAGCCACTCCGCTATATCCCTTCTTCTTCGCGGAGAACCAGTAGTCGTGAAAACCCAGCTCTGTAAATAAGGCATGCGCCACATTGTCTTTGTGCGCCTTCGTTTCCTGGAAACAAATGATATCGGCTGGGTCCGTTTTCAACCATTCGATCAGTCCTTTGTTCATAGCTGCGCGGATGCCGTTAACATTATAGCTGAGGATGCGTAATGATGACATAATACTTATATTTGAACCAGGCAGATGATTTTCATCAACTTAGCATCTGCCTGGTTCACGCTAATGATGGGCCTTCGGCCAGAAGGCCTGTGGCCTTCTCTGGCCCGCAATTTAATCAGAAGAATCTCATTATGGAAAAATTAGACAGGATCATCCCAGCCAACGCCAAAGACGCCCAATTCCTGGAAGGCCCCAAAAGTCGCGGTTACGAACTCAGCTTCGCCTGGAAGATCTTTCGCGAGTTTATCAAAGGCTTTCGTACGCTTCATTTCGTAGGCCCCTGTGTCACCGTATTCGGCTCGGCCCGTTTTAAGGAAGATCATCCCTATTACCAATCCGCCCGCGAAATGGGACGCCAGATTGCCGTCTTAGGCCTTACCACGATGACAGGCGGCGGACCAGGGACGATGGAAGCTGCCAATCGTGGCGCCTTCGAACAGGGTGGGCCTTCCGTCGGCTGCAACATCAAACTGCCTTTCGAACAAAAACCCAATCCCTATGTCCAGACCTCTATCACCTTTGAACATTTCTTCGTCCGGAAAGTAATGCTGGTAAAATACTCCTACGCTTTTGTCATCATGCCGGGAGGTTTTGGCACAATGGATGAATTCTTTGAGACCCTGACCCTTATACAAACAAAAACCCTGGTCCGGTTCCCCATCGTGCTTCTTGGAAAAGAATATTATCAGCCTCTCTTTGACTATATGGAATACATGGCCAGTGAAGGAACGATCTCAAAGGAAGATATGGCCCTTGTCTTGCTGACAGATAGCATAGCCGACGCTTCGGTACATATCGACACCTTTATCAAATCCAATTATCGTACGGCCCCGCGTAAAAGGAAATGGTGGTTATTCGAAAAGTACAAACCGTATAAGACGGCCTAGCTGCCGTCACCCCAAAGTCGCCGCAACCTGCAAAGCCGCCGGCGCGATAACCTATCTCCACCAAGCGTGTGTAGTCGGGATCGTAAGCCCAAGACTCAATATCATCTCATACGTCCCAAACGCCTGATGGCCCTTCCCTTCATAGATATTTATGCCCGAATAACGCGCATAGTCAAGCTTGTTGGAATATTCAAGGTAAAAAGCTCTGAAGAATGTCGTTCTGACAACCCACTCTGTCCCAGTATTCCATCCACCCATCTGGAAGCCGGAGTGATTGGCTTTTCCAAACAGCTCGTTCTGCGTATGCGGGATCACCGGACCTACACCGAATTTGCCATAAGCATCCACTTTTATCCTCTCATCGTGTGTCTTCCACAGATGCCAGCGCTTCGTAACATTAAAGAGCAGGAAATTCGCGCCATTGTTGAGATAATAATAAAAGCCGTTCGCCTGATTAAAAGCAACCGTGCTGTCTATAGCATGATTGTTCATCCGCCCCTTGATATGGACGTTCTGATCGGCGATGATGTATTTGGTGTGATCGAAGTTGATCTCAAAACCCCAGCCCTTTTCTTCGTCTAACAAAAAGCCAAGCCGGTAATTGTATTGAGGTATGCTCAGGGCTTCGTGGAATAAGCCCTCGTTCCAGCCTGGATGATCATGCGCCTTGACGCTCTCCATCGTATAGTCATTTCCAAGCGAAGGCTGGGATACATGCAGACTGCTATGAGTATACCACTCCTTATTATAACCCCAGGAGAGATATACTTCTTTTATAAATTTCTTCTTTTTCTTTTGCGGTTCCTGCTTCTGCGGCTGGCCCGACTGCTGCTGCTGCGAAAAACCAAAGAAAGGAAGGCCGAAGGTCAGTACTAAGGCCGGGAGAAGGCCGATCAAATTTTGTCTCATAATTTCAAGAGGTCCGATTGCTAAAAAATAATGCCTGTTTGCGGCAGCAAAAGTACCTAAAAATTATTACACATCGTATTCCAGCACCGGCCTTAACCATTTTTCCGCCTCTTCCAGCGGGATTCCCTTTCGGCTTGCATAATCCACGACCTGGTCTTTTTCGATCTTGCCCACTCCAAAATATTTGCTTTCCGGATGAGCAAAATACCAGCCGCTGACCGAAGATGCCGGATACATAGCCAAAGACTCCGTCAGGATGACCCCCGCCTGGTTTGTGGCGTCAAGCATGGCGAACAGCTTTATTTTCTCCGTATGGTCCGGACAGGCAGGATATCCAGGCGCAGGCCGGATACCCTCATATTCTTCCCGGATCAGCCGGTCATTGTCCAGGTTCTCTTCCGGGGCATAACCCCAATATTCTTTACGTACTTTTTTGTGCAGCAGCTCGGTAAAAGCTTCCGCAAGACGATCGGCCAGCGATTGCAGCATGATCTTGTTATAGTCGTCATGCGCTTCGTCAAAGCGTTTGAGATGCGGTTCGATGCCTTCAATGGTGACGACAAAGGCGCCCATATGATCCTGCTTGCCCGTAGATGCCGGCGCTATAAAGTCGCTCAGCGAGATATTGGGCTGGTTCGCTGCTTTTTTTATCTGCTGACGAAGGGATTCAAGACGAACCTCTCCATCCCCGCTCTGTACGAAGATGGTATCCTGCCCATTCGAATTGGCAGGCCAGAAGCCGATGACAGCTCGGGGTTTCAGCCATTTTTCCTTTACGATCTGCGCCAGCAGCGCCTTCGCATCGTTGTAGAGTTTCGTAGCCTCGCTGCCCACCATCTCATCTTCCAGGATCTGTGGGAATTTGCCATGTAGCTCCCAGGTTATAAAGAAGGGACCCCAGTCGATATACCGCGCGATCTCCCCCAGGTCATACCCGTCAAAGGTCTTTGTGCCTGTAAAGGATGGCTTGAACGGCTGGAATTTCTCCCAGTCGATCTTTACCTTGTTCTCCTGCGCTTTGGCAAATGACAGATACTGTTTTGCCGTCTTTTTATTGGCGAAGTCTTCTTTTAGTTTCGTGTATTCGGTCCGGATCCCCTGCAGAAATTCCGGCTTTTGCTCGGGGCTCAGCAGTGACCCCGCTACCGTCACGCTCCGCGAGGCATCGAGGACATGAACGACACCCTTCTCGAATTCAGGAGCGATCTTGACAGCCGTATGCATCCTGGACGTCGTCGCTCCCCCGATAAGCAGGGGCACCTGGAAGTCCCGGCGTTTCATTTCCTTGGCTACATGCACCATTTCATCGAGAGAAGGCGTGATCAGACCGCTAAGCCCGATGATAGCGACCTTTTCCCGTATAGCGGTTTCCAGGATCTTGTCCGCAGGGACCATCACACCCAGATCGATGATGTCATATCCGTTACAGCCCAGTACGACCCCGACAATGTTTTTCCCGATATCATGTACGTCTCCTTTTACGGTCGCCAGGAGAATCTTTGCAGCGCCGGCGCCTTCCACATTGACCGTTCCGGCCGCTTCATGCGCCAGCCTTCTTTCTTCCTTTTCCTGTTCGATATAAGGGGTGAGCACGGCTACCGACTTCTTCATCACACGGGCACTCTTTACCACTTGCGGCAGGAACATCTTTCCGCTGCCAAACAGATTTCCTACCACATCCATTCCCGCCATCAGGGGACCTTCGATCACGTCGAGTGGCTTGGGATATTTTAACCGGGCCTCTTCGGTATCGGAGTCGATATGATCGGTAATGCCATTGACCAGCGCATGTTTCAACCGCTCTTCCACAGTACCGCGGCGCCAGGCCTCGTCTTTAACCTCCACCTTGCCCTTGGCCTTGACGGTTTCGGCAAAAGCCAGGAGCTTGTCGGTTGCTTCCGGGTTCCTGTTCAGGATCACGTCTTCACAAAGCTCCCGAAGTTTCGGCTCGATCTCATCGTATACAACCAGCTGCCCTGCATTGACGATGCCCATGTCCATGCCTGCTTTGATGGCATAGTACAGGAACACGCTGTGCATGGCCTCACGCACCGGCTCATTGCCCCGGAAAGAGAAGGAGATATTGCTGACCCCTCCGCTGATACGTGTCAGCGGCATCTTTTCCTTGATCTCTTTTACAGCCTCGATAAAGTCGACGGCATAATTATTATGCTCTTCGATACCGGTGGCAATGGCAAATATATTCGGATCAAAAATAATGTCCTGAGGATCAAACCCAACCTGTTCGGTCAGGATCTTATAGGCACGCGCGCTGATGTCCACCTTTTTACGCAAGGTGTCGGCCTGCCCGTTCTCGTCAAAGGCCATGACAATAACGGCAGCGCCATAACTCCGGCAGACTATCGCCTGTTCGATAAACTTTTCCTCTCCTTCCTTCATGGAAATAGAGTTGACGATACATTTCCCCTGTACGCATTTCAACCCGGCTTCTATGATCGAGAACTTCGATGAGTCGATCATGATGGGGATCTTCGCGATATCCGGTTCAGCCTGCAGCAGGTTCAGATAGGTCTGCATGGCTTTTTCTCCGTCAAGCAGAGCATCGTCCATATTGACGTCGAGTATCTGCGCCCCGCTTTCCACTTGTTGGCGGGCTACACTCAGCGCTTCTTCATACTGGCCGTCCCGGACGAGGCGCGCGAATTTCTTTGAACCCGTTACATTGGTTCGCTCCCCCACGTTGACGAAGTTCGTCAGGGGGCGTAATACCAGGGGCTCAAGGCCGGACAGACGGAGAAAAGGTTTTATTGTGACAGCGGACATCGTTTTGTAATCTTATTAGTCTGGGTTTATCAATAATTTTATGCTAATTCGGTCTACACCAAT
>Ga0193716_1000394_pt1 | contig 26892 bp, 22 predicted proteins | sample U2c1metaG_FD_145901 | JGI IMG/M metagenome (GOLD analysis project Ga0193716, IMG submission 145901) | Soil microbial communities from a riparian zone of the East river system, Colorado, United States - U2c1 | ecosystem: Environmental > Terrestrial > Soil > Riparian zone | place: USA: East River...
CTGCATGCGATAGCAACGGGTCTCGCCATGGTGATCATGCATTTGTTCGGCGTGCACCTGGGCTTCAGCTTCTCGGCCGGCCTCTTCGACTATGTGCTCAATTTCACTCACGCTCAGCGGCCGCTGCTGCTGATCCCGATCGGCGCCGCGTATTCTCTGCTGTACTACGCGGTGTTTCGCGTCTGCATCGTGCGATTGAATCTCTTGACACCCGGACGGGAAATCGAGGATACGGGTCAATCCTTTGCGCCCATCGAGCCGGGCAGCCGCGGCAGGTCCTTCGTCGGGGCGCTCGGCGGTGCTTCAAACCTCACCGAAGTGACCGCCTGTACGACGCGATTGCGCCTCACACTGCTCGACAATCGCGCGATCGACGAGGCGGTGCTCAAGCACTTGGGTTCGCGCGGCGTGCTGCGTTCCGGGACGACGGGCTTGCAAGTGGTGCTAGGGCCCATCGCCGACCAAGTGGCCGGCGAAATCCGCGACGCCATGCGCGAACCAGCCGGGACTCGAGCCGCGCGGCCCGATGCGTCGCCGAGCCAAGATGCGTCCGCCATGCTCGCCGCGCTGGGCGGCCGCGAAAACGTCGCCGACCTTGAAATTGTCGCGGGCCGCTTGAGCATGCGCATCGCGGACTCAAAGGCGGTCGATGAGCGCGCGCTCGGCGCTCTCGGCATTCGCGGTGTCGCGCATACCGCGGGCCTCACGCAATTACTGATTCCAGGGTCCGCTGAAAAGTGGGAGCAGCCGCTGCGGCGGCTGCTTGCCTGAAGGACTGCAGAATCGGCCCGCATCGCGCAGCGGGCCGATTCTGCGAAGCACTAGGCTGCGGGGCTGCCTTCCACTTGGATCTGCAGCTTCACTTCCTGATTGAAGCCATATTTATCGCCGTAGTTGACGCCGAAGTCGGCGCGGCTAAAGGTCGCAGAGGCCTCGGCGCCGCATACTTCCTTCTTGCTCATCGGGTTCTGCATGCACTTGAACGATTCAATCTTCAAGGTCACCGGTTTGGTCACGCCGTGCATGGTCAAGGTGCCCTGCGCTTCCGCGGGTGCAGTGCCGTTGAACTTGGTGAATTTGCCGCTGTAAGTTGCCGTCGGATATTTCGCCGCGTCGAACATCTCAGCTGATTTCGCATGGGTATCCAACTTCGGCATGCCGAAGTTGATCGAGCTCATATCGACCGTCACTTCAATGGAGCCGGACTTCGCGTCCTTGTCGTAGACGACTTTGCCGGATGTGGTGTTGAATTTGCCGCGCCATACTGACAGGCCGCCGAAATGATCGGCTGAGAAGCTCGGAAAGGTGTGGGCGGGGTCGAGAGTATAGGTAACCGGCGCTGCGAACGCGCTCGCGCCCACCAGCGCGGCCATTGACGCCAAAACAAAACGGTTCATTGAGGGCTCCTTGGAAGACGTACAGGTATAATTTCGAGTTGCCGTACCCGGCACCTCGGCCGCAAATCATAGCCGAAAGCCATGGCTTGCTCGGGCCTATCTCCTTTTGTGCTTATTCAGGGGTCTTCTGATGGAATTATTCGATGCGATTGCCTCACGCTCCACGGCCAAGGGCCTGTCTGAGCCGGGGCCCACTGCGGAACAAATGGAACGGCTGTTGCAGGCGGCCGCTCACGCGCCGGATCACGGACGCCTGAAACCCTGGCGTTTCATCGCGGTGAACGGCGCCGCGCGTGAGTCCTTCGCGAACGCGGTGGCCGAGGCAAGGCGGGACCAAATACCGACATTCACCGATGAGCAGATGGAGCTCGAGCGCGAGAAAATCAGGCGTTCCCCGAGCATTCTGGTCGCCGGCTGCGCAGTGCGGAAGGATATCGCCAAGGTGCCTGAAATCGAGCAAATCATCGCCGTCGGCGCGGCGGTGGAAAATCTGCTGCTGGCCGCGAATGATTTAGGCTTCGGCGTGATGTGGAAGACCGGCCCCGCTGCCTACAGTGCGAGAGTCAAGGCAGCGGTAGGCCTCGCGGCAGACGACCACATAGTGGCCATTCTGCATCTTGGCACCAGGGTCAAATAGAGTGCGGGCGCAGCGATACGGTCTTCACCAGCGCCCACACGGATAATCCGGCGACGAGTCCCAATTCGCGTGTGGCGGCTTTGGTGACTCGCGCCATGATGATCGTGCCGCCAATGTCGATGGCAATCAAATCCGAATCCTCATCATCATCCATGACCGCCGTGACGACGCCCGTCAGGCTGTTGCGGACGCTCAACTGTTGTGGCGCACGAGTTGCGACGATCAGATCGCGCGCCAACAATTGCACACGAAGCTTGGCGCCGTTGGCCGCATTGCCAAAATGAACTTTCAGTTCGCCGTGGCCCACTTGCACGCGCAACAGTCCGCTTTCGGGATCGGCGCCCAAGACGATGCCGTCGACGATCGCGCCCACCGCGTCGGCGCCGATGATGGCGCGCACCCCGGGGTTCAAGCTCATGTCGCTCAAGTTTCCCTGAGCGGTGGTCTTGCCCGATTCCATCAGGACCAGGTGGGTGGCCAGTCTCAAGACGTCGTCGAAATGATGGCTGACGTACACCATCGGGATTGCCAACTGGTCACGCAGCGTTTCCAGGTACGGCAGCAACTCCTCGCGTCGCGAGGCATCAAGCGATGCCAACGGCTCATCGAGCAACAGAAGCGTTGGTTGCGACAGCAGCGCCCGGCCTATGGCCACGCGTTGACGCTCGCCGCCCGAGAGCTGGTGAGTGCGCCGATGCATCAGCGTTCCCAAGTCGAGCAGGTCGGCGACCAGATCCAAGCTCACGTAGGCGGCAACCCTTGCCCGGTCTTGGGCGTACCGCAAATTCGCTGCGACGCTCAAGTGGGGAAAGAGCTTGGCGTCTTGAAACACGTAGCCGATGCGGCGGCGTTCAGGCGGCACATCGATGTGCTGCTCCGTATCCAGCAACACGGCATCATCGAGCACGACGCGCCCCGAATCGGCTTTGAGCAACCCGGCAATCACGTTGATCAGTGTGCTTTTGCCGCAGCCGGAACGGCCGAACAGTGCAACCACGCCCGGCGTCGGTAGCGCGAATTGCGCCTCCAGCGTAAAGGCGCCGCGCTGCTTTTTGGCGGCAACGGTCAGCATCAGCGTCCCAGCATGTGCCGCACGCGGCGCGCGAACCACTCGGACAAGAGCAGTCCGCCCAAGCCTAAGGCGCAGGAGATCAATGCCAGGCGGGCTGCGGCCCCATCGCCGCCCGGTGTCTGCAGAGCGGTATACAAAGCCAGCGGCAGCGTGCGTGTCTCGCCGGGAATGTTCGATACGAAAGTAATGACGGCGCCGAATTCGCCGAGCGCCGCGGAAAACGCAGTGATCGCGCCCGCCAGTACCCCCGGCAGCATGAGCGGCAGAGTAATGGTCGCGAAGCGATCCAGGGCGCCTGCGCCCAGGGTGCGTGCGGCATCCTCCAGTCCGCGATCGACGTTCTCGAGCGAGATGCGCATGGCGCGCACCATCAAGGGAAAGGACATCACCGCAGTGGCCAGCGCGGCGCCGTTGCGGGTAAAAATGAGCTCGATGCCGAACGCACGTTCGAGCCAGCCGCCGATAGGGCCGCGCGCACCGAACAGCAGCAGCAACAGGTAGCCGATCACCACCGGCGGCAGCACCAGGGGCAAGTGCACGAACGCGTCGAGAATGGTGCGGCCGACGAATTGCCGCCGGGTCAATACCCACGCCAGCAAGACCGCAAAGGGCAGGCTCAAAAGAACACTGCGTGAGGCCACGCTCAAGCTCAAGGCAAGCGCTTCGATCTCGTCGGCACTCAGCCACATCATTGTCGGTCTACGCTCGGGTGCAGGGCTTCATGCGCCACGCAGTATACTGTGCGGGCTCGTGGCTTGAGGAACCTGATCAATGGCCTATTTTCACGCCGTGGCCGCCGCCACCGCGTCCAAAGACTCGCAGGCGGCGGGCCGAATTGGCGTGCTGATCGTCAATCTGGGCACGCCCGATTCGCCGTCCTACTTCGCCGTGCAGCGTTATTTGCGCGAATTCTTGAGCGACCGCCGCGTCATCGATACCTCGCGCTTGATTTGGCTGCCGCTGCTCTATGGCGTGGTGTTGCCGTTTCGTCCCTTGAGAACCGCGCGCAACTATCGCAAAATTTGGATGAATGAGGGCTCGCCCTTGGCGGTGTATTCGACCCGCCTTGCCGCAAAGATAGGCGCGCTGCTGCAGGGGGACTTTGGCGATCAAGTGCGCGTCGAGGTGGCCATGACCTACGGCAAGCCTGCGATTGAGCAGGCCATTAAGGTCTTCGCACAAGCCGGCGTAGAGAAACTGCTGGTGCTGCCGTTGTATCCGCAATATTGCTCAGCGACGACCGGGTCCGTGCTTGACGGGACCCATCGCGCGCTCGAGCGCTGGCGCTGTCTACCAGAGGTCCGCTTCATCAACGACTACCATGACGACGCCGGCTACATCGACGCGTTGAGCGCTCAGATTCGGCGGCACTGGACCCAGATCGGCGAGCGCTCTCATCTGCTGTTGTCCTACCACGGCATTCCGGCTTCGTACGTCGCCAAGGGCGATCCCTACCAGAGCCAAACGGAGACCACGACCCGCCTGGTTGCGAGCCGCCTGGGGCTGAACGAAACTCAATGGTCGCATTGCTATCAGTCGCGATTTGGCAGGGTGACCTGGCTGCAGCCCTATACGCTCGACAGACTGAAGGAACTGGCGGATCGCGGCGTGCGCAAGCTGACGGTGGCGTCGCCGTCATTCGCCGTGGACTGCCTGGAAACACTCGAGGAAGTGGCCATCGAATATCGCGATAGATTTCTGGAATGGGGCGGCGAGCGATTGACGCTGGTGCCCGGATTGAACGATGACGCCGAGCACGCTGCGGCATTGGCTGCCATCGTCAAGAACCGGCTCACGGGTTGGGTCCCGGAGCCAGTCTCCTAGTTCCGATCCCACGCGCGAGTCAAAATTGCATTGATATCGAGCTGCGCGTCGCTGGCACCAAACACCGCACCCCAACCGCTCTCGCCCAAGCGCGTCTCGCAGAAGGCTTCCGCAGCGGCACGCGAGGACGCGCCGGTCGCGCCGGCTATCAATAACTGAGCCTGCATGAGCGTGACAAAAGATTGCGTGAAGCGGCGGGCATGCGCTTCATTCAATGCACCGGCGTCGATGCCGGCGGCGAAGCGCCCGAGCGCGGCATCGTAGTGCCGATGGTTGCCTCGCGCGCCGGTCAGTTCATGCAATACCACGTCGCGAGTGACACTTGACCTGCCGAATGCACGCAGCACATCCAGACACATGATATTGCCGGAGCCTTCCCAGATGGAATTGACCGGCATCTCGCGCGCCATTCGCGCCAGCGGCAACTCCTCCGTATAACCATTTCCTCCCAGCACCTCCATGGCTTCCGCGGCCAATTCGCAGCCGCGCTTGCACACCCAGAACTTGGCCGCGGACGTGAGCGCCCGGCGCAGCGCGATCTCCTCGGACAGTTCACTGTCGAAGGCGCGCGCCAGTCGCAAACTCAACGCAGTGGCGGCCTCCGATTCCAGTGCCAGATCGGCGAGCACGCTGCGCATCAACGGCTGCTCGATCAACAATGATCCGAAAGCCTTGCGATGATGCGCGTGGTGCAAGGCCTGGACCACGGCTTGCCGCATCATGCCGGCGCTTCCGGTGCAGCAATCCAAGCGGGTAAAGGTTCCCATTTCAAGGATGGTCGGAATGCCGCGGCCTTCCTCGCCCAGCAGAGTCGCCCAGGCGTCGATGAATTCGACTTCCGAAGAGGCATTCGAGCGATTGCCGAGCTTGTCCTTCAGCCGCTGTATATAGATGCCGTTAAGTGTCCCGTCGGGCAACCGGCGCGGCATGAAGAAGCACGACAAACCCGTGCCGGATTGCGCCAGCACCAAGTGCGCATCGCATTGCGGCGCCGAAAAAAACCACTTGTGCCCGGTCAGCCGGTAAGAGCCGTCCGTCGAGCGCTGCGCGCGGGTGGTGTTGGCGCGAACGTCCGAGCCGCCTTGCTTCTCCGTCATGCCCATGCCGATCAGGCCGCCGCGTTTGTCTTCAAAGCGAATGTCGCGCGCGTCGTATTCGCGCGTGAGCAGTCGCGGCACCCATTCGCGTGCCAGCGTCGGGTCGCGGCGCATGGCGGCGATTGCGCCATAAGTCATGGTCGTGGGGCAGAGCGTGCCGCTCTCGATCTGCGCCTGCATGAGATAGCCGGCAGCCCGCGCAGCGTGCGCACCGGACGGCGCCGTGTCCCCCTGTGTCGTGTCGCCCGGCGTCCAGGGGCTGCTGTGGTAGCCGCGGCCGATGATGCCCCGCATGAGTGCATGCCACGACGGATGAAACTCGATGGAGTCGATACGTTCGCCTTGCGCATTGAAGTTATGCAGCACGGGCGTGACGCGATTGGCCAGCCGGGCATGCTCATAAACAGTGCACGTGCCCAATTCGGCACCTGCTTCGTGAAGCTCCGACATTGCCCAACCGGCGCCTTCGCGCCGCACCGCCTCCTGGAGCGCCGTATCGCTGGCAAACAGGTTGTAGTCCGTCAACGGCGGGGTTTGATTGAAAATTGCGTGCGTGCCGGATCCGTGTTCCATGGCCGCAATCTTGCGCCTGGTGCGCGAGCAGTGCTAGATTCCGGCCTAATGCATTTCTCCAGCCGCATGATCTTCAGTTTCCCGGGCGCCGTGCTGTCCTTAAGCCCCCTTGCGCTGCTGCTGCGCCGCTAGGCGCTACTCACTCACGCGCCATCGGTCGGCGCCTTTCAGACCGGGAAAATCTCTTAAGCTCGCCAACAAATGGTGGCGAGCACGTCTGGTCTCTCGAGCGAGAAAAAATCATGCTGCGCGACCCTGCTTCCAAATATCGTTCCTTTCCCCCGATCGACCTGTCTGACCGCTCCTGGCCAAACCGCGTCATTTCGGCGCCGCCGACGTGGTGCAGCGTGGATTTGCGGGACGGCAATCAAGCGCTGATCGAGCCCATGGATGCGGCGCGTAAGCGCCGCATGTTCGACATGCTGGTGAAAATCGGCTTCAAAGAGATTGAAGTGGGATTTCCCGCCGCATCGCAAACCGACTTCGATTTCGTGCGCGAGCTGATCGAGCAGCAATTGATCCCGGACGATGTGGTGATTCAAGTGCTCACTCAGGCTCGGCCCGAACTCATCGCCCGCACCTATGAATCCTTGCGAGGCGCGCGCCGCGCCATCATGCATGTCTACAACTCGACCTCGGTGGCGCAGCGGCGTGTGGTGTTTCGCACCGACCGCGCCGGGATCATCGATATCGCGGTGCGCGGCGCAACCGTGGTGCGAGAGCACGCCATGCGGCAGTCCGACACGGACTGGACCTTCGAATACAGCCCGGAAAGCTTTACCGCTACTGAATTGGATTTCGCCGTTGAAATTTGCGATGCAGTCAATGCGGTCTGGGAGCCGACCCCTCACGCTAGGTCGATCCTCAATCTTCCGGCGACGGTGGAGATGGCCACCCCCAACGTCTACGCCGATCAGATCGAATGGTTCTCGCGGCATATCCGCCACCGCGATTGCGTCGTCTTGAGCGTGCACCCGCACAACGACCGCGGAACGGCGGTGGCCGCCGCGGAGCTGGCCGTCATGGCCGGCGCCCAGCGTGTGGAGGGCACGTTATTCGGCAATGGTGAGCGCACAGGAAACGTGGACATCGTAACCTTAGCTCTTAACCTTTACTCGCAAGGCATTGATCCAAAACTGGAGTTTTCCAACATCAATGAGGCCGCGCGTTGCGCCGAGGCCTGCAATCAGTTGCCCATTCACCCGCGCCACCCCTACGTGGGAGACCTGGTATTCACCGCATTCTCAGGATCGCACCAGGACGCCATCAAGAAGGGCCTCGCGGCGCGCAGCGATGCGGATATCTGGGATGTCCCCTACCTGCCCATCGATCCTTCCGATCTGGGCCGATCCTACGACTCAATCATCCGGGTCAACAGCCAGTCGGGAAAGGGCGGGGTCGCCTATTTGTTGGAGCGTGACTATCAACTGGCCTTGCCGCGCAGACTGCAAATAGAATTCAGCCAAGTGGTACAGGCCGCGGCAGATATCACCGGTAAGGAACTGACTTCGCAAGAGATATGGGATCTGTTCAGCCGCGAGTACTTGGCGCCGCGGATACCTTATATATACCACTCGCATCAGCTTGCCGCGTCCACCGACGGTGCCGACACGGAGCGCCTGACGGTCCAAATCGAGAATGGGGGACGTGTGGAGACTTGGCTTGGGGCTGGGTCGGGGCCCATCGACGCCATGGTCAAGGCCATCGCGTTGCCCTTCGATGTCTTGTCGTACGAGGAGCACTCACGCGGTCAGGGCAGCACGGCCACAGCCGTGTCCTATATCGAAATCACCACTCACTCGCGGCGGACCTTGTTTGGGGCGGGTATGCACCCCAATATCATTACGGCATCGCTGCTTGCTCTTTTATCGGCTGTTAATCGCGCAATAGTGCAGGGAGCCTTGCCGGTGCGCGTCGACTCGGTTCGCACCGGCACTTGAGGTATGGTCCTTAACTTATTGATATAGAACAGTAAACTATTGGTAGCCAAAGCTGTCTAAACTCTGCTGATGCACTTAGGTCTAAACCAAGATGATTCTGATCGCGCTAGTTGAATGCCGGGCAGAATCGGCTATAGTGCGCAGCTTCACAAACCCAGCTGATCGATCCCATTGATTTCAAGGGCTTTTCTCGAAAAATGAGTGAACGCGAAGACGAACATTTCGATATAGACGATGAGTTTCTCGGAGAGGCCGAAGAAGCGCACGACTTCGATCCCCTCATTGAGCGCACCGAGCGCCGTCCCAAAGCGGTGGCCGTCGGCAAACGCGGCAAGGCGGCGTGGAGCCGGGTCGAAGACGTACTAGCGGAGCGCCAGCTAGAAAAGGAACTGCGCGATATATTCGAGGACGACTAAACACTCGTTTTACTCTGGCGTTACGCGCCGGACTCGCAGGACTGCATTCCAATGTCTTCTCCCTCTCAGCTAGACCAAGCCCAGTCTTGGCTTGTGCTCAAATTCGGCGGCACCAGCGTGTCCAGCGCCGCGAATTGGCACAACATTGCGCAGGTGCTGCGGACGCGCCTCGCAGAACGCTTTCGGCCGGTGGTGGTTCACTCCGCGCTGACGGGAATCACCGACCGGCTCGAGTCATTGATGTCGACGGCCATGACCGGAACGCACGCGCCGGTTCTGGAGCACATCGAGGCGGCGCACCGTGAGCTCGCCGTGCGTTTGGGTATCGTGCCGAACGCGCAATTCGAAAGTTTCATGCGCGAGCTTCGCGACATGGCCGCATCGCTGGCCGAACGGCGCAGCATCGACGATGCCATGCGCGCGCGGGTGATGGCCATCGGCGAATTGCTCTCGACCACCTTGGGCGCCGAATTCTTGAACGCGCAGGGAATCAGCACCGCCTGGGTGGACGCGCGTCAGGTGTTGCGTGCCGATGATCGCGATCATGCAACGCATCAAGCCAGTCTGCTGTCGGCCACCTGCGACTTTTCCCCCGACTTGAAATTACAGGCAGATTGGCACTCGCTCAATCGAGTGGTGCTCACCCAAGGTTTCATCGCGGCGAATGCGGCCGGCGATACGGTGCTGTTGGGCCGGGGAGGGTCCGACACCTCCAGCGCGTATTTCGCGGCGAAGCTCCAGGCTGCGCGCCTCGAGATTTGGACCGACGTGCCGGGTTTGTTCAGCGCCAATCCTCGGGCTGTGCCCACCGCGCGGCTGCTGCGCCAGCTGCACTACGATGAAGCACAGGAGATCGCCAGCAACGGCGCGAAGGTCTTGCATCCGCGCTGCGTTCTGCCGGTGCGCCAGTACAAGATCCCGTTGCACGTGTATGCCACCCAGGCTCCTGGGCTGGAAGGAACGGTGGTCTCGGAAAACGTCGCCGACAGCGCCGCGCAGGTCAAGGCGATCGCGATCAAAAAGGGAATCACCCTGGTTTCGATGGAAAGCCCCGGGATGTGGCATCAGGTGGGTTTCCTCGCCGACGCCTTCCAAATATTCAAGCAGCACGGGCTGTCGGTGGATCTGGTGTCGACTTCGGAAACCAACGTCACCGTGTCTTTGGATCCCACCGCCAACACCCTGGACGGCGCGGCGCTCGAGCGGCTGACGGCGGGCTTGAGCGAGCTGTGCCGGGTGGAAATTTTGGGGCCGTGCGCCTCGTTGAGCCTGCTGGGTCAAAACATTCGCGGCATCCTGCATGAAATGGGTTCCGCCTTTGAATTGTTTCAAGACCACAAGATCTACCTGGTGACTCAGGCGGCCAACGATTTGAATTTCACGTTCGTGATCGACGAGTCTCAAGGCGATCGCTTGGTGCAGCAGCTGCACGAGCGGCTGATTCAGAGCATTGGTTCCGACCGGGTGCTCGGCCCGACCTGGGCGCAATTATTTTCCGACAAGGACGCGAGCGGTGTGCCGGCTGCGAATTGGTGGGAACAGCCGCAGAAGCGCAGCGCGCTGCTCGATATCGCGGCGCGCGAATCGGCTGCCTTTGTCTACGATGCCGAGACCTTGGATGCAACGCTTGCGGCCGTCTTGCGGGTAAAGTCGGTGAAGCGCTGGGCGTACGCAATGAAGGCCAATTGGCATGCGGAGATTCTGCGCAAAGTGTACGGCGCGGGCCTGACTTTGGAGTGCGTTTCGCGCGGCGAGCTCGAGCACGCGTTTGCCTCCGTGCCGGCGCTCGACCCTGAGCGAGTCCTGTTCACGCCCAATTTTGCGCCCCGAGCCGAGTATGAATTCGGCTTCGCCAAGGGCGTCCGGGTCACTCTGGACAATCTCTATCCATTGAAGATGTGGCCCGACGTTTTTCGCGGCCGAGAGATATTCCTGCGCATCGATCCCGGGTTTGGACGCGGCCACCACAGTCATGTGCGCACCGCGGGAGTGCATACGAAATTCGGCATTCCGATAGCCGAGGCGGACGAACTCGTGGCGCTCACCAAGGCGGCGGGCGTGCGGGTGACCGGCCTGCATGCGCACACCGGCAGCGGCATCTTCGATGTGGCGAATTGGACGGAAACCGGCGCGCTGCTGGCGGCTCTCGCCAAGAGATTCCCGGACGTCGTGGTCGTGGATTTGGGCGGCGGCATCGGGGTTCCGGAACAGTTGGGACACAGCGAAATCGACCTCGGCGTGCTCGACCGTGGGGTCGCGCGTCTTGCCCAGGATTTCCCACACATCGAGTTCTGGATGGAGCCGGGGCGATTCCTGGTGGCGAAGGCGGGCGTGCTGCTGGCGGTGGTGACCCAGCTGAAAGGCAAGGGCGATGTGCGCTATGTGGGCATCGCAACCGGCATGAACTCCCTGATTCGTCCCGCGCTGTACGGCGCGCATCACGACATCAGGAACCTCACCCGGTTGGAGGAACCCATGAGCCATCGCGTCAATATCGTGGGTCCGATTTGCGAGAGCGCCGATCAGTTGGGGTCGGATCGTTGGCTTCCGGATACCCGCGAAGGTGACATAATTCTCATTGCCAACTGCGGAGCCTATGGTTACGCCATGTCTTCGAACTATAACCGGCGCCCCCCGGCGCGAGAGTTTATGATTTGACCATGAAAGAAGTCGGCATTATCGGTTGGCGCGGCATGGTGGGTTCGGTCCTTCTCGACCGGATGCGGGAGGAAAAGGACTTCGACCTCGTTTCGCCGACTTTTTTCAGCACCACGCAGGCCGGCGCGGCCGGACCTCAACTGGGTTCTTCCCCTTCCAAGGTGCAGGACGCCAACGACATCGCGGCGCTGGCCAGGCTGCCGATGCTCATCAGCACCCAGGGCGGCGACTATACGCAGGCGATCCATCCCAAACTGCGAGCCGCCGGCTGGCAGGGTTTTTGGATCGACGCGGCCTCAGCGCTGCGGATGGAAAAGAACGCCGTGATCGTTCTGGACCCGGTCAACCTGCCGGTCATGCAGGCCGCACGCGAGCGCGGCATCAAGGATTTCATCGGCGGCAACTGTACGGTATCGCTCATGCTCATGGCGGTCTCGGGCTTGCTGCGCGCCGGCCTGGTCGAGTGGATCACGGCGATGACCTACCAGTCGGCGTCGGGGGCGGGTGCGCAGAACATGCGTGAGATGCTCGAACAGATGGGCGTGCTGCACGGGTCTGCATCGGCTCTCTTGAAAAACCCAGCCTCGAGCATCCTCGAGATCGACCGGGCTGTCAGCGCTGCGTTTTCGAGCGAGGGATTCCCCAAAACGCATTTTGACGTGCCGCTGGCGGGAAGCCTCATCCCCTGGATCGACAAGGATCTCGGCAACGGCCAAAGCCGTGAAGAATGGAAGGCCGCCGCGGAGGCCAATAAAATCCTCGGGCTCGAGGCGCAGCCGCTTCCCATCGAAGGCATCTGCGTCAGAGTGAGCGCGATGCGCTGTCATTCCCAGGCTCTCACCATCAAGCTGTCGCGGGATTTGCCGTTGACCGAAATCGAAAAATTGATCGCCGCCGGCAATCCGTGGGTGCGCATCGTGCCCAACAACAAGGACGCCACCATTCGCGCGCTGTCGCCGGCCGCGGTGAGCGGCAACATGCACATACCCATCGGCCGGCTGCGAAAGCTGGCGATGGGCGGCGAATATCTGTCCGCCTTCACCGTGGGAGATCAATTGTTGTGGGGCGCGGCCGAGCCGCTGCGGCGCACTATGCGTTTCCTGCTTCCGCATGTGTGAGCAAGTGAATCGGCACGGACTGCGCATGCCAAATATCCGAGCAGTACTCGCGGATGGTGCGGTCCGATGAAAATTTGCCGCTGCGCGCGGTGTTGAGTATCGACATCCGGGTCCAGCGGTCAGTATCGCGGTAGGCCTCCGAAACCTTGTTCTGGCAATCGATATACGATTGAAAGTCCGCCAGCAATAGGTAAGGGTCCTGGTACAGCAGGCCATCGATCAGCGGCCTGAACAACTCGGTATCGCCGCGCGAAAAGAAGCCGCTGCGAATCAGGTCGATGACGTCCTTCAAGCCCTGATTGGCGTTGTAGTAATCCATCGGGCGATAGCCCTGGGCCTTCAGCGCATAGACTTCCGCCGCGCTCAAGCCGAACAAAAAGAAGTTCTCGGCGCCGACTTCGTCGCGAATCTCGATGTTGGCGCCGTCCAGCGTCCCGATGGTCAGCGCGCCATTCATCGAAAATTTCATGTTGCCGGTGCCCGATGCTTCTTTGCCCGCCGTCGAAATCTGTTCCGACAAGTCTGCCGCGGGGTAGACGCGCTGGCCGTTCTTGACGTTGAAATTCGGCAGAAACACGACTTTCAGGCGGTCGCGTACGTCGGGGTCGCGGTTGATCACATCGCCCACCGAGGTGATGAGCTTGATCATCAGTTTGGCCAGATGGTAGCCGGGTGCGGCTTTGCCGCCGAAAATAAAGGTGCGCGGCTGAACCTCGAGCGACGGGTTGGATTTGATGCCGTGGTACAGCCACACGATGTGCAGCACCTTCAAGTGCTGGCGTTTGTACTCATGGATGCGCTTCACCAGGACATCGAACATCGTACTCGGATCGAGGCTCACTCCAACCCGCATCAGTGCGCGCGAGGCCAAAGCTTGTTTGTTGTAGTGCTTGATCTCGCGCCAGCGGGCGCGAAATTCAGGGTTGTCGGCCAGGGGTTCAAGCGCCTGGAGCCGGCTCAAATCCTTGATCCAGCCGTCGCCGATGTGCTCCGTGATGAGCTGCGACAGTTGCGGATTGCTCAACACCATCCAGCGGCGTGGGGTCACGCCGTTGGTCTTGTTGCTGAATTTCTGCGGCCACATTTCGTAGAAATCTTTGAGCACATCGCGCTTCAGAAGCTCTGAATGCAGCGTCGCAACGCCGTTGATCGCGTGACTGCCGACGCACGCCAGATGCGCCATGCGCACGTAGCGCTCGCCCGTTTCGTCAATCACCGACATGCGCACGATGCGCTCGTCATCGCCTAGAAACCGAATCCGTACTTCTTCGAGGAAGTGCGCATTGATTTCATAGATGATTTGCAGAATTCGCGGCAGCACCCGGCCGAATACTTCGATGGGCCAGCGCTCCAGCGCCTCCGGCAGCAGCGTGTGATTGGTGTAGGCAAAGGTCTTGCGCGTCACGTTCCACGCATCGGCCCAGGGCAACAGCGCCTCATCGACCAGCAGCCGCATCAATTCTGCGATGGCGACCGCAGGATGCGTGTCGTTGAGCTGTACGGCGAATTTCTCGTGGAATTGATCCACCGGTATTTTTTGCGTATGCAGGATTCGCATCATGTCCTGCAGTGAACAGGACACGAAGAAATACTGCTGCTCCAGACGCAACTCTTTGCCGCGCGCCTGCTCGTCGTTTGGGTACAGGACCTTGCTCAAGTTTTCCGAGGCTACTTTTTGATTGACCGCACCGTAGTAATCGCCGCTGTTGAAAATCGCGAAGTCGAAGGACTCCGGCGCCTCGGAGCGCCATAACCGCAGTGTGTTCGCGTTGTTCGTCTTGTAACCCAGGATGGGTGTGTCGTAGGGCACGCCGATGACGGTCTTGTGCGGCACCCAGCGAACCTTGAGGCGATTCTGTTCATCGACATACGGTTCGGCGCTGCCGCCGAATTTCACTTCGACCGCCCACTCGGGCCGCTTCAATTCCCACGGATTGCCGAAGCGCAGCCATTTGTCCGTTTTTTCGACCTGCCAGCCGTCGACGATTTCCTGATGGAAAATGCCGAATTCATAGCGAATTCCATATCCGACCGCCGGAATTTCCAGAGTGGCCAGCGAATCGATGAAACAGGCGGCCAGGCGGCCCAAGCCGCCGTTGCCCAGGCCCGGTTCTTCCTCCTGCTGCAGCAACTCATCGAGATTCAAGCCCAGCTCGGTCATGCACTCCCGAACTCGATCCAGAATGCCGAGATTGATCAGGTTATTGCCCAAGTGCGGTCCCATCAAAAACTCGGCCGAGAGATACGCCACCGTGCGTGAGGCCTGTTTGGTGTAGGCGGCCGCGGTGCTGATCCAGTGCTGCAGCATGCGGTCGCGCACTGCGTAGGCCAGCGCCATGTAGTAGTCATTCTTGGTGGCCAGGGCCGGAAACTTACCCTGCATATAGAACAAGTCGTCCAGGAAGGCGCCCTTGAGGGCTTCCTTGCTGAGCGCCGTGCGGTCGTCATCGAGATTCATTTCGGATGTCAAGGTGACCACATGACCTCGACGGGTGTGCGCGTCTGGCGCAGCACCGCGCGCAACGGCATGTCCTGCACGGGGCCCTGCGCGCTCGCAGCAAGGTACGTGCGCCACTTCTCATCGCCGGCGATGAGCACAACTATGCGACGCGAGTCGAGCAGCGCACTCAAATTCAAACTCAAGCGCGAGTGCGGAACAACCGGCGCGCGCATCCCCACACATCCAGGAACGGCGGCCGGGTTGAGGGCGCTCAAGAGATTGGGCGAGCCCGGGAAAAGCGAGGCCGTATGGCCATCATCGCCCATGCCAAGAACCACCGCATCGAAGGGACGGGGCACGCGCGCAAAGGTCTCCCACGCCGACACGGCGCCCATGTCCGGCGTGGGAGCGCCATTCTTCAGGCCCAGAAACCGTGCCGCCGCCGCCGGTCCTTGGAGCAGTACCTCGCGCACCAGCTTCTCGTTGCTGGCGGGGTCTGAAGGGTCAACCCAGCGTTCATCGGCGAGCGCGACACGAACCAGGCTCCAGTCGAGTTCTTCGCCGCGCAGCAATTCGAACAGCCTGGTCGGGGACTTTCCGCCGGATACGACCAGGCTGGCCAGTCCTCGCGCCGCAATGGCTGTCTTCAGGCTTGCGGCAATTTGATCCGCAAGGGCACGCGACAAGACTTCGATGTCGGAGAATTTTGTGGCAGGCGGCAATGAGTTCATGCAACCAGCGTAGCATTTGCGCGCCACGGGGAATACCCAGGCAGGCTCCCGAGTCTTGACGCTGTGGCACAATGCGCGCACCCCCCTGGTCGGCGCGCTGCCGAGGTTCCCGATGAAGGATTTGACCGACAGTTCGATCGTCAAGAACATTTTGCAAATGGCACTGCCCATCGCGGCAGGCATGTTCTTTCAGACACTGTACTTTCTCATCGATCTGTACTTTGTGGCCGGGTTGGGTGATGCCGCGATCGCGGGCGTGGGCGCCGCGGGCAATGTCATGTTCGTCGTGTTTGCGGCCACGCAGGTACTGGGCGTGGGCACTGTCGCGCTGATATCGCACGCTGCGGGGCGCAAGGACCGGGCGGAAGCGAATTTGGTTTTCAATCAGAGCCTGGCGTTCTCTGCGAGTTGCACCGTAGTTACGATGGTGCTGGGGCTTTGGCTTGGGCCTTATTATGTGGGAACGCTCGGCGCGAGCCCCGCAACCGTGACCGCCGGAATTCAATACCTGTACTGGTTCCTGCCGAGTCTTGCGCTGCAGTTCGCACTGGTCGTCATGGGCTCGGCGTTGCGCGGGACGGGGATCGTTCAACCGACCATGATCGTGCAGGTCTTGACCGTGATTCTGAATGCGGTTTTGGCGCCGATCTTGATTGCCGGCTGGGTGACAGGCCATCCCATGGGTGTCGCCGGCGCAGGTCTCGCGAGCTCCATTTCGGTGGCGGTCGGCGTCGTCATGCTCGCCTTGTATTTTCACCGCCTGGAAAAATATGTCGGATTCGCCCCTGCGCTGTGGCGTCCCCAGTTCGCGGTATGGCGCCGGCTGTTGCGGATCGGCCTGCCGGCGGGCGGGGAATTTCTGCTCATGTTTTTTTTGATGGCAGTCCTGTATTGGGTTCTGCGCCGCTTCGGCCAGGACGCCCAGGCCGGATTCGGCATCGGCATGCGCATGATGCAAAGCATGTTCTTGCCGGCGATGGCGGTGGCGTTTGCCGCCGCGCCCATCGTTGGACAAAACTTCGCCGCCGGCAAATTTCTTCGGGTTCGCGAAACCTTCACGCTGGCGACGCTGATCGGCAGCTGCATCATGGTGTTCCTCACCCTGTTTTGCCAGTGGGGTTCGGCCTGGGTGATCGGCGCCTTTACCAAGGATCCGACCGCCTTGGCGGTGGGCACCCAGTATCTGCAGGTGATTTCGTGGAATTTTCTGGCGTCAGGATTCGTGTTCACGTGCTCGGCCGTCTTTCAAGGACTTGGCAATACGGTGCCGGCGGTCTTAAGTTCCGCGAGCCGGGTCGTCACTTTCGCCTTGCCGGTGCTCTGGATGTCGACGCAGCCGCATTTTGAATTGATCCACGTGTGGTACGTGTCGGTGGGCAGCGTCGCTTTGCAGGCGATCTTTAGCCTCTGGTTGGTGCTGCGAGAATTCAGGCTGCGCCTGCCCGCTGTCGCAGCCTCAGCCTCAGCACCTGCGCAATCCCCTTGACGCTCAAGACCTTTATTTCGCTCGCCGGCTGGAGCGCAGCGGCGCTCATCTTGGCGGCCTATGGCTTGCTGTCGTTCGGCAAGATTCAAGCGCGCTCTTGGATTTATCAGGTCATGAATATCGTGGGTGCGGCCGGATTCATCATCAATTGCGCCTATAACAATGCGTGGCCGTCGGTGGCCCTCAATGTCGTCTGGATGGGAATTGCGTTCTATGCGCTGCGGCGGAACTACAAGGCGTAGCGCATCAAGCGCGGGCGCTTTGGCGCGCTTGGCTTCCTGCAATGCCCAATCGCGCAGACCTCGCTCCGGAATACCTACGCGAAAAGCTCCGTGTAATCGCCTAGTCAGCGGTTCGAGATGCTCACTTTACTTCTATACGCAATCTGCGTATAGCATGTCCCAATGCGTGCATTCACAGGAAAGCTGCAAAATCTGCGGCTTTCACGATCTCTGCTCCGAGAGGGCTCAATTGGGACAGACCGCCGCACTCCATTGCCGAGTATCGACCGCCGATCAGACATGCGCCCGCCAAGAGCGGGATCTTCGCGCCTTCGCGAAGAAGACCGGCCTACAAGATCGTCGGCGTCTGGAAAGAAACCGCGTCCGGAGCCCAGCGCATCAAGGCGGACAGGTTTGCTCCGAAAGTCTTAAAGCTCGTCAGCGAAGGTCAGTCGTATCGGGAAATCAGTCATCGGTTGGGGCTTAGCAAGAATACCGTCCTTGAGATCGTGAAGCGTGACCGTGCGGCATAGCGCTTTATATTGCTGAGTGCCACCGGGAGTCAGGGCTATGAATAAGAAGAAATGCTATCTCTCTCTGTGGCTGGTAGTGATCACGCCGCTTGCCATCATTGCTGGCACTTTGGCGAGAGCCGCGGATGTCGGTCCGGGCTACGATATTGACATGAGCCAGATGATTCGAGCACGCGATGGCGTCGAACTGGAGGCCTGGATCACCAAGCCGTCTAATCTCAAGATGAAAGCCCCGGCAATCCTAACGCTGACGCAATACGACATCGACGGTGGTCGCCACGCAGATTCCCCTGGTTCCTACGCCAGGCGCGGCTATGTGTTTGTACAAGCCTATGTCCGCGGCCGCGGGAAATCCGGCGGCGTCAAGAGCGACAACCTCGGAACGCAGGTTGGTCGGGATGGCTACGATCTGGTCGAATGGATCGCCGCGCAACCCTGGAGCGACGGACGAGTCGTCATGTTCGGAGGTTCCTACGTCGGCATGACCCAGTGGCAAACAGCCGCCCAGTTGCCTCCGCATCTCGCCGCCATAGCGCCCTATGTACCCATCTACCCCGGATGGGATATTCCGAATACCAACGGAATTCCGCAGGCGCAAACGGCGCTGATCCTGGGTTATGTATCGGGGCGCTCGCTCAACACCGGCTATGTGAGTAATCAAGAATATATCGCGGGCAAAATGCTGGAGGAGTACGCCGCCTACCGGCCGTTCAGTGAACTTGATCGTGCGATAGGCATCTCGACGGATGACTGGTGGATGCTCGATGAACACGGACAAAGAATATCAATGATGAAGATGTGGCTGAACCACGTGGGCGATGGCGCATTCAATCTTGCGGCTGAACCGACAGTCGACAGCTATTCTCACATGAATTTTCCAGTCCTCACGGTCACCGGCTATTACGACGATGACCAGCCAGGGGCGCTGCACTACTACCGCAACTACGTTTCACATGCGCCCGCCGCCGCAGTCGCACGTCACCATCTGGTGATCGGACCGTGGGACCATTTCGCTACCCAGGCACCTACCAAGATGGTCGAAGGAGTCGCGATACCAGAGGCGGCGGTCATTGACATGCAGAAACTGCATGCTGACTGGTACGACTCTGTGCTGGGGCGCGGCGCGTCCCCCGCGCTGTTGCACGACACCGTGGCGTACTTCATGCTGGGTGCCGACGAATGGCGATATGCAAAATCTTTGGACGCGGCGTCATCGGGGAAGCAGCTGACGCTTTTCCTCTCCGATTCGGCGGGGACACCGCAGGATATATTCCATTCAGGACGGCTCACACCGAAGCCGAATGCCAAGGATCCGCCGGCCAGCATCGTCAGCGATCCTCACGAGCTGCCGGAACTCGAGGTCGCCAGTTATGCGGCAAACGAGGATTTAACAAGTCAGTTCCGCGCGTACCAGAAGCGGGCCGTGACATTTCATTCGGATCCGTTCGCCCAGGATACGGAGATCGCGGGGCACATTCGTTTGAATCTAGATTGCTCGGCCGATGCGTCCGACTTTGATCTGTGGGCACAAGTGCTAATGGTGCTCCCCGATGGCTCGACGGTTCGTTTAGGGGAAGATGTTCGCCGTGCCCGATTTAGGAACAGTCAGTTCAAAGAGGAACTCATCAAGCCGGGGCAGGTCGTACAGATCCCGTTCGAATTTAATTGGCTGGCGCGACGTATACCGGCCGGCGCGCGCCTTCGTTTGACTATTGCCCCTCTGAACTCACCGAACTACCAAAAAAACTTCAACACAGGTGGGCGAATGGGATATGAAAACATTGACGACGCGCGAATTGCGAACATTAGGGTCTTTCATGACGCTAAACGGCCGAGCCAGTTGATGCTACCGCTCGCCGCTGCGCGAGCCCCAGGTCCTTAGCGTACGTAATGGCCCCTTTCTTGAGGTAACCCCTAGCTGCGCGTAGCCGAGCGCTCGGTAGAAGCTAGCGCCATCTCGAGTGTCGGTGCGAAGTACAAGCGTGTGAAAGTGGGCGAATGCCGCACGCTCAATTTCCATTGTGACGGGATTGCAGTTCCGTGACCACTTGCGCCAGCGACAGCCCCTTTACCTTCAGCAGCAGCGCGGTGTGAAACAGCAGATCCGCGGCCTCGCCGATGATTTCGCCGTCGGATTGCGCCACGGCGGCCAAGGCCAGCTCCAGACCTTCTTCGCCGACCTTCTGCGCGATGCGGGTGATTCCTGAGTCGATGAGTTTTGCGGTATAGCTGCCTTCGGGCCGCGTGGCGATTCGCTGCGCCACGATTTGTTCGAGGGTTCCCAAAAAGGCGAGGTCTTGAGCGAGTGATCGCGGCGCATCCCGGCCCCAGCAGGTTGTCGTGCCCAAATGGCAGGCAGGTCCCAAGGGCTGCGCCAAGATCAGCAAGGTATCCTGATCGCAATCAACGGAAATACTGCGGACGTCGAGAAAGTGACCTGAACTCTCACCCTTGGTCCACAAGCGGCCCTTGCTCCGGCTCCAAAAGGTGACGCGGCCGGTGGCCTCAGTCGCCGCCAGGGCCTCGCGATTCATGTAGCCCAGCATCAACACCGCGCCGGAAGCGGCATCCTGAACGATGGCCGGCACCAAGCCGTTCATTTTTTCCCAATCAAGCGTGGGCAGCGTCATGGCCGTACCTCGATTCCCAGCGCGCGCAACTCGCACCGCAGGTTTGGAATGCTTATCTCGCCGGAGTGAAACACGCCGGCAGCGAGCGCCGCATCGACGTGCGCCGATTGGAAAACGTCGGCAAAGTGTTGCGCGGCGCCGGCGCCGCCCGAGGCGACCAGGGGTACGTGACAAATCTCACGCACCGCCTTGAGTTGCGCGATATCGTACCCGCCGCGCACGCCGTCGCTTGCCATGCAATTGAGAACGATCTCGCCGGCGCCGCGCCGCTGCACCTCTTCGGCCCATTCGAGCGTGCTGCGGGCCGTATTTCGCGAACGCCGCACGTCGCCGGTGAATTGTTGCACGCGGTATTCGCCCTCGATGGTTTGGCTGTCGATGCCGACCACCACGCATTGGGCGCCGAATCTCTCGCTCAATGCGTTGATGAGGTCAGGATTCTCGAGTGCGGGCGAATTGACGGATATCTTTTCTGCGCCGGCCGCCAGGACCTCCTCGGCTTCAGTCACCGAACGAATTCCGCCTGCAACGCAAAACGGGATATCCAAGGTGCGCGCCACGCGCGAAACCCAGGCGCGGTCGACGCTGCGACCCTCCGGGCTTGCGGAAATATCATAAAACACCAGTTCATCCGCTCCTTCATCTCGATAACGCGCCGCAAGATCCAAGATCTCGCCAACCACCCGGTGATCGCGAAAGCGGACGCCTTTGACGACCTGCCCGTCACGCACATCGAGACAGGGAATTATGCGTTTGGCAAGAATGGTTGCAATTCCTCGGCGGGAATCAAGTCTTCCAGCAATGCCTTGCCGCTGATGGCGGCGCTGGCGCCCACTTCCGCCAAGGCGTGCAGATCGTGAGCGTTGCGAATGCCTCCCGAGGCCTGCCATTCGATCTGCGGATAGCGTCGCACGGCTTCCGCATACAGGCCGATGTTCGGTCCCGTCAATGCGCCGTCACGGCCGACATCCGTACACAGCACATGTTTCAATTCCGAGGCCACGTAAGACTCGACCGCGCTCCACAGGGTGTGTTCGGATTGTCGCTGCCAACCATGGGTCTTGACTCGAGGTACGCCGTGATCATCGATGCACACATCGAAGGCCAGGGTGAGGCGGTCGGGGCCAAAATGCTCGAGCCACGCCTGCACTTGTTCTGCTTGAGTGAGGGCCGCACTGCCAACCACGACTCTCGCGACGCCGGCATCCAGCACTTGCGCGAGCGCCGCGGTATTGCGCAAGCCGCCGCCCACTTGCAGCTTGACGGCCTTCTGCGCCGCCAACTGCAGGATGATCGCCCGGTTGTCGAGGGTTCCGCCGCGAGCGCCGTCCAGATCAACGATGTGCAGCCAGTCGGCGCCCAAGTTTCTGTACTTGATCAGCAGCGTCTCAGGGTCGGTCGGATAGCGTGTTTCGGCCTCGAAGTTTCCATGCAGCAGCCGCACGCAATGTCCGTCGCGCAAATCGATGGCGGGAATGAGATGCATTGAGTGCTACAGCTCCAGGAAATTTCGCAGCAGGCGGGCGCCGACTTTGGCCGACCGTTCCGGGTGGAACTGGGCCCCGTAGAAATTGCGCCACTGCACGCAGGCGCTGAAATGCTCGCCATACTGCGTACTTGCGATGGTCGCGGCGCTCGCGGGCAGCGCGTAGCTGTGCACGAAGTAGGCGTAGTCGCCGGGACACAGGCCATCGAGCAAGGCGCTGGGACGCTCGATGCTCAGCGTATTCCACCCCATGTGCGGGACCGGACGGCCGCTCGCCGCCGCGAAGCGGTTGGCGAGTCCGGGGATGATGCCGAGGCATTGCGCCTGGCCTTCCTCCGACGCTTCGAACAGCAGCTGCATCCCTAAGCAAATGCCGAGCACCGGCTGTTGCAGCGATGGAATCAAGGTGTCCAGGTTTTTCTGCCGCAGCCGGGACATGGCATCCGCCGCTGCGCCCACTCCGGGCAGAATCACGTGCGAGGCCTCGCGGATCTGTTCCGAATCCGCCGATACAAGCGAATCTGCGCCGAGCCGCTGCAATGCAAACTGCAGCGAGGCGATGTTGGCGCCGCCGCTAGCGATGATCACGACATCGCCGGCGCTCACAGCATCCCCTTGGTGCTGGGCAGCTCCGTGCTCTCGAGGCGTATTGCCTGCCGCAGGCTGCGCCCCACGGCCTTGAAGCAGGATTCGATCATGTGGTGCGAGTTCTCGCCGCGTACGCTCAGGTGCAGGGCCGCGCCCAAGGATTCGCTCAAAGATCGGAAAAAATGCGGCACCAGTTCGGTGGGCAACTCGCCGACGCGCTCGCGGCTGAATTTCCCCTCCCAGACGAAGAAGGGTCTGCCGCTCAAGTCGAGCGCGACCTGTGCCTCAGCCTCGTCCATGGCCAGCAGAAAGCCGTAGCGCGCGATGCCCCGTTTGTCGCCCAGCGCTTCGCGCAGCGCGGCGCCCAAAGCCAACGCGCAATCCTCGACGGTGTGATGTTCGTCGATCTTCAAGTCGCCCACGCATTCAAGGTTCAATGCGAAGCCGGCGTGCTTTGCGATCTGCTCGAGCATGTGATCGAAAAATCCCAAACCCGTGGCGATGCTGCTCGGACCCTCGCGGGACAAATCGACCTCGACCGTGACATCGGTCTCCTTGGTCTTGCGATGAATGCGTGCGCGACGCGCTTGTCCCAAGATGCGGGCGGCGATGGCCGGCCAGGTTTCGCTCGGCTGGCCTTCCAGCCGGATTCGCAAGCCCTGAATGCCGAGATTCGCGGCGAACTCTAAATCCGTGTCCCGATCGCCGATCATGAAGCTGCCTTGCTTGTCGATTTCATTCGCGGCCAAAAACCCCGCGACCATGCCCAGCTGCGGCTTGCGGCAGGCGCAGTTTTCGCGCTTGAAGTGCGGGCAGATGCAGACCGCCTCGAACTCGATTCCCTGCGAACTGAACAGGTCCAAAATGAAGCGGTGCGCAAGCTCGAAGGATTCGCGCGGAAAGTTCGGCGTTCCCAATCCGTCTTGATTGGTGACCATTACCAAGGCGAAGCCGGCGCGCTGCAATTCCAGCAGCGCCGGCACGACGCCGGGCATGAGACGAATTTTCGCCAAACTGTCTACCTGTTCATCGGACACTTCCTCGTTCAGTGTGCCGTCGCGATCCAGGAAAAGTATGCGTCGGCCGCTCATGGCTGTCCCACGCAGCGCAATAGCGCATCGTTCTCGGCTCGCGTGCCCACGGAGACTCGCAGCGAGCGGGGCAGGGCGGGATGCGCACGCAAATCGCGCACGATCAGTCCGCCGCCCATGCTGCTCGCCATGAATCTGTCCGCATCGCGGCAATCGATCATTAGGAAATTGGCATCGCTGGGCCAAACCTGATCGACCAGCGGCGAGGCTGAGAGACCGCGCCGCAAATATTCTTTTTCCACGAGCAATGCTTCCAGCCGGCCTTGCGAGGCCGATATTTCAGTGGGTTCGAGGGCGCGCAGCGCAGCCTCGATCGTCGGTTGCGCGAGAGCGTAGGGCGGAATGACCCGCCTTGCCAATTCAATCAACTCAGGCGAGGCCAACAGCGCGCCGACGCGCGCGCCCGCAAGCGCATGGGCCTTCGACAGCGTCCGCAAGATGGCCAGTGTCTCGAAGCGGTCCAGCCATGGTGCGAGACTCGCTGCATGCGACCATTCGATATAAGCCTCATCGATCACCACGATGGCCTTGCCGTCGAGCGCCGTGCAAATGTGTTCGAGCGCCGCCCGCTCCAAAAGATTCGCGGTGGGATTGTTCGGCGAGCACAGGTACACCAGCTTGATGTTGGGGCGCCACGCGGCCAGGACCCGCGCCGCATCGATGCTCCACCCCTGATCGCGATTCAGCGGCAGCTCGATGACCTCGGCGCCTTGAATGCGCGCGGCAACTTGATACATGCCGAAGGTTGGACCGCATTGCAAAATCGCGTCGGCCCCCGCACGCAAATAAATTCGCGACAAAACGTCAATGGCCTCATCGGCCCCGCGAGTGCCGAGCACCTGGGTGGCCGGCACGCCGTAGAGCGACGCCAATCGATCGATGAGCGCCTGCGGCTGCGGCTCCGGATAGCGATTGAGACCGGCGCGCGTGCTGTCGCCGGCAGGCCGCCACGGCGCCTCGTTCGCGTGCAAGCGCGTGAGCGACGGCAGCCAGGCAGCATGCGCGTACGCCTTCAGCGTAACGATCTCCGGGCGCGCCAGAGAAATCACGGCGCTCATTGCAGCGCCTCCAGGCGGATCGTTACAGCCGCCGCATGGGCATCCAGGCCTTCAAGGCCGGCCAGCACTTGCGCGGTCGGGCCCAAGCCTTGGAGCCCCGCGGGCGTGAGTTCCTGTACGGTGATGCGCTTCTGAAAGTCTTCCAGCGACAAACCGCTGTAGGATCGAGCGTAGCCGTAGGTGGGCAGGGTGTGATTGGGTCCGCTGCAATAATCGCCCATGGTCTCCGGCGACCATGGCCCAAGGAACACGGCGCCCGCGGCGGTGACTCGCGCCAGCCAAGCGCGCGGTTCGCGAATTTGCAGCAGCAGATGTTCCGGCGCGTAACTATTGGCAATGTCGAACGCCGTCTCGAGCGCGTCAACGACGATGAATCGCATCGCCTTCAGTGATTCCGTCAGGATTCGTGCGCGGAACAGCCGGATGCTTTGGCGCTCCACCTCGCGCATGGCCGCCGCGGCCAATTCAGGGTCCGAAGTGACCAGGATCGCCTGCGCATCGGGGCTATGTTCTGCCTGCGCCAGCAGATCGGCTGCAACGAAGTCGGCGCGCGCACTCGCATCGGCGATGACCATGACCTCGCTCACGCCCGCCGGAAGGTCCGCCGCAGCGCCTTCGGCATGCTGTGCGACCAATAATTTGGCCGCCGTAACCCAGGCATTTCCCGGCCCGAATATCTTGTCGCACTTCGGAATCGTGTCGGTGCCATAGGCCATGGCGGCAATGGCCTGGGCGCCTCCGACCTTGAATACTTGTTCGATGCCGGCCTTGCGTGCCGCGACCAGAACGGCCGGATCGGCTTTGGCATGGCGGGTCGGTGCGGTGCACATGACGCGCACCGGGCACCCGGCGATGCCGGCAGGCACTGCGAGCATGATGGCGGTCGAGGGCAATGGAGCCGAGCCGGCCGGTACGTACAGTCCCACGGCGCGAATCGGTACGCTGATCCGCTCGCACTGCACGCCGGGCGCGGTTTCGACACGCAGCGGCGCCGGCATTTGCGCCGCGTGAAAGCGATGTATCGTCGCTATCGCTCGCTCGATGGCGGCATTCTGCTCCGCATTCAACTCAGCTTCTGCCTCGGCGAACTCCTTCGCCGTGACTCGCAGCCCCGAGAGTTGCACGCCGTCAAATTGCTCTGTCAGGGCCAACAGCGCGGCATCTCCTTCGCTGCGGACCCGCTCGATAATATCTTGGGCGGTGGCCGTGACGCGGGCGGCATCGCGCTGTGCCGGGCGCTGCAGCGCTTCGCGTCGCTGTACCGCTGATAGGGAGTTCCAATCGAGGATTCTCATCGGCTATGCCTTCGGCCCTACGCCAGCATCTTTTCGACCGGCAAAACCAGCACGGAAGTGGCTCCCGCTCCCTTCAAATCCTCGAGCGTCTCCCAGAAGACATTTTCACGGCACACGGCGTGTACCGCTACTCGATCGCCCAGGCCATCCAAGGGAATGACGGTGGGCGCCTCGCTGCCTGGGAGCAGTTTCGCGATTGCCGCCAGCGCGGAGCGGGGTGCATGCAGCATGATGTACTTGCTGCCCTTGACCTGCTCGACGCCGTCGATGCGCAGCAGCAGGCGGCGTGTCCACTCCTGCTTCTCCAAGGGAATCGGCATCGGCGTTCGGATCAGCGCCGCCTGACTCTCAAGCACCGTTTGCGCGTGTCGCAGGTGATTGGCGGCCAGCGTGGATCCGGTCGAGACCAAATCGCATATCAAATCGGCTCGGCCCAAGCCTGGCGCGATTTCCACCGACCCCGACAGCACCACGACCTCGGCCGTGATGCCGTTCTCCACGAGGAATCGGGCAAGGATATGCGGATAGGTGGTCGCGATGCGCTTGCCCTGCAGTGATTGCGCGCCTTCATAGTCGAACCCATCGGGTACGGCAATGCAAA
>Ga0193716_1000395_pt1 | contig 26762 bp, 27 predicted proteins | sample U2c1metaG_FD_145901 | JGI IMG/M metagenome (GOLD analysis project Ga0193716, IMG submission 145901) | Soil microbial communities from a riparian zone of the East river system, Colorado, United States - U2c1 | ecosystem: Environmental > Terrestrial > Soil > Riparian zone | place: USA: East River...
ACGACGGGGCCTTGCGGCATTCTAGACGAATGCACACCCCCTGGCGAAGCTGGTTGGGATCCACACAAGCATGCCGGCGGCCTGATATATCCTGTCCCTGAGAGATGCGCCGTGGCATCATCGCCGGCAAAAGACGGGGAGAGATTCATATGCTATTTCGACAGGTCCTAGGGCTGTTATCGCTGGTGCTGTTGACCACCAGCCAGGTGAGCGCGCAGGCGGCAAGGCAAACGCATCAAGCCGCTGCGACGGCCGAAATTGCCGAAACCAAGCCCGAAGTGGTGGGTTTCTCCTCGGAGCGGCTCGGCAAACTCGACAGCTCCATGAAATCGCTGGTCGACACCAAGAAACTCGCCGGCATCGTCACGGTTCTGGCGCGCCATGGGAAGATCGTGGAGGAAAAAACTTACGGCTATGCCGATGTGGCGAGCCAGAAACAGATGCAGAAAGACACGATCGTGCGCATCTATTCGATGACGAAGCCGATTACCGGCATCGCCATGATGATGCTGTACGAGGAGGGCAAATGGAAACCGAGCGATCCGATCGCACGTTACATTCCGGAATTTCGCGATCTCAAGGTGTTTTCGGGCGTCGATAAGGACGGCAAACCCACGCTCGACAAGCCCGGACATGCACCGACGATGGGCGAACTGATGTCGCATAGCGCGGGGTTCACTTACGGCGTGTTTGGATCGACACCGGTCGATAAAATGTATCAAGAGGCGCAACTTCTCGATGCGCCGACCTTGCAAGAATTCATCGAGCGCATCTCCAAATTGCCCCTGCTCTATCAGCCCGGGGAAGGGTGGGTCTATAGCGTGTCGGTCGACATTCAGGGCTATCTGGTCGAAAAACTCTCGGGCAAGCCCTTCGCGGATTTTCTGCGTGAGCGGATCTTCCTGCCCCTCGGGATGAAGGACACGGGTTTCTACGTCCCCGCTGAAAAGCTCGATCGCGTCGCGACCATTTATCAAGGCGACGCCGCGGCGGCGACTGCCATGCCCAGGGATCCGGCAATCGGCCAACCGCCGGGAATGCCTTCGGGCGGCGGCGGCTTGTATTCCACCGCCGGCGACTATCTGCGCTTTGCGCAGATGGTACTGAACGGCGGGGAGTTGAACGGCGTGCGTCTCTTGGCGCCAAGTTCGATCGAGCTCATGCGCACCAATCACGTATCCGATGAGGTCAAGAACGCGAGAAAATTCGGCATCGGTTTCTATCAAATGCAGCCTGGTTTGGGCTTTGGCTATGATTTCGCGATTCTGGAGGACCCCTTAAGACTCGGCAGTACCGCCGGTAAGGGCTCGTTTCTGTGGGACGGCGTCGCCGGCACATGGTTCTGGATCGACCCGACCAATGACGTCGTTTTTGTCGGCATCGTCCAGCGTTGGCTGCTCGCACCCGGCACACCGGATGTGGAAAATTTGTCGCGTGCGTTGACGTATCAGGCGCTCGTCAATCCGAACAAGTGAACGATCATCGAAATCCTAGGACCACCATGAAAAAAATATTACTACTTGCACTCGCGGCTGCGGGATTCATTACGGCAGGTGCTGCGGGCGCGGCCGGCGCCGCTGGTGCGCTCTCCGCCCAGGATAACTTCGAGATTCAACAACTCTACGCCCGCTACAACATCGCAATCGATGGCGGGGATGGTGAAGCGTGGGCGTCGACTTTTACGCCGGACGGTGTTTTCAATCAGTTTGTCGGGCACGATGCGTTGGTCGGATTTGTAAAAACGTGGCGTGAAAAGCTCAATGGCGCGACGCGCAAGCATTGGAACAACAATTTGCAGATCACCGGCAATGCACAAGAGGCCTCAGGATTCGTGTACTTGATGCTGGTCGATTTCAGCACCAAACCGGCGAGCATTTTGACGACCGCTACCTACACCGATAAATTGGTCAAGACCAAGGACGGTTGGCGGTTCACGAAGCGCACGACCAAGGGCGATGTGGCACCGGCTGCACCTGCGCCCGCGAGTGAAACTCCGCCGAAGTAAAGAATCTCGGGCTTCAGGAACTGGGCGTACATGGCGAAATTATCGACGTTGGCAATCGCGCTGATCGTGACCGTGAGCGGTTGCGCGACGTCGTCTCAAACGCTGACAGGCTCGCCCCGCGCGCCGCTATTGCCAAGCGATGTAAGGGTGTACACGCAGGCGCCTCAGAGCTTCGAGGAAATTGCGGTTCTTAACGCATCAAGAAAAAGCGTGTCGAGCGCGGGTGGCGAGCGCGCCATCGACAAGATGATTGAAAGCATGAGGTCTCAAGCAGCTCAGTTGGGAGCGAACGGGCTGCTGCTGGAGGATTTCTCCGACTCGAATCCGGTAGCCGTGGGCACCGGCGTGGGCACGCAGACCTACACGCACAATGCTTCCATCGACATCGACATTGGCGTTGTCCTGGGCGTGGTTAAAAAGGCAGCAAAAGCCAGGGCGATATTCGTTGCCTCCCAGCACTAGAGAATAATATCTAGTCGCGAATCACGCAGGGCGGCGGTGTGCCGTCGCGGCACAGGGGAGCACCTTGATTTCGCGGGGTCGATCCTTCGCTATCCTCGTGCGGAATATTGCCGCCGTTACCCAAGCATCCGGTCACGCAAGCTGCAAGCAAAACAGTGATGATGAGCTTCAAGATCAGTCCTTTGCGCCGGCGCGCGTTCGGCCACGGGCAACAGCAAAAGCATGCGCGTCGCCGGTGTTTCGGTATAGTGGCTCGTCCCTCCAGCGCGCGTCAGGCAACCTCCTACATTCATGAAGTCCAATCGAGACAGCTCGGGCTCCGTGCTTTTGACCGCGGCCATGCCCGGGCAGGAACCGATCCTTCAAAACCTCATGCAACTGTATACGCATGATTTTTCCGAATTTTGGGCCGGCACCGGGCGAGGCGACTTGAATCCCGACGGTCGGTTCGAGGCCTATCCCTTGAGCGAGTATTGGTTCCGGCCAAACTGGTCGGCATTGTTCATCTGGCGCAATCAGATCCTTGCCGGTTTCTCCCTCGTCAATGACAGCACTCATTCCGGACTGGCCGCCAACCGAAACGTCGGGGAGTTCTTTATCTTAAGAAAACATCGAGGGCAGGGCGTTGGGCAAATCGCCGCGCAGCACATCTTTTCTTCGCAGCCGGGATCCTGGGAGGTCGCGGTAGCGCGAAAGAACGTGCAGGCTCGGGAATTCTGGCGTAATACCATACTAAATGCGGGCCGGGCAGCGGACGTTCAAGAACTGGATGTGCGAAGCGCGGAATGGAACGGGCCTATCTTCCGATTCGAATGGCGTTGATTAGATATGCGAGGAAAGAGACATGACTGCGCATCCCCATCGAAGTCTCGTTGTTTTAGCACTGGCGCTGATTGGCGCGATTGCCCTCGCGGGCGATGGAGTGAATTTCAAACTCACCAATGACGGAATCGTCGATATTTTCGTCACCGTGTATGACATGAGCACGAAACCCAAGTCGGTCGTGGTCGACCATCAACGAATCAATGGGTTTACGACGATTCCGGCTGCGGCGAGTGCCGACGCGACAGGCCGAGCCAATATCACTTGGACGGCCATTAGCGTCGATAGCCGGGACCGGCGCTGCGGTCACGCGGCGCAGAGGGGTCTGGATAACGACGCGTCCGTCAACGTGCACGTCGATTCGGACTGTGCCCCGTAACGGTGTCTAACCCCATGATGAAAGGATCGGCCGCGCTCACGCGCTAGGCGTAGGTATCGATGATGGTCGATCGAGTGCCGCCACCCCAAAAATCTTGCGTGCGGGCGTACTCATTCGCCGCGTTAAATGAGAAGCCGCGGGACGAAGATAGATAGGTGGAACGGTCTAACTGGTTTTGGCTGGCAGTCAAAAGCGTCATTGAGGGAGAACCCGAATCACCCTGCGCGAGCAGCATGGTATTGTCGGCACGCGTGGCGACTATCGTCAGGCGCGGTCCCCCAGGGTCGCTCGCCGCTGAACTCACAGCATCACGCCGCGGAATGGCTTCTCCCGCCAGGATCAGCGTCTGCTTGTCGGAGTTCACTCTCACGGTAGGTTTTTAAAAGCACTCATTGCTTAAACCGAGGCTAAGACCTTATCAGACCTCGGCATTCGGTACGCGACTCATCGCACGGACGTGGCAGAGACCCTAGGGGATTTCTTTTATAAGACAGCCACGTTTCTGGATAATAAGTCGATATATATCATATCGTTATAATATATTCTGAATGTCAAACAGAGCTTCAGTTTGTTCCGGCCGTGGATTCCACCACATTGGCGATCTGGGGCGCGCTCATAGCGTCCGGCAGATTGGACGGTAGCCAAACGGCGGTATGCGCAATCTGGCCGAGCGATGGACCGCCGGCTGCATCGCCGATCGCAACATAAAATACTTCAGGTCGATGCCGAGATGCCTTGGGCAATAGCTTGACGAAAAAGCTCGTCGAGTTCTTTCCCTTGGGAAACGACTGAGTCACCTTGGTTTGCTGCACGTAATCGACGCCGGGCTTCGCGGAAGCCGCTTCGGTCCACCAGACAAAAGGAGCATCGCCACGCAGCCCTGGCGAGCGATGCACACGAATCTCCGCAAATCGCTCGCCCGGGCGAGCCTCGTAGTCGCTGGCTGAAACCGTTAGGGGGTGATTCGCTTGAGACAACAATCTCGTACGACTGCCGTCTGGGGTCGCTTTGCCGAACGCCGGCGATTGCGCGACGGGGGCCGGCGAGGACGGAGAACCGGTGATCGAGTCTCGAACGCTGCGCTCGACGGTGCTCGAGCTTGTGAATGGTTCCTCGGCCGGGCCCACGTTTGCCGCAACCGACGAATCGGTCTCACCACCCACTCTACCGCCCGGTGCCAAGCGAAGGAATAAAATGCAGCCAACCACCGTCACTGCCAACAGGGTCAAGACTGCAGAAGCCTTGAAGGACGACGCCCCTGGAGGGCTGGGAAGCGCGGGCAGGAGATCTTTAGAGTTGGGCAATCGCTGCACTTCGAGGCTGTCAGGGTTCAATCGCTTGAACCATTCGGACACCGATATCGTGCGACCCGCGCGATGCGACGACAGGCCCTTCGCCAGGGTTTGCCATTGCCTGCGGCTCAATCCCGAAGGCCTGGTCGCAATGATGCCAAGGTCACGGGCCTCATTGGCGCGGCGGCGCAGAAAGGGATGCGTTCCGGTCAGTAACTCGTAAGCGATGCACGCGAACGAATAGAGATCGTCACGGCGGTCGGCCGCCCGGCCCGCCAGAATTTCGCAGGAAGCATAAGCGGCAGTTGCCGATCGCGAGCCCAGTTCGCGCGGGCTCGGGGCGGCTCTGCTGAAAATGCTCGAGGAACCGAAGTCGAGTATTCGAACTTCTCCCGATCCGGTAATCATTATGTTTTGCGGCTTCAGGTCCGCGTGTACGACGTCGCGGCCATGTGCGTGCTCCAATCCGGAGGCAATTTGTCGAATGATTGCCCAAGCATGCGGGCGATGCATCGGCCGCCCGGCCAAGCGGGTCATCACCTTGCTCAGGAGTTCGCCTTCCAGCAATTCCATCGTGAAAAAATCGATGTCGCCATCACGATCTAGTTCAAATACGTTGACAATATTCCCGTGCGAAAGCATTTGTGCGCAGTAAAGCTCACGTTGCAACGATTCAATCATGGCTTCCCGACCATGGGGTACGGCGTGCAGAATTTTGATTGCCACGTACTGTTGCGAGGCCGGCAGGCTCGAGCGGAATCGATCGAGTGCCTTGAAAACGGTGCCTCGGCCGCCGCTTCCCAGGCGCTTCTCAATGACGTACCTGTCCCGCAGAACGCGCCCGATTTCAACGGGCGAGGGAGGAGGGCCGCCGAACACGACGCAAGAGGTGCAGATTCGGGCTAAATCGACCGTTTGCTCGTTGGAATTCGGGCTGCGTTCTGCGGCGATTTTCGATTCCAGGAAATGAACCAGATCAAGCGACACTTCCCCGCGGCTTTGCATGCGATTGAGCACAGCCATAATTTTCGGCTTTGAATCGGGCACCGCTCGGAGTTGGACGGCGATGGCGTCGATGAACTCACTTTCGCTGCAATTACCCCGTACGGCCTCAACAAACTCAGCCTCGTTGCATTTGCCGCTCAGCAGCTCGCCCAGACACCGTTGCAACTCATGGTTTAACTGAGCGTACGCGTGAGTCAGGTCGGGGCGTTCATTCATAAGCAAACTTTCTCTAAGGCGCGAAACTTCGACCGATCGCTGCCTCAAAAACGAGCAACAACCGCGGTACGGTCCTTCAATACGTCCGTGGTGCACCTGTGGCGACTATGGTGCTGCTTCGGTCCTGTGTATGTCAGATAACGCCGCATTCGCGTTATCCTGTTTACCCTCGACTCAAGGCGTTGACGTCGAATGGCGACAGCCTTGACTAGGCGTGGGAGTACGCCATGGCATGGCGGGACGGCTGAGGGATCGGCATGACTCGGTCGCCCCAGACCTTTCTCAGCGCGATTTGCGCTTGCTTGGCCGGCATCGGCCTCCCTAGCAGGTATCCCTGAGCCCGCGGGCAACCCAAATCGATCAACATTTTCAACTGTTGTTCGGTCTCGACCCCCTTGGCGACGACATCGACTCCAAGTTCTGTCCCCAGCGAGACGATCAGCTTCGCGACCCCCGCGCTTTTTGGGTCGAGATTCATCCTGTGTATCAGGGATTGGTCCAATTTCAGGCGATCCACCGGCAGCCTGGAGAGATAGCTTATGCTCGAGGTGTCGGTCCCGAAATCATCCATGGCGATTCGTACCCCGAGTTTCTTCCATTGTTTCAAGCAATCGATGGTGCGATCTGGATGCGCAATGAGTACGCTTTCTGCGACTTCCAGTTCTAGTTGCTTCGCGGGAAAACCGGATTTTTGAAGACTGCGTCCGAGGATGGCGCAGAAGTCCTCGTCCATCTGCAGGGCTGAGACATTTAACGATAATGTCGTGCGCTGTGCTTCGCGACTGCACCACGCATAGGCGGTTTCGCACGCGGATTGGAGCATCCAAGCGCCAAGGGAGTGAATGATACCCGCGCGTTCTGCGATCGGAATGAAAACCGATGGCGAAACGCTCTCGCCGGAACAAAGAACCCACCGGGCTAGCGCCTCGACGCCGCAACCGCGTCCGGTCTTGAGGTCGAACTGGGGCTGATAGTGCACGCTGAGCGCGTGTCGCTGCAATGCATCGCCGAACTCTGCCACGAGGCGCGCCTCAGCCGGTTTTTCATCGGCTGACGTGTGCAAATGCGATGCGTGACGGCGGTGCAAATTTGAATCGCACTCCTCGACATTCGCAGGATGCCTGGCAATTGTGTCGAGGATGCGTTGGACGGTGGCGGCCGCGTCCGCTGGTCGGCACGGATTGGGCAAGACCACTAAGAAGTCATCAGCGGCAATTCGTACGATCGAGCCGTATCGGACAACCGTCGTTTGCACATCGCCGCCGGCAGGAGCGGGCAGTTCGTCGCCCTGCGCACGGTTGCACACTTCGTCTGGAATCCGGGCGCTTTCCAGATCCACGGCGATCAATGCGACCGCCGCACGGTACTCGCGCTGGCGAGCGGTCAGACAGCCGATTAGATCATCGAGGTGCACCAGCCTCGGCAGAAGGCTCCAAGAATCAAAGTAGGCCAACCGATGCAGACTGCGATCCGAACGGGTGTGACCCGATGTCGAGCCGCCGGCAAGCCAGTGGGGCATGGGCGAACACTGATCCTTTGTCGCGCTCAAAACGGTAACCAGCGATCGTTCGCACGACCCGTCGAGTAAGCGGCAGGCGCTGGTATTGGCGTGGCTGATCCAGCCGTCCGCGTTGCTGATGACCGCCGGCTCCGCGCTCGACTCTAAAACGGCCGAGAATGCCATTCGCAAGTCCGCAGAGTCCTGCAGCTGCGGTTGACGTTGGAGTGGCGCTGCCGCTGCCGGGCATGCCGCCGGCGGCTGTGCCCCAGAAATGCTTGATAAGAGAATGACCGGCGTTTGCGAACAAAGCAGACGCAAAGTTTCGACCAGCCCGTGACTCGAATTTGCCGCGATGTCGTCGCTGCACAGCACAATGTGCGGGTGAAATTCCGCGGTAACCTGACTCAGGTCGCGCGCCGATGCGACGCGCTGGGAAGTGAACTCCAGATGATGGTCTCTGAGCAATTGGGCTGCAATTTCGTGGTCGGCCTGACGCTGCTCGACGAAAACGACTCTAAGTGGGTCCTGCACCGCGTACTCCCTGTTCCATTCAATGGCCTACAAGCGGCTAAAGCGCTTGTCATCAGGGGAGCCTAACGAAGCGGGATGGGGGAGGCTGTAGGGAGAACTTGACACATGGCATCGAGCACCAAGCGTTCGCCATGAAATACGCAAAGAATGCGGATGGCATCACATGACCGGCGCTGCAGAAACGAGGCTTGGAATATGCGTTGCTGCGGTGCAATCGCAATATTCGGACGGTAACCGTTAATTTTGGGGCGCGAGGACGCACCAAGCGGCAAAAACCAAATAAAGCGCCGCGCCAATACCCAAATAAATCGTTTCCATAGTGGCTCTCTATAGATTGTGGATGATGCTGCTTTTCCGGCCGAACTGGAGTGCAATGCTGGGTCATGGGCTCCCGGTCGTCCGTCAGCAACGATCGACATTGCGTGTCAGAAAACTCGGACTTTTCGGCCGCCATGCACTTGCTTCAGTGCGCGCCCTGGTCCAGAGCCGCGACCTCGGCGGCGGTGATCAAGTCTGTGTGCCTATTGCCGAAGTGCGTGCGAACGTAGTTGGTCACGGCCGCTATTTGTTCCTCGCTCAAGGTTGCCGGCGGACCGCCGAATCCGATCGCATGCTTGGCGCCAAACGCCGGCATGTTGCGCCGCCCCAGCAGTATCGTCAGCGCCACGTACTGCCGCGATGCCAAAGTGCGGTTGTTTGCGAGCGCCGGAAAGCGCCCAGCGCCGACTGCTCCCTGGCCATTCTGCATATGGCACCCCTGGCAGATATGTTCGAAGATTTGCCGGCCATCGCCGGTACTCAAAATCGCGGGGTCAAAAATACCGGCGGAGTCGGCATGCGCCGGCGTATTGACGAGGGCAACGGACGCCAGCGCGAGCCAAAAAGCCAGGCCGGCTCCCAAGCAGCTCGCAGCGGCCAGATATAGTTTGAGCGCTTTCATGCTACGGCTCCTGCCGCGAGGGCGCGCCGGTGCAGCCGGTCTATCACATCGAGCGCGGAGGTGACGGCGCCTTCCTGCCAGGCCGGCAAGTAAGAGGCGTGTTCTCCCGCGAGGACGATGCGGCCGTCGAATGCGCACAGATTGTCGTAATGTTGAGCGCGCGTCGCCTCTGTCCACAGGCCGAAGCAACCCATCGCGAAGGGTGCGCGATGCCAGGCGACCGCGATTCCGTTGTCAAACTCCTCGCGGTATTGCGGATGAATGTTGCTCCCGTGCTCAACGGCCTTCGCAACGCGCTGTGCCGCTGTCATGGACGTGAACTCCATTGAGGTCAGCATGTCCCAAATATATGCACCCAGCAACACACCCTTGCCGTCGCCGAACATTCCGCTGCTCGGATAACTGATCTGACCGATCGGCAAGTCGGTATACGTCACTCCGCCGTAAATTTGCTCGTCCTCTTCCCAGAAGCGGCGCTTGAACTGCAAGCCGACTTTGACCGAGGTAGCATAAGGAACTGCGGCGATCGCTGCAGCCATCGGACCGCCAACATTCATTGGTATCTGGCCGAGGATTGACAGGGGAATAGTGCAGACGCACCAGTCTGCCTCCACAGTCTGCCGGCTGCCCTTCCCGGCGGTATCCTCATAAGCGGCGCGGACACCATGCTCGTCCTGATGGATGTCGACGACCTTGGCGTTGTAGCGGATCAACGGCGCCAGCTCGCGCGCAAATGCCTGGCCGACCTGGCCCATGCCGCCGACCGGCTGGAACATCGTCGTCTGAAAATCGTACAGTTCGCCAAATGGCAGCGCGCCCCACAGACCGGAGTCGAGCAGATCGCGCAGGCCGATGGGTTCCGAAAACTGCGGCCGCGCACTGAGGCCGCCGCCCGGATCGCGCTCGAAGCCGCGCCGTTCACTGCTTGCGTCGCCTTTCACATATTTGAAATTCCGATCGAGGGCTCCCCAGAACCGCAACGAGTCGAGCAGCTTCGCCCGATCTTCGGCAGTCACGTCGGCATCGAGAGAGTCGCTTCGAGTCGCTTTTGTCAGCAGTTCGGCGACGTGGCCATGGTAGTCAGCCTTGACGGCGCGCAAACGCTGCGGCTTGCCGCCGAACGCCTTGCGGCTATGCAGGTACGCGTTGTAGTTAATTTGCACGAAGGGCTCGAGCGCGACGCCGAGCCGCTTACAGTAGCTGAGCATTCCTCGATGGTGATACGGCAGGCGCCAGGGACCAGGGTTGATGTAATGGCCTGGATCAAAACGACACTCCTGCGTATCGCCGCCCAATTCGGTGTATCGGTCGCCGCCGCGGAGCGTCCAGTTGCGCCCGCCGGCCCGTCCGTTGTACTCGAGCACCTGGACACGGTAGCCGGCGTTGCGCAACTCGTAGGCGGCCACGAGTCCGGCAATACCAGCGCCAAGCACGAGGACCGAGGCGCCCTTTGGCGCGGCGCTCAGCTGAATCGGGCGTGTGAAATTGCTTTCAGCGGCAAAGCCGAGACTGTGCATCGCCTGGTACATTGCAGTGCTGCCGGCGCTCCATCCGATCATCGTCAACAACCGACGCCGCGAAATCGATCTCTCTGGATCTTTGCTCATGCTATTTCCCGCGAGAAACGCCGGCCCTCAGGAGGATGTCAAGCTATCCCGCTTATCTTGTAGTACCAGTGGCGGGAAGCATAAACGAAAGCGGCGGTATTCGCCGTCTAATCGGCCATTGTGAACAGTGAATATCGCGCCAGTGCTACTCTGCTCAGCATTCCTTTACGCCACCGCAGAGCGAGCGATGTGATGACGATCCATGCACCCTATCCGATCGGTACGCCCGGACTTCCCTGGGGCGAAGCGGAAGTGGCTACCTGGCTATCAGGGCAGACCGTCAAGCGCAGTTATGAAGCGGACGTGCTGCGCATGATCGAGACCCTGAGTGCGCGCTACAACGTCGTGCAGTATGGCCGCCTTGATTATCAGCCCGAAAAATACCCCCTGTTCGCAATCAAGAGCCGCGGCTGGCGCGACGCGCTTCCCTGTGCGCTGGTGACAGGAGGCGTACATGGCTATGAAACCAGCGGCGTACACGGCGCATTAAGGTTTGTCGACAAGTACGCGGCAATCTATGAAGGCCGCGTCAACCTCGTAGTGGCGCCGTGCGTCAGTCCCTGGGCCTACGAAGTGATTCACCGCTGGAACATGCATGCGGTCGACCCGAACCGCTCATTTCGCGAGGACAGCCCAGCTGACGAATCGGCGGCGCTCATGCGCCTGGTCGCGCCTTTCCGCGATAGCGTGCGCGTGCACATTGATCTGCATGAGACCACCGATACCGATGAGTCCGAGTTTCGCCCGGCGCTGGCCGCTCGCGATGGCGTGGCGCATGAGCCGGGTGAAATCCCCGATGGCTTCTATCTGGTCGACGATAGCGAGCATCCGCAACCGGAGTTCCAGCGGGCGGTGATCGCGGCGGTGGCAAAAGTCACACACATTGCGTCGGCGGATCGCCACGGCAAGATCATCGGATCGCCCATGGTCGCGCCAGGCGTCATCAACTATCCGCTCGAGCGGCTCGGCCTCTGTGCAAGTATCACTCACGCACCGTACAAGACGACCACAGAAGTCTACCCCGACAGCCCGCGGGCAACCCCTGAGCAATGCAATGCCGCGCAGGTGGCGGCGGTTTGCGCGGCGATTGAGTTCGCGTTGGCCAGCGCTTCTTCGTAGAGCGCCGCGGCGGGCGGTGGTTGCGGCGTCGATCCCGCTATCTTGCAGGATAGGTCTTGTCGTCACCGGTTCGATCGTTTATCACACGGAACGAGCCATCTTCGCTGGCGCTGAGTTTGATCCAGTGGGCGGTGCTCTCATCGAGATTGGCGATGTGCCCAGCGGTGAAATTCTTCTCACCGGCAGCCTCAGAGCGGTGAAGCTGCCAAACATCTTCAAGCCCAGCCACATGGTGCATCGTGTCGAAAGTCGCCAAGGCGCCGCCTTTTTTCACACCGTTGTTCATGATGGCGACTCGCGGCCTGAAAGCTGCGAATGATGCCGGGTCGGCTACATCCGGTCCGCCATGATGGGCAACCAAGTACACATCGACGGGCCCGATCAAACTTTTCGGACAGGCCAGATCGAACAGCGGCTGACCACTCAAATCACCGACGTCGAGAAAGCGAAACTTGCCAAAGCGAACGAGGATGCCCGTCGAACGCGGATTCTCATAGGGATCGCCTGCCGGAGTCGCCGATTGACCGCAAGCGGCGTTGACATCGCCCGCACCAGCCGCCGGCTTGGTTATGGTGGACCCAGCTGAGCTGACGACGATGGCATCGATGCCCGTGAGCGGCAGGCGATCGCCGGGCCGTGGCTCGATGTGCGGGACCTTGTTGCGAACGGCGAGGTAGGCCAGGAACGAATCCCGACAGCCCGCATCCTTCTGACACTCGGCCGCTGGCGTGCCGTGATCGATAAAGTGTCTGATCGGCATGAGCTGTGAGAGCTCCACGACGCCACCGTCGTGATCGGGATGAAAGTGTGTGATCAAGACGTGGTCGATTTGCGTAAGACCCGCGTCGCGGGCGGCGGCGACGATACGTTGAGCGTCGCGGGACTGACTGGGATTTCCTGGCTTCGCATTCGGCGTGCCATTGCCGGCCCAGCCGGTGTCGATGAGCAATGACTCGTGGGGCGTAACCAGCAAGGTGGACTGGCCCCCCTCGACATCGATGAAATAAATATCGAGCGTTTTTGCAGCGGCGGCGTGCGCAAGGGTGAAACACAGGAGCGCAAACCCAGCAGTGAGTTTATGTTGGAACGTATACATATCTTGCTCTCCCTTCGCTGTTCACCCAAACGCGGCGTTTTCGCATTCAGCGCATTCTAGACCGTGTCGCGTTGTATGATCCGACATAGCGTGGATAATTAAATAAAGGGATACCATGAAACCAGCTGTGTTTGGGATTGCCGGACTGATCGCCTCATCCGTCGTGTCGGCCGCCGCGCCGAGTCGTCCAGCAACCTCGGTGCCTTTTAAAGTCTACATTTCCGTGGACATGGAAGGTGTCGCCGGCACCGTCACCAGCGACCAGCTGGTTCCCGCGGGATTCGAATACGAGAGATTTCGGCGCTTCATGACGGACGAAGCGCTCGCCGCGGTGCGCGCCGCCCAAGAGGCGGGCGCCACCGAGGTGGTGGTCAGCGATTCTCATGGCAATGGTGAAAATCTATTGATTGAGTTGTTCCCCAAAAATGTGCGCATCGTGCGCTCGTGGCCGCGTCACGGAGCCATGATGGCCGGCCTGGATTCCAGCTTTGCCGCTGCACTATTCGTGGGCTATCACGCATCCACGAGCAATCCAAGCGGTGTTCGGGCGCACACCATCTCGAGCGCGCACTTCACGCGGCTCGCCTTGAACGGAACGCCTGTCACCGAAGCCGAGCTGAATGCAGCCTATGCGGGCGATGTGAACGTCCCGATCGTGTTCGCCTCTGGCGACGATGCGGCAATCAAGGAGATCACAACTCGCTTGGGTCCGCTCGACACGGTGGTCACGAAATACAGTTTGGGTTTCCACGCCGCGGAGACTCTGACGCCGGCCTCCGCGTGCGACCTCATTCATCAAGGAGTGCTCGCCGCTCTATCGCATCGCAATCAACGTCATCCGTATAAGTTATCGCACCCCGTCACGCTCGATCTGTCATTCAAGAGTTACATGCCTGCCGAGATTCTGTCGTATCTGCGTTCCGTGGAACGGGTTGATTCGCACACGATTCGCTTTGTCGGCCACGACATGAGCGAGATTACGGATTTTATCGATGTCATCGACTGGTACAACCCCGACATGACGCCGTAGGGATTACCGGCTGGGTGAGTCTTCGGTCACGCCAAAAGCGGCAAATCATGCGAATTTGTGTGCGGCGGTCGGCTGTATTGCAAAATGTGTTGGTATTTAATGACGTGCACATGTTGTTACGGCTGGGGAAACCGATGCTGTTTAAATCTCGTGTCCTGGACAACCTTCTGCATTTGGCCTCCAACTCGCGGTCGAAGTCGGCCATAACCCTTGCGGCCGTCTCATTTGCCATATGCCATTTCGTGGCCATAGCCACGATGCCGGCTCCGGCCGTCGTCGCTAATGATCTAGACGCCGAAATTCCTCGTCAGCTCGTTCATTTTGCCGCGGTGTTCTGCCGATTCGCGCTGCCATTGGGCGTGATGGTCGTTGGAATGATCCATGCTCGGTCCAAGCATTCCGCTGTGCCGTGAGAGTGTCGGCTGCAATTCAAGGCTGCGTCGAGTCGTAATGTTGAACGGTATCGGGTCGAGTCAATAAGAAGCGGTCGTCCTCTGGGTAATAGCGAGCGCGACTGGTATCGCTGCCTGCGAATGCCTCGATGGACGCTTCATCCTCCCACCAACTCAAAGTCACGATCTCAACGCGCTCCGCGTCGATGTTGCGGGTAGCGACGACGGCGCCCAAATTGCCGGGCGCTCGCTTGTAGCCTGCGATACCGGTGGCCGTAACGTACGCCAGATATTCATCTTTCAGTCCGCGGCGGACTTCAGCGCGCCACTCTCTCATGATCGACATACGGTAGTCCTCTCAAATTTGTCAATGCCGGGATGGATCGGTTGCTAAAGCCTCGACTTATTTGATTCGCAATGCTACTTTTTTTGCATGAGGGGGCGTTTCGACAAGATACCTGATGTTCGTGACGGTTTGACTCGCGAGGAGCGGGTGGTGTTGTACGTTCTCAATGAGACGCAAAAAGAGCGCGGGGGCCGGAACGTGCCGACGGCGATGCTATGGGGCCGTGTGTGCGAACATTTCTATATCAGCCCGGAAGACCTTTCAGCAATGCTGGCCAGATTGGGCGCGAGAAAAGGGTGACCGACATGGGATGGAAATGAAACCAGGGTTCTACATTGGGTTTGCGGTGCTGATTGCCGGTTGTGCCACCTCATCGGGTAGGCTGGATCGCGAACTTCGGCCCTATGTCGGGCAGAACATAGCCGCGCTATCTGCCGTTCTCGGAGATCCTGAAAGTGAGCGCGAGATCGTCGGGGAAACCCAGTACACCTGGACTGTCGACAATCGCTTCACCCTGACATTGCAGAGGTCCAATTTGAATTTGGATGACCTGATTAGGACGTCGTTTATTGGCGTAGAGCGTGGAACGCAAGACGTCGCGATGCACTATGTGTGCAACCTGCAAGTGGTTACCGACTTTCAGCGCGTCATCAAGACCTTTCATTCGAAGGGCAATGAGGGCTGCCAAAGACTCGCGACTGCGCTCGATATGTAGCCTTGGAAACGCGACGGGGAATGAGTCATCGGCGTCGGCCAACAGGCGAAATTGGCGCCCAGTCTAAACTGGGCGCCGATCGACTTTACGACGCTTTGGCGAGCGCCTTGACGTAGCGCGCTGCAGGTTCCCTGCGCGACAGGCGAGTCGACATGTCGCGACGTGCGCCCTCGAACCGATCCCATTCGGCTTTGTCGGGGAGTGCCGGAATGGTCACTAATTCGCCCTGGTCAAGTCCGGACAGAGCCGCATCGACAAGATCACCGGTTGTCATGACGAACTCGGGCGGGAAATTACTTGCCGGATAACCGAGTAGGTCCCAAAAGTCCGTAGCGGTAGCACCCGGAAGAACCGCCTGAATACGGAGCCCTTTGGGAGCGAGTTCGTGCTGCAGGGACTGGCTGAATGCAAGCACGTAAGCCTTGCTGCCTCCATACACACCATTCAGCAATTCCGGCGCGAGCGCAACAGTGGACGAAATGTTGATGATGGTGCCGGCGCCGCGCGCAACCAATCCCGGCACTACCGCATAAGTTAGCCGGGTAAGCGCGCCGATATTGAGTGAGATCATCTCATCCATTTTATTCACGCCGCTGTTGAGCAATGGTCCAATAGCTCCGATTCCCGCATTGTTGACAAGCAGCGTGATGCTGGCGTCCTTTTTCAGTATTTCTTCGACTCGAGCCAGATCATCTCGGTCGTTGAGATCGGCGGGTAAGACTTCGACGGAGCGTCCGGTTTCGTTTGTCAGCCGGCTTGCTAGTGTGTCGAGCTTGGCGCGAGTGCGCGCAACGAGAATCAAGTCGTAACCGCGATGCGCCAAACGGTCGGCATATACCGCGCCGATGCCTGACGAGGCTCCCGTGATCAATGCCGTGCCTTTGCTTTGAGTAGTCATGTTGTCGTCTCCTTTGCTTAAGTAACCCGCCATCAGCGGACATGCGGCAACTCTAAGCCCGCTGGCGAATGTCTTAAATGACGTATATAGTACGTTTTAGAGACATGCCTCTTTTAAGGAGATTACGATGCAGGGTATTGGTTTCGTGGTCTCGGAGGGCTTCCAAGTGATGGCTCTTGCTACGCAAGCGGTGTTTGAATATTCAAACCGCGTCGCCGGAAAAGACGTCTATGAGATGCGCGTGCTTTCCGAGAACGGTGGACTCGTCCATTCATCCTTAGGGGTCGCGCTTCAAACTGAGCGTTTCAGTGCTCGGGCCTTTGATACCCTCATTGTCGTTGGAACCGAGGAAGCCTCGCCGAATGCCACACCTGGGCTGCTCAAGTTCATTCGACGTGGTCTGAAGCTATCGAGGCGTGTCACCTCTATTTGTACCGGCGCGTTTGCCCTGGCCCAAGCAGGCCTGCTGGATGGCCGCCGCGCTACCACGCATTGGTATCACGCTCGAGAATTACAAAGGCGCTTCCCCAAGGTAAAGATGGAGGAGGATCGAATCTTCATTATCGATGGACCCATATGGACGTCGGCAGGCGCCACGGCGGGTCTTGATCTAGCGTTGGCTCTGGTTGAAAAGGATTTAGGTGAGGAAGCCGCGCGATCAGTCGCCAAGAAGCTGGTGATGCATCATCGACGCGCGGGCGGTCAGTCCCAGCATTCGGAATTACTGGCGCTATCCCCGAAGTCGGACCGCATTCAAAACGCGATAGCCTTTGCTGAGAAGAATCTTGGTTCTTCGTTGTCCGTGGAAAAATTAGCTGAGGTGGCAAATCTGAGCCCGCGTCAGTTTAGTCGTGCCTTTCAAACCGAAACTGGACAATCTCCTGCCAAGGCCGTGGAGAAACTTCGTGTCGAAGCTGCGCGGCTGATGATAGAGAGCAGCCATCATCCGATTGAGGTCGTCGCGCGGGAGACGGGCTTCGTCGATCGCCGCCGGATGCGCGAGGCATTTTTACGAACGCTGGGCCAGCCACCGCAAATAATCCGGCGCAATGCCCGTACCGAAGCGCCTGGCTGAGGTGCCGCCCGGGGATTGAGTCCATTTTTTGGACTAGTCAGTTCGCGCGGTGAGTCGCATAGTGACCGCACCTGCACTGGCCTAGCGAGGGGAGAGGACCATGCCACCGACCAGATCACCGACCAGACTATCGACCCAGCACCAGTCGATTGGGGCGCTGGCAATCATCGCCAGTCTGCTTGGCGTTCCGACCGCGAAGGCCGATGTGGTGACGGAATGGAACATCAGAGACGGCGAGATCGTCACCGCTGCAGGACTGGAAACGCCGCAGGCCAATCGTCTGATGGCCATTGCGCACACGGCGGCATACCAAGCGGTCAATGCGATCACTGGGCGCTATCCTGCAGCCGGCGCCAAGCTCAGACCTGCGCCCGGCGCTTCGATCGATGCCGCCATCGCAGCGGCGCATCGCACGACGCTGGTGCAGCTCGTGCCATCGCAAGGAAGCACTATTGATACTGTCTATCAAGCGGCGTTGAGCAAGATTGCCGATGGCGCCGCTAAGACTGCCGGCATTGGAGTGGGTGAGATGGCCGCGGCGAACGTACTCGCAGAACGCGTCGACGACGGCGCTGCCGCGCGCGAATCCTATCGGCCTTACACCACCGCGGGGGTTTACGTCCCCACGGGTATTCCCGCCGCGCCACAATGGCCGTTGCGCAAGCCATGGCTGATGTCGAGTCCCTCCCAGTTTCGGCCCGGCCCGCCGCCGCCGCTGAGCAGCGCCTTGTGGGAGCGTGACTACAACGAGATCAAGTCGATGGGCGCCAAGAACAGTTCGAATCGAAGCGCGGAACAGACTGACATTGCCCGTTTCTGGGAGGCGACCCTGCCGCCAATCTATCACGGGCTCGTGCGCTCCGTGGCCACCATGCCGGGGCGCGACGTCATGCAAAACGCGCGTCTTTTTGCCGCCGTGACTCAGGCCTCCGACGATGCCCTTATCGCGGTCTTTGAGGCGAAGTACCACTATGCCTTCTGGCGGCCCATTACGGCAATTCGCAACGGCGACATCGACGGCAATGACCGCACCGAACGGGATTCATCGTGGATACCGTTCATCAACACCCCGATGCATCCGGAGTACCCCTGCGCGCACTGCATTGTCGCTGCCGCGATCGGCACTGTGCTTCAGGCGGAGATCGGCGACGGCCCGCTGCCGACTTTGACGACGATAAGTTCGACCGCAAACGGCACAGCCCGCAGTTGGTCAGGCATCGACGCCTTTGTGCAAGAAGTGGCCAACGCAAGAGTCTACGATGGCGTTCACTATCGCAATTCGACCGAAGTCGGCACGGCAATGGGTAAAAAGATCGGAGCGCTGGCAGTAATCAGGTTCCCGCGGAACTAGTTGCACTGGCTTGCCGGAATTCTGTAATCATTCCCCGTTAGCTTCAGTCAGTTTCGAGGGGATCGTTCCGCCATGCCAACATTCGATATCCTGCGTCGCGAGGCGGACATCCGTTCTTTCAAGCAAGGTGAGACGATCTTCAATGATGGAGACCCGGGGGACTGCATGTTCGTCGTGGTTGAAGGAGCCGTCGAGATTCAACTGGCAGGGACGGTCGTAGAACGACTTGATCCCGGCGGCCTGTTCGGCGAAATGGCACTTATCGATGGACAAGCCCGCAGCGCTACCGCGGTGGCTGCTGCTGATTGCAACCTTGCCGCCATCAATGAAAAGAGATTCCTGAGGCTGGTTGAAATAACGCCGAGGTTTGCGCTGCAAGTGATGCAAGTGATTACGGAACGGCTGCGGCGCAAAACACGCACTGGCGCGCATTAGCGCGCTAGCTCGAGCGCAAAAAAGCAGATGCGCCTGACGCGGCGCTTGTCGTTTGCGCTGCCGAACACACGTGATAAAGCCCGAGCAGCCCGTATCCCTTGGCGAGCGGCATCCGGCCAATGTACTGCATCGCAAGATCGTCGACACCCATCGCCGCAGCCACGGCAGCGAAAGCGCTGCTGGCGTACACCTGTCCGGGCGGTGTCACCGGCTCGATGCGGGCCGTCCGGCTTGTGTGGGGTCCGGTGTACAGCGCAGAGCCGGTGACGGGATTGCGTCCGCAGTAGACCGGCCCGCAGTGCAAGGCGATCCTGATGTTGAGTCCCCCGGGCAGTCCGCGGGAGGCCCAGTCGGTGCCGGTCACCAGCTGATTGAGTTCCAAGGCATAGCATCCGGCGTCCCGCACGCTGCCGAACACCATGTAGAGTCCATCGCCGGTGGTCTCGACGTGTTCGGGGCGCTGCACCGTACGCGCGTTGAGGTCTGCGACTGCACCAAGAAATTGATTAACGAAGTTCGGCGTCTGGTCCTCGCTCAGCCCGCTGTAGCCGACCGCATCCGCAAACAACATGGCACGATTCTCGTGTGAGAATCCTGCGGGCGGCTCATCGGGCAAGGATGCGATGGTCTCGGGTGGCGACGCATCCGCGCGAACTTCCGGTATACGTATTTGCTCCAACGTTACGTTCTGCGACTGCCAAATCCGCACCAGCGCGGCTGCCCCGGCTTCGCTGGCGGGTGGCCTGCCATCCCAAATTGCAAGTCCCCGCAGATCCGTCTGGAGCCCTTGCGCGCGCAAGCGCGCCATACCCGTCAGTACGAGATTCGCGTATTCAAACGTTGCAGAACTCCCGCGGGCCCGATGATCGCTGGTAACCGTCACACTGTCCGCAGCCGCCAGCGCGCGCTCGAATCGCTCGCCCCAGCCGCCCGATGCGAAATCGACGCTGACGCGGTGAAACTCCTGGGCTGGGAAAGGCAGCACAATGTGGGTCTCGCCGCCGACTTCCCGCATCGCCTCCAGGCAAAGAATATCCGAGCCGCAGGCTGCCGAACCATACGCCGCCACCGGGCGCAGAACGGCTAGCTTGTTGCGCACCGCCGCGGCCATCTCTGCCTCCAGCGCGATCGGGAAACGCGGAGTGACGCGCGCTCCGTGGTCGATCATGTGCCCCGTATACATCAGCACCGGCGGGATCTTGAGAAGATCGAAGATTTCGGCGATTGGCCCGGGGAGGCATTTGCCAAGCAGATCTACCTGCCGGCGCGTGCTGGCCAGATTGCCGAAACTACCTGCGGCAAGATGTGCCGCCTGCGCGTAGTGAGCGACCGCATCCTCATGGTCGCCTAGGATCAGCGCGGCTTCTCCGAGCGTGGCCTCGAGCCAGTAGTTGGTCGTTGCGGACCGGTTCCTCAGGGCGGGGAGTTCGCAAATATCCTGAACGTCGCCCGCAATGCGGCGCGCCGTGTCGATGTTTCCCTGCAGAACTGCGATGGTGGCTGCATTGATGCCGGTGTACCACGCATCGGAGGCCGCTGCGCTCCTGCGGGCTTCTTCGTACGCCCGGGAGTAGATCCCGAATGCCGACGCGAGATGGACGGCGCGGCGCGCGGCGTTGGCGGAGCCCAGCGCCAGGTCTTTGTGGGTGCGCGCCAGCATGCCGAGTGTCTCTGCGTCGGCCGTGCCCCCGGCGGTAAGTTCGGAGAGCAACTGGTTCGCCCGTTCGACGTCGCCGCTGCGCGCGAGCACCAAGCCTTTGAGTTGCCGCAGACGAAGATTTCCCGGCGAAACACGCAAACCGTCCTGGACGGCATTGTAGGCAAGTAGCGGCTCGCCCTGCCGCAGGTACAGTTCTGCGCTATCGATCCCTGACTGGGCCTCAGGTGGCTGAGGATTGGTGCTGTCGTCCATGCGTTCCTTATGCAAGCGGCGTGCAATCGCTACTTTATTAAGTCAAAAGGCCTCAACTGTGCTTGTAGCTGGACGCAGACATCTCGCCTAAAGGGAGACACCTGCGCGAATATCGCAGGCACCACCACTGTCGGAGACCACTCGATGCCTCTCACAACTCATCTACTCGACGGTCTCTTTGGACTGACCGCTCTTTCTTCGCTTGCCGGCTTCGTGTTTCATTTGCTGGCCGGAAATCCTGATATGGCACTCCTGTGTTTTGTGGGAATCGGCGGGAGCGCAGCGATCGGTTGGATGTTCACCACTTGTCGAAGCGCGTAGGGTAGGCCGACTCACCAACCGATACCGTAGTCCTCGCCGTGGTTGCTCGAACCGCCCCACATGGTTCCGTGCGCGCTGTCGAGTTCGATCGCGTTGATCGGACCTGAGCTCCGTTCTTCGAAGTCGAGCCTATAGCCCATGCGCACGAGTTCCTGGCGCACCCAGGTCGGAGTCGCTGTATTCACCGTGAGGCGGCCGGGTATGGACTCGTGGGCGCCGAATGAGTCGCGCATCTGGTAGCTGGTGATGTTTGCGGCCTCAGTGGCTTCCTGCGGGGTCATTCCGAACTCGACTACGTTCAGGAAGAACTGCAGCAGGTTTTGATCCTGGGTGTCGCCGCCTTGTACGGAGAATACGAGAAACGGCCTGCCGTCCTTCAGGGCCAGCGTCGGCGTGAGCGTTGCGCGCGGACGCTTGCCGGGCTCCAGCACATTGAAAGGATTCTCGGACGCATCAAGTACGAAACTCTGCATGCGCTGGCTCAGACCGACGCCGGTGTGGCCCGCGATCACGGCGGGAGTCCAGCCGCCGCTGGGGGTTACCGACACGGCCCAACCCTTTTCATCTGTGGCTTCGACGCTCGTCGTTCCGAGGCGAAACGTGCGGTCGTACTCGACGAGCGCCGTCGGGCTCCACTCCGATTTGGCTGACGGAGTTGGAGTGGGCATCTTGCTGTGCCACTTCTGCAGAATTGCCGTGAAGGGATTCTTGCCGCCCTGGTGCGGGTACGGATCGCCGGGGCGGACATCCGGATCATTGTGGTCGGATTGGATCAGCTTCGCGCGCTCCCGCGCATAGTCCTTCGACAGCAGTCCCCGAATCGGCGACTCCGGCGGGAAGTAGGGGTCGCCGTAATAGAAGTCGCGATCGGCGTAAGCAAGGTTCATGGCTTGATACAGCGTGTGGATGTAGCGGGCGCTGTCGTAGCCCATCGATTTCAGGTCGAAGTTCTCAAGAATGTTCAGAGTCTGGAGCATCACAGGGCTTTGCACCCAGGTGGTGAGTTTGTAGACCTCAATGCCCTTGTAGTTCGTGTGCACGGGCTCTTCAATATGCACCTTCCACTTGGCTAGGTCCTCCAGGGTGAACAAGCCGCCCTGCTCGCGAGTACCGCGCACCAGCTCCTGTGCGATATCGCCCTTGTAGAAGCGGTCGTACGCGGCATATATCGCGGCCTTGCGGTCCTTGCCGGCTGCACGAGCTTTGTGCTCCGCTTCCACCAGTTTGCGCAAGGTCGCAGCGAGCTCCGGTTGGTGAAAGATTTCGCCGGGCTGCGGACCTTCGCGCGCCTCGCCGGGGTGGATGAGGATGGTGCGCTTGGAGTAGGGCCATTGCGCAATCTTGTCTTTGTATTTCTCGATGGTGTTGGACAGCTCCGCCTCCATCGGATAGCCGTCGGCCATCTGTATAGCGGGGGCCAGTACGTCGGCGAGGCTCATCGTGCCGTACTCTGCGAGCATGGTCATGAGGCCGCCGGGCGTTCCTGGGGTCACGGCGGCCAGCGGGCCGAACTCGGGCGGATAGTTCATGCCCTTCTTGTGAAAGAATTCCGGAGTCGCACCGGTGGGCGCAACGCCGAGTGCGTTAATGCCGATGACTTTGCCGGTGTTCGGGTTGTAGATCAGCGCCTGGGTCTCGCCGCCCCAGGAAAGCGTATCCCACATGGTGGAGGTCGCGGCAATCATGGCGCATGCGGCGTCCACCGCGTTACCGCCTTTCTCAAAGATCATTGCGCCAGCCGTCGCCGCCAGCGGCTTGCCGGTGACCGCCATCCAGTGCTGGGCGTGAAGGGCAGGCTTTTGAGTGCGTGCCTGAGCGGCTTGTATTGAACCGACCATAATTGCGGCAGCGCCTAGAAACATTGCTAGCCGATGGGGGCCAATTCTCATTCTTGGAGTCCTTCTGAGCCATTTGCTGTGGGTGACCAAAGGATACGTCAGACTTAGCTATCGCGCACATCGGCGACTTACTGGCATTGCCAGCCTGGACGGATATGATGCCCAGCGATGCCAGGAACGAGAGAAATGTTGTATGAGCCTGGATTCGCGTCATTGCCAGCATTTTGAGGAACGCGCTGCGTCATGCACATTCTGCTGAATACGGTCGGTGCGGTAGTCATTGTCGTCGGATTGATTGGCGCGATAGTGCCCGTGTTGCCGGGCATCCCACTTATTTTTGCGGGCATCTGGCTAATCGCCGGTGTTGATGGTTATCGGCATCTTGGGCTGGGGTGGCTGCTCGGAATCGCTGCCGTCGGTGCAGTGGGAGTGGTTGCGGACCTACTTGCCGGCGCTTTGGGCGCGAAGCGAATGGGAGCGAGCTCGCAAGCGGTCTGGGGTGCACTCATTGGCACCGTGATTGGGCTGTTCTTCGGCATACCTGGATTGCTACTCGGGCCATTCCTCGGCGCGGTACTCGGTGAGCTTTCTGCCGGCAATAGCGTTTTGCGTTCGACACACGCGGGGGTAAGTGTGTGGGTGGGCCTGATATTCGGCACGATCATCAAGCTAGTCTCGTCGCTAATGATGGTGGGACTGTTCGGCGTGGCTTGGTGGCTGAACCGCGGCGGTTGATGCCGACGGTGCTTGCATTACTGCAACCAATATACCGTCTACGCCGATTCGCCCACTAGCGTCGACTGGGTGCCCACGGGCACAACGCACAGAACGACTCCGTCCAGCACCAGTGCGATGGCATACCGGCCGTTGACCTGCACCAGCATCGAGGAACTTCGTGCGCTGCGATGTCTCCCGCCGGTGGTTGCGGCAGGCTGCGCCCGGGCTGTGGTCAATTGCAGCATGTCCGTCAAAAGCGCCGGATCGCGAGTCTCGATGGCCCGCCAACACAATCCCACATAAGATTCCTCGAAATCCGCAGGCGGAGCGGGGCGGCGCGTACGCGTTCTGGCTCGATGTAGGAATTGGCGGGACGCGGCTTCGCTTTTGCCGACGATGCGCGCGATCTCATCGTAATCAAATTCAAACACATCGCGCAGCAGAATGGCCGCGGCTTCCGCGGGGCTGACGCGGCTGAGCAGATGACGAAGTGCGGCCTCACATTCGGATCTGACTTCCATCAGGTGTTCCGACGACTCTTCGGACGGCAAACCGGCATCTGCGTGCTCCGATTCCAACTGTTTGCGGCGCAGCCGGTCGATGGCGATGTTCCGCAGCACGGTGTACAGCCACGCGGGCTGGATTTCCAGCCGATCTGGAAATGCGGCCGAGGCGCGAACGTAGGTGTCCTGCACGGCGTCCTCGGCGTCCGCAGAACCCAGCAGCCGGCGCGCGATGCTCAGTAATCTTTGTCGGTCCGCGGCCATAGGCAAACTGTGCCACAGACCAGGCAGTTTGGGGACCCCTGTCACGAACCGGTGGCCTCGTTCGTTAGGTAAGACAAGGAGGAGAATTCATGGAAACCACCATACCGACAGGCCCGATTGATCCGAGAAGTGAATTCTTGGAGGAAAAGGCGTTCAAGTCCCGCACGGTGCTCGTCTTCGGCACCATTACGGATGCGACCGCGGCCGAAGCCGCCCGCCGATTGATTGCGCTGGATGCCGATTCGGCCGAAGCTATTGACGTGATCGTCTCCTCGCCCGGCGGCCATCTGGAATCGGGTGACACCATTCACGACCTGATTCGGTTCATCCGCGCCCCCGTGCGGATAATCGGCAGCGGGTGGGTGGGCAGCGCCGCGACCCACGTCTACTTGGCGGCGCCTCGCGAGCGCCGCTTCTGCCTGCCGAATACTCGCTTCTTGATTCACCAGCCGAGCGGCGGCGTCGGAGGAAAAGCCAGCGATATCGCCATTCAGGCGCAGGAAATCTTGCGGGCGCGGCAGCGCATCGCCGAGCTGATCGCGCGCGAGACGGGTAAACCTCTCGAAATGGTATTAGAGGACATCGAACGAGATCATTGGCTGTCCGCCCAAGAGGCAATCGACTACGGTCTTGTCGGCCGAATCGTCAAGGGACGCGAGGAGCTGTAGCGTCGGGAACTTATGGACGCATTCTTCTGGTCGCGCCACAATAGTGGGCGAGCATGCGTGCACATGAAATGAAGCAGAAGTCACGCCGCCAGATACTGAAAGAGCTGGCGGCAGCGATGATTGCTCTTGGTTTGCCGGAGCGAGGCCTGCCCATGACCGATGTTCGCGAGAAAATGCGCACGCGCCTCATTCCCTCGACAAGGGAACCACTGCCGGTCATTGGATGTGGCACTTATCGCACCTTCGATGTCGGCGCAACTCCTGAGCAGCGCGCTCCATTGCTCGCTGTCCTCAAGGAACTTTTCGCCGCCGGCGGTTCCGTCATCGACTCCTCGCCGATGTACGGCGCGGCTGAACGCGTCGTTGGCGATCTGCTCGCGCAATCACAGAATCGCTCCCGCGCGTTTTTGGCGACCAAAGTCTGGACCAGTGGAAAGCAGGCCGGGCTCGACCAGATCAATCGTTCCTTTGAGTTGCTTCAGGACCGACGGATCGATCTCCTGCAAGTCCACAATCTTCTCGATTGGAAGGTGCAGTTATCAACGCTCCGGGATTTGAAGAGCGCTGGGCGCATCCGTTACATCGGCATTACGCACTATTCGGCATCGGCCTTCGCAGAGGTCGAATCCGTCCTGCGCTCCGAAACTCTCGACTTTCTGCAGATCAACTACGCGATGAATGATACTGCGGTGGAACGGCGTATTCTTCCGCTGGCCGCAGATCGCGGTGTCGCCGTCATCGTCAATCGGCCGTTCGGCGGTGGCGGCTTGCTGGCGCAGTTGCGTACTCGGCCGCTTCCGTCGTGGGCACAAGAGATCGACTGCGGATCCTGGTCGCAGGTGCTGCTGAAGTTCGTTCTGAGCCATCCCGCGGTGACGTGCGCCATTCCTGGAACCGGGCGCCCTGAGCACATGTTGGACAACATCGGTGCCGGTTTCGGCCGCATGCCGGATGCCGCGCTCCGAGCCCGCATGATCGATTCTCTGTAGCACGTACTGCCGCCGGTGCGGCGCAAGGCGAGTGCGCGAGAGTGGGCGCTCACTACCTTCGTGGCGCGGGGACCGTCCAAAACGGTTGTTGGGTCGCGACGAATTCAATAGGCACGCCTTTAACGAAGGATTTCAACCAGCTCGTGCAGTCTTCCATCCCGGCCTGTTCGGAGGGCACATGTCCGATCAGAATCAGCGCTTTCTTTCTTCCCTGAGAAACGGCGTCTGCTGCGTATTCCACGGTCTCCCATTCTGCGGATTCCCCGGCAAGCAGCACGTCAACGTCGTCTAATTCAAGCGCTGCGGCTTGCCGGGCCAACCCTGCCGCTCCGG
>Ga0193716_1000397_pt1 | contig 26660 bp, 13 predicted proteins | sample U2c1metaG_FD_145901 | JGI IMG/M metagenome (GOLD analysis project Ga0193716, IMG submission 145901) | Soil microbial communities from a riparian zone of the East river system, Colorado, United States - U2c1 | ecosystem: Environmental > Terrestrial > Soil > Riparian zone | place: USA: East River...
GCAGTTGCCGGGGCAGGCGATCAACAAGAGTCCTAACGTTATTCAAAACCCGGGTTACTAAAACATCAAAAAATGAAACACGCATTCCTATATATATTTATCGCCTGCGCGTTTTGCGCCTGGCCGGCTTGTACTAAGACCGACAACTATCCCGCGCCGTCTTCCACCATCACCGGCAGCACCATTGACGAGGGATCCGGCGCCACCCTGCAAACCGAGATCGGCGGCGGCGGAACCCGGATAAAATTATTGGAGACCAGCTATGACAGCGCACCGGTGCCGCTCTATTTTCAATCCATGCAGGACGGAACCTTCAACAATACCAAAGTATTTTCCGCCACCTACAAAATCACGGTGGAAGGCCCCTTCGTGCCGCTCATCCAGACCGACAGCCTGGGACGTACCGTGTCCGATTCGAGCCAGACCATCGTGCTGAAAAGTTCGGCTACCCTGCACTTCAACGTCCAGCCCTTCCTGCGCGTTCAGATGGTCGGCAATCCGGTACTCAATCCGGATACGACAGTCAGCGTGCAGGTGATAGTCACCCGCGGGACAAACAATCCGAATTATCAACAGCACGTGACCGATATCAACCTCTATGTGAGCGATACCAAATACGACGGCAACAACAACTATGATCCCCGGTATTCGAAACTGTCTTCTTACAGCGGAGCAAATGGGGACTCGCTCCTTGGGAAAACTATCACCCTGACCACCTCCGGCGGCGCCCTGCCGCGACAGGACGTATATTTGCGGGTGGGGGCGCGGATCAGCGCGGGGCTCAATCAATATAACTACGCACCGCCGGTGTCCATCACTTATCCGCAACACTAACATTCACTCCATACCCGTAATTTTGTTTCTATGAAAAAATATTGCTTACTCGTCAGCCTGGCTTTCCTCTCTATCCACATTCTGGCTCAGCAAAAAACGACTTTTCAGACCAGCAGCCCCTGGATCCCGCAGATCGACGTGCGTTCAGACATGGCCATCGTATACGGCGTCAACGACCGGAAGGGCTCCACATTCGAGCAACGCGTCCAGAGCTGGCGCGACAAGGGCTATACCACGGCCTTTATGACCGGCATCGCCTGGGGACAGTACTACGACTATTTTCTTGGACAGTGGGATGGGCAGAACCATCTCGGGATAGGCCAGGTCACGCAGAAAGGAGACACTATCTTCCACGGGAAGAACATGCCTTATGTGGTCCCGGTGCAGTCTTTTATTGAGTACATGAAGACGGCCGTGGTAAAAAGGGTGATCGATGCAGACATCAGCACCATCTTCCTCGAGGAGCCGGAGTTCTGGGCCCGGGCAGGTTATAGCGCCCCCTTTAAAGAAGAATGGCAGAAGTTTTATGGCTTCCCCTGGCGGCCCCAGGACGCCTCGCCCGAAAATACATACCTGTCAAGCAAGCTGAAATACCATCTCTACTACGATGCCATCAGCCAGGTATCAGCCTATGCAAAAGAATATGCAAAAACCAAGGGCCGTAGCGTAAAAGTCTATATCGCCACCCACTCGCTCGTGAACTATTCCAGCTGGAAGATCGTCAGCCCTGAAGCCAGCCTCGCCTCTCTGCCCGGCATCGACGGCTATATCGCGCAGGTCTGGACGGGTACCTCACGGGAACCGACCTACTTCGACGGCAAGGAAAAGGAAAGGGTGTTTGAGAACGCCTTCCTGGAATACGGCTCTATGCTTTCCATGACGGCGCCCACCGGCCGCAAAGTCTATTTCCTCACCGACCCCATCGAAGACTGGCCCCGCGATTGGGCGGACTACAAAAAGAATTACCAGGCCACCTTCACCGCGGAGATTCTGTACCCGACTATCGACAACTACGAGGTGATGCCCTGGCCCGAACGTATCTACACGCGCCCCTATAAGCTGGCAAACAGCGATTCCGAAGTCCTGATCCCAAAGTACTATTCCACCCAGATGCAGGTGATGATCAACGTACTTAACGATATGCCGCGCTCCACCAACCAGGTCTCCGGAAATAACGATATCGGCGTGCTGATGAGCAATTCACTAATGTTCCAGCGCTTTCCGACACATAACGGATACGACGACCCGCAGTTCTCAAATTTCTACGGGCAGACGCTTCCCCTATTGAAACGCGGCATCCCGGTTCAGACGGTCCATATGGAGAACCTGGGCTATGCCGCGACGCTGGCAAAGATGCGTGTTCTCATCATGAGCTATTCTAATATGAAACCCCATTCCCCGGAAGTCCATCGCCAGCTCGCTGAATGGGTGCGCCAGGGCGGGACCCTGGTCTATTGCGGACGTGACGAGGACCCCTATCAATCCGTGATGGAATGGTGGAATACAAAAGGCAATGCATACACCGCAGCTTCTCAGCATCTTTTCAAATTGGTCGGAATAAAACCCACTTCATCAAACCAATCTTTTACGTTCGGTAAGGGAACGATCTATGTCATCCGGCAAGACCCCAAAGAATTCGTCCTGCAGGCTGACGGTGACAACGGCTATTTCGAAACGATACGACGGGCCTACGAAGGCGGCGCCCAGCCGAAGAAGCTACAGGTAAAGAATAATTTCTATCTTGAACGCGGCCCGTATGACATCATTTCCGTGCTGGACGAAAATATAAACAATCAACCCTACACGGTGAAAGGTCCGGTTATCGATCTTTTCGATCCTCAGCTGCCCGTCCTCGCGCAAAAGACGACTCAGCCCGGCGAACAATCCCTGCTTTATGATCTGCATCGTGCCGGCGACCGGTCAAAGCCCAAAGTCCTGGCGACAGCTGCGCGGGTTTATGACGCTGTGGTGAATGGACACACCTATAGTTTCACGGCAAAAAGCCCGGTCAGCACGCTGAACAGTATGCGGGTGCTGCTGCCCGCCCGGCCTGTGTCTATTTCTGCTACAGACAGTAACGGGCAGCCCGCCGGCGAGCTGAGATCATCCTGGGATGAGGTTTCGCACACGGAATATCTGGGTTTTGGAAATAGCCCCGATGGCATCAGGGTTTCGATCAGGTATTAAAAATGGTAAAGACTGTTGCTTATCCCAATATAAAACCTCAAACTACATATAATTCAAACTTACGGCTGCCATGCAGCAGCGGAATCCCCGCAGCAGCGCTGAAACCAACGATGATCGTTATCCCGGTAGCCTCTGCACGTAAAGACTGACGCTCGACAAGGTCGGAGGAAAAATTACCCGAATGAATGGCCAATATCGCCAGAGTGCTCACGACGATCATCAGGAACATAAAAATGAGATTGCCCTGCCGGAAAAGACGCTGCGCGAATAGGTATACCAGCCCGATCATGGCAAAAAGAAACATGACCCCAAAAATGATATAGGAAACGTTGATAATTTCCGAAGAAAAATAAGGCCTGCCACTCCTGTAGACGACATTATAGATAAGACACAAAAGTGCATCGGCGACGCCTACAAATAAGGCAGTCATAAAGGCCCGGTAAGAGGCGTCAAAAGAAGAATTGTTATCCATATGCTTAAAGTATTAGTGAACAATATTGAGCCGATAGCGCTCAGTTCAGGATACGGTTCCGATGCGTATAAAGACGGTAAAAATGACTGAAAACAATAGCTGCAAGGATGATCAGCCCGGCTATGATAATAAACCCGCACAACTCTTTGGACGCTGCCATCGTCGCCTGCCCCAGCATGTTCCGGTAGTAATTGGCCGGCTTTATCAGGTAGCCTGCATCGGCGTCCGGGCTGCCCGCAAGAATATCCAAATGCCTTACCCTGCCCGCATATAACAGATAGGAATAGACACCCGATATGATCCCGCTGCCGAGAAAGGAACGAACCAGGATCATCATGCCACCGGCAGGTGCAACGACGGGCAGCGGAAACCCAGATGTAGTATAAAGGCCAATCACCACATATAGAATAACCGTTCCAAAACCTTTCAGGATGGACATGACCCAGAAATTCTCCATGCCAAGGCCCGTGGCCAGGTTATTGTACAGGATGATATAATACGCCACGTAGGCCGCAAAGCCGATAAACAGCAAAGCCTCCGAATTTCGCTTGTAGTAGTACCACAAATAGCAAAGGACGGCGCCACCTGCGACACCGGGTATGAGGTAGAGATTGAGCTCTCCATTGCGGATACTCTCAAAGTCAAGAACGCCTGCCGTAAAAGTTCCCTGGATAGACGACGGCAAAAAGATCCCCAGAAGAAAGAAAAAGAGCAGCCCTTTGAGAAAACTTGTCTTTTTATAATTCCTGAACAGTATCAGCGGCCTTTTGACCAGCAGCTGCCGCAGGAGGAAAGCCAGCAACGCTACAGGCATCAGGTACGTAGCTGCTTTTATATTGTCCGACTCCCACCAGTTCTCCACTCTGCCATATACGGCGACATAGTTCAGCAGCAGCAGAAAGCTCAGCAGCAGCAACAACCCAAGCACATCCATCTGGTAAAGAGGCACTGGACGGCGCAGCTTGTTGTTTTCAACAAATACCAGCGCCAGCAGCAGGCAGACCAGGATCATGATGATAATACATATGTATGCATATCGCCAGTTGTAGGTATTAGCCAGCTGAGCGGTCAGCCAGGTGATAAAGTATATGCCGCCCAGTGCAGTAATGTATACGAAGGGATAGAGCCGGCTCGTATCGAATTTCTTGCTCCAGATGACCAGCCAAATGATATAGACCTCGATCAGCGCGGACATCTTTGCAAAACCAAGGACCAGGCAGGCCAGAACCATCAGGGGCGTGTTCTCAGTATACATGTTGATCAGGTTCACCAGCAGCATGACAGAAAATCCCCAGATCAGCAGGGTTTTGCTGGTGAATCGCGTCTTCAGCCGCCATTCGATTAACAACCCAAGCCCCATGCCGATATAGACTGCATTGTAAGCCTCGGTAAACGGTTCCGGGTATACGCCTAGTCCGCTGTACATATCGGTAGAGTTGCCGAGATAGACGCCATTGGCTGACAGTACAACGAAGAAGAAGACAAACAGCACGGGCAGCTTGACCCAGACGGGCACCCATTTATAAAAGAGGTCCTTTAATTCCATGTCTGTCTATTTTTCGGCGATACGAACCTCTACATTCATCCCGGCGATCAGCCGGTCGAGGTCGGACGCGCCATTTTTATCGGTGAACTCTATCCGGACAGGTATGCGCTGACGGACCTTTACGAAATTTCCCGTGGAATTATCCACCGGAATGGCCGAATAGCGCGAGCCAGTCGCTTCGGATATGGCCACGATCTTTCCCTCGAATTCCTTATCTCCAATACCGTCCACTGTCAGGACCATTTTTTGCCCGACGTGCAGCTGAGTGACCTGTGTCTCCTTATAATTAGCCACAACCCATTTGTTGTTGCTTCGGACAAAAGACAGCAGGGTCTGACCGGTGGTTACGGCCTGACCTTCCTGGATGTTCCGCCGGCCCGTGACGCCATCATAAGGCGCGGTGATGATCGTATAGGAAAGGTTCAGAGAGGCGAGGTCCATAGCTGCGTGTGCCCGCTTGATCTCGGCCTCATTCACGGGTATCCGTCGATAAGTCTCCGCAGTGGAAAGGTCAGTGGTGGTCTGTTGCCGTTCCAACGCATTCCGCTGTTCCATCAACGATGTATACTCGGTCTGGATCTGGTCATATTGCTGCTGAGTGGCGGCCCCATCTTTGAGTAAGGCTTCATAGCGGCGCATGTTCTGCGAGGCGTTCCACAGCCGGGCATCCAGGCTTCGTATATTGGCGTCTTCGACCTTCCTGTTGCTGGACACGGTCGTTGCCGCCGATGCCGTCACAGCTTTTGAGGCGCGCGCTGAAAGCCAGGCTGCCTCAGCCTGCTCAACGGCGATCCTGTATTCGCGGTCGTCGATCGTCACCAGGGTGTCGCCCTTCTTAAAACGCTCGTGATCGTTGAACCGGACCTCCTTCAGATAACCGGGTATCCTCGTGTTGACAGGATTGATGTATTCCTCCACCTGTGCGTCATTCGTATATAGCTGCTTGTCGAGCTGATGATAGGTATAAACGCCCCATCCGATCGCAATGACAATGCAAATGGCCAACAGGACCGTAACAATTCCTATCAGTATCTTTCGTCCTTTTGATGCAGCTTTTGTATCGCTCATAAGAAAGTAAATTTATAAGTCAGAGTGTGCCGATTGTTTTTAGCATTTGATAATAAGTATATAGCGTATTGATCTCGGCGTTGGTCACTTTGATCTCCGCTTCCGTCTTCGTATTGGTGGCGTCGATGAGGTCAGTCAGCAGCGCCAGCTGGTTAAAATAGCGTTTCTCCACTGTCTTGTAGTTCTCTTCGGCCGACCCCAGATCCCTTCTGTATGTTCGCAGCTCGTCAAGACTCTCGTTGTATTTGATAAAAGCGTTCTTAACCGCTACCTCGACGTTTTGTCTTTGCAGCGAGTCCTGTTGACGGGAAAGTTCGAGACCGATCAAACCAGCTTTAATCTTCCGCGGAGATTGATAAATGGAGGAGATATTATATTTGATTCCAACCCCTGCCCGCCACACGTTGTAATACACGTCAATAGCAGGTATGGCATTGAGAAAGGGACGCTGTAGATCGGACTGCGCGACCAGCGCCACTTCTGGAAGACGTTCGCCCTTCAGTATTTTAATATTCGTTTCAGCAATATCTTTCTCCCTGGCGGAGATCTTTAACTCATGATTCTCTTTATAGGCATCGTCGAGGAATGCTTCCAGCGTCTTTTCCTGGAGCCCTTGCATGAGCATGGTAGTGTCAGGCAGCAGGCGGGTCGAGTCCGGCAGGCCCAATACGATGTTCAGCTGGTTGTTCAGCTCTACCACGCCATTGGCTATCTTCCGGGTTGTCAGTTCATAGTCCGATATCGTCAGCTCCGTTCTCAGCTGGTCGTTCAGCGTGACCATGCCCTGGTTCCGCAGGGAGAGGATATTCTTGAGCCGCTGTTTGGCCAGCATGGTATTGTTGATGTAGACGTTTCGCTGGTTGAGGAGCCGGTAGATATCCAGGTATTGCGCCGTGACCAGGAATTTGATATCGGTCTCATCCTTTTCCTGGCGCAGAAAGGCGATCTGCTCTTCGAGAGTCGACCGGCGGATGGCGTTGTTTATCCGCCCTCCCGCAAACAAGGTCTCCGTAGCTTCGACACTGAACAGCATCAGCGGATGCGGAAGGCCGGCTTTCTGATGGTCGGAGAAATGATTGTTCCAGACATCTGCATCGCTGAGGCGCCCATAGACAAAGCTGGTAGACAGGTTCGGCAGGCGGCCAAGTTTTTCTATCTCCGTCTCCTGCTTGGAAAGCTGGGTGCTGGTTCGCGCCAGTTTGAGCTGGAAGCTGTTGTTCAGCGCAAGCTGATAGGCCTCGGTCAGCTTTAACGGGGTATTTCTCAGGCTATCTTGTCCAGGCGCCGTCTTACATATAATAAGAAAGCTGATCACCCAGATTAGTGTGCTTCTTCCTTTCATTATGTAAAACTACGAGGAGGCATTTGCCGGCGCAATGGCGCGATCTATTGGTTTATGGTAGATATTTAATGTGCCCGGGACGCACACACGCTTCGCATCGGAGGGGCGCAAAACCCACAGCAGGCCGCCGAAGTCATAGTCCGGTACGCGACGCTGAATGAGCGCGTCAATAGGATTCAATTATTTGATTATCAATATTTTACACTCTTGCAAAAAACAAGTACCCTTCCAATGTTCCGCATTTCTTATTATTCAACTAAATTGCACCCAACCGAAAGCGAATTGCTAAACTGGTATTTTGGTATGATAACTATTGAGAAGGGGATTCTTTCTATTGCACTGCTGGTCATGTCCCTTTTTATTCCTTCCATTTCCTCTGCCCAATCCTATGGACTGGGCTTTCATAGCCATACCGAAGTACAGGACAAAAGGACTTCCCTCGATCTTTTCCCCGCCGCCCCCTGGTGCCCGGGTGGCGACTTCGAACTCTCCTTCGACCTCAGCTTTCTGCCCGGTTACGAAGCCTATTTTGGCTACATCTTCCGAATGATCGCAGACGACCGGAAAAACATCGATTTTATCTACGACGAAAGATCCAATCTTCATAACCGGTTCAAAATGGTCCTTGGCGAAGACCTTACCCGGATAGCCTTTGATCTCGACAGCAACCGGATGTTCAGGAAATGGAACACCTTCCGCATCAAATTCGATCTCCATGCCGACAAGATCATTTTCAGCATAAACAATTCCACTTATGTGCAGGAAAAGGTCGGCCTCACCCCCGGCAGCTGTTTCAAATTGTACTTTGGCGCCAACCAATACAAACAATTCCAGGTCACCGACGTCCCGCCGATGAAGATCCGGAATCTTCAGCTGACCCAAAACGAAACCACCCGGTTCAGCTTTCCTCTCGACGAACGCGAAAGCACAGTCGCCCACGAGATGATCCACCATGCCGACGGAAAAGTGCTCAACCCGGTCTGGATAAGGGATGAACATTATACCTGGAAAGAGGAGGAAGACATTCTTCTCAACGGCTATGCCAGCGTCGCGTTTGATCCGAAAACCGAACGACTCTTTATCGCAGACGGAGATTCCTTGCTCACCTGGACCGCTCCCACCGGCCGTCTTTCCGGCTCCGCATATGCCACCGGGCCACAACCGCTGCTTCGCGGAAACCAATCGCTTTATTCTCCATCCACCAACAGTCTCTATAATCTGTATATCGATCAATCGCTTGTCACTGCCTTTGATTTTAACCGGTCTGTATGGGACAAGGATCATCACCCGGGACCCGTCACCGACTATTGGCATTTTAATAAATTCTACTCTCCCACCGATACCTCCCTATACCTCCTGGGTGGATATGGACATTTTCAATACCGGAATATCATCCTCCGCTATCATTTATCTACTCAAAAATGGGACACACTGACCCCCACCGGTGACCGCCTCGTACCCCGTTATCTTTTTGCCCTTGGTGCGACAGCCGCCGGTGACTCGGTATACATCCTTGGAGGATATGGCAGCCAGACAGGCCAACAGATCCTCAATCCCCAGAACATCTATGACATGATGGTTCTCGATGTCAGGCATAGAAAATTGAAGAAACTTTTCGAGCTGCAACCAAAGTCATCCGACTTCGCCTTCGCAAATTCCCTGGTGCTGGACAGCAGGAAACGCAACTACTACGGACTCGTTTTCCCCAACTCCCGTTACGCCAGCCATCTTCAGCTGATCCGGGGCGCCCTCGACGGACCCGGCTACCAGGACGTAGGCGACACGATCCCCTACTCCTTTCATGACGTCAGCTCCGCATCCGACCTGTATTTCGCCCCTCTCTCCAATAAATTCCTCGCGATCACCCAGCTGATGGAAACCATGAAAAGAACTCACCTGCATATTTATTCCCTGAGCGGTCCGCCCGTCACCGCGGAAGCTGCCTACCCCACACTATCTGACGGCCAGTCATCATCACCAGTCAAATATGTATGGAGTACACTATTGCTCGCCTTTGTTGGCGCCGGAACCTGGTTCATGGTAAAAAGAAGAGCAAAAACACCCGCCTTCCCGTCATCAGAGATCCTGCAATCCGAAGACCCATCCCAAATGCCGACTCCATCCCAAGTTGCCCCAACCCAAACCCCATCCTTCTCCGCCCCAGCCGAAACATCAACCATACCCGATCCCATCAACACCCTCTTCCTCTTTGGCGAGATGCAGATCTTTGATAAAGACGGGATCGACCTCACCCGCCAATTCACGCCATTGCTCCGCGAACTCTTGCTCCTTATCCTTTTATATTCTGTCCGCAAAGGCACCGGCGTCAGCTCCGACAAGCTTACCGAGGTCCTCTGGTCGGATAAATCAACCCAGGCCGCCCGCAACAACCGGTCGGTCAACATCGCTAAGCTAAAAACCCTGCTCGATCGCCTGGAAGGAGTACATCTCTCAAAAGAGACCGGCTATTGGAAGATCGATCTTGACCCGATCACCATCCGCCTGGACTATCAGACCTATCTCAACATCGTCAAGGACAAAAACCATCTTAACAAACAGCGAATCAACGAGTTGTCCGAAATCACCCAACGCGGAAGCTTTCTCAGCAATATCGAATACGAGTGGTTGGATGAATTCAAATCGGAAGTGTCCAACACGATCATCGATACCTATCTTCACTTTGCCCAATCCATTCCATTAAAAGAAGATCCGGATTTCCTCGTCCGGCTCGCCAACTATGTTTTTTACTTTGATCCCGTCAACGAAGAAGCCATCACTATAAAATGCAAGGCATTAGCCTTTACCGGCAAACACTCCCTGGCCAAAAACGCCTTTGACGGTTTCACCCGCCAGTACCGCACCATCTATGGAGAAGACTATGGAAAGGATTTCCAGACCCTGCTGGACGTGTAAAAATCATAACGACCACTAATTCAACCTTAATTAATGCACTAATCAAAAAAAGACGCCCCAAAGCGGTCTCTTTAATCTTTTATTAATCATTTTTTATTCGCCCCCCGGATACTTTCACCACATAATACACTCCAAAATTAACGATTATGCGATTTGTCTTGCCATTGCTATTATTGCAATTAGCCATTATTACCACCTACGCACAACGTGTCACGATCAGGGGACGCGTACTGGACGATAACCAAAAACCCCTGATCGGCGCCTCTGTCACGGTCAGATACGAAAAGACCTCCTCCCTAACAAAAGAAGACGGTAGCTTCACTATCCCCGTAGCCGACCCGCAGACCGCGATCCTGGTCATCTCCCACGTAGGCTTCACAACAAAAGAAATGCCTCTGAACGGAAACCATGAAGTCCAGATCTCCCTTGTGCAGTCGCCCGACAAATTGGGTGACGTAACGATTATCTCTGCCATGGGACTTAACCGTAAACAAAAGTCGATCGGTTATTCCAGCCAGACCGTCAATGTTGATCAGCTCACAGAAGCCCGGGACGTAAACATCACCAACGGACTGGCGGGAAAGGTTGCCGGCCTCCAGGTCACTACTACCGGTCAGCCAGGTTCCTCTACCCGCGTAGTAATCCGGGGCGAGAATTCCATGACAGGCAACAACCAGCCTCTCTGGGTAGTGGACGGAGTACCGATCAACAACGATCCCGGGGACGCACCGGGCAGTTTCGCCTCCAATAACAACATCGATTATGGGAATGGCGCCGCCGATCTCAACCCCGATGACATTGAGTCGATCACCGTTCTGAAAGGTCCTAATGCCGCCGCACTTTATGGCTCCCGGGCCGCCAACGGCGCCATCCTGATCGTTACGAAGAAAGGAAAGCCCGGTGATAAGAACCTGGGTATCTCCGTCAATCAGAACACCATTTTTAATACCATCACCGAATTCCCTGCCTATCAGAACGAATACGGCGAGGGCGGCAACGGTGCGATGATTTCCAACGGAAACCAGATCATCCCCGGCACGGGTACAGTCAATATGGGTTTCAACGGTACCAGCTGGGGTATGCCTATGCTCGGCCAGCCCTTTAATGACTTTAACGGGAATCCGATCCCGGGTGGTTATTCCCCGCAACCCTTTAACGTCCGGCAACTCTATAAAACGAGTCTTACCAATACGTCCAATATCTCTATCAGCAAAGGCGATCCCCTTGGTTCCTTCCGGCTATCTTATACAAATACCTATAGCAACGACGTGATGGACAAACAAAACCTCATCCGGAAACACAATCTGAGTCTCACCGTCTCCCGCAAGTTTGGCAACATTATCACCATGGATTCCTGGATCCTGTATACCAACCAGGCCACAAAGAACCGGACACCCCGTAACCTGGATGCCGCCAGCCCGATGGCCGCCTATGTTTATATGCCCCGCAGCACCAATGTCAATTATCTCACACCCTGGGCCAACGCCCTTGGCAATTCCGTCACCCTCGGTACCATCAACAATACGGAGAACCCCCTGTGGGCAATCAACGAGAATACAAATGAGGACACCCACAATCGCCTGATCGGCGGCATCCGCGCCAATGTCCAGATCAGCAAGCCGCTTAGTTTCCGGCTGCAGGCATCCGGTGATGTCGACTTTATCTCCTCTTTTCTGTACAAAGAACTGGGCGGACTAAAGAACCCAAACGGCTCTTATACCAATCTCAACCAAAATCAGCTGAACTGGGACTATCAGGGAATTGTAACCTATAACAACCGCTTCGGAGACAACTTTACCCTCACCGTCAATGCCGGCGCCGAACTGGTCAATTTTAAGAATTCCATCCGGAGCGCAGCTATCAGCTCCCTCCTGGTACATAACATGCCCTCCATCTCCAACAGCAATTCCGTTCCCTCTGTTACTGAGGCGGGTCAGACCACCCAGACCCAATCGGTATTTGGCAACGCCACACTTGGATTCCGGGACTTCCTTTTCCTTGACCTTACCGCCCGCAACGACTGGTCTTCGACCCTGCCGGTTAATAACTGTTCCTTTCTCTACCCCTCGGCAACAGGTAGTTTTCTTTTTACCAGCTTCCTACCAAATAACAGTCTTATCAGTTATGGAAAACTTAGGGCATCCATCGCGCAGGTCGGCAACACCGCACCCTTTGGCTCCCTGCTGAATACCTATGGCGGCAGTGTCCTGTTCCTTGGAACACCATATATCACATACACCAGCCGTCTTAACAATGCCGGCCTGAAGCCCGAACAGACCGTCTCCACGGAAGCCGGCCTGGACCTTAATTTCCTGCATGACCGCATCGTCTTTAGCGGCACAGTCTACCGCTCTGAATCCACCAATCAGATCATCACCGCCAGCACGACACCCGAAACGGGCTACACTTCCCGGGTGTTGAACGCCGGTAAGATGACCAACAAAGGCATCGAGCTTTCCCTCAATGCAAAAGTCTTGCAAACCAGCAAATTCACCTGGAACCTCCTGGCCAACTGGGCAATGAACCGAAACAAGGTCGTCTCGCTCGTCAACGGGGTCGACCAGCTGAACCTTGGCACCAATCTCGGTGTGACCATCGTGGCAAAGAAAGGGCTCGCCTATGGCACCATGATCGGTAATGGCCCTTATAAGATCGGAGATACCGTCCTTGTCAATTCCTCCAATGGCCGAACCATCGTTCAGCCCAATCTCGTAGTCGGAAACTTCCATCCGGACTGGATAGGTTCCATCGGCTCCCAGTTCCGATACGCAGGTTTTGACCTGTCGATCCTCTTCACCGCTAAATGGGGCGGCCAGATCTACTCGGCTTCCTATGGCCGCGCCAATTTTGCCGGCGTAACCCAGGCTAGTCTCTATGGCAGAGACGCGTGGCTTCTTAGCAGCGTCATTCTGGGCGAGAACGCCCAGGAGCAGATGGGTGTCGGTCAGACGGTCGGCAACACCCCCACCGCCTATGCCGACGCCAGCCGCCCAAAAGGCGCAGCATATCCAAACGCCTATTTCCCAAAACTAAATCCCGACGGAACCTTTGCGACCGATAAGAACGGAAAATATATCCCCGGCGCAAAAAGCAATATCTGGATGAACCCCACCACCTATGAGTCCGACATGACATTGAACAACGTTCCGGCGCTGACTTTCAACGCGACCAGTATAAAGCTCAGCGAGCTTATCTTCGGATATACCTTCCCGCAACAGCTGTTTGGCCGGGTGCCGATCCGGGGTCTTCGTCTCGCCTTCGTCGGCCGGAATCTCTGGACCCTGTTAAAACACACGCCACAGGGTATCGACCCAGAGGCCGCTAATACATCCGGGAATGCCCAGGGCATCGAAGCCGGCGGCTCCTTCCCATACGCCACTTATGGTTTTGACTTAAAAGTAAATTTCTAAACCACTCATCATGAAAAGATCGATCCATCTATATATACTCGCGACCATCCTTCTTACAGCCTGTACAAAGGATTTCACCAAAAAGAATACCGACCCCAATCAGTTCCTCAGCGTAAGCCCCGAAGCAACGATAGAGTCGGCCATCCGAAGCCTGAATAGTCAAATGGTCACATACAATTCGACAAAATTCTGGGATATATCCAATCAGATCATCACCGGTTCCCGGTATGACGTCACAGACGCAGGAATGTGGCAGACGGGCTATGTCAGTGTCCTGCAGAACCTCCACCAGATCGAGATCAACTATGGCAGTGATACCGTCTGGAACAACCGCGTACAAATAGCCAGGATCCTGAAATGTTACACCTATTCGATCCTCACCGGCATCTATGGCCCCATCCCCATCAACCAGGCCAATAACCCCGACTATCTGTCCAGCGTTCTTTTCGAATCGGAAGATTCCGCCTATCGGTATATCCTCGCCAATCTGAAAGACGCGGCTTCCCGGATAAAACCCGCAGGCGACAAGCTCTCCTATGACATCATATACCCAACCGGGTCTGTGACCAACTGGATAAAATTCGCCAATACCCTGAGACTCAAAATAGCGCTCCGCTGTCAGCGCAACCTCGGTGCCACCGCAACCACTCATATCCAGGACGTCATGGCGAACGAGGCAAATACCATCAGCTCCGAGACCGACGCAGCCAAAATGAGCTTTGAGAATGTCACCAACAATTACAATCCCAACTGGACAAAATATGTACAGCCAAATAATGTTTACCCCTTCAATGCAACTGCCACCAATCCGCCGCCAAAGATGGCCGACAACCTGCAGGCCTTCTTTCGCAGTTACAACGATCCGCGGATGACTGTACTGTTTGACTCCGTCCCCCTAGCCAACCGGTATACCATAACCGATACGCTCACGAGCACCGCAGACGATTCTCTGCGGATAGTCACCTATGCTATTCCTTATCTTGGTCAGCCGCTAGCAAACCCGGGCATCCTCGGCAGTTGGGTCACATTAGCCGGTCTTGTCAATCCCATCGGTGCTCTCAACAACAAGGCCTATTCAAACCTGATGCCTGCATTTATCTCCAACCCCGCCCGGCCGATCACGATGCTGGGTTATTCGGAGACGCTGTTTATGAAGGCTGAAGCAGCTATACTGGGTTATGGTGGTTCGAAGACGGCAGAACAGTATTACACCGCCGGCATCGACGCCAACCTTACGTCCTGGGGTATCTCATCTACCGCCGCGACAGCCTATAAGAATACCAACGGTATAAAATTTGGAACTGCCGGCACCGGCTTTAACAATTTCACCGGGCTTGTCAACTTCAGCATACCAACGGCCGACATCAACAAGATCTGGGTCCAGACCTGGATGTCTTATTTCCTCGACGAATCCTTTGACGCCTGGTGCCTGATACGCCGCGCCCGTTTCTTCACTTTTGCCCCCAATACCAATCCCGGTGGCTATAGCAGCTATACCGTCCATCCAACGTATATGGATATCCCCGGTCGTGGTTCCTATCCGAACTCCGCCAGCCAGTCGATCCAGACCCTGAACCCAACTGGTTACCAAAGCGCCCTTCAGGCTCTTGGTGTCACCCGGGCCGATGACTTTGATCCCGATTCGCGGCTCCATTTCGCCGCGCCATATACCATGCCCAACTGGACCAACCCCAACGCCTTTTATGATCTCTCTTATCTCAGGAAATGGTATGGAACGACGATCCAGTCGCTGCAGGCAGCCTCCGCGACGGGTGGTTTTACTTACAAGACAACATCGACCTATCATCCCTAACAAACACTCAAAATACCGGACATGAAAATCAATATAATACCAGCGATCTTTTCTATCCTTGTCCTTCTCTTCTCCTGTAAGAAGTACAATACGGGTCCCACTCCTGCTGATAATTTTCTCGACTATAAGATAAACGAGATTCCCGTCACACAGGACTATCTCGTCGGAGCTTTCTATTATAATTTCGGCGCGTTCAACGCAGCCATCACCGAAGTACCCGTCGTAGGCAAATACGCAATGCCGGGCGGCATCATCACTCCAAATGTGATGAGCCAGCATATCGCCCAGGCAGCTGTCGGTGGTATCAATTATTTTATATTCTCCTACCGTTCGGCCAATAAGGACGCCACCAACTGGAAGTCCGATTCTTTGCTGATCAAGGGATTCCAGGCGGCCAATTCCGCCAACATGAAGTTCGCAATGCAGTATAACTTTTCGAATACTTCTTACTCCATAAGTAATACTGCCCCTCTCGAGAATGACGCCACCAAACTAAACCAGTTCTTCAATGACATCACCCGGACGGCTCCTTATATGAACGATCCGAATTATGTAAAAGTAAACGGCAAAACCCTCCTTCTGATCCAGAACGCCCAGCTGCTTTATTCCAACAATAACAAGAAGATCTACGACACACTCCGAAGCCGCCTCTCGGCACTCGGCTTTTCCATGTATATCGTTGGCATGCAGGATCGCTGGACACCTCCCGCCCGTTACCCCTTCCGGTACGTCGGTTGCGTAGATGCCATCTATCATCAGTCCCTTAGTATAGCCTTGTCATCCTGGGACCGCTGGTACATTCTGCCCCAGGCGATGGATCAGAACTGGGAATATTCCCGCCGCTATTTTGCCGATAGCATGCATGTTTCTTATATCCCCAATATCAGCCCCGCCTACAACTGGCTGATCACAAACCCAACCTCCCTGAATCCCAGCTACCCGCGAACCGACAGTGGGGCGATGTACAGACAGCTTTGCAACGTCGCGAAGATGAACGCCGATAGCCTGACCCGCCTCGTGTTGATCGATTCCTGGAATAGCTGGCAGGATGACTCCCAACTCGAACCGGCCACCGATTATCAAAACCGATACCTGGATATCACAAAAAAGGAATTTAAAAAATGACGAAGAACTGTTGGCTTACCCTGGTTGCCATGGGCACGATCACCCTATTCGCCCTGGGCACGACAAATCTCTGCATCGCACAAAACCGCCACAGTCCGGGCTCCGCCTACCCCAGTTATAAAGGCCTGGTGATGGCCGGTTACCAGGGCTGGTTCAATGCCCCTGATGACGGCGCCGGCCGCGGCTGGAACCATTTCGTCGCACACGGAGATTTTAGCCCGGGCAATTGTAAGATCGATTGCTGGCCCGACGTCAGCGAGTATTCCAAAAAATATCCGACACCTTTCAAAACGGCGGATAGTTCCGTAGCTTATCTTTTTAGCAGCTACGACGCCTCCACCACCGACCTGCATTTCAAATGGATGAAACAATACGGCATCGACGGCGTCTTTGTCCAGCGTTTCATCGGCAGCACCCGTGGCGGCAAAGCGCTCCAGCACAACGACAAGGTCCTGGCCCAATGTCTCGAAGCCTCCCGGAAATACAACCGCGCCATTGCCGTGATGTACGATCTGTCGGGAATGAAGGACGACGACACCGACCCGGAGACCGTGATCCGGGACTGGAAACATCTCGTCGATAGCCTGAGACTAACGACCAGGGGCAGCCACCAGACCTATCTGTATCACAACGGTCATCCGCTGGTCGCCGTCTGGGGCGTCGGTTTCCCCGGCCGGTCCTACGGCCTCAAAGGGGCCGAAAAGATCATCGACTTTCTGAAGAATGACCCCGTCTATGGTGGTTGCGCCGTACTCCTCGGCGTACCCACTTATTGGCGGACTCTCGATAACGACGCGGTAAAGGACCCACACCTGCACGACCTCCTGCACAAAGCAGATATCGTCCAGCCCTGGTTTGTCGGCCGCTACAATAAAGACAGCTATCCGAAATTCAAGGAGAGAGTCGCAGACGACATCCGCTGGTGCACCCAAAACAAGCTCGACTATGTCCCCGTCGTCTTCCCTGGTTTCACCTGGCATAACATGTACCCCAAAAGTCCGCAGAACCAGATCCCGAGGGACCATGGCCGGTTCTTCTGGCAACAGCTTTCGGGAGATATCGCCGCCGGAGCAGAGATGTTATATATCGCCATGTTTGATGAAATAGACGAAGGCACCGCCATCTTCAAGCTGTCAAAGAATCCTCCTGTCGGCGCCAGTAATTTTGTTAGCCCCGAATCAGACGTTCCGGGAGACTATTACCTGCGCCTGGCCGGTGAGGCCGGTCGCTTATTGAGAAAAGAACCTACCAGCTTTGTCGACCCGCTTATCGGCAGCGGCGGACACGGCCATGTCTTTGTCGGCGCAAGCGTTCCCTTTGGCGCCGTACAACTGGGGCCGGAGAATTTCTACAAAGGCTGGGACTGGTGTTCCGGATACAACTATGGCGATTCCGTACTGATCGGTTTCGCTCACACCCATCTCAGCGGCACGGGTATCGGGGACCTCGGCGACATTCTTATCATGCCCTACACCGGTAGCATAAAGACGGACAAGGGCGTGGAGACCATACCGGGCAGCGGTTATGCCTCGCGTTATTCCCATACCGGGGAAATAGCCCGCCCGGGGTATTACGCCGTGACATTGAACGATTATAACATCCGTGCCGAATTGACCGCCTCCGAACGGGTCGGCTTTCATCAATATCATTTTCCCGCCGGCGGGACCGCTCATGTCATCATCGACCTGAAAGAAGGCATCAACGATCAGCCCACCGAAACCCAAATCCACCAGATCGACGCCACCACATTCAAAGGCTTCCGCAGATCAAAAGGCTGGGCAAAAGATCAGATCGTCTTCTTCGCGGTAAAAACATCTTTGCCCGCCGATAGTTTTCAGGTCTATGGCACCGGCAACGCAATCAAGGGCCTTCTTAATTTTACCACCCCACCAGCCACACTACAACTAAAGGTCGGTATCTCCCCCGTCAGCGAGGAGAACGCCCTCGCGAACATAGACGCCGAAATCCCGGGCTGGGACTTTGATGCAACGGCCGAAGCCGCCAGACAGGCATGGAATCACGAACTATCAAAAGTCGAACTCGGCACCGCAAAGGTCGAACTCGGCACCACAAATGTCGAGCTCGCCAACACATACGAAAAGAACCGCCGGATCTTCTACACCGCCCTGTATCATACCATGATCGACCCCGCGCTTTTTAATGACGCCAACGGCGATTACCGCGGAGCCGACAAACAGGTCTATCGTCACGCATCCTTTGCCAATTATTCCGTCTTCTCGCTATGGGATACCTATCGCGCCGAGAATCCCCTGCTGACTATCCTCCAACCCCAACGGGTATCCGATATGGTCCGGACCATGCTGGATATCGGGAGGAAGCAAAAGCTCCTCCCCATCTGGCATCTGATGGCAAACGAGACCGGAACGATGGTGGGAGTAAGCAGCCTCCAGATCATCGCCGAAGCCTGGCTAAAAGGAATAAAGGGCTTCGACGCCGACAGCGCCTGGCAGGCCGTGAAAAGAACATCGCTCTCCGACACCCTTGGCTGGTCCTTTGTACGCGAAGGAAAACCTATCCCTGCTGATGTCGAACGCCGCTCAGTTGCCCGCGCCATGGAATATGCCATCGGCGAAGGAAGCATCGCTCTGATGGCAAAGAAGCTGGGTAATGAAAAGGACTACCAGTTCTTCCGAAAGCGGGCCCGGGACTACCAGCTGTATTATGATAAGACCTCCGGTTTCTTCCGCGGCCTGCCCGCCGACTCGGGTCACTTCAGCACTCCGTTCGATCCATTCAAAACCACGCCACCATGGAGCCGGGACTATGCGGAAGGCAACGCCTGGCAGTACCTCTGGCTGGCCCCACAGGATGTAAAAGGTTTGATGACACAGCTCGGTGGTGAGAAACGTTTCCTGAGAAGACTCGATTCTCTTTTTATCGCCGAACCGGCCGTCCGTGATACCCATGCCCTCGCGGACATAACCGGAACCATCGGACAATACGCACATGGCAACGAACCCAGCCATCATATTGCCTATCTGTACGCCTATGCCGGTCACCAATGGCAGACAGCGGAAAAGACGCGATATATCCTGACCAATATGTATCATGACGACCCGGATGGCGTCATCGGCAACGAAGATTGCGGACAGATGTCCGCCTGGTACATCTTCTCGGCACTGGGTTTTTACCCGGTATTCCCGGCATCCGGCGTTTATGTCATGGGGAGTCCTCTTTTTGACAAAGCTGTTCTCCACCTCGATGACGGAAAGACGTTTACCGTCATCACCACGGGAAACGGACCGGCCAACAAATACATCCAGTCCATGACACTCAATGACAAATCCTACCCCAATAGTTATATCCTTCACCGAGACATCCTTCGGGGTGGCACGCTGAAAATAAAGATGGGACCGCAGCCAAATCCTGCGTTTGGACAGACAGCAGCGCAGCGCCCACCCGATCCGCTCAACACCTCCTCAGACCCGCTCAACGCCCCCTCCGATCCGCTCAATTAAATGAAATACCCGTGAAAAAAGATTTGATCGCAATTTGTTTCAGTCTCAGTATCTGTACAACGACCATCGCACAAACGCTGCAAACCATAGGTCGCGGTCTTTGCAGTTCCGCCAATGGCATCCTGCAAACAAAGGATGCGGCGGCACTTTTCGGAGATAGTTCCCTGACCGACTATCAGCTACGCTTCAGCGCCAGAACACCCGAATCCGAATCGCAGGTCCAGATCTGGGCGGGCTTCAGAGTAAAAGACCGCCAGGACTTCTATTCACTAGGCCTGCGCGGCGGTGAACAGAACACCCTCTATCTCGCCCGCAGGGGATATATGGGTCGTGACGAATTCCTCGCGCTTCGCCCGCTCGGTTTTCATCCTGTCCCCGGCACCTGGTATGATCTGCGCATTGTCGTCAGCGGCGACCGGATCCGCGTTTTCCTCGGCGACGAAAAGCATCCCCGAATCGACCTGCGGGATAAGAACAGCCGTTTACTACCCTCAGGAAAGATTATGCTGGGAGGCGGATGGATAACAACGGAATATAAAGGACTGGCGATCGAACCGGTCTCCCCCGGCAACAACACCGAATTCACGATCTCCAAAACCAAGGCGCCCACCCCATCCCCCACAACACTAAAGCTCGACGCCCTCACTGGCTCAAGAACAGAATATTCTCTGGACGGCAACTGGCATTTCATGCCAACATACGAAGGCATTGCAGACAACAAAGCCATATCTCCCGGCACATCCGACAAAGAATGGCACATCATGCCCGTCCCATCCTTCTGGAACCCTATCCGTATCTGGCTCCACGGCGAGACCTTCGGTCCACATGCAAAAGGCGTATCTGACAATTATTTCCAACAAGAGACCGACCGTTGCGAAGCCTACACCTTTGATTATAAAAAAACCAGCCAGGCCTGGTACCGCCAGTGGATAGAGTTGCCCAACGGCATAAAAGGAAAAAACTGCGAGCTGGTATTTGACGCAGTTTCAAAAGTAGCAGAGATTTACATCAACGGGAAGAAAGCCGGCAGCCATGTAGGCATGTTTGGCGAATTCACAGTAGACGGTACCGGCCTGTTTGTCGCCGGACGCAACCTCATCGCCGTAAAAGTATCCCGCGACTATGGCAAGGCCATCGCCGATGCGGATAACATCGTCGATGTGGCTGTAAGCGTCCCCGTTACCAACAAGATGGTTCACGACCTGCCGCATGGTTTCTATGGTGGAGACCCGGCTGGTATCTGGCAACCCGTAAAACTTGTAATTACCAATCCGGTAAAGATCACCGACGTCTTTATCAAGCCTTCATTAACCGGCGCAACCGTTGACGTAACTGTACGCAACAGCCTGAGTAAACCAACAAGCCTCCTCTTAAGAACGACCATTACCGGCAAGACAGACAAACAGCCCCTGTATAATACCGGAACACCTGCCAAAATTGAACTGCTGGCAGGAGAGGAAAAAGTGTTTACGGTTTCTATCGATGGGTTGCGACCGCGCTTGTGGAGTCCACAGGAACCAAATCTCTACGACTTCAATTTTTTATTATCCAGTCCTCAGACCCTCATCGATCAGCAAACCATTACTTCCGGTTTTCGCACTTTTGAATCAAAGAACGGCTTCTTCTGGTTGAACGGCCGGCAGTATTGGCTCCGAGGCGCCAACCAAACGCCCTTCGCCCTTGAACCCGACAGCCCCGCCTTCGCAGACCGCTTTTTCCAGCTCATGAAAGAAGGCAACATCGAAGTCACCCGAACACACACCGCACCCTACAACGAGACCTGGATGGATGCCGCCGATCGCAACGGCATCGGCATCAGTTATGAAGGTACATGGCCCTGGCTGATGCTGGCCGGATCGATGCCCGACTCCGGTCTCATCAGTCTTTGGGCAGATGAATTCATAGACCTCTTGAAAAAATATCGCAACCACCCCTCCCTCCTGCTCTGGACCGTCAACAATGAGATGAAATTCTATGACAACGATCCTGATCCGGTTCGGGCCCGCCTGAAGATGCGGATAATCTCCGAAGTCGTAAAAAGGATGCGGAAGACCGACCCAACCCGGCCGATCTGTTTTGACTCCAACTACCGGAGGAATACAAAGAAATTCGGGCAGGAATTCTTTAAAGATATCGACGACGGAGACATCGATGACATACACGCCTATATCAACTGGTATGATCACACGACTTTTAAACAGTTCAAAGGAGAATTCCAAACCCAAAATCGAAATGAGAACCGCCCGCTGATCAGTCAGGAAATGTCGACGGGTTATCCAAATGCCGAAACCGGCCACCCAACCCGATTCTATACCATCGTACACCAGACACCCCAATCCCTGATCGGTGACCTGGCCTACGAAAACTCTGATCCCGCATATTTCCTCCAAACACATGCCTTTATCACCGGAGAACTGGCTGAGGCATTTCGCCGATCCAATCCCATGGCTTCTGGCATCCTTCACTTTGCGCTCATCACCTGGTTCCGAAATGTCTACGACCGCCAGCGGATCGAACCCTATCCGGTTTACAACGCTATGAAACGGGCGCTCCAGCCCGTGCTGGTCAGCGCCGAACTCTGGGGCCGGCACTTCTACGCCGGAAACCAACTGCCGGCAAGGATTTGCATCGTCAACGACGCCACCGATGGTATGCCCTTGTCCTCTTCTACCCTGGATTGGCAGCTCGTCGACAAAAACGGACTCGAACTTAATAAGGGTCAGGCCCCCGTTCCCTCAGTTCCCTATTACGGCCGGCAATGGATCAAACCCGATATCAGGGTACCAGCCATCCTTCCGGCTCATCGGGTCGAAGCAAGACTCCTGCTGCATCTAACCCAAAACGGCAGAGTAATTTCAAACAACGAATACGCCATCCTGCTAGCGGACAAAGAATGGAGCGCCCCGAGTATCAACACCACCCCCCTCCTCGTCGATTTCGCCCAAATGCGCTCCACCTTCGACAGTCTGCACATTCCCTATACCCCCGTCACAACCGTCCGCGAAGCCCTGCAAAAAAATGCTCCTCTCTACATTTTCGCCGGTCTCGAACAAGAAAAGAACTGCTCTCCAGAGGAATTGCAGCAAATAAAAGCCCTCATAAAGTCCGGAAAAAAAGTCTTATTCCTCGATGGCCCCGGGGCCGCAAAAACAATCTACCCCGATTATATCCGCGGCTGGCTCACACCGACAGAGGGAGACATCGCCAACATGGAAATCCCCGAGTCGCCCGTGTTTGACGGCATCGCCCCACTCGATCTTCGCTACTTCAATAACAACCAGCGCGACATCCCCATCGTCTGTCATACCGCCCTGCAGATCATCCGCGATCCGCATGTCGAAGCACTGGCCATGCAGATGAAGGTGCACGGCTATGTAGAAGGTGATATGGACAAACGCTCGGCTTATATGGAGAACATAAAGGGGTTTCCGATCATCCGGATCAACGACGGCGGTACGCTGCTCGTGTCCACGATGTCCCTTGAAAAAGCAGCAACCGATCCTATTCCTGGCAGACTATTATTCAATATGATCAATAGCTTATCAAAATAATCCATCATGAAAAAGTTTTTCCTTGTCCCATGTCTTTTGTTTATGACCCTGTCAGCTGTCTATGCTGCCGATACCGATACGCTGCTGGTACAGCTAAACAAAAAACAATACCACCCGGGTGACACGTTAAGCTTCTCCTGTCAGATCCCGGCATTTGGGAGAGACAGCGTCGTCGGCACACTCCATCTTATCCTTGAGAACATCCACACGAACCGCCGCTGGAGATATCGTTATCCGATCATCAATGGCGCCGCTGGTGGCGATCTTGTCATAGGCGGAGGCATCGATGACGGCAATTATGCCGTGAACTTTGAAGTGCAACAACGGTTCTTCCGGGTAGAAGGAAAGATAAAAGATTATAAAACCCGCCTGAGCCCGCTCACCTATGTCGTCATGATCCGCAACAAACCCGGTTATACGGATAAGATCAACCCCGATCCCGATGGCAGCTTCCGGCTAAAACCCAGCTATATCGAGGACACGGCCTATTTTATCTTCGCACCGCCAAAGAAAGAACAAGGCTTGTTCATCGACATCCGAACCCCAATCGACTCAGTCTTCACACCGTATGCGTCGGCCACGAAGTTCATCACCGTCGCCGCAGCAGGCGACAGCGTTCCTCTCCTTGCTCCGGCCGGTTATCATTTCGACATGACGAAGGTATCGGGACCAGGAGTGCTGCCGGATGTCATCGTCTCAGGTAAAACAAAAAAAGCCGTAGAACGCTTTAACGAACAGTATTCAACAGGACTTTTCCGCAACAACGCCTATCTCGTTTTTGACGGACTCGACAATGACGCCATCTCAAAGAGTTTTAACATTTATGAGTTTCTGCGTTTTCAGATCCCCGGTTTTACCGCTACTCCCGACAACGAAGGTGGTTATAAGCTTCGCTGGCGCAACACCGGTGTAACCATCTTCCTCGACGAGTTTCCCGTGATACACCCCAATGACGTCTATATTGATCCCTCAGACGTGGCGATGATAAAAGTCTATCAGCCCCCCAATCCGATCAGCAATCGCACCGGTGTAATTTCCATTTACACAAAAAAAGGAGATTATGACCCTAACCCGGGACGACATAAATACAAGTTCAAGGTCGCCGGATATACCCCCACTTCCACCGATTGGAATTAACCGATCAAAATATCATCGATGAAACGTTTTCTCTTTATATCCTTACTTGCAATGGCAACAAAAAGCCAGGCACAATCCATCCAATACAGCCAGCCTTTTGCACCCACGGCATCCCATCTGCACCCGTCCGAGCAGCCCTACCGGCAATCCATCTGCCTCAACGGACTCTGGCAGTTTGAGCCTATTCCACTTCCAGCTAGCTTCAAAGAAGGCGTCGACAGCACCCCGGACCTTCCAGCCAACGACGGCAAACACTGGTCACCCATACCCATACGTATCCCCTCCCCCTGGAATGTCAACAGCTTTGCCGACAAACAAGGACTGGGTGGCGACTTCCGCACCTACCCCAGCTATCCAAAAGAATGGGAAATGATCAAAATGGGCTGGCTCCGTAAAACGTTCAACATACCTGCCAATTGGAAGGGGCGTCGTATCCGTCTCTGTTTTGACGCAGTAGCAGGAGACGCAGAGGTCCTGGTCAACGGGAAAACCGCCGGCCGTCATTTCGGGATCTTCATGCCCTTTGCCATAGACATCACCGATCTTGTCCGCTTTGGAGAGACCAACGACCTGCGCATCGGCATCCGGAAACCCTCCCTTTTTGACAGAAGGGGCGCCTATGGCCGTCGTCCCTATCAGGCAGGTTCTTTCTGGGGCCAGCACATCGCCGGTATCTGGCAGGACGTAAATATCGAGGCGCTTCCGCCAGTTTCAGTATCGACTGTTTACATCCGCCCGCAGGTGGATTCCGACAAGCTGGAAGCCGATTTTACCATCACCAATAACAGCGATAAGGATCAAAAGCTAAGCATCGGCGGGGATGTGTGTCGTTGGATACCCGCAGCGCTCCCTCTACCCTCTGCAGATCTTGAAAACAAACCGTCCATAACCTTCCCCGCGGTGCCTATCACTGTCCCCGCGCATAGTTCCATCGTCCAAACAATGTCCATCGATATTCGCGGACGTCTGCGGTTGTGGAGCCCCGATAGTCCGGTCCTGTATGGACTGGTCGCACGTTTAAAGGGCAATCATCCACAGGCCGCCAGCTCCGCAGATGTCTCCGACGCCCAATACACCCGCTTCGGGTGGCGGCAGACAAAACTAAAGGACGGAAAATTCTTGCTCAACGGACAACCCTTTGTCCTCAAAGGCGACTCCTGGCATTTCCTGGGCATTCCCCAGATGACCCGTCGATATGCCTGGGCCTGGTATACTGCCCTTCGGGATGCTCATCTCAACGCTGTCCGTCTCCATGCGCAGCCCTATCCCTCCTTTTATCTCGACATGGCCGATGAAATGGGCATTCTTGTGCTGGATGAAACAGCCGTATGGGCCAGCGACGGCGGACCAAAATTGGACGACCCCGCCTTCTGGGCCGACACCCGCCAGCAGCTGCAAGAACAAATCTATCGCGACCGCAACCATCCTTCTGTTTTTGGATGGAGCGTCTCCAATGAGGTCAAGCCCGTGATCCGAAACGTTATGCATGGGCCCGCGGCCATGATGGACACCCTGTTGGCGAATTTTAGCAGCTGGGCATCCATCTGCCAAAAACTCGATCCTACCCGGCCCTGGATCTCTGCCGACGGGGAGGACGACGGAGACGGTCGTTTACCTCTTTATATCGTACATTATGGCGGCACCGAATCAATGGATCGCGCCCACAAAAGCGGCAAGCCCTGGGGCGTCGGCGAGGCGGGCGATGCCTACTACGGTACGCCTCAGCAGGTAGCGGAAACAAATGGCGCAAGAGCCTACGCCTCTTTCCTCGGTCGCATGGAAG
>Ga0193716_1000399_pt1 | contig 26591 bp, 24 predicted proteins | sample U2c1metaG_FD_145901 | JGI IMG/M metagenome (GOLD analysis project Ga0193716, IMG submission 145901) | Soil microbial communities from a riparian zone of the East river system, Colorado, United States - U2c1 | ecosystem: Environmental > Terrestrial > Soil > Riparian zone | place: USA: East River...
AAGGAAAAACCCGAACTGATCATTTGCGATATAATGATGCCCGAGCTCGACGGCTATGGCGTCCTCCACCTGCTGCGCAAGAACGATTCAACCCTCGACACTCCCTTCATTTTTCTTACGGCTAAGACCGAACGCTCGGATTTCCGTAAAGGCATGGAGATGGGCGCCGACGACTATATCACGAAACCCTTCGACGATATCGAGCTGCTCAACGCCATCGAGATCAGGCTAAAAAAATACGACATACTACACGGCAAATATTCCGGCGATGAGAAAGGAGCCAGCGAGCTTATTGCCGATCTCCGCGCATCGGGGACCCTTCGCCTCAACGCAGAGACAGCCGAAATACAGGATCTGTCAAAAAAAATGTTCCTCTATCAGGAGGGCAAACGACCAAAATCCCTCTTTATGCTCAAAAGCGGGAAGATCAAGGCCTTTCGTATCAATGAGGACGGAAAGGAATACATCACCAATCTATATGTTCCCGGCGACTATATTGGTTACCTTTCCCTGCTGGAAAATAATCTCTATGAAGACTCCGCCGTCGTACTCGAAGATGCGGAACTGGCAGTATTCCCAAAAGATGAGTTCCTGGATGCCCTGTACCAGGACCTGCAGGTAGCAGCAAAATTCATCAAGCTCATAGCCCTCAATGTCCAGGAAAAAGAAGAAAGGCTGCTTAGTCTTGCCTATGGCTCCTTACGCAAACGCGTGGCAAAAGGACTCCTTGATATCAACGCCAAATTCTCATCCTCAGCCACCCAATCCAAAACCACCGCCTCAACGGCTCTCTCCATCTCCCGCGAAGACGTCGCTCAATACATCGGCACCGCCACCGAATCCCTGATCCGAACCCTGAGCGACTTCAAATCCGAAAAGCTCATCGACATCCAGGAAGGCAAAATCCATATAAAAGACATTCAAAAATTGCAAAACCTGCTCTTTTAGATCACCCACCCGATAGCACCTACGGCGCTGCGACAATCGATCGCTGCCTGCACGCGCAACGGCGCCGCCGCTTATTTTTCGTATACATGCGCATAAATGCGCTTCATATACTCCACCGGCGCAGGGATGCTCTTCCTGGACAACAGCGCCTTATTTATTTTCTCCAGGAGGTCCATCTTATCGCAAAGCCAGGCTTCGGTCGCCGCTTGTAAAAAGCCTTGGGGCGGGAAGCCCACTGAAAACGGGCACTTTTATTGATGCATTGCCGGATATGAGATTATGAAGTTTATCATTCCGGGCATTGATCTCCGTCATTTAAATCGCCAGTAAACATATCTATCTTCAAACCATAAATCATTTATTATGCTGGGAAAATTAACCATGCCCGAGATTGAAAAGCTGCTCAAAAAAGAAGTGGTAGGGCGAATCGGGTGCACGGACGGAGACTTCGTATACGTCGTGCCCATAAGTTATGCTTATGATGACACTTATATTTATTGCCACACCTACGAAGGACTAAAAGTAGAGGTCATGAGAAAACATAAAAAAGTATGCTTCGAAGTCGACAATCTGCGTGACATGGCCAACTGGCAAAGCGTCGTCCTGCAAGGCGAATTCGAAGAGCTCACCGATCCTGCACTGCGCAGTCAGGCCCTGCAGCATCTGCACGAACGGATCCTGCCAATGCCATCGAGTGAAACGACCCATTTATCAGCAGACTGGCCCTTCCCACCGGAAGAATTCAATAAGATCCTTGGCGTAACCTTCCGCATCCGTCTCATCGAAAAAACGGGCCGGTTTGAAAGATCGCCAGCAAGCCCGATAGCTTTTTTCAGTATCTGACAAACAAGACGATACGTCTTTGACATATGCCCCCACCCAGGGGTGCCCCATCACTGGCCGGCAACCGACACCACGCAAGTAGCCCCATCACTGCGCGGCAACCCCGACACACTCACAAGTCGCCCCATTACTGCACGGCAAACCCGACATCTCAGAAGTCGCTCTATCAGCGCGCTTCCACCGCCGCTTTAAACCTCTTATAAAATGCCTTCTCCAGCCACTCCCGATGCTCGGGATGTGCGATCCCTATCAGCAACTGCGCCCTCTGTTTGAGATTCTTTCCAAAAAGATTCACCTTCCCATACTCCGTCACGACCCAATGCACATGCCCCCTGGTCGTCACAACCCCCGCCCCTTCCTTCAAAAAAGGCACGATCCGCGAAATACCAGTCGAAGTGATCGAAGGCATGACTATGATCGGCAACCCATTCTCCGATAACGAAGCCCCCCTGATAAAATCCATCTGTCCCCCAATACCGGAATATTGATAAGTACCCATCGAATCTGCGCAGACCTGACCGGTCAGATCGATCTCTATAGCGCTGTTTATCGCCGTCACCTTTGGATTCTGCCGGATAATGCTCGTATCATTGACATATGCGATATCCATTACCCGTACTTCCGGATTGTCATCGACAAAATCGAATAACTTCCGCGTCCCGTTCAAAAAGGAGGTCACAGAACGACCCACATTGAGCATCTTCTTCCGGTTATTGATCACTCCAGACTGGATCAGCGGAATTACACCATCCGATAGCATTTCCGTATGCAATCCCAGGTCCTTATGCCCATGCAGATTTTTCAGTACCTGGTCCGGGATATTACCGATCCCCAACTGAAGCGTAGCGCCGTTTTCGATCAGCGACGCGACATTATGCGCGATCTTCTCGATGATCGGACTCTCAGTAAGACCATAGCTTAACTCCGGGAGCTCTGCCTCGTGTAATACCATCGCATCGATATCCCTGATATGAAGGAAGCTGTCTCCATGGGTTCTTGGCATCCGCGGATTCACCTGCGCGATCACATGACGGGCTGTATCCACGGCAGCACGCGCTATATCTACAGAAGTCCCAAGGCTGCAATACCCGTGTGCATCCGGCGGCGACACCTGGATCAGTGCCACGTCGATCGGCAGAATGTTTCGTTTGAATAGCTGAGGGATCTCGCTCAGGAAGATAGGCACATAGTCTCCATTCATGCTATTTGCCACCTCCCTGGTATTAGCCGATACAAAAAGAGAATTGAAAAAGAAACTCTCGCACCATAACGGATTATTAAAATCCAGGTCCCCCATCATAGTGATGCTGACCAGTTCCACGTGATGCAGTTCTACATGACGCGCCTGTAATGCCTTGACCAGCACCACCGGCGTGGCAGCGCTACCATGGATAAAAACCCTGTCGCCCGTCTGCACGACCGACAACGCTTCCTCGGCCGACATATATTTTCCTTTTTGCATAATGATAGATTTCTTGTAAAAATATCCGAACACACCGAACCATTACCTGACCATAGTCAGGAGAATACATGATAATCACGCCTGACGACAATCATCCTGCTAACCCATCCAGATCATAAAACAAGGATCCGCAAAGCAATAGCTTTGTAAAAAATAGTTGGTTATGAAAAGTACTCACATCGACAGGCTCCTCCTTGTTGGAGGATGCATCTGGCTCCTGCTCGCCGCAACCGCTTTCCTGAGCCATTCGCTCACCTACCTGGTCGTCATCCGCTATTCCGGCCTGGCCCTTCTGCTGGATGGGCTCCTGCTGCTGACTCTTTCCGTCCTCGACGGAAATATCAGGGAAAGAAGGTGGCGCATCGCGGAAAGTATCGCAGACCTTTGCTTCTGCAGCCTCCTGCTGCTGGACCCCGTCTTCACCCTAATTATCTTCCCATTCATTATTATTCCCTGGATGGCCATCAAAGGGCTTATCAAAATTATAGGTTCCCTGGTTCTTGCCAGGCATGCCCGTCGCTGGAGAGGCGATCTCATCGGAGGATTGCTCCTGCTCGCATTCAGCATATTCATACCCCATGATCCGACAAGCACCATCTATGACGTCGACCTGCTCATCGGTATCATGAGTCTCACACTCGGTCTGCTCTATTGCTACGATTATTTCCGATTAGAATACCATCGTCATATCACCCTGAAACTACCGTCATAAACCAGACTTCTGCCCGCAACTACCTTTATAAAAAGAAAAGTATGAAATCCATAGTCATTCCCGTCAATTTCTCCGCCTGTTCCAACAATGCAGCCCGCTACGCGGCAGACCTCGCTCAGGCGATAAGGGCGGACCTGCACCTCGTCCATGTCATCGAAGTACCTCTAACCTCCGCGGACATAGTCATGACCGAAACCCTTTACGAAGAAATGGTAGAATCCAGCAGCAATTCTCTGAAAGAGCTGCAGTTCGACCTGCGGAGACGTACCTGTCACAGCATCAAAGTAGAGATAAGAATGGAAGTAGGCAGTGTTACCGGCAAAATGAAAGAACTATGCCAGGAGATAAAACCATATGCCATTGTACTCGGCGCCTCAGGCCCCACCTTCGAAAAATTCCTGGCCGGCAGCCCCGTTTCCTTACTGCTCCATAACCTGAACTATCCTGTCCTTGTCGTGCCCGAAGGAGTTACCTTCCACCAATTCCGTCGTGTCCTGTTGGCCTGCGATCTGGACGACATCGGCTCCGGCATTCCCATGTCGCTGCCCCTCCTCAAAGACTTGCGCCAATACTTCGGTTCCCGATTCGACATCATTACCGTCGAAACCGGCAGCGTTTTGTCGGAAGAACAAAAGACATTTCAATGCGAAAGCTGGAAAGATCAGCTCAAAGACCTCTACCCGGAAATTCATTACATCCGAAACACAAGGGTCGAAGACGGGATCCATGAATACCTGGGTAAACACGAAGCCGACCTGGTCATGGTTTTCCCAAAAAAACATAGCTTCTTCGAATTCCACACCAGCCAGTCTAAGAAATTTACCAAACACAGCACCATACCGGTCATGAGCGTGCATGAATAGATCAACAATTATTCAAATGAAAAAGAACGTCAGCACCCTGGGCAGGATCACCCGGCTTATTTTGGCCATCATATTTATTGACCTATCATTAGCGAAAATATTGACCGGTCCATGGACCATTATTGGCTGGGTAGCAGCAGGCATTTTCCTGCTAACGGCCATAGCCGGTACCTGTCCGCTCTATTCCCTTATGGGGATCAGCAGCTGCCCAAAGAAGAATCGGTCGCATTAGATCCACTCCTTCTGCTTCTTTAATAACCCGATTCCCATAGAGCAGCCGGCGTCGAACATTATACTGCATTTCTTCCATCGTCATTTCAGGATAGGTGAATCGGCCTTTCTCGCAGCAATAAATCCGGTACTGGTGGGACCAGAACCCATTTTCTTCAAATCTTCAGCTACAATGGTGTTGTTGCCTGAGAAAGAGTAAAATACTACCAGGGTTTTCATGACTGATCATTTTACCCAAAATAACGTGGAAAAACCGGCGGGGTAAATGAGATCGATCATTCCCCGGGATGAGTCTCCTCATGTGAAAAGCCCCCGATCTTTCTCAAATTAGTGGTCTAAATTATTTATTTATGAAAGGATTGGTATATCACGGACCCGGCCAAAAAACCTGGGAAGAAAAGCCTAAGCCAACTATACAGCAACCGTCCGACGCCATAGTCCGGATCACAAAAACTACTATCTGCGGAACCGACCTCCATATTCTGAAAGGCGACGTAGCCACGGTGACCCCGGGTAGGATCCTCGGCCATGAAGGGGTAGGAATTATCGAAGAAACCGGCAGCGCCGTGACCACTTTCAAAAAAGGCGACCACGTCCTGATCTCCTGTATTACTTCCTGCGGCAAATGCGACTATTGTAAAAAAGGCATGTATTCGCACTGCGAAAAAGGCGGATGGATCCTGGGCAACCTCATCGACGGCACCCAGGCTGAATTCGTACGCATCCCCTTTGCAGACAATAGCCTCTATCCTATCCCTGCCGGCTCCGATGAAGAGGCGCTGGTCATGCTCAGCGACATCCTGCCCACAGGCTTTGAATGCGGCGTGCTCAATGGTAAGGTCGAACCGGGTTCAACAATCGCAATAGTCGGCGCAGGACCGATAGGTCTTGCCGCTCTGTTGACCGCCCAATTCTATAGCCCCGCGCGCATCTTCCTCATCGACCTCGACGACAACCGCCTGCAGGTGGGAAAGAGTTTCGGCGCTACCGACACGTTCAATAGCAGTAAGGAGAATGTGGTGGAAAAGATCATGACGCTTACCGGCGGAAGAGGAGTGGATACCGCTATCGAAGCGGTCGGCGTACCGGCAACATTTGAGCTTTGCGAGTCTATCATCGGCGCAGGCGGCGTCATCGCCAACGTTGGCGTACATGGAAAAAGCGTCGTGCTTCACCTCGAAGAACTCTGGTCCAAGAATATTACCATCACCACCCGGCTTGTAGATACGGTCACCACTCCGATGCTTTTTAAAACAGTTCAGTCCCGGAAGCTGGATGCGAAAAAATTGATCACCCATCATTTCAAGCTGTCAAAGATCCTGGAAGCCTACGACACATTCGGCAACGCCGGAAAAGAAAAGGCCCTGAAAGTGATCCTGGAAAACTAAAAAGTCACTCTCTTCGAAACCAAAGAGTCACCCCCCTCGAATCCAAAGAGTCAAAAAAGTAGTCCGGTGAAGTAGCCCCTCTCCGCGCAGGCGGGAGGGGTTTTTTAACTTCCCTGTTCCTGGCTATTATCACTCTTCGACTCCGGGCTTTCGATTCCAAATAGCCTGTACAGGGGGCAAACCCCGGTTATCCCCGTCAACAGAAATATGCCTGCCAGGATCATCATAATGATCGCTGCAGTGCCCCTTACTATATCCGTCAACCATAATATCAGGAATATCCCTGCTATCAGCTGTCGGATGGACCGGTCTCTTATACCCATATTCTTTTTCATAACATTGATTTGTACTGATAATAATATTTCGCCGTTCGCACCGTCCTAGGTGTGCGCAATAAAAACAGGCATTTTCAGATCCCGCAACAGCTCATCCGTAAGACTTTTCTCAAAAAACATCGACACCTGCGACCGCTTGTAGGAACCCGTAACCAGCAACGCCGGCGTTTGCTGCCTGAGCACCGCCAGTGCTTCATGCCGGTCACCCTGAATAGTCTGGAATACGGCATGAGGATAATGCCTTTTTATCCATTCATGGATAAGCCGGTGGTCCGGCACATGAAGATTCAGCGTCTCGGGCTTGAAAGTGAATACCACTGTCTTAAATACGGAATAGTCGGGAAAAAGATAGCGAAACTGCTTCATCGCATACACGGAAGAAAGTTTCCCGTCATAAAGAAAGATCAGCTTGTCTATCTTGACGGGATTGGGCGCAGCGATCCAAACCGGACACAACACCCTGTGCAGGGCATATTTTACAAACCAGCCCGGCGTACTTTCTTCTATCGAAGAAAAGGTCTCCTGCCTGTCAATAACAAGAAGATCGGCAAAAATACTCTCATGAATAAGCTCTTCTAAAGCAGAACCTTTATCCTTATGCAGGCTGTGTCCCAATCCCGCCTTCCGGCAGGCGCTCTCGAAAAGCTCCACCGACGCTTCTATTGAAGCCCTGTCATCCTCCTGCAAAAGCTGCAAGGTATTTTGTCCACGCCGGGTTTGCCCCGCCATGGCCTCGTATACCGCGAAGCCGGTATGGACCGACTCCGGCAGAAATACCCCAACAAGATGAGCCTGATGATGTTTTGCCAAATCCACCGCCTGTTCCAGTGTAGCATTGGAGAACCGGAGCCCATCAAAGACCGCTATTATTTTTTTCATGAATTTGTTTTTCTAAATATACTCCAGCACCACCGCAGTTGAAATGAGCCTCCTCACCGGCTAAAGTGATTGTTGTCATTTCTTTTTTTGACGGAGCACCTTAAAAATCTCGAACCAGCCAATGGTCAGCGCCGAAACAGCCAGACAAATAGCAATATCTTTCCACGCCATAGCCGTCAATCCAAAAAGATCGGTGACAAAAGGTAAAAAGTTAATGACGATCAGGAAACCTATCGAGAGCAAGACAACGGGAATGACCAGGTTGTTCCGGTAACGCAAGGTCGTCCGCAGCGTTTCAGTGTAGGACCGGTTTACGAAAGTAAGCAGGATATTATCGAAGACCAGCGTCGTAAAAACAACAGTGCGCGTGTATTCCAGCGGATACCCATGCTGCATGAAAAAATAATATAAGATCAGCAGACCAAATGCAGCCACGATACCTTGCAACACAGTGACAACTAATTCCCCCCAGTTTAAAAGACCTTTTTGCGCTACCCGCGGCGGCCGGCGCATGATATTCGTTTCAACAGGCTCCTTTTCATAAAAGATCGAGCAGGTGGGTCCCATGATAAGCTCCAGGAAAATGACATGTATCGGAGTAAAGAGCGTTGGGAACCGCCAGCCCAGCAACATCGGAAGCGAAGCGGTCGTAAGAACTGGGATATGGATAGTAATGAGATAGCGAATAGCCTTCTTCAAATTTTCATAAATGGTCCGCCCCTGAAGGATCGCTTCGCTTATCTTCTCGAGATTGTCATCGGAAAGAATAAGATCCGCCGCTTCCCTGGCCGTTTCTGTGCCCTTATTGCCCATGGCAATGCCGACATCCGCAGCTTTCAATGCAGGCCCGTCATTTACGCCATCCCCCGTCATAGCCACAGTATCCCCATTCGCCTTCAACGCCTCTACCACTCGCAGCTTTGCATCAGGGAACATACGCGCATAGATGTCGACACCCGACACTTCAACCCGCAGCTGCTCATCACTAAGAAGAGTTACCTCCTCTCCCGTAAGAAAACGCCCGCCACCAGAGTCCCCAACATCACCATTCCCCCCCAAACCTCCAAAGTCGCCGGAACCGTCAACTATCCCCTTCAACCTCGCCACCCCCCCAACATCCAGCCCCGCCGAAGCCGCAATATTCAATATGGTCTCCGCATAATCCCCCGAAATGATCACCACCCTTATCCCCGCCCGCCTCCAGCTACCAAACACCTCTTTCAGATTTTGCCTGGGCGGATCAAACAAAGCGATCAACCCTTCCAGCTGCCAATTAAATTCATCCTGTCGTTTCGGCAACTCACCCTCGTGCGCCTCAACGGAGGCCACACCCAGCACCCGGTATCCTTTCGCCGCCAGACCGGCCACTTTTTGCTGCAAACAGGCCGCGGTCGCCGGGTCCAGCTTACAAACCTCCATGATTCGCTCCGGACCACCTTTCGCCGCAACAACCAGCCTGCCACCCGTCTCATAAACATGGGTCATCATCGGAGGCCTTCCTTCCAGAGGATATTCATAGACGAATTTCAGAGCCTGATAGGCAGCCCCAACAGACTCCCCAGGACATGCCGACACAATAGCCTGCTCCATTGCATCAAAAGGTTCGGGTTCGCAGGCCAGCCTTGCATACCACAAGACTTTGCTGTCCGATAACCCCCGATCGCCTCCGCCATCTCCCAAATCCTCCTCTCGTTCACCGCTCCTATCATAATATGCACTGACTTTCATTTTATTTTCCGTCAACGTTCCCGTCTTGTCGAGGCAGATGACAGTCACCGCACCCAGATCCTCGATGGTCAGCGGTTGCCGGACAATAATGCCCCGGCGCGCCATTCGCCACGCACCCAGCGCCAGGAAAGAAGAAAAGGCGACAGGGATCTCCTCCGGTATCGCCGACATAGCCAGCGTAAGCCCCAACAGAAGACTCCCTGCAAAACTCGAGGTCCGCACGTAACTGATACTCCACACCACCAGGAATGCGCTTATCCCAAAGATCGTCATCGCCCGCACGAAGCGACCGACCTGTCGCTGTAACAAAGTCTTTGTGTTGCCCATCGCCGCGGTAGTCCTGCCGATCCTCGCAAGCCGGGTCCCGGATCCGGTAGCCGTGATCCGGGCATAACATTTTCCGGAATTGACCGTACTACCCTGGTATAAAAGCTTGTTTTCAGATCTTTCATCCTTTGAAACAGGAAAAGATTCACCCGTAACGATCGATTCATTGACGCTAAAATCATTTGATTGAACGATCACGGCGTCTGCCGGAATAAGACGCCCCTCTTCGACAAGTATTATATCGCCGGGAACCAGCTCCTCGACCGGCATCACGACAAGCTTTCCATCCCGTTTACACTTCGCCTTCGGTTCGGTATATTTCTTTAGTGCCTTCAGCGCCTTCGAACTTTTTACTTCCTGGTATACGGAAATAGCCGCGACAAACACCATGGCCACCAACATCAGCAGCCCCTCCCGCGGTTCGTGCAGGACGAAATAAAGCATGCAGGCGACCAGGAGCAGCAGAAACATGGGCTCCCTTATCAGATCGGCAATAATGCGAAAGACATGCCTGTCCGGTGAAGCCGTAAAACTGTTCCTGCCCCCTGCTTCCAGCAACTCCCTTGCCTTGACCGTCGAAAGCCCGGTCAGATCAGATGCTGCTTCAGTCGGGATAGCCATATTCGGTTCTATTGTTAAAGATCAATTTACGCAGCTCACCGGCAGCAGCCATTGAGCTTTGTCATATCCCTCCATGAAAAATCTCATTCCCTCTGCCGGCCTTTATTGATATATTTATATTAAAATATACCGATCATGTCCTCCCCGATAAAATCAACCAGCCGCCTCAGAATATTGGTTCCCACCGATCTGTCCGCCGCCTCCCGCGCTGGATTGCGATTCGCTATCCAATGGTCCCGGCAACAACCCGTAGAGCTGATTTTTGTCCATGTACTCAGCATTCCAAAGCCTCCCGCCTGGACAGAAAAAGAATACAAAACTTATTTCGACTCCCAATGCGATCAATATCGCCAACGGCTGAAAACATTCGTCCGGAATGTCTACAAACAGGCCCGGGTACATCAGCGCACCTGCACCTTAATACTCCTGGAAGCCATGTCTGCCGACATCGCGATCCAGGATTACTGCCGCCAGGATGGACATATCGACTTTATCTGTATGAGCACCAGGGGCGCCGGCCGCCTGAAAAGAGTCTTTGGTACCCATACCGGCAACCTCATCATCCATTCGAAAGTACCCGTACTCGCCGTACCCTCGACTTACCGTTCCCGCCCCATAAGACGTATGCTCTATGCAGGAGATATGATCGACTATGGCCGCGAGCTCAGACAGGTAGTTCAGTTCGCCAGGCCATTGAAAGCCGGCATCGATCTGCTGAATTTCACGAAGGCCGGAGAAATGGCGATCGATAAAAATAGGAGCGAAAAAATATTTAAAGAGCAGCTTAATTATCCCTTCCGGATTCATTTCCGCCTGGTAAATGAATTGCTGTCCTTCCCGGCGAACCTCGGCAAACAGATCCTCGCTTTCAAGCCCTCCGTGGTAGTCATGTTCACAGATCAGCGCCGTTCCATCCTGGCAAGAATAATCAGACCAAGCAAAGCCGAAAAATTATCCTTCGATCTCAAAACTCCCCTGCTCGTCTTTGCACAGCAGACCAGCCGCTAACTGGCCGGAAGAAAAGACGGCATGAAAAATGAGGATAGTCACCGGACACAATCCTTCTCATGATAAGAAAGCTCAGCTATTACATCGTCAATGGCATCACTCTGTGGAGGGTAATAATGGCGCCACTCGTAATTTGCCTCGCCTTCCTCCATAATGAAGATTTGTTCAAATGGCTGCTGGCCCTGAGCTTCCTCACCGACGCAATCGACGGCCTTCTTGCCCGGAAATATCATGTAACCAGCAAAAAAGGATCACGACTGGATTCCGTAGGCGATGACCTCACGGTCCTGGCCGCCTTTATTGGTATGCTCGTTTTTAAGATGGAATTCGTTCGACAGCAACAGCTGATCCTGCTTATACTCGCCGGTCTCTGGCTCCTCCAGTTGATCCTCGCCCTGCTGCGATACCGGCGTTTGACCAGTTTCCATACCTGGCTGGCAAAAGGGGCCGCCATCCTCCAGGGCTCGTTCTTGCTATTACTATTTTTTCTACCCTCTCCCCCTTTGATACTTTTTTACATAGCAGCAGCCGTCACGGGGCTGGACCTTGTCGAAGAAATTATAATGGTATTACTATTAAAGGAATGGAAGGCCGATGTAAAAGGTCTCTACAGTATCTATAGAACACGAAGATCCGCTTAACTCTCCTTGTTTGTATCCTCCCTTTAGGACGCGGACACAGCGGGTTGATTGCTGTACTAATAATGCGTAATAAAAACAGGAAGATTCACCGTCTTAACAACCAGCCGCGCATGACTGGGCTGGAAGAAACGGGACAACAGGCTTCTGCCATAAGCCCCCATGACGACCATCGCATTCTTTTTTTCGATCAGGTAGCCGAACATCTCATCGGTAGCATCCCCCTTCAGGATCACGAATTCGACATCCTGGTAGTGCGCTTTCAGCCATTCCTTCATCTTGAACTGCTGCTCGATAGATTGTTTATCCTCCCTGCTCACATTGACGACGATTGCTTTCCTATCGGAAAGACCCGGAAAGAGATAGGTAAATTGCTTAATGGCAAATACGGAGGATTGTGTGCCATTATAGGCAAAGATCACCTTATCGAGCCCATCAAAGCTGTAAGGCGCAATAAGGACCGGGCATTCCGAATCCAACAGCACATCCTTGACAAAACGGGAAGGAATATTCCGGTCACTTTTACTAAAGGAAGTCACCGGATCTACGATAATCAGATCGGCAAAGCGGCTTTCCTCCACTACCTCAGATAATGGTATCCCCCGGTCCCGGTGGATCAGACCCGTAGTTTCCCTGCAAACACAGGATTCTTTAAATCGTTTGATATTATGGCTGACAATATCATCAGTGCCATCTTCCTGCTCGCCGGAGGCTTTTAGTGGGCGACCCACACATGTCGGTCTGGCTACACCGGGAACATAGGCCATTTCTTCCTGAAGAACGTCTTCCAGAAACACACCCGTCAGTTTCGAGCCGGCAAGTTTGGCTATAAAACAGGCAAAGTCAATCGTGTTTGTTTCGAGTTGATGCGCGTCCAGCGCCAGCAATATCTTTTCCATAACAATTTTTCATAAAGTAACTACTATGAACGAACATATTCTATGAGGTTTGTCACTCCTGGGGGTGATTGTGGTTAGGATTGGCCTTCACAAGCCGCTCCTCCATTTATCCGCCACCCGCTTACAATGCAATAAAATATGGATTCCTGAGCTCGGGCTTATTATACCGGAGTTCGGCGCTCATATCCTGCTGGTACACTCCTCTGTTAGAAATATTCAGGATGGCATGTGCAGCGGCAGTATCCCATTCCATCGTCGTCCCAAATCTCGGGTAGATATCCGCCTGGTCTTCCAGAAGCATCATGAACTTTAGGGAACTTCCGGATGAACGGAGACTCACATTCTTAAACCGGGCGGTAAAATCTTTAGTCTCCTCAGACAAGTGGGACCTGGAGACAGCAACTGTTATGTGTCCCCTCTGTAGCAAATTCTCCAACCGGTTCCTTTCAGCACGTGGCGGAAAAGAGGTCAGCCTTCCTTTTTCTTTTTTGTAAACCCCCGTATCTCGCCAGCCGGTATACATAGCATCGATGCAGGGCACATAGATCACCCCTCCGGCAGGCATGTCCCGCCGCACCAACGCAATGTTGACGGTGAATTCACCATTTCTGCTGATGAACTCCTTCGTTCCGTCGAGCGGATCTATCAACCAGAAATATTCCCAAGACCTTCTTTTCACAAACTCAATACCGGGCCCTTCTTCCGAAAGAATGGGTAAATTCGTCTTCTCAAGATGTTCCGTGAGGATCGCGTGGGCATTCCTGTCAGCATTTGTTACCGGCGAATCACCCGGCTTCATCATTATTCCAAATTCGCCGGACCTGTATACTTCCATAATGGCCTTCCCTGCTTCCATTGCCGCAAATTCTGCGATTCCCAATAAATACCGGAAGTTGTACATTTGCTGCTTTGTTTATATCTCTTTATTCTATTAAGTCCAGTAGTGTCAAGCCGTCTGGCTATCCCGAAGCAAGACCTCCAGGTAACCATCCACCATTCTAAGATATTTGTCCGCCTCGGCCATGGCTATTTTCCTCGCAGCATCATTGTCAGCGCTTCGCGCCCTAAGGCTATTGACCTTTGCCCGGATGTTAGCCCGGTAACTTTTATAATAAAGAAAAAGCCTCCGGTCCTCTTCGGATCTTATGGCAGGAAAGAAATTATTATAATACTGGAGAAATTGATCAGCTAATTCCCGCTTATCAAATGCATCCAGGTCCATGCAAAGAAAAGCGACTTCATTCAGCACGTCGATCTGACGGAATTCATCATTGAATTCTATGCAGTCAAAGGGTTGAGGATCTGGCAATAAAAAAATATTCCTGGAATGCAGATCTCCATGACAGTCTCTGTAAAAACCCTCCTTGAGCCTGCCGGCGAAGAGTTCTTTATGCTTTTCAATAAACACATCGGACGATTCAACGGCCTTGTCAATGACAGCACTGCGCTCCGCGCCTAAATATTCCCTTTCATTTTTTAAATCCATAAACTCATCCCGTATTTGCAGTACATCCTTTTTGTAAATGACCACGGTATTTTTGTGAAATCCGGCTATTTTTTCCGCCAGGTTCCTTAGATCGGAATTAGTGACACTATTATTCTGCAACAGTACATCCATTTGCCTGCTCCTATCGACTTTACGCATTCTCACGGCATAATCAATTATCTCACCACTTTGATTGCCAACGTAGTATCTCCCTGATATCTCCCTAATAGGCTGAACATCGAGGTACATGTCATTAGTAAGCCTGCTGTTCAGTTCAATCTCCCTTTCACAATAGTATTTCCGCTTTTCCAATGTGGAAAAGTCAAGAAAAGAATAGCGGATCGGCTTTTTAATTTTAAATACAAACCTATCGCATAAGAATACCCATGAAATATGCGTCTCAACAAGGTCCGGCCGGCCGGTATACCCTGGAAACTCTCCCTCTGAAAGCAATTTAACAATGTGTTCTTTGGTCATTTCTTAGCTTTAGGTAATCAACCGCTTGGTGTAACATGTCTTCTATGTTACTATCTGAAGACATCAATCTTAACCGGTATCCTTGCAAAGGTTCCCATTGTTCCTTAATAAGTTCATATACCTCAAAATCAGCCTCACTATCCACTCTTTTTTGTTTTAATCTTTCTTTTATGATCCCCTCTTCGGCTGCAATTTCAATAAAAACTATATCTCCTCCGGCTTCATCAATGAATTTCTTGCGTATATCATCTTTGTTGAATGTCGCATCCAATACAAGGTTCTTATTTTGCCTTATTGACCGGCGTGTTAATTCCAACATTTCATCATAAACCGATGCCTTCTCCGTTTCTGAATAGGACCTGGTGGGAAACATACTCTTTCTTACCCGGTCGCTGTTAATGTAATCCGCATGGATCAGTTGGGCGAACCGCGAAGCAAAATAGCTTTTTCCGGAACCAGGCAACCCCAATACGATAACAATCATAAAAGGTCAGTTTTTAGTTAAATAATTTATAAAGGCCGCCAGGCACCCATCGGTCCCGCTCGTTCCCAACTCATCCAGGCTTGCGAAGGCCATAAAATAGTATTTCTGCAGTTCGGTCTTTATTTTGTCCTCTCCGAACTTCCTCTTTTCCAGATCCTTGCCGATGCAGCGGCAAACGGCAAACGTAACTTTATTACACTTTTCGAAAATTATAGAAGGATTCTAATAGTTAACAGGATAAATTTACCAAACTTCTGTAAAAACCAGATTTAAATATATGAACTGGCACAAACTAAATATTGAGGACACTTATAAGCAACTTGGTACCACTCAGCAAGGTTTAAGCATAATAGCTGCTAAAGAAAAACTTTTACAGTTTGGCCCCAACGAATTGCAGGAGAGTAAAAAGAAAAGCATAGGCATTATTTTTTTAACACAGTTTAAAGATGTAATGATCTTAATATTACTGGCCGCGGCAGTAATATCAGGAATAATTGGCGACCTGACTGACACAGTCGTTATTCTCGTTATTGTTTTACTAAACGCTATAATAGGTTTCTTTCAGGAATACCGTGCAGAAAAGGCCATGCAAGCATTAAAGCAAATGGCTGTTACACAAGCAAGGGTGCTTCGGGATGGCAGCGTCGCCTCACTACCTGCCAGCGTGTTAGTTCCGGGAGATGTTGTATTATTGGAAGCAGGCAGTGCTGTTCCCGCAGATGTACGTATCATTGAATCTATAAATTTAAAAATTGAAGAAGCAGCACTCACCGGCGAATCACATGCCATTGATAAAATCACTCATTCCCTGGAAGTGGACGAATTGCCATTAGGAGATAAAAAGAATCTGGCATTCAAAGGTACCTTTGTAACCTATGGCCGTGGAACCGCTGTCGTGATTGCAACCGGTATGCAAACAGAGTTGGGTCGTATTGCCAAAATGTTACAGGAAGATGAAACACTGACGCCTTTACAGCAGCGAATGGCTTCATTTGGTAAAAAACTATCTATACTGGTATTGCTTTTATGTGTTTTGTTTTTTGTTGCAGGATGGTTACGGGGTGAAGATCTTGTGAAAATGGCGCTCACTAGTATTTCGCTGGCTGTCGCCGCTATACCGGAAGCATTGCCTGCTGTTATCACTATTTCCCTTGCATTGGCTGCGAAAAGACTGATTCGCTTTAATAGCCTGATTAGAAAATTACCAGCTGTAGAAACTTTAGGATCGGTTACATACATCTGTACTGATAAGACAGGTACACTGACAAAAAATAAAATGCATGTGGAAAGTGTATTTGTAAACGGAAAATTGCATGAACGAAGTGCCATGTCCGCAATTAAAGAAGAGAAAGATGTAAAATTATTGTTGCATGCTTTTGCACTTAATAATGATGCCGGGGAAGGGAGTGATAATATCATAAGAGGCGACAGCACCGAAATTGCTTTGCTGGAAGTATCAAAGGAACAAGGCGTACAACCAGACAAATGGCCCCGGGTGGCAGAAATTGCTTTTGATTCCGATAGGAAGCTGATGACTACCTTCCACAGTCATGACGACAAAATGATTTCCTTTACCAAAGGAGCGCCGGATATATTGTTGAATCGCTGTGAGAATATTGATCTTCCTTCAATGCAAAGACAGGTAGATGATATGGCGGCCAAAGGCCTCCGCATACTTGGGTTTGCTTATCGTTATTGGGATGTATTGCCGGAAAATCCTGACAGTGAAACGCACGAAGCAGGGTTACAATTTTTAGGATTGACCGGCATCATTGATCCTCCACGGGAAGAAGTATTTGACGCAGTTGCGCAATGTAAAACTGCAGGTATAGTACCTGTAATGATAACCGGCGACCATCCGCTTACAGCAAAGACCATAGCTCAACGGATCGGCATTTTAAACAGCGAAAAGGATTTAGTCATAACCGGCCAGCAACTTGCCGCTCTGGATGAAGATAGTTTTCTGGCTAAAGTGGAAAAAATAAAAGTATATGCCCGGGTGTCGCCTGAACAAAAGTTGCAGATTGTAAAAATGCTGCAAAAGAAAGGCCATTATGTTGCAATGACAGGCGATGGCGTAAATGATGCCCCTTCTTTAAAACGGGCAAATATTGGCATTGCAATGGGAATTACAGGTACTGATGTTTCCAAAGAAGCAGCCCACATGATTTTGCTGGATGATAATTTTTCAACCATCGTAAAAGCAGTTCGGGAGGGCAGAAGGATTTACGATAACATTCTCAAGTTTATTAAATACCTGATGACAACCAACTCAGGTGAACTGTGGACTTTATTATTAGGGCCGATGATTGGTTTACCAGTTGCGTTATTGCCAATCCATATTTTATGGATAAACTTAGTATCGGATGGCTTGCCTGCTATTTCATTGTCATTTGAAAAAGCGGAAAAAGATATCATGAACCGACCACCACGACCACCACAACAAAGTGTTTTTGCGAATGGCAGGGGGGCGCACATGATTTGGGTGGGTATGTTGATGGCGGGTATTGCCTTATCGCTTCAGGGATGGGCTATTAACCACGGGCTACATTGGCAAACAATTGTTTTCAATGTTTTATGCCTGAGCCAATTGGGGCATGTAATGGCTATTCGCTCTCAAAATCAATCTTTATTTAAATTAGGAATATTTTCTAATAATCCGCTTATAGGCTCAGTAATATTAGCATTTCTGCTTCAGTTCGCAATCACATATATTCCATTTTTACAAGCAATATTTAAAACTGAATCATTAACTGTGAATGAATTTATTTTAGTGGCTGTTGCCTCATCTTTGGTATTTTTTGCCGTTGAAATTGAAAAAGCAATTTTCAGAGGAAAAAGGGAAACAAAAAATCCGGAAGTTGGTAAAGAATAAAGATCATTAACCTTCCCGGTCAGGATAACCCCTTCCGGATAGCCTTCAACAGCGGCACGTCATTAGACTTCACAATAATGATCTCTTCGCATTGATTGAACTTCGCAAAAGCTCTGATAGCCTCACAAACCTTTTCAACCATCGGTTTGGTCAGTTTCACGGGCTCGACGTGCAGATTATTGACGACCAACTGCCCTTTTTTTCTATCCGCCTTTGAATCCATCCTCGCAACAAAGACATCGCCGACCAGCACCGGCAACGAAAAATAGCCGTATTTACGTTTCGCCGCCGGCACAAAGCATTCTATCTGGTAATCGAAATCAAAAAAATCCCTCAACCGATGCCTGAAGACATTCAGTACATCGAAAGGCGATAGCACCCAAGCCTCCTCAGACAGCTGGATCTTCTTGTTCTTATAACCCGGCAACATATAGAGGGGACCTTTAAGACCCTCGACCTCAACAGGACAAACCTCCCCCTCATTGACCATCTTCTCCAACTCCTTTTTTAAATGATTATTCTTAACGCGATGAGCACGCCAGGCCATCTCTTTTGCATAGGCTATACCCAGGGCTTTCAATTCGCGTCGGATAACATGCCTTGCAAACTCCTCTTGTGTCGGCATCGTCGTATCAATGTCATCCGGAATTAAATTCACAGGCAGATCATACACTTTCTGGAAATCATTTGTTCGCGTGGTCATCAGTCTTCCGTCCAGGTACAAACTCTCCAACGCCATCTTGGACGGTCGCCAATCCCACCAACCAGCACTCGCCACCTTGCGATCATTCTCAAAATCCTTCACCATCAGCGGTCCTTCGCGTGTTATCCTGTCCAGCACCTTATTCATAAGATTGATCTCAGCCTGGGTCTGCGGCTTTCTACCGGCTACAAAGGCTTCCTTCACCGGCAGTGAAAAACGGAACTCATGCATGGGAATATACCCCGCGTCGGAAGTCAGGAATTCAAAGATCCTTCCATCCGCCTGCAACTCGCCAAGCCACTCCGGTTTATAATCAGGTACGCGCGATGCAATGGCATGATGATGCGCCCGCTCGATAACATAATTGGTATCGATCTGGACAAAGCCAAGATGTTCGATCAGCTTAAAGACAGCCTCCCGGCCCTTGCCAAACTGTGCCCGCTTTGACAGCCCTGCCGCATGCAGGATTATCTTCCGGGCTTGTGACTTGCTAAGGATAACTTGCTTCATAAAACAAATTTACGACAGACTCGCATTCCCCAGACAGGTGGAAAACCCAACCAGCAAAACTATCCCCGCACTCAAAAGCCAGGCCTTGCCAAGATCCTTCTTCTTATTTGAATACGACCCGCCGGCGGCGACCAGGCAAATGAGAACGTGCATCCCGACCGCAACCGCCGAAAGGATCATCATTCCCAACCCATCTAGCCTACCCCCTTTAAAAGACAACAATCGGATCAGCGCCGAATACGCAAGAATTATCAATATATTAATTCCCGCAATTCTTCCCAATGACTTCATAACAACTCCTTTCTTAATTGTTCAAGTTTAGGTTTCAATTCGCTCCGGTAAAAAAGATTCATCGTTTCAAAAGGGATGATCTTTCCATCCGTATCAACGATATGTACACAGGACTTCTTTATCGAGCGTATATCAAAATCGTAGGCATCCATAAAATTCATAATGATCACGCGAAACAGGTTGTCATATGAAAGCCCCTCAGCCACCACATTCGGCAAACAACACAACAGCTGGTTGAAGGTCTCGCTGGCGGCAAGCGGCGAATTACCGGTACTGAACATCTTCATCACATAACTATGCAGCGCCTCATCCTGTTCATACACGATGGTATTCTTCGAGGAATTCAGCAGCACTTCCGGGTCGATCAGTCTTGTCAATGGCTGGACCTTGCCCCCCAGCTTTAAGGCATACGCCATGGTCAGCGCATCGGGATTGCAGGGCACCGGGACAAGATCGTTCGGCTGAAATATATCGGTCTGCTCCAATATCTTCCGTCGCACCTCTGTGGGAGTAAGCCTCCCGGTCGCAGGATCAAAATTCTCCAGCCTGCCGCTCATTTGGGTGGGCTGAAACGTGACACCCCTGACGCAGCGTTGCTGCAGCGCATATTCTATGATAGGACCGATCTCATCGTCATTGAGCCCCTTTTGCAGCGTAACCACCAGCGTCGTCGAAAGATTGAACTTATTCAGATTCTCGATCGCCCTCTTTCTTATATCCGTCAGGTCCTTACCCCGCAGCTGTTTCAGAGCCTCCGGCCTGAACGAATCGAATTGCAGATACACTTCAAAATCCGGCATATAACCGGCAAGCCTCTCCGCAAACCCGACATCATTCGCAATACGAATGCCGTTGGTATTGACCATCAAATGTTTGATGGGCTTCGTTTTGGCGAGGTCCAGTATCTCAAAAAAATCAGGATGTATCGTAGGCTCGCCCCCGCTTAGCTGTACCACATCCGGCTCGCCCTCGCTGGCGACTATCGCATCCAGCATCATCCCGATCTCTTCCTGCGTCCGGTGCCTTCCATGCGTTGGCGAAGAGCTTGCATAACAGGTAGGACAGGAAAGATTACACCTGTCCGTTACTTCTATCAGCGTAAGACAGCTATGCTGCTCATGGTCCGGGCAGATACCACAGTCATAAGGACAGCCATATATCGTTTCCGTATGGGGTTTCCTGGGGTATTCGCTGGCTTTATTATAATTCCTTATCTGTTTGTAATACTCGATATCGACGGCGATCAGCACCTTTTGAAAACCATGCTCCTTACAGATCTTGGTAAGATATACATTCCCGTTCTCAAAAATGATCTTGGCGCTCAGCTGCCGGTGACACTCGATACAAAGACTGATAGTATGATCGTAATAGATATAGTCCCGCTTATTTTCCATTTTCTATTAATGCTGAAAAGTTAAAGAAAATTTTGTAGATCGTTTTCGAATAATACAGCAGACCGATAAGACAGCAAAGCTGTATGGTGCCAAGGCCGATAAAATATACGTAATGAGGTTTTATCAAATCCAACCCGAACCGAAACGCCAGATAAGCTATCATAAAGAACTGAAAACGATACCCATTTACCAGCCTTACCTTCCTCTCGATCAACAACAGCCCCAGCCACAACAACCCCAAAAAAGCTATCTCGTACAAAGTGACCGGATGTCTGTACAGCCCGTCTCCCAGGTCGATCCCCAAAAAAGAATTGGTCACAATGCCATACGTCTCCTCGCTGATGCCGCTGGTAAAACAGCCAATCCGCCCGATCATCATGGCCAGTATCAGCGGATAGGTAAACAGGTCCCCCGAAGATCCCCTCTCATGAAGGATCTTTTTCGTTACCTCCACTACGAGTAAGCCTCCAAGCAATCCGCCCACGATGGTTTTATTGGAATAGAGATACAGCAGGATATGTTTGGAATGTATCAGCGTTAGGGGGTTTTCCAACGCACCCACTACCCTCGAAAAAAAGAAGGCCCCAAAGGTCGCCCCGATAATGATCCAGATCCGGTTTGCATCATTTATCCTGTCCTTCTGCTTATTACGCAGAAATAGAAAATACCTGAACCCGATAACAAAACCAAGGGTTTCGAAGATAAGGTGCAACGGCAAAGAGAGACCGCCAAGCTTGAGATTAATGGGAAATACCATGTATGATTAAAGATAATCCCTTTTCCCTTCCTTTCAAATTGTGATCTACATCACGTATCACCGGGAATAACCTTCGTTACTTTGTCTTGTGATCAAACGCAAAATACATTAGATCAAAGGAAAATCGCCGGGCATCACCGCAGATGCATCGGTAAATTCAACAACAAAACCCAAATGACATGCAACAGTATCAGGAAAATTCTTCCGCCATCATCGAAATCTTAAAAATCTATTTCAGAGGCATATACGAAGGAGATGTAACTTTACTGATGGACAAGGTCTACTATCCCGGCACCCTCTTATTCGGAGATGTAAAAGGTCAACCATATTTCAGGACCCTGTCCCAATATCTTGAGGGTGTCAGTAACCGCCAAAGCCCTAAAGACTCCGGCAAACCCTTCAAAGGAGAGATCATCTCGATCGAGATCGTCAATTCCATTGCAATGGCAAAGGTCCGGGTACAGATGTATGACTTCAATTACTCCGAACTCTTGTCCTTTCATAAGCTGGACAACCGGTGGGTGATCGTAAACAAAATGATCTCGGACATTATATCGTAACTTGTAATCTAAAGCCGTATACCATGTGGTACAATACCAAAGTAGCAAAGATCCTCGGTGTCCGATACCCTATTTTCCAGGGCCCGTTCGGGGGTAACCTATCTTCGGTAAAACTTACCGCCACCGTGTCCAATCTCGGGGGCGTGGGCGGTTACGGCGCTTATACGATGACACCCCAGGAGATCTATGAAATAAACGAACAAATAAAAAAAGAGACCAGCAAGCCCTATAATATCAATTTGTGGGTTTCCGATAACGATCTGCCCCCAAATTCCCCTAATCCCGTCCCCTCCGACCTTCAAAGTCTGCGCGCCCTCTTCCAACCCTACTTTGGCGAGCTCGGCATCCCTTTCCCCGACAAACCGCTGAGCTTTTCGTCGAGATTCGAAAACCAGGTGGAAGTGATCCTGCACACAAAACCACCGGCCTTCAGTTTCATGTTTGGCATTCCATCGCCCGACATTCTCGAACAATGCAAAAAACTGGGGATCATCACCATCGGAGCCGCAACATCCCTCGACGAGGCCCTCGCCCTGGAAGCCGCGGATGTCGACATGATCATCGCATCCGGCTTTGAAGCGGGTGGGCACCGCCCCTCCTTCCTGGCCCCCTCCGAAAACTCCCTCACCGGCACTTTTGTGCTTCTGCAACAGATAAAGGAAACGGTCCGCAAACCAATCATCGCAGCAGGCGGCATCGCCACCGGAAATGGTATAGCCGCAGCCCTGGCCCTCGGGGCGGACGCCGTCCAGGTCGGCACCGCTTTTCTGGCCTGCGAAGAATCCAACGCCCTCGACATTCACCGCGAAATGCTTTTTTCAAAAGCTTCCAGGTATACCGTTCTGACCCGGGCATTCACCGGAAGACTCGGCCGCGGCCTCAGAAGCCGGATCTCGGAGGAAACACGTGGGAAAGAACAAGACTTTCTGCCCTTCCCCCTTCAAACGCAGTTCATGTCCCCCCTCCGGCAGGCAGCTATTACACAAAAGAAATGGGAATTGATCCTCTTCTGGGGCGGACAAATAGCCCCGCTATTACGACACAAAAAAGCCGCGGATCTTATGAACGCCCTCGTCGAAGAAACCACCGCTTACTTCAACGGCATAACCACAGCCTAACCTCAACTCTTATCCCTTTTTACTCCACTCCCAATATCTCCCGGCCAGAAACTTTAACCCTGCCGCACGATATTCAGGCGTACTCACAGTGAAGTGATCACCGGGATAGTACTCAAAGATAAAATGAGTATCCAACTTTTTCATTTCGTCATTCAATAAGTGCACGGCGTAGTTCAGCAGAAAATTATCCTGCTCTCCCACCGAAACACGGATCTTACCCGCCAGGTCTTTTTGCAGGGAGGGCCAATTGCCGCGCAGATACGCTGAAATATCGTATTGTTTCCAGTGTTCCACACATTCCTTATTAATGACACCAGTAACAGCATCGCAAATACGTAAGGGTTCGCCATTTGCTCCCTTTGCACTAAACACCTGGTCGAAGGAATGCATTTGCTCACCACGGTAAATTACATTCTCCTGACGATAACACTGCTTCATGGACGCGACTCCGAAATAACCGGCGATCGTCGCTACTTGCCGAAGATTGCTGTCCTTATCATAAAAGATATTTGGCTCTTCATAAAGGTTGACCCGTTGAAAATTCCGGAAATCGACGGGATCGGGTGAACTGGACCAACAACCTGCAAAGACAGTTGGGTAATGGGTCTGCAGCCACAGGACCGTCCAACCTCCACTGCTATGTCCTCTCAACAAACGCGCGCCATCGCAGCGATACTTACTCTCCAGCAGCGGGATAAATTCTTTTACCAGCGCATCCCCCCAGGGACCATTGTTCTCGCTGTTCGCATACACGGAATGACCGCCGGCGCAATTGCCATCCAAATAAACCGTGATGCAGGGGATGGTATCGATCGGCGTGCTTCGCGAAGTCGTGTCCCCCGAATAATGATGATAGTCGCCGCCATATCCGGAAACATTAAAAACAATCGGAAATTTCCGTTGCGGTTGGCTATAGTATTCTGCTGGTAACAATATCGCCGCATCCACGGTCATGGGCATTTTCAGGGCTTGCGACAATAAGGAGGAAGGTGCCCGGAGCTCCTTCACATACCCCGTTTCTTTAAACGTGGCTTGTGGAACAACCTGGTCACAAAGAAGCGTAAATTGTTTATTCTTATTTTCAGCGAACGTAACTCTCACCGGTTTGGAGTAAATATTCCCCGGGCTTTCCGGAATGGCCCGTCCACCCAGATTCCGGTCCCAAACAGCCTGTACATAATAGTCGCCTCGTTCGATTCCGGATAACGTAGCGGGATAAGAATCGGAATGGTCGTCAAATACGACAGCGGCGCCCGGCTGCACATTGTTCACTTTTATCGAGTAACAGGGAAAGGACTCAAGGTCCGCCATGGCGTCTTTCGGATGCCTGTTTTCTTTGTTGAGGTATAACAATATTCTTCCGCTAAAAGGCTGTTTGAAAGCTGCAGGGGAGTAACTTACCTGGAATTGCTGACACCAGACTTGCAGGGGAAGAAGGATGGCTAGGGACAAGACACGAGTTAGCTTTTTCATATACTAAAGATACACCTTAACCCTCACTACCACACACGAATAACCCGGCAACTCAACCTTCACCTCCTTCCCCGAAACCTTCATCTCCTTCATCACAGGCGCCACTACATCCGGATGCTCCAAACTATTCATCCCCCCCGGCGTCGCCCCGGCAAGCGTCGTAACCCTAGCCCTACCTCCGGGCCGCCCACCACTCACTACCACATTCTTCTGCTTTGCCTTATCGGACAAATTCACCAGCTTCACGATCAATTCGCCCGTTGGCTCATCGATACAGGCGGTCCCCCAGCAGCTATCCTGCCCGGTAAGAGGCATCCCCCTGTCAAAAAGATCGACAACAGCCGTCCCCTTATTGATCGAAAACAACTGCTGAACATAATAATTAGGCGTAGCATAAGACCGCGTATTGTCAAACCAGATGAGATCCGGCGTCCATTGCCAGCCCGTGACATGCGCAAACAGCGGCGCATAGGACGCCATCGTCACCACATCCGCATTGCGCTCCATCCCGGTCATGAACGCCGCTTCGGAAAGGGCCGTCCGCAAATTGTTCTCATTCTTCAGACTCCCGATCCTGTCACTTTGCGCAGCATACTCACCCACAAAGATCTTCGGCCCCTGCCGGTCATACTTATCATAGCGCGTAGCATTCTGCAGGAACCACTCCGGCGAATTATAAAAATGTTCATCGATGATATCGACATGCCGGCTGCGCAGAACAGAATCGATATACTGGAACTCCTGTTTCTGCGGAGTATAACCCGAGCTACAGATCAGCTGCATATATGGATAACGGGCTTTTATCGCCTTCGTGAACACCGCCAGCCGCTCGGCATACTGCGGCCCCCAGTTCTCATTGCCCACGCCCAATAATTTCATGTTGAATGGCGCCGCATGACCAAGTGCCGCCCGCTTCGCGCCCCAGGTCGTTGTAGTAGCATCCCCATTGGCAAATTCGATCAGGTCCAGCGCATCCCTGACATAAGGATCAAGCTCAGACAAAGGCACCACTTCAGCAGCATCAAACTGACAGGAAAGCCCGCAATTGATTATCGGCAAAGGAGCCGCACCAATGTCTTCACAAAGCTGAAAATATTCATAAAAACCAAGTCCAAAACTTTCAAAATAATCAGGTGTCTGCCGCAAAGGCACATCATCATTCCAGATACTCATTATCAGCTGACGATTTTCCAAAGGTCCTATCGTCTTCTTCCATTGATAACGATGTACGATATCCTTCCCCTCTACTATGCACCCGCCGGGAAAACGCAAAAAGCCCGGACGCAGATCAGCCAGCTTTTGCGCCAGATCCGTCCTAAGCCCCCCCGGCCGGCCCTTCCATGTGTCGCCCGGAAACAGGGAAACCCTGTCTATCTCCAACTGCCCGCTGCCCTGGAAACGCAACAGCAGCTTCCCCAGGCTGGCCGTATCCGCAGCAGTAATAGAAAAATGCTGCTCATACCAGCCCGTATCCGCAGCACTAAGTTCGATAGCCGCCTCCCCAATGCTCGCTCCCTTACTATTAAGCAGCTGCGCACTCACTCCCACACCCGTCGCAGTCACTCCCAAACCATTCCCACT
>Ga0193716_1000400_pt1 | contig 26501 bp, 15 predicted proteins | sample U2c1metaG_FD_145901 | JGI IMG/M metagenome (GOLD analysis project Ga0193716, IMG submission 145901) | Soil microbial communities from a riparian zone of the East river system, Colorado, United States - U2c1 | ecosystem: Environmental > Terrestrial > Soil > Riparian zone | place: USA: East River...
AGGGTGAGGGCGTGGCCGCGGACGTGGATGTCGGCGGTCAGTAGTCGCTCAAGTGCCCGCAAATTCTCGTCGGCGGAACCAAGGAGGCCCACCACGAGATCGGGCGGAACATTGATGCTGCTTCGAACGGACGTGTCCGATGAGGCAGCGCTCGTCTCGCGGGGGGTCACGTGGGGTTCAGTGCCTGCTTCCTGGGTTCTAACCGGGTTGTGCGTCTCGAGATGAGTTTACCGCTGGTCACCGTCACGCCCCAATGGTTATGCCGACGGCGTCCCCGTTCAACGGGCGCGCCGTCGCAGGTCGAGGCGATAATCGTCGGGTGTGCACCGATGTGAGCGCGAAATCGCGGCGGCGATGACCCGCGCCGTGCTGGTCTGCGGCGGGACGGGAGCAATCGGACAGGCGATCGTGCGCACCCTCGTAAGTGCCGGCGACCGGGTGGCATTCAGCGGCCGCGATCGACGCCGCGGCGAAGCGCTCGCGGCGGCCACCGGGGCTACCTACGTCCCCCACGACGACCACCGTGACGGCGCACCCGTCGTCGAGGAAGCCGCGCGCCACCTCGGCGTGCTGCACGGCCTCGTGCTCAACGCGGGCACCATCGTGCACGCCCGCCTCGATGACACCGCACCAGCCCAATTGGCCGACATGCTGCGGGTCAACGTCACAGTTCCTGTCACGCAGGCACAGACCGCGTCGGCGCTGATGCCCGCGGGCGGTGCGATCGTGGCCGTCGCGTCGAACGCTGGTGCCTGGGGTGAAACCGAGATCGGCGCCTACTCGGTGTCCAAGGCCGCCTTGCTGGCGGCCTGCCGCGCATTGGCGGCCGAATACGGTCGACGAGGTATTCGGGTCAACGCGGTCAGCCCGGGCGACACCGAACCCGGCATGGCCCCGAGCCTCGACGTGTTCGGCGACCAGGCGTTTCCCACGCTGCCCCCGCTTGGGCGTCTCGGCCGCCCCGAAGACACCGCCAACGCGGTGGCCTTCTTGCTATCCGAGGCGGCAGGCTTCGCGACCGGTGCCGACGTCCTCGTCGACGGCGGCATGCATACCGCCCTCGACGCCGGGCGATCGAAGTGACTGCGCCAACCGATCGCCACGTCCTGGTCTGCGGCCCCGGCAGCGACGGCACACTCATCGAGGCGCTGGGCGCGCTGGGCTGGACACCGGCCGACCCGCACGCGACGACACCGGTGGGCCTGCTGGTCATCACACCGACACCGCAGGACTGCGACGACGGAACGTGGTCCATGGCCGCGGCCATGGACGCCACCGCCGAGGTCATCCGCGGCATCACAGAGCGCCGGGAACGCTTGCGGTCCGGTCGAGGTCTGGTCGTGGTCGCCGTTGCGACCCCGCCCGGCCGGGCGGCGGTGCGATCCGCCGGCGACGGCGTCGTCGCAGCCGCGCTCGCCATGAGCGTGCAGCTGCTCGCAGTGGACTGGGCTCCCGACGGCGTCCGCTGCCTGCTCGTCGTCAACGGTGGCGACGGGGCTGAGCCACTGGCCCGGCTCGCACACTGGCTCGCCGCCCCCGACGCACCCGCTCTCACCGGTCAGACCATCGACGTGGCCGCCGTCAACCACGCCACCCTGCGGGCACCCGGGGCGTAGACGCGGTCAGATCCGCCGTCGACGTGGCCGGACTCTCATCAAGTCGTGACCGCTCGGAGCCTGGACAGGTGCGGGAACCGGTGTGAGGGTGACGGTTGCGGGAGGAAGCTGGCCGGGGAGGTGTGCCGTGACCCAACGCGGGGCGGCGGTGGTGTGTGGCGCAAGCATGGGTGGGTTGCTTGCCGCCAGAGTGTTGGCGGACTTCTACGATACCGTCACGGTTGTCGAGCGTGATGTGTTGCCCGAGAACACAACTCAGCGGCGAGGAGTTCCGCAAGGCAAGCATCTGCACATGATGTTGAGTCGCGGGACGCGAATCCTTGGCGAGCTGTTCCCTGGGTTGCCCGACGAGCTCGCAGCCGCGGGCGCCCCCGTCTTGGATGGCTCCGACCCCTCGCGGTTCTATCTGCGGGTCGGTGAGCACGTGTTGTGCCGAACGGGACAGTTCGCAGACCCCGGCGCGATCACCATGCGTCTCGCCAGTCGGCCGCTGCTGGAGACCGTCATACGGCGGAGGGTGCGCGCGATCGAGAACGTGACGGTATTGGACGGCCGCGACGTGGTCGAGCCGATCATGGCAGGTGATCGCGTCAGCGCGGTTCGGGTGGTCGACCGTGCAAGTGCTGCGGAAAGCGTTCTCGATGCCGACTTGACGGTCGATTCGACGGGGCGATCAGCCCGCACACCAGCGTTCCTCGAGGCGCACGGCTACGAGCGGCCGACCGAGCAGAGCTACCCGGTGGGACTCACCTACTCGAGTCAATTCTTCCGAGTGCCGCCCGGCTCGATCGCCGAGACGGTCGCCGTGATCGGGCCCACCCTCGAACGTTCCACCGGAGGCGGGCTATTGGTCTACGAGAACGACACGGTGATCCTGACGATGATCGGCGTCGCCGGACGGAGGCTGCCCACCGATCTACCCGGACTGATGGAGTTGGCGGCCGACCTCTTGCCAGCTCAGATCACCACAGCATTGCGCGCCGCGGAACCGATTGCCGGGGTGTCCACCCAGCACTATCCCGCGAGCGTGTGGCGCCGGTACGACAAGTTGAGCCGATTCCCCAAGGGATTTCTGGTCGTCGGCGACGCCGTCTGCAGCTTCAACCCGGTGTACGGCCAGGGCATGACGTCGGCAGCGTTGCAGGCGAGGGCGCTGCGCGACTGCCTGGCCGCTCCGGCTACCGACGACCTGAGCCACCGCTTCTTTCGCGCCACGGTGCGGAAGTTGGCGCCGATCTGGCAGGCCAATCGATTGAACGACTTCGCCGTGTCACCGGTGACCGGCTGGCGTTCCTTCGCACAGCGGGCACTCAACTGGCAGACGGACAAGGTGATGGCCGCCGCGGCCGTCGACATCCGGCTGGCCGAAGCGTTCGTCCGGATCCTTCAACTCATCGAGCCGTCGACCACCCTGTTCCGCCCCTCGATGCTGATGCGCGTCATCAAGGGAAACCGCCGGCACTGAACCTGCAGGTCAGAACGCCCAGCGCGGCGTCAGCACCCCGAGCGCGCCGAGGGCCACCGCCGCAGCAGTGGACGTCCGCAGCACGGTCGGGCCAAGGCGGATGACCGTCGCACCGGCCGCGGACAGCGCGGCGAGCTCGTCGTCGCTGATGCCACCCTCGGGGCCGACGACCAGCATCAGCGCCTCCGCGCGTTCGAGGCCGACGTCGGTCAGCGGCCGGGTCGCCGACTCGTGCAGCACCAGCACCATCGCGCCATCCCCCGTCGCAGCGCCCACCTTGGCGACCAGTTCGGCGGTCGACACCAGCGAGCTGACCGCGGGCACGTACGGGCGGCGTGATTGGCGTGCGGCCGACCGCGCCACGGCCCGCCACCGCTTCAGACCCTTGTCGACCTTCGCCGAGCCGTCCCAGCGGGCCACGCAGCGGTCGGACTGCCACGCGACGAATGCGTCCGCGCCCGCCTCGGTGGCCAGCTCGACGGCCAACTCGGAGCGGTCTGACTTCGGCAGCGCCTGCACGACGGTGATCTGAGGGCTGGGTGGCTCGACGGTCCGGCGCGCCAGCACACGCGCCGAAAGGCGGCCCTTCGCGGCGTCTTCGATCAGGCACTGTGCGACGGTGCCCGCGCCGTCGCCCAGATCGAGTTCCTCGCCGGGCCGGATCCGGCGCACGTTGGCGGCGTGGAACCCCTCGTCACCGTCGACGACGGCCAGCCCACCAACCTCGGGCAGCTCATCGACGTAGAACAGCGCGCGACTCATCGCGAGCGCCTAGCGACCGGTGAAGGTCTCACGCAACCGGTTGAACAAACCGCCGCCTGCCGCCGTCGACCGCGTCGACTTCACCTCGACCGAGTCCCGGACCCGATGCTCCTTGAGCTTGCGCAACAGTTCGCTGTCCTGAGGATCCAACCGCGACGGTACGACGACCTCGACGTGGGCGTGCAGGTTGCCGCGCACACCGGAGCGCAGGTGCGGCATGCCGTGACCACGCAACGACACGACCGAGCCCGGCTGCGTGCCCGCCGCGATGGTGATCTCCGTGGGCCCGTCGATGATGGCGTCGACCGACACCGAGGTGCCCAAAGCGGCGTCGACCATCGGTATCGAGACGGTGAAGTGCAGGTCGTCGCCGTCACGGATGAAGATCTCGTGGGGTTGTTCGTGGACCTCGACGTACAGGTCGCCCGCGGCGCCGCCTCCGGGTCCCACCTCGCCCTGGGCCGCCAGCCGAACGCGCATGCCCTCGCCGACGCCTGCGGGGATCTTGACGCTGACCTCGCGGCGGGCCCTGACCCGGCCGTCGCCGCCACAGCGGTGGCAGGGGTCGGGGATGACCTCACCGACGCCGCCACACACCGGACACGGCCGCGACGTCATCACCTGGCCGAGCAGCGAGCGCTGCACGCTCTGCACCTCGCCATGCCCACCGCAGGTGTCGCAGGTGACCGGGGTGCTGTTGCCGTGGGTGCCCTTGCCGATGCACACGTCGCAGAGGATCGCGGTATCGACGGTGACCTGCTTGGTCACGCCGGTCGCACACTCGGATAGATCGACCCGCATGCGCAGCAGCGAATCCGAACCTGGCCGCACCCGTCCGATCGGCCCGCGGGAGCCTGCGCCCCCGCCGAAGAACGCCTCGAAAACGTCGCCGAGTCCGCCGAACCCGCCGAACCCATTGCCCGCCGACGCGCCAGCACTCTCCATCGGGTCGCCGCCGAGGTCGACGATCCGGCGCTTCTCCGGATCGCTGAGCACCTCGTAGGCGACGCTGATCTCCTTGAATCGCGCCTGCGCGCCCTCATCGGGGTTGACGTCTGGGTGCAACTCGCGCGCCAGTCTGCGATACGCCTTCTTGAGGTCCGTATCGGTCGCGCCCTTGCTCACTCCGAGCAGGCCGTAATAATCGCGTGCCACGCCAAACCCTTCCCATGCCGCGTCACGCGGCTACTCGCACCCCTTAACGGGTGCCCAAGACTTCGCCTATGTAGAGAGCAACCGCCGCGACGTTGGCAATGGTTCCCGGATAGTCCATTCGCGTGGGACCGACCACGCCCATGCCGCCGTACACCTTGCCAAGGCTGCCGTACGTCGTGCTGACCACCGAGGTTCCGGCCATCTGTTCGGCCTCGGTCTCGTGCCCGATTCGTACCGTGACCTTACCGGCTCCCTGCTGCGCGGCCAGCAACCGCAATACCACCACCTGCTCCTCGAGTGCTTCGAGCACCAACCGCAGCGATCCGCCGAAGTCGGCGGTGTTGCGCGTCAGGTTCGCCGTGCCGCCAAGGAGCAGGCGCTCCTCGCTGTGCTCGACCAGGGTCTCGACCAGCACCGTCGCGGCCCTGCCGACCGCGTCGCCCAGCCCGCCGCTGCCGTCGAGCGTGCCGGCCAGGTCCGCAACGGCAATCGATGCGGCCGACAGGGGCTTGCCCTCCAGCGCGGAGGCGAGGCGCTCGCGAAGCTGCGACAGCTGATGGTCGTCGACGGCGTCGCCGAGTTCGACCACGCGCTGATCGACCCGGCCGGTGTCGGTGATGACCACGAGAAGCAACCGGGCCGGCGTGAGCGCAACGACCTCGAGGTGACGCACGGTCGACGTCGACAGCGTCGGGTACTGCACGATGGCGACCTGCCTGGTCAGCTGCGCGAGCAGCCGCACCGCACGCCGCAGCACGTCGTCGAGGTCGACACCGGACTCTAGGAACGTCAGGATCGCCCGTCGCTCGGCGGACGACATCGGCTTCACGTCGTCGAGCCGGTCGACGAACTCCCGATAGCCCTTCTCGGTGGGTACGCGACCCGAACTGGTGTGGGGTTGGGCGATGTAGCCCTCGGCCTCCAGCACCGCCATGTCATTGCGCACGGTGGCGCTCGACACCCCGAGATTGTGGCGCTCGACGAGGCTCTTGGACCCGATCGGCTCCTTGGTGGAGACGAAGTCCGCGACGATGGCGCGCAGCACCTCGAAGCGACGGTCGTCGGCACTTCCCATGATTCACCTCCCGGTTGCCTTCATTTTACGGGCACTAGCAGCGCTGACCGCGCCGGAACGGACTTCGGGTGACGAGGACAACGCGCGCGCAGGGGATTAATCTCGCTTTCATGTCGACGCCGAGGTTGCGGGTCTGCCCGTCAGCGAAGGTCCCGTCGTGATCTTCAAGGGCGTCCGAGACGGCAAACCGTATCCCGAGCACAACCTGTCCGGTCGGCAGTGGGCGCAGATCCCGCCGCGCCAGATCCGGCTCGACGAGCTGGTCACGACCACCACCGTGCTGGCGCTCGACCGCCTGCTCTCGGAGGATTCGACCTTCTTCGGCGACCTGTTCCCCCACGCCGTGCGGTGGCAGGGCGTGGTGTACCTGGAAGATGGATTGCATCGGGCGGTGCGGGCCGCATTGCGCAATCGGACGGTGCTGCACGCGCGGGTGTTCGACATGGATCTTCCGCTCGCTCAGCAGGTCTAGGCCGCCTGCGGCGCGCGCTCGGCGCTGCGGCGCAGGAAGTACGCCGCGGTGACCGCCTGCCAGACATAGACCGAGTACACGCTGCCGCGCTCCCAGGTGCCGATCGGCAGGACGGTCAGCGACGTGTCGAAGATCAACCCGAGAAGGCATGCCAGACCCAGCGCGCCGAGCGCAACACCGACCGCGAGATAGGTCCGCGACACACCTGCCCGCCGAAACGCGAGCGTTCCGAGAATGACCGCGACGTTGCCTCCCGCGATCGCCAGAAACGCCCCAACCCCATGCCAATCGGGGCCGGTGCCGGACGGACCGCTGTGCCACGTGGCGACGAGGAAGTTTCCGATGCCGTTGAGCACGGCGAAGACCAGGAACACCGACGCCCTGCCTGCCTGACTCCCCTTCACCATCAGCGCCGCGCCGACCGGAAACAGGATTGCCTGAACGACGAACGCGGCGTTCATCAGGAGGGCGAGCGGTGACAGGCCGGGTGCCCCCAGCGTGCTGATGTAGTCGGTGGCGTAGCCGTACCTGGGCATCGCCGAGGCGGCGACGGCCTCCGCGACGAAGTACACGAGTGCCGAGACGACCCACGACAGGGCCCCGATCCGGAGGGTCACGCTTCCCAACGGTAGAGACCGCAGAAGGTCCCGGCTCAGTCCGCCATGGCTTCACGCAGGCTGCGTGGCCGCATGTCCGTCCAGTTCTCCTCGACGAAGGCCAGGCAGTCGGCACGGGTGCTCTCACCGAACACCACCCGCCAGCCCGCGGGTACGTCGGCGAACGTCGGCCACAGACTGTGCTGGTCCTCGTCGTTCACCAAGACGAAGAACGTGCCCGCCTCGTCATCGAATGGGTTGTTGCTCATCGAATCTCCTCGTTGATCGCGCCGATGGCGAGCCGTCGGTCAGGTCGGCGCCAAGCACCCGGTCCGACAGCAGACCGAGGCTGCTCAGGTTGGGGAAGCCAGGCCCCTGGGTCAGGCCGGACAGGCCCGGCAGGAACAACTTCGGGTACACCTCGCTCACGGCAAGGTCGTGGCCGATCGACTCCTGCAGCGCCTCGCTGGTGAGCGGACCGCCAAGGCCCAGTTCCAGTAGATCGAGGGCGTCCTCGGCGAACAGCGGGACGAACCACATCGAGTCGGCACCGGACCCGTCGATTACCAGGTCGAAGCCGTGCACCGTCTCGACCGCCTCCCCCGCCTGATTCGTGGACAGCGTCAAGCGAATTCGGCCGTCCCTGGCCACCGCGTGCGCCGCGCGGCCACGCAGGTGGCGGATCCGGTCGTCGGCGAGCAGAAGATCCTGTACCCGCGCGGAGAACACCCCGCGGTCGGTGCGGTTGAGTGCGTCGCGTCGTTCGGCGAGCGTCAGCGCATCCCAGCCGGTGGGGTCGGAGAACAACGTGTTCTCGAAGAAGCTCTCGCCACGGGTGAACAACGTCACCTGAGGTGAGATCACGGTGATGGTCGAAACCCGGTGGCGGAAGAGCTCGTTGAGCATCGAGGCGGCCGTCTCGCCGCCACCGATCACCGCGACGCGCTCGGCGGCGATGCGGTCGTGCTCGGCTGCCCTGTGCCAGAACTGCGCGATGGACATCACCCGCGGATTGCCAGGCAGCACCGACCGCTCGGCCTGCCCAGGCCCGGTGATCATCACGCCGTCGGCGTGCACGGTGGTCTCGGCGGTGTGCAGCGCCCACCGGCGCGCCGACGGCCCGTCCTCGACGGAGATGCGCTCCACCTCGCCTGCCACCACTGTCATGCCGGTGCGTTCGGCCACCCAGCGCAGATACTCGCTCCACCGGCGGTGGGTCGGCGCGGGACGGCCGCGGTCGATCCACTCCGCGAACTGCCCCGTCGCGATCAGGTAGGACTGCCAGCTGTGTCTGGTCATCCGCTCGTCGAGCTCGGCGTTGCGGCGTGGGACCAATGACGAGCGGTAGGGGAAGCCGACGTCCTTCTCCGGGCCGGTGCCGAGCTGATGTTGCCCGTCGGTCCAGCCGCCGCCTGCCTGCCAATTGGCGGCCACGGCGGTGCGTTCCACCGCGATCACGTCGGGCGCGACGACGCCCATGGCACGCAACTCGGCGGCCTTGGCCGCCACCGCTATTGCCTTGGCTCCTGCGCCGACGACGGCGAGGGTCGGCGGGGCCTGCTCGGAACGGGTCATTGGATCACCTCTCGCAATGAGTCCTGCCACATCGCCTGCAGCGTGGCGACGTCGTCGCCGGACAAGATTTCGGGCAGGGTGCGCCACTGGGTGCCCAGCACCGCCGACCCATCTCGATCGACCACCGCCGCGTTGATCGTAAGTTCGTGCCGCACCGCAAGATTGGGTTCCGGTAACGGCGACACGTTGGCAAGCAGCGCCCGGTCCGGCCGCAGGGCGTCACCCCCGCCTGCGAGGTGGATGCGGCCCAAGTAGTTCAGCAGCACCTGTGGGTCGCGATGACCGACGAGTCGTTCGGCCGTGTCAGCGCGCAGGTACCGCAGCAGCGCGTAGTCGATGCCGTCACCGGGGATCGCCGCAAACAGATCGGCAACGCCGCAGGCGTCGTCCGCCGACAAGCGCAGCGGGTAGATCGCACTGAGCAGCCCAACGGTGTCACCGGTATCGGTCTCGCGCAGATCGTCTGCAAGACCACGCGATACGGCGGTGTCGGCCCGGCCGTGCGTCTCCAGTGCGAGCAACGGGGACGGCGTCTCCTGGCCACGGTGGCGGCGCCAGGCGTTCAGGGTCCGCGCCGTCGCCGCGGCGAGCACCTCGGTGACCGGAATCGGGCCCGCGAGCACGCGCGCGGTCACGTCGGGTTCCGCGAAGGCCATCCTGACCACCACGTCGCCCACCCGATCGGACTCCGGGCGGATCCGCCGCGCCCCGACGTCGGGATCGCCGCCGTCGAGTTGCCGCTGCCAGAAGTCGCACGTGTCGAGCTTCAGCGCCCGCTCGGCGAGGAGCAGGGACCACTGCCGAAGCGAGGTGTGCTCGCGCCGCGGCGCCGGTTTCCTGCCGGAAGTCAGTGCGTGCCAGCCCGCTTCGAGCTCGCCAAGGACGATCCGCCACGACGCCGGATCCAGTGCCAGCACGTGCGCGGTCAGCAACAGCACGCCAGCGCCGTCCTCGGGATCGCGCAGCCACACCGCGTTGAGCATCGAACCCCGTTGCGGATCGATCCGCTCCACCGACACCCGGGTGTGCTCTGCAACGGCGGCGGTCCACTCACCCGAGACCGCGACCTCGGCGACGGTGAGCGTGACGGGGTGCGCGACGAGCGTCATCGCGTCGAGGTCAAGGCGGCTGCGCAGCACCTCGTGCCCGTCGATCACGTTGCGCAGCATGGCTTCGATCTGCTCGCCAGTGATGCCGTCGGGTAGCCGCAGCGCCTCGGTCTGGGCCAGCCGGCGCGGGTCGCCGTGTTGGAAGAGCCAGTAGCCGCTGGGCAACAGCGGGATGGGGCCGATGTCGCCTTCGCTGTCATCGGCAGCATGCGCGTCGGCGTCCGAGTCGATGGCCGCACCGAGTTCGCGAACCGTGCCACAGTCCAACATCAATCGGGCACGCAGTGTCACGCCGCGACGCCGCACCGCCTGCACCACCGACAGCGCCACGATGCTGTCCAGCCCGAGGTCGAGGAAGTCCGCCGTGACGTCGACGCGAGTGGCGTCACCGATGTCGAGCACCTCGGCCAGCGCCTCGGCGATCACGGCCTCCGTGTCGGTCGTCGGTGCGGCGAACTGGTCGGACTGCCCCGATTCGCGGGCGGCATCGGTGGCGGCCAGCGCGGCGTCATCGACCTTGCCGTGGGTGGTCAGCGGGATCTGATCGACGGTGACGATGTGGTGCGGGACAAGGTATCTGGGCAGTGTCGTGGTCAGCATGCGGCGCAGCTCCTGCACCGGCGCGTTGGCCACCACGTAGGCCGTCAGGCGTGGTCCGCTGCGGTGCCGCCGCACCACGACGTGGGCGTGCTCCACTTCGGGGTGGCCGTGCAGGGCGGCGGCGACCTCGCCGGGCTCCACCCGGAACCCGCGGATCTTGACCTGGTCGTCGCTGCGGCCGAGGAACTGGAGGCCTCCCTCCGGCGGGCAGGAGCGAAGCGACCCGGGGTTCGATGCAGGCTTGCGACGCACGACGTCGCCGGTGCGGTACATGCGCGCCCCTGCCGCGAAGGGATTGGCGACGAACCGGCCCGCAGTTTCTGCGAAACGGCCGAGATAGCCGCGCGTGAGTTGGCCGCCAGCGAGGTACAACTCGCCGGCCACCCCGTCGGGGACGGGACGCAGCCAGGCGTCCAACACGTACGCCGTCGTCGAGTCCGTGGGGTGTCCGATGCACGGTTGATCGTGGTCGGCGATCGCCGCGACGATGGCCTCGACCGTCGTCTCGGTCGGTCCGTAGCAGTTGTAGGCGGCCATGCCGGTGCGCTCACACTCGGCGCGGATGGCCTGCCAGGCAGCCGTATCGATGGCTTCGCCGCCGAGGGCAAGCACCGCCAACGGCACTCGGGACAGCAAGCCGGCCGCCCGCAGTTGGGTGAACATCGACGGCGTCGTGTCGATCAAGTCGATGCCGTAGCGACCGATCACGTCGACGAGCGCCTCGGCGTCGCGCTGAACGTCGTCGCCGACGATGTGCACGCCGTGCCCTTCGAGCAGGGCGGCCAACGGTTGCCACGCCGCGTCGAACGTGAACGACCACGCGTGCGCGACGCGAAGCCGCCGACCGACGCGCTTGGCAGCCGGACGAAGCATGTTGCGCGCGTGATCGGCGGCGTAGGACAGCAGTGCCGAATGAGTTCCGATGACACCCTTGGGCTTTCCGGTGGTCCCCGAGGTGAAGACGACGTAGGCGCCCTGCCCTGGGTGCACGTCCGCGGGCCGGTAGTCGGCAGGCGGTTCGGTGTCGACCGACGCCAGAACAGCGTCGTCGACGATGATCCTGGCGGCGGTCTGACGGACGATCTCGTCGACGCGCTCGTCGGGCATGGCGGGGTCGAGCGGCACGATCAGGCCGCCGGCCTTCAGCACCGCGAGTATCGCGACGACGTAGTCGGGTCCGCGGCGCAGCCGGATCGGCACCGGCGTCTCGGCACGGACGCCGCGCCGCACCAGGTCTGCGGCGAGCCGGTCGGCGGCTTCGTCGAGCTGACGGTAGGTGAGTTCGCCACCGTCCCAGCTCAGTGCGACCGAACCCAGCCGCTCCGAGGCGATCTCGGTGAACGCGGTGTGGAAGCCGCCGCGGGGGTCAGCCGTGTCGGCTGCCCTGGTCGGGTGCAGTTCGTCGTCGAGCGTGACGTCGACGTCGCGCAAGGGGGTATCCCAGGACCGCAGCAGACGCTGCACGACGAGCAAGACGCGCCGCCCGAGATCGGTCGGGTCGAGCGTTCCGAGTGCGCCGTCGAGTGTTTCGACGAGCACCGTGAGCCGGCCATGCGTCGGGTGCGCGGCGATGGTGACCGGAAAGTGCGAAAGGCTCTCCAGCGCGGACGGTCGCAGGACCGCGCCGTCGAGGGCGAATTCCTCACTGCCGACGAGTCCGCCGGGTGGGAAGTTCTCGTAAACCAGCAGCGAGTCGTACAGCTCGCCGAGCCCGCCGATCGCACGCAGTTCGGTGTGGCTCAGGTAGCCGTGGTCGCGCAGTTGGGCGGATTCGCGTTGCAGGGCAAGGCATTGCTGCGCCACGGTGTCGGACGGGCTGAGACGGACCCGCAACGGCACGGTGTTGATGAACAGGCCGACCATGCCCTCCACGCCGGACAGCTCGTCGGGCCTGCCGGACACGGTGACCCCGAAGACCACGTCGGCACGATCGGTGAACGCCGACAGGATTGCCGCCCATGCCATTTGGAACAAGGTGTTGACCGTGACGCCTCGAGTGCGGGCGGCCTCGAGGATGCCTGCGGTGGCCTGCTCGTCGAGGGTGACCTCGGTGCGCTCGGGCAGTCCCGGCCTGGGTTCACGACCGGTAGCGCGCACGCGAGGAGCAGATTCAGCCAAAGCAGGCGACAGCAGCGTCGGGCCGTCCAGTCCGGCCAGGTGTGCCCGCCACCGTTCGCGGCTGACCTCGGGGTCCCGGCCTGCGAGCCATCCGATGTAGTCGCGGTACGGACGCGGAGCGGGGGGTAGTGCGTCGACGTCACCACCGGCCCGGTACAGCCCGATGAGCTCGCCGACGAAGACAGGAAGCGACCACCCGTCGATCGCGATGTGGTGCGCGACGACCACCAATCGCCATGCGGATTCCGGCTTCTCGATGAGCAGGAACCGGACGACCGGACCGCGGGCGAGATCGAACTGCCTGCGTCGTTCGTCGGACTCCATTGCGACCGCCTCGTCGGCGGTCGCGGTCTCGTGCCGCCACGGCAGGTCGACCGCCGAGGGGACGACGGCGACCGGGCGGGGAAGGTTGCCCTGGAAGAAGCTGGCGCGCAGGTTGGGATGGCGCACCAGCATCGCCGCGGCGCACGCCCGCAACAACTCGACGTCGACGGCTCCGACGATGTCGGCTGCCATCGCGATGGTGTACGGGTCGGGCGCGTCTTCGCCGTCGGTCAGACCCGCAAGGGAGTACAGCCCCTGCTGCAGAGGGCTGAGCGCCAAGACGTCCTCAATAGCATCGGCCCGCGTGCCCGTGGAGGTCACGGCGCCGGGTCCTGAGTTGAATCTGCTCCTCGCGTGCGCGGCGTCGATGCCCATCCGGCCGTCAGCGAGGCCAATTCGTCGGCGGACAAGCCGGACACGGCCATCGGCGCGTGGTGGGTGTCCCCCGTTGCGGGCGGGCCGCCTGCGGTGTCCACGGCGTCGACCGCGGCCGCGAGTTCGGCCAGTTCGGGATGCTCGAACACCATCCGCGCCGTCAGTGTGACGCCGGCATCGCGCGCCCTGGCGGCCAGCTGCACGGCCAGGATGCTGTCGCCGCCGAGGGTGAAGAAGTCGTCGTGACGACCCACCACGGGAGCGCTCAGCAGATCGACGAGCATCGTGGCCAACCTGCGTTCGGTATCGGTGCTGGGCGGTTCGCTCGGCCCCGTGGAGGTGACAGCGGGCCGGCGCAGGGCACCCGGCACGAGGTCGACGACCACGGTGATCGAGGAAGGAACCAGCTCGGCGGGCAGGGCCGCCTTCACTGCCTCGATGAACGCCGCGGGATCGTCGACCGTGCGGGCGGGTACGACGTAGCCCGCAAGGATCGTGCCGCTCCGACCTTCCCAGTTGCGGGTCAGCGCCGCAGCGACACCGTCGATCGCCTCCAACACACCTTGGAGTCGGTGGTCACCGGACGCCACTAGCTCGAGCCTGCCGTCCGCCGTCCACCGGGCCCGGTCGCCCGTCCGGTAGAGCCGCGCCCCCGGATCCGAGTCGAACGGGTTCGGTTCGAAGCGGGAAGCACTGATGCCGTGGCTGTTTCGACTCGCGCCGTCCACAGCCCCACCGGCGTAGTACACGTTGCCGGTGACACCCACGGCGGCGGGCTCCAGCCATTCATCGAGGACGTAGACGTGCGTGGCGCCCTCGGTCTGCGGCAGCCCTGCGGGCGGCACTGCCGTGCGGCTCCAGTCGTGGACGAGGCGATGGCGTTCCTCGGCCTCGGTGATCGTGATGTCGCGCAACGTCTGATCTGCATCGTCGGCGAAGGCGTCGATCACTCGGTGGAACCAGGAGACGAGCCGCTCCGCGCTGGCCCGCTCGTACAGCTCCGTGCGGTAGATGACGGTGCCCTTGTAACCTCCCGTGCCGGGCTCCCCTGCCGCGAAGAAGTTCACCGACAGGTCGGCGTGCGCCACGTCGAACGTCGGTTCCAGTGCGGTGAAACGGGTCTCGCCGTCCTCGCCGTCATCGATGACCCGGTCGGCGGGCAGTTCTTCTCGCACGTGCACGACGACACCGAACAGCGGGTTGCGCGACAGCGACCGAACCGGGCTCACCGCATCGACGACGCGGTCGAACGGCAGATCCTGGTGTGCGTAGGCGGCCAGCGCCATCTCCCTGGCCCGGCGCAGAACTTCACGCAGGGTCGGGTTTCCAGCCAGGTCGTTGCGCAGCACCACGATGTTGATGAAGAACCCGATCAGCTGGTCGAGTTCCGGTTCGGTGCGGCCCGCGACCGGGGTGCCAAGCGGGATGTCGACGCCTTCACCGGCCTTGTGCAACGCGACCGCGACCGCAGCCTGCAGCAGCATGAACTCGGTGACGCCGAGCTCGCGGGTGAGCCCGACGAGCTTGGCCCTGGTCGACGCCTCGATCGCGAAGTCCAGGGCATCGCCCTCGCCGGTCGGTACTGGCGGGCGTGGGAAGTCCGGGCGCAGCCCGTTCTCCTCTGGCAGGCCGGCCAGCTGCTTGGTCCAGTAGTCCCGTTGCGCAACAACGGCTTCACCCTCGTCAGCCAGCAGGCGGGCCTGCCAGGCCGCGAAGTCGGCGTACTGCACCGGAAGCGGTGCCAGCGCTGCCGTTTGCCCAGCACGCCGCGCGTGGTAGGCGGCGAGCACATCGGTGAACAGCACACCTGCCGACCAGTGGTCGGCGGCGATGTGGTGCACCACCAACGACAGCACGTGCGCTTCGGAGGTGGACAGCACTGATGCCCGGATGGGCCAGTCGCGCTCCAGATCGAAGCAGTATCTGCGCTCGGTGTCGAGCTCGACCTGCAGCCAATCGTCACCGCTCCCACGCGCCCGCCGGACCGTCAGCGCCTCACTGGGATTGACCACCTGGTAGGGCGCACCGTCGATCTCGCGGTAGGTGGTGCGCAGGATTTCGTGCCGGTCGACGACGTCGTTGATCGCGGCGACGAACGCGTCGATGTCGCATGGGCCGGTGAGCCGTGCGGCGAACGGGATGTTGTTCACCGGGTTCGGGCCGTCGATGCGGAACTGGAACCACTGCCGCAGCTGGGCAGCCGACATCTGCAGCGGCCCATCGTGCGGAACGGCGACGATGCCTGCTCGGGTGGGTCCGCCCTCCCCTGCCGACAGTGCGTCGAGATGGGCGGCGAGCTCCGAGACCGTGGCGAGTTCGAATACGTCCTGCACGCCGACGTCGACGCCGCTGCGCGCACGCACGGCGGCCACCAACTTGGTGGCGAGCAGGGAGTGACCACCGAGGTCGAAGAACGAGTCGTCGGCGCCGACGTTGTCCCTGCCGAGCAGTTCGGCGAACAGCTCGGCGACCTGCCGCTCGGTGTCGGTGCTTGGCTCGCGGTACTCGGTGCCGGAGTGGATCTCCGGCTCCGGCAGCGCCTTTCGGTCGATCTTGCCGTGCGCCGTGATGGGGATTTCGTCGATCGCCACGTAGGCCGCGGGAACCATGTACTCGGGCAGTGCGGCGACCACCCTTGCGCGGATGCGGTCGATCTGGACACTCTCGGGGCGAGCGGAGCGACGGGGGGAAGCACCATCCACGTCACTGGCGGGCGTGACGTAGGCGACGAGACTGCGCCCGAGCGTGGGCAGGTCGCTGACCACGACGACGGCCTGGCCGACCGACGGGTCCACCGAGATCGCCGCGGCGACCTCGCCGAGTTCGATGCGGAAGCCGCGCACCTTGACCTGCTCGTCGGCGCGCCCGACGAACTCGATGTCGCCGTCGGCGTTGCGCCGCGCCAGGTCACCGGAGCGGTACAGCCTGCTGCCGGGGGTGAAGGGGTCGGCGATGAAGCGCTCGGCGGTCAGGCCCGCCCTGCGGTGGTAGCCGTGCGCGACGTGGCTTCCGCCGATGTAGATCTCGCCGATCACGCCGACGGGTACCGGTGCGAGGGCGTCGTCGAGCAGGTGGATCTGGGTGTTGATCTTCGGTTTCCCGATGGGCACGATGCGCGCACCCTGCTTGCCCTTGACCTCGTACCTGGTGCAGTTGAGCACGGTCTCGGTCGGGCCGTAGAAGTTGTGCAGCAGCGCATCGAACGTGGCGTGGAACTTGTCGGCGAGCTCGCCGGGCAGCGCCTCGCCACCGATCGGCACGCGCTCGAGCGTGCGCCACTGATTCACCCCTGGCAGAGACAGGAACAGCCCGAGCAGCGATGGCACGATGCCCTCGTCGCGCAGCAGGTCGGTCAGATACCCGATGTCGCCCAGTCCGCCCGGCCGCGGAATCACCAGCCGCGCCCCGGCGGCGAGCATGCCGAAGATCTCACCGATCGACACGTCGAAGCTCTGCGAGGCGACCTGCAGCAATCGGTCCTTGTCGGACACTCCGTACTCTTCGCCGAACCAGACGAAGTACTCGGCGATCGGGCGGTGCGGAACGGGCACGCCCTTGGGCAGACCGGTGGAACCCGACGTGTAGATCAAGTAGGCCGTGTTCTCCGGCTGCAGCGGGCGGATGCGGTCGGCGTCGGTCGGATCGTCGCTGCGGTAGTCGTCGAGTCCGGTGACCGGTTCGCGTATAACGACTTTCGGGTCGGAGTCGGCGAGGATGTAGGTCAGCCGATCTTCGGGATAGGTCGGGTCGATCGGCAGGTACACCGCACCGGCCTTGACGATGCCGAGCGCGGTGATCACCAGGTCCGGTGACTTGTCGAGCAGCACGGCGACGCGGTCCTCGGCACCGATACCCTGCCCGATCAGCCAGTGCGCCATGCGGTTCGCCGCGTCGTTGATCTCGCGGTAGCTGTAGTGCCTGCCCTCGTAGACGACGGCAGTCGCGTCGGGGGTGCGGGCCGCCTGCTCACCGACGACTGCGGTCAGGGTCGTTGCGGGCGTGTCGAACTCGGCACCGCTGGACACCTTCCGCAACCAGTCTGCGTCCTCGGCGGTGAATAGCTGGAGCTGGGCCAGCGGTCGGTCCGGTTCGTTTAGTGCGCTGTCCAGCAGCACGGCGAAGTGCCGGATCAGTTGCGCGGCGAGGTGCGCATCGATGATCTCGGTGAGGTGTTCGGCCTCGACGACTGCCCCGGAGGCGTCGAACTCGACCATGAACCCCAGGGGCAGCTGCGTGACGTGGCCGTGCAGGTCGGCACGTTCGCAGTGCACGCCGTCGGGGCTGAATCCACCGCCGTCGGGTTCGCGGAATCCGAAGCTCAAGCGGGTCATGCGTTCGGCGCCGTGGCGGCGGTCCGGGTTGAGCTCGCGCACCACCCGATCCAGGTTGACCCGCTGGTGGGCGAATGCGCCGAGGGCGGTGTCGCGCGTCGCGGTCACCAGATCGCGGAACCGCAGCGACCCCTGCGGGCGCAGGCGCATCGCGACGGTATTGCCGTAGTACCCGATGGTCTCGTCGGTTCCGCGGTTGAGCACCGGTGTGGCGACCAAGAAGTCGTCGGTGTGCGTGTAGCGGTTGATGAGCGCGCCGAACGCGGCAAGCAACACCATGTAGGGCGTCGCGCCGGTGTCACGGGCCAGCGCCGACACCCTCTCGACCGTCTCGGCGGGCAGCCGCAGCGTCGCGCGCCGGGACCTGAAGCTGGTCGGGACCGCCGAACCCCATGGGCCTGGAAGTTCCAGCGGCTCCGGCGGATTCGCCAGCACCTCGCGCCAATGCGCCAGATCTTCTTCTTCGGTGTCGGCGGCGACGGCCGGCGGGCGCGGCGTCGGACCGAGATCGGCACCGGAGTACGCACGGTTCAGGTCGGCGAAGAACACCCGCCACGAGCCGTCATCCCACGCGATGTGGTGCGCGACGAGCAGCATCACGTACTCGGTCGGGCCGGTCCTGACCAGGGTGACGCGCAGCGGTGAGTCGGCGCTCAGGTCGAACGGCGCGCCGAACTCGCGCTGGGCCAGCACCTCGAGGCGAAGATTGCGGGCTCGATCAGACATCTCGGACAGGTCGTGTGCCGTCCACGCTGGGAACAGTTCGTCGTGCACGGTGGTCTGCGGCTCGCCGTCCTCGTCGGCCTGGTACGTGGTGCGAAGGATCGGGTGACGCTGGGCGACGGCGTTCACGGCGGCCTGCAGGCGGCCCCCGTCGACCACACCGGACAGCCGATAGGACACGCACACGTTGAGCAGCACACCGCTGGTGTCGACGTCCTGGACGAACCACATCCGGCGCTGCCCGTCGGACAGTTGGTCGGCGGCTTGCGGGGCGCTCGCCGAATCCGACGCCAAGCCGCGGGCGGCGAGCTTGCGCCGCATCAGTTCCAGGCGCAGGTTTTCCCCGGGTCGCTGCGCTCCTGCCCCAGGACGGTTGGCGGCTTCTGCAATGTCAGTCACGCGAAAGTGCTCTCTTCTCTGGGCTTTCCAGGTGCTCGATCAACTCGGTGGCCGTGACGCCGCCGAGAATGGTGGCCAACGGCACGGATTGCCCGGTGGCCTTCTTGAGCTTCTTGCGTAGGTCCAGTGCCAGCAGCGAGTCGACGCCGAGGTCGAGTAGCGACTCGTCGAGGTCCAGCCCCGTCGTGTCCTGCAGCTTCAGCACCGAACCGAGCGCCGTGCGAACGGCGCCCGCTGCGTCGTGATCGCCGACTTCCTCGCTTGGGGCGGGGGCTTCGTCAGGAACGTCCTGAAGGTCGTCCTGAATGTCATTGCCGCCGAGGAACGTACGCAAACGGTCGGAGTCGGCGGCGAACACCAGCGGATCGGAGGCGTACTCGCACAGACCCGCCTCGACCGCCCGCTCCGGCGCCATCGCCTGCAGGCCCGATCGTTCGACGCGCGCGATCTCCTCGGCGTCGATGATCCCGGTGCCCTGCCAGAGGCCCCAACGCACGGACGTGCAGTGTCGCCCCGTGGCGCGCAGCTGTCCGGCCATCACGTCGAGCAACCGGTTGGCGGCCGAGTAGGCGGCGTGTCCCTTGCCGCCCCACAGACCGGACACCGAGGAACACAGCAGGATTCGTGCGTCTGCACGCAACGGCCATGCGCCGGTGACGTGGTCGAGGCCTGCGACCTTGGCGGCGAACGTCGCCGACAACGCGGGTCCGGTCAGCTCCCGGTGGGGCGCGATGGTGGCCACGCCCGCGGCGTGGATCACCAACGACGCGCCGTCTCCTGCGAATTCGGCGGCGGTGGCTGCCACCTGAGCGGGGTCGGTGATGTCGCACGGCGGCGCTAGGACCTCGACACCGTGCGTCGCGCCGATCTCCGCGAGCCTGGCGGCATCGGCACCCTTGCGACCGAGCAGGACGATGCGACGCGCGCCGTGCTCGGCGAGGTAACGCGCGAAGTGCGGACCGACGGCACCGGCGCCGCCGGTGATGACGACCTCGTCGAAGACACCGGAATCCGCGGACCAGGACGGGGCGGGCGACGCCTCGCCGCGCGTCGTACGCCGGTACACGATTGGCCCGGAATCGGTTTCGCGCACGGCCACGTCCTCGGCGTCACCGAGCATGCCGGAGATCGCGACTTTGGCCGTTTCCGCGTCGAGGTCGCTGCTCGACAGGTCGAGGTGACGGAAGGCCTGCTCGGGATGTTCGAAGCCGACGCTGCGGTGCATCGCCCCCAACGCCGCTTGACCGGGCAGCGGTCCAGGTTCACCGTCGCGAACTCGTTCCCCGCCGACGGTGACCAGCCACACGTCGCGGCAGTCCGGCGCGATCGCGTCGACGTAGCCGAGCAGTCCGTCTTCGATCCTGCGGCTCAAGTCTTCGGCTGCGCTGGGCGCGTCCAGTTGGTGGAGTGCCGGTGCGACGACAATGAGTAGTTCGGCCTGCCCCGGTTCGACCGGATCGACGCCGTCGTGCCGTTCGAGGGCGGTGCGCAACGCCGTAGCAGGCCGCCCGTCGGAGCCGGGGTCGAGCACTGCTACGCGCCTGACGGTCGTGGGAGCGCCCGTTGCCAGGCGCAGCTCCTCCCAGTGCTCGACGGCGACCGTCAGGCTGGCCACGGGCGGAAGAGGCTCCGGCAAAGCCCAGTGGTGTTCGGACCGCATCGGGGCAAAAGGGAAGTTGCGCAGCGGCTTTCGCGGGCCGTCGAGTAGATCGGCCCAACGGTAGCCAGGGTCTGCCACCGCCACCGCGGCGATGTTGGCGGACAGCCTGTCGGTGAGTGGCTCGTCACGTCGACCCGACCCCACCAGCACCGCCGCATCGTCGAGCAGATCTCCCATGGCGAACAGCAACGCCGGATGCGCGGATAGCTCGACGAAGGCGCGGGCACCACGGCCAACCGCGGCGCGCACGGCGCGGTCGAATCTGACGGTGGTGCGCAGGTTCGTGTACCAGTAGTCGGCGAAGTCGGTTCCCGGTGCGACGACGTCGGCGGTGGTCGCGCCGATGAACTGCACCGGTGTCTCGGTGAATGCCCCGTGGGGCAGCAGCGCTTCGAGGTCGGCTCGCAGCGGATCCAGCGCACTGGTGTGCGCAGGGAAGAACATCTCGATCTCGCGGGCGAAGAATCCACGATCGGTGATCGTCTGCACGATCGCCGCGACGGCGTCGCGGTCCCCTGACACGGCCACCGACGAGCGCGAGTTCACCACGGACAGTTCGAGCCAACCGGGGGTCTGCGCGATCGCCGCCTGCGCTTCGTCGGGCGTGATGCCAAGCACGGCGACGCGGTACGGGCCGGTCAAGCGGTCCAGCAGGGTGGCGCGCGCCACGACGACGCCGACCGCATCGGCAAGGGTCATCGTCCCCGCGACGTAGGCAGCACCGATCTCACCAAGGCTGTGCCCGACGGTGATGTCGGGTAGCACCCCGCAGGACCGCCATACCCTGGCCAGTGCCACGCCGTGCACGAACTGTGCGCCCTGATTCTCGACCTGCGAGAAATCGGAGGTCCTCTTCCCCGCGGTCGGATCGGCGAGCAGGCATCGCATCGGAGACGCGGCGCCCGCGGCGTCGAATGCCGCGGCGCACTTGTCGGCCTCCGCGCGGTACTCCGGGAGCCGGTCGTAGGCCTCGACGCCCATCGAAGGCCATTGACTTCCCTGTCCGGGGAAGACGAATGCCGTGCGCGGTGCGGAGTTTCCCGACGACCGGACCACCAGCGGATGCTCGTCGCCAGCGGCGAGAGCGGACAGACCGTCGGTGAGCTCGGCGAGGTCGGCGGCTCGGGCCACCGCGCGGTGTCGCCGCAACCGGCGGGTGCGCAGCAGCGTCCATGACACTTGCGCCACGTCCGTCACCGCGCTCCGCCGATTCAAGTAGTCCAGGATCGCGGCGGCGTCCTGGCCGACCAGGTCCTCGGCGTGAGCGCTCAGCAGGACGGGGATGCGCCCGTCGGGAAGGGCATTCGCGACCATCAGGCGGCCTCACCCTGGGTATCGTCGTCGGGCACGGCGACGATCGCGTGCGCGTTGGTTCCGCTCATGCCGAACGCCGACACCGCGGCGATCCGCCGGCCATTCAGTGCGGGCCATGGAGTCACCTCGGTGGCGAGCCGCAAACCCTGTTCTTCCCAATTGATTTCGCGGCTGGCGTGCTCGGTGTGCAGGCTGGCGGGAATGGCACCGTGGTCGGCGGCGACGAGCACCTTGGCAAGACCCAACGCACCCGCGGCGGCCTGCGAATGTCCGACGTTGGACTTCACCGAGCCCAGTACGGCTCCGGTGCCGGGCGCGGTCGATCCGTACGTCTGCGCCAGCGACCGCAGTTCGGTGCGGTCACCGAGTCGGGTTCCGGTGCCGTGCCCCTCGATCATGCCGACGTCCCCGGGAAACACCCCGGCGGCGGCGATCGCCTTCTGGAACAGGCGGGTCTGCGCCTGCCCGCTCGGCGCGGTCAGGCCGGTAGTGCGGCCGTCCTGATTCACGGCCGTGGCGCGGACCTCGGCGAGTATGTGCCTGCCGTCGCTCAATGCGCGTGATCTGCGCTGCAACAGGAACATTCCTGCGCCTTCGGCCCAGATGGTTCCACTGGCGCTGGCGCTGTACGGCCGGCAGTGCCCGTCATCGGAAAGGGCGTGCTGCTTGGAGAATTCGACGAAGTAGCCCGGCGTGCCCATCACGCAGACGCCACCGGCAAGCGCCATGTCGCAGTCACCCGACCGGACCGCCTGGACGGCGACATGGAACGCGGCCAAGGCCGACGAGCACGAGGTGTCGACCGTCATTGCCGGGCCCGCGAGATCCAGGGTGTAGGCGATCCGTCCGGAGATGACGCCAAGTGACGTCCCGGTGATCAGATGGCCGCTGTGATGCGAGAATTCGGAGAGCTGCGGCCCGTACTCCAGACCTGACGCCCCGACGTAGCAGCCAACGTCGTGACCGGCGAGGTCGTCGGGATTGATTCCGCTGCTCTCCAGGGTCCGCCACGCGATGCGCAGCGCGATCCGCTGCTGCGGGTCCATCGCGACGGCCTCGCGCGGTGAGATGCCGAAGAACGACGGATCGAAGAGTGCACCGCTGGAGAGGAAGCCACCCAAATCGTGAATGCGTTTGAAGCCGTCGCGGCGCGAGCCGTCGAGCAGGTCGCGGATCGACCAGCCGCGGTCGGCCGGGAACTGTCCCAACGCTTCTCGCTGCTCGGACAACAGCGTCCAGTAGTCGTCGGCCGTCTCGATGCCGCCGGGGGCCTCGAGTGCCATCCCGACGATCACGACGGGGTCGTCGGTGTCGCCGAGCTGACTAGAGCTCATTGATCAGCTCCGCGACGTCATCGATCTGATCGTTGACGTAGAAGTGGCCACCGTCGAACAGTGACAGGGTGAACGCGCCGGTGGTGTGGGTCTCCCAGCCGCGCAACATGTCAGCGCTGATGCGATGGTCGGATTCGCCGGCGATGGTGTGGATGTCTGCCGCGATGCGGACGTCGGCTTCGCACGCGTAGCGGTTGTACGCCGTGTAGTCGGCGCGCACCGCCATCAGCAGTAGCTCGACGAAGTCCTCGTCGGCCAGCAGCTGGGGATCGGTGCCGCCGAGATCGACCATTTCGGCAAGGATGTCGGCCTCGGCGGTCGGCAACGACGGCGGCGCGGCAGCGGCGGACGGGGCCTCGCTCGCCGATGCCCACAGCTGACTCACCTCGACACCGTGCCGTTCGGCGATCCTGGCGAACTCGAACGCCGCCACGGCGCCGAAGCAGTGCCCGAAGAGGCGCAGCGGGCCGAGCCGAGCCCAGTCGCCTGCGTCGAAAAGCTCGGCGGCCAATTCACCGACGGTCGCCGGCGCGGGATGGGTCAGGCGATTTCCGCGCTGCGGATACTGCATGACGAACGCATCGGCCCCACCCGCGGCGAGCGCGGCCCCCAAGGCGCGGTAGGCGATTGCGGCGCCGCCGGCATGCGGGAATACCAACGTCGCTCCCCCACCGGTGCCCAGGTAGCGCTTGATCCACGGTTTGAAGGTCAGCTCTGCGGTTTCGTCGCCCATGGTCACTGTGCGCTGGCAGTGTCGAGCGCGGACACCACGTCGGCGTCGTCCATCTCCGCGACCTCCAGGTACAACTCGGCGACCTGCTCCAGCCGAATGCTTCGGGCCTCCCGCGCAATCAGGCGATCGGCGAGCGCTGCGACCGTCCTGGTCGCGAACACGTCGGGCACCATTACCGTCGGCGTGTCCAGCCAGTCCCTGATGCGGGCGACCGCCGTGGTGGCCAGCACCGAATCACCTCCCAGCTCGAAGAAGTCGTCATCTATCCCCATGGCGGCCCCACCGCCCTCGACGCCGAGGAGCTCGGACATGATCGCGGCCAACGCCTTCTGCACCGCGGTGGTCGGCGCCCGGCGATGCCAGCGGCCTGCGCCGTCGACCGCTGCACCGAGCAGCCTGGCGGCGGTGCGACGATCGGTCTTGCCTGCGGCGAAGGGGATGTGATCGACCAGCTCGAAGTGGCGGGGAATCATGTGCGGTGGAACGTATTCGGCGACAGCCATGCGCAGCCGGGCCACATCCAGGGCAGCGTCTTCGACGCTGACCAGCGCGGCGAGCACGTCGGTACCTCGTTCCCCGGTGGCGGGGACGATGCCTGCGACGGCGGCCCGCACGCCGGGGATCCGCTGCAGTGCGGCCTCGACGTCGCCGAGTTCGATGCGGTAGCCGCTGATCTTCACCCGGTGATCGGCGCGGCCGACGAACTCCAGCGTGCCGTCGGGCCAGTAGCGGGCCAGGTCTCCGCTGCGGTACCAGGTTCGGCCGAGGTGCCGGATGAAGCGGTCGGCGGTGAGGTCGGGCCTGCCTCGGTAGCCCGACGCGATGCCGCGTCCGGTGATCCACAGTTCGCCGGGCACCCAGTCCGGGCAGTCCGAACCCGACGAATTGACAACGCGGGCAGCGTTGTTGGCGAACGGCACACCATAGGGCACGGCGGCCCAGCGCTCTGGTAGCTCGGTGGCCTCGTGGATGGTGGCGTGGATAGCCGTCTCGGTGGATCCGCCGAGACCGGCCAGGCGTACACCTGGCGCCTGCGTGCGTAGTCGGCGGATCATCGCGGTGCGCACCCAGTCGCCGCCCGTCAGCACGACCCGCACCGATGACAACCGTCCGTCGCCGACCTCGACCAGCATCTCCATGCTGCCTGGCAGGAAGTTCAGGACGGTGACACCGTGCACGTGGATCTGCCGGGCCCAATGGACGGGGTCGCGGCGATGTTCCTCGTCGACGACGACGATCGCGCCGCCGGTGGTGAGGGTGGCGAAGACGTCGAGCACCGACAGATCGCATTCCAGCCCCATCAAGGCCAGGCACCGGTCGGTCGGCCCGATGTCGAAGTGGCGGTAGAGGAATTCGGCGGTGTTCATCGCGGCGTCATGGGTGACCTCGACACCCTTGGGCTCCCCCGTCGAGCCGGAGGTGAAAAGGACGTACGCCAGTTCACCGGGATCGATGGACACCGGCGTGAATGCGCGTGATTGGTTGTCGCGCCTGCCGATCCGTAGCGCCTCGGCGACGGTCAGTGCGGGCAGCCAGGTGGGCGGTTGGTCACCGCAGACCAGCGCCATCCGCACGCCTCCGTTGGCGAGCATGCGCTCGGCCCGATCGGCGGGCTGATCGATCCCGACCGGAAGGTAGACCGCGCCTGCGGCGAGGATGCCGAGCAGCGCGGTGATCTGGTCGGGTCCCTTGGGGCCAAGCACCGCGACGGTGTCGCCGGGTTTGACGCCTGCCACGTCGAGGGCGGCCGCCACGGCGAGCACCTGCTCGCGCAGCTCGGCGTAGGTCAGTTCACCGGTGGACCCGATCACTGCCAGCGCGTCCGGCCGCGCGGCGGCCGATGCGAAGAAGCCTGCGTGTAGTGAATTGCCGCTGGGGTGGGCAGTTTTCGCGTTGAGTGCGTCGCGCACCCCGCGTTGTGCAGCGGTGATGAGCGGTGCGGGCCCGGCTTCCCACGATGCGTCGTCGGCCGCAAGCCTGCGCAGTTCGTCGACGTGGCGCTCGAACATGGCGTCGATGACACCCTCGGGGAAGGCGTCCTCGCGGACGTCCCAGTTGACCAGGACGCCACCGTCGAACTCGGTGACCTGCGCGTCCAGGAGCACCTGCGGGCCTTGGGAGTTGATCCAGACCGGCTTGCCGAACGTGGAGGTGACGGCGGGGGCGAACAGCTCGCCAAGCCCCAGCGCGCTGGTGTACACCACCGGCGCCAGTACCTGGGTGCCGCGGTGCCGAGCGAGGTCACGTAGCACCGACAGCCCCGGGTAGGTGGCGTGTGCGGCAGCGGCGTGGAAGGTCTCCTGAACGGCGCGGGCGCGGGCGGTCGCGGTGCGGGCGCCGGTGAGGTCGACGTCGATCAGCAGTGACGACGTGAAGTCGCCGACGAGGGAGTCGACGTCGGAATGCAGCTGTTCGCGGCCGAACATCGGCACGTTCAGCAGGAAGCGGGGCTCGGCCGACCAGCCGGCCAGCGCATCGGAGAACGACGCCGCGAGTGCCATCGCCGGGGTCACGCCGCGTCGTCGGGCGGCGGCGAACAGGGCGTCGCGGGTGTCGCCGTCCAGCCAGTGCCAGCGGCGGGTGGTGTGGCGCGGATCGGCCTGTTCGGCGTATGGCACCAGGGGCAGCCGAGGCGGGTCGGGAAGCTCGGGGATGCGTTCGGTCCACCACTGCCGGTCGGCGTCATGCAACGTGCTCGCCGAGGCCGTCGACAACCGGTATTGGCGGTAGGTGTAGCCCAGCGGTGCGAGGTCCCGGCCCTGGTC
>Ga0193716_1000401_pt1 | contig 26498 bp, 22 predicted proteins | sample U2c1metaG_FD_145901 | JGI IMG/M metagenome (GOLD analysis project Ga0193716, IMG submission 145901) | Soil microbial communities from a riparian zone of the East river system, Colorado, United States - U2c1 | ecosystem: Environmental > Terrestrial > Soil > Riparian zone | place: USA: East River...
TTGCAAAGGCGGCAGCCTTGATGATGTTCATTCCCCAGGCCGCCAGCACTCCGGCAATGGTGCCAAACAGGGCGGGGCGATCCGCGGTAAGCAGCGTGAGCGAGAAGGAATGGCCCATCGGCTTCAGTTCCACCTGAACCGGTTCGGTGGCCAGGCGACGATAGAGCGCGAAATGTTCCGCGATTTCTGTGGCCGAATGAACGGCCAGGTAGCGGCGAGGGAATCCCTCAAGGAAGCGTTTGATCTCTTCCACGGTTGCGGTACTGACGTGCCCGCGCACCTGCTGCAGCAGCGGAACTTCCTCGGCCGCGTGCAGGCGGTCGCGATCCACGGTATGGCTGAAATAGTTGGATGTGGTGGCGAAGAGTTGCCAGAGCATCTCGGATTTCCACGGGGTCAGGGCTTCGGGATTTACGGCGTGAATGTCGGCGTACGTCAAAAGGCACAGGCGCTGAAGCCGTTCTTGTGTAACGACGCCGGCGGCGAAAGCGGAAACCGTTGCGGGATCGAAAATGTCGCGGCGCTGCACCGTCGCCGACATATCCAGATGGTGTTCGATCAGAAAGTACACTTCTGATTTTTCCTCGCTGGAGAGCTCCAGGCGTTTCGCTGCGCTTTCCAGGGCTTGCAAACTTCCCGTTACATGGTTGTCGATCGGCATACCTTTGCCGACATCGTGCAGCAACAAGGAGAAAATCAGCAGGTCGCGGCGCTCAACCGTTCGCCAGAGAGGAGCGAAACGCGTCCCGCGCGCGTCTTGCGACTCGCCCAGCTCCTGCAGGTGCTCGATGGTTCGCAACGTGTGCTCGTCGACGGTATAACGGTGATAAAAATCGCGCACTACCAGCGAATCAATCATCGCGAATTCCGGAAGGATTTGTGTCAGCAGTCCAAGTCGTTGCATGGGACGCAGCGCCACGCCGGGATAGTCGGAAGCCAGAATTTCCCGCAGGAGGGACCAGCTCACCTCGGTGTTTTTCGCGCGAACCTCCGCGTGCGTCAAGATGTAGGCAATTTTCCGTTCCGCCTCACGGCTAAGCGGAATGCCGGAGTGCGCTGCTTCGGAGAAAAGTGAAAAAATAACTTTGCGATCGGAGAGCTCGCTTAAATTAATAATCTCCAGCAAGCCGTCGCGAACCGCAAAAGATTTTCCGTTGCTTGGTTCGTATTTGGCGGGGCGCGCCGCTTTAAGGATTCTTTGGCGCAAACTCTGCTGAATCGGGGACTTTTGCTCCAAATGCCGGAGCAGTTGACGATTGAGAGTTCTGGCATGGCGGAAATAGAGACGCATCCATTCCGCGGCATTTTTGGGGGACAATTCACCGGTAACCGGGTCCACCCCCAGTCCGCGACTGGCCGCCGCTGCCTGCAGTTCGTATGTCAGCGTGTTGTCGTTCCGTCCGTTGCTGTAATGGAGATAGCAGCGAATCGCGCTCAGGAATTCCACGGCATTGGCACACATCTCTTCTTCGGCTTGCGTGCTGTTGCGAATATCGTTGCGTTCCCCGGAGATCTGGCGCAACCAGGAAGTCGCCTGATAGTCGCGAAGACCGCCGGGAGATTCTTTCACGTTCGGTTCCAGATGAAAGATGGTGTTGCCGTAGCGGGTCAGCCGTTCTCTGGTAAGTTTTTGCAATTGGTTCAACATGAACGGCCGCGCCTGGCGTTCCGAGGAGGGCAGCACTCTTTCATCCAGCTTCTCGAACAATTCCTTGTCGCCGGCAAGATATCTGCGATCCAGAAGGGCCAGATGAAATTCAGCATTGTCTTCTTCAATGCGTTTGCACTCTTCGATGGTGCGTCCCGCGGAGCTTACCCGGAATCCCAGGTCCCAGAGCATTCGCGAAAATTCAGCAATGATCTTCTTGGACTCCTGCTCAGCCCGCTCGTTGTTGAACAAAAACAAAATGTCCAGGTCGGAGAAGGGGAATAGCAGTCGACGGCCGTAGCCGCCCAGGGCCATCAGGGATAGGCCTTCTGCACCGCGCGCGCGCGGCATTTCACCAAAAATCTGCTGGATATTGCGGTCGGCCAGCTCGCATAGCGCGTGCACGGTATCGCGCGCACTTGCGCCTTGTTCGAATTGTTGCCGGATCTTCTGCCGTTCGGCCTCAATTTGCGGTCCGAGCACGGACAGAGGTGTAGGGGTCCCTGGCATATTCTTTGTGGGTCGAAGGCCCAAATCAAGACCGGGTCTTGCGGCAGTAGTCACCGTTGGCTGTTCGCGGTCGCGCTACAAACGTTAGAGCGCACTTTCCCCGCGCTCCTCGTTGCGGATCCGGATGGCGTCCTCAACCCTGGATAGGAATATTTTACCGTCACCAATCTTTCCTGTCTTGGCGGTTTTCAAAATGGTGTCTACAACCTTATCCACCAGTTTATCGGGCAACACCATCTCCAATTTGATTTTTGGAAGCAAATCGACCGTGTATTCGCGGCCCCGATAAACTTCGGTGTGGCCCTTTTGGCGGCCGTGGCCCCGAACTTCGGTCACCGTCATTCCTTCAATGCCGATCTCCAGCAACGCGCCTTTCACGGATTCAAATCGCGAGGGCTGTATGATGGCCTCAATTTTCATCATGGAAGTTTTCGCTCCGCCGTAACTTTGCCGCCGAGTTCTCTGCAGTTCCTCAATTGTTGTTTAGGATTCCAGGTTGTAGGCCTCTTCGCCGTGTTGCGTGATGTCCAACCCTTCTATTTCTTCGTCGGCCGTGACGCGCACGCCCACGAGTGTGTCGACTATCTTCAGCAGCACGATCGTTCCCACAATCGCAAAGATCCAGGCAATCAGCACGCCCACGAACTGGTTGCCAACCTGGCTCCAGTGCCCGTCCAGACCTCCTACAGGCTGGTCCGCGCCAAAGATGGGGTTAATCACTTTTTGAGCAAAGACGCCGGTTAACAGCGCTCCAATGGTGCCCCCCGCGCCATGAACGCCGAATGCGTCAAGGGCGTCATCATAACCGAAAATCATCTTTATCTTCGTAACCATCCAGTAGCAGAAGATCCCGGCAATCAACCCGATGGCCAGCGCGGGCATGGGACTGACAAATCCGGCCGCAGGCGTGATCGCCACCAGTCCCGCTACTGCGCCGGAAATCGCGCCGAGCGCGCTGGCCCGGCCGTTCTTGAGCCATTCTGCGGCGCTCCAGCTCAGGGCCGCCGCTGCCGCTGCAAAATGCGTAGCGACAAAAGCGCTGGTGGCAAGACCGTTTGAAGCCAGAGCGCTGCCGGCGTTAAAACCAAACCATCCGACCCACAGCAAGCAGGCTCCGATAAAGCTCAGGACCAGACTGTGCGGCGGCATGGGCTGCTTGGGATAACCGGTGCGCTTCTTGAGGTACAGCGCGCACACGAGTGCCGAAACGCCGGACGTGATGTGCACGACGGTGCCGCCGGCAAAATCCAGTGTTGGGAAGCGTCCGCCCAGTGCCGCATTCAGGAATCCGCCCTTGCCCCACACCATGTGCGCGAGTGGAGCGTAAACAACCAGGAACCAGAGCGCCAGAAACAAGACCGTTCCACTGAATTTCATGCGCTCGGCGGTTGCCCCGGTAATCAGTGCGGGCGTAATGATCGCAAACATCAACTGGTAGACCATGAAAGTCAGCTGCGGAATGGTTGCTGCATAATCTGGATTGGGATCCACACCAACGCCGCGGAGAAAGGCATGTTCAAACCCGCCGATAAAATGTCCGCTGCCTCCGAAACACAAGCTATAACCGACCAGCGCCCACATCACGGTGATCAATGCCATTAGCGCAAAGCTCTGCATCATGATCGCGAGCGTATTTTTGCGTCGCACGAGACCGCCGTAGAAAAGGGCGAGACCCGGGCCCGTCATCATGAGTACAAGAGCCGCGCTCACCAGCATCCAGCTGTTGTCGGCCGAGGACTGCGCGGCGGTTACCCGTTTATCGAGGTCGGCTAACTTGTCGGATACCGCTTTGGAGGGGTCGGGCGAGCTCGCCGACGGGGCAGGAGTTGTGGCAGGAGGCTGTTGCTGGGCAGTGAGGGGAACGGCGCTGACTGCCATGATCCATAGGGTAAGGACCATGAGGAAACAACACTTCCGTCCCATAAACTTCATAATTAGGTTCACTCCGCCGCAGCTGAATTGGGTTGCAGGAGGCCCCGGCCCCGCCACATTGACGAGGGGAATTATACGCACCCGTTGAGACGGCCGGAGTTTGAAATTTGCATCGCCTGGATTCGTTTTTCCGATGCCTGCACATCCTGTAGAATCAGATCTTTACGAGTGCCGCAGGTCGGAGCCAATACGGTTCCGCTTAAGCCACCCCGCAAGCCGGCATTTTCTTGTCCGCTGGGGCCTTCATCGTATAATGCATGGCAGCCAAACTGAGAGCGTCCGAAATGACTGACCGACCGCCTATGGAAATCAACGTCCGCGAATCTGCCGGCATTTCTGTTCTTGAAGTTCATGGCCGCCTCACGATCGGCGAACCGAGTGAGCAGCTTCACGACGCCCTGAAGTCGGTCATCGACGGGGGCGCCCGCAGGGTCGTGGTCATTCTCAATGCGGTTCCGCAAATCGACAGTTCCGGAATTTCCACCCTGGTACGCATTTCCATCCGCCTGGCCAAGCTGGGAGGCACGCTGCGCCTGGTCTGCGGCTCCGGCCGGGTGCGCGACGCGCTTACCGTCACCCGCCTGGTTGAAGCGATCCCCACGTTTGAAACCGAAGCCTCCGCCTTAACCAATTTTGCCTAGGATCCGGCCCCTTATTCGGAGCTCGAGGAAATAGTCCTGCGTGTTACAGTCCTCGCAATGAAAAAATTCCGCCCTTTGGCGATGGCTCTCTGTTGCGCCCTGATGCTCGCTGGAGTTGCGCGGCCCGCATTCGCGCAGTTTTTACCATTGGGTGATCTCGCTGATCAATTTTCCAGGGCCCTCAAGCGTGCCAATGCCAAAGTGGTCTTCGTCGATGAGTTTCTCGCTCCCGGTGCTGGCCGGTCGCAGCAAGGCGAGTACTTCACGTCCTTCGTGGCCACGATACTCAAGTCCCACAACCAGAACATGACGGTGGCCACTCTTCAGAAACGAGAGCCAGTGGCTGCCGGCAGCAGCAATTCTGAATCCGCGGCGCCTACGAAAGCGAAAAGCCAACGGATTGAGCACATCGTTCCCGAATATCTAGTGACGGGAACGATTGAAACATCTTCCGATACATACACGGTTCACGCGATGGTCCGCAGAGCCCAGGACAATTCCTTGCTTATCGAACAATCGGCCGTGATTTTGAGGAGCGAGTTTGCCGACAGCCTGAGCGAAGCGTTCCCGCCGCAAACCGGCGATCCGGTTGTGAAAAAAGTGGGCGCGAAGCGCTTGCCCCAATGTAAATACTGCCCCAATCCAAGCTACAACGAGCGGGCCCGCGCGGCGCACGTGGAGGGAACCTGTGTTTTTGAAGTTTTGATTTCACTCGAAGGACGGGCAGTGAAAATGCATTCCGTACGGCAGATAGGCTATGGACTCGACGAGCAGGCTTTTAATGCGATTAAATCCTGGAAATTTAAACCGGCTACCGATGACCAAGGGGATCCGATTCCTGTAATCGTACCGATTGAAGTTACCTTTCGCTTGTACTGACGGTTTTGCAGGCCGGAATTTATCTCGGGGGACGTACTACCCGCTTTTCTTCAGCTCCGCCAACACCAACTTAGCCACTTCTTTGAGCGTCTCGAATACGCCCTGGCCCGTGACCGCGACGCCTTCTAGCACCGGCTCGCCTTTTTTCTGGAGTTGCTTGGTCAGTTCTGGCACGGGCATGGCGTTTGGCAAATCGCGTTTGTTCAATTGCAGGACATACGGGATCGTTCCGAAATTCAGGTTGTGCTCCTTCAAATGCTCCATCAGGTTTTCCATCGTCTCGAAATTCGCATCAAGCCGTTCTTCCTGCGAATCAGCAACGAACACCACGCCGTCGGCGCCCTTTAGTATGAGCTTGCGGCTGGCTTCATAAAAAACCTGTCCCGGAACGGTATAAAGGTGAAAGCGCGTTTTGAATCCGCGCACGGTGCCCAAATCCAAAGGCAGAAAATCGAAGAACAGGGTGCGATCGGTCTCCGTCGCCAGAGAAACCATTTTGCCTTTTTGGTTCTGCCCGGTGTGGTCATAGACCCACTGCAGGTTGGCAGTCTTTCCGCCCAGACCTGGACCGTAGTACACGAGCTTGCAGTTAATTTCGCGCGCAGGAAAATTGATGAAGGGCACTTTTCGTCAGTCCAGACCCAAGCTCAGATTTATAACACACGGAATGCAGGCGGTCCAAACTCCCATCCCCACCTGTCACCGGCCAGCTACCTGCTCCCTACAGTTTCTGTGATATCGCCCAGAAGTCCATGCGGTATTTTCGGCTTTGCCGCTGTTCGGTAACGTTCCCTGTCCGCCGCACCGGCCACGGGATTCCCCTGAATTCTACAGACTTTCGTGTCGCGAGCGTTGACGAAGGTTTTTTCCTCTGCTAGCATGCGCGCCATGGCAAAAGCGCGAAAGCCCACCTCTGGCGCATCCTCTCGTTCCAAGAGCTCAGGACGCACCCATTCTAAGCAACAGAAAAAGAAGGCTTTACCTCCTCCCCCACCCCAACGAGGAGGCGTCGAGCTGGTCGATCCCCGAGTCCAGGCGCAATTGAAGGTCTATGACGAGGCGCTGGCGCTGTTCCACCAGCAGAAATTTGCCAAGGCCAAACAGGAGCTGGAACGGGTGATCGAGGGGCCCAGCAAGGAGCTGGCCGACCGCGCGCGCATGCACCTAAAGATAGCGGAACAACGTATGAAGCCATCCCACGAGCAGAACCCTAAAACCGCGGAAGAACACTATCAGCGCGGCGTGGGTATGATGAACATCGGCCGCTGGGACGACGCCAGGGAAAGCTTGGAAAAGGCCCGTAAAGCCTCACCCAAGGCCGATCACATTCACTATGCGTTGGCCGCTCTCGATTGCCTTACCGGGGAAGCCGACTCGGCGATGGCCAATCTGAAGGTCGCCATTCAGCTCAAGGCCGAGAATCGCTTCCACGCCAGGAACGACGAAGATTTCGCCTTCCTTCAGGAAGATCCACGTTTCACGGAACTTCTCTATCCGGAAAAAGACGGCTCTTTCGGCTAGACCGGCAACAAACCGTTTTTTCCGGGTTTCCGGTACACTCTACGCGCGCGGACGGTCCCACCCTCTCCGCGTTTTCAGGTCCTATCTTGTGAAACAAGCTGCTTCCAAACCGAAAGCCCTTTCGCGCGGTTTTCGCATCGTAGCCCTGGGCGGAGGGACCGGACTTTCCACGATCCTGCGCGGGCTAAAAGAACACGTCATGCGCCGCAGCGATGGCCACGCCACCCTGGGCCGCCCCATCGCCGACTTGGCCGCCATCGTTACCGTCACCGACGATGGGGGAAGCTCCGGTCGTCTTCGCCGCGAAAATCGCATCCTTCCGCCTGGCGATATTCGCAACTGCATGGTGGCCCTCTCAAAAGATGAAGCTCTGCTGGGCCGCCTGTTTCAGTACCGTTTCCATGCCGGCCGCGGCCTGATTGGCCACAATTTCGGCAATCTTTTCCTGGCGGCGCTGACCCACGTGACGGGAGACTTCTCCGAGGCCATCCGCGTCAGCAGTAAAGTTCTGGCGATTCGCGGCCGTATTTTTCCTTCGACACTTTCCAACGTGCACCTTGTCGCAAAATTGGAAAATGGAAGTACGGTTCATGGAGAAACAAGAATTACAGCAAGTCGCGCTCCCATCCGGAAGCTTTCGCTGTCTTCCAGTGTGCGACCTCTGCCCAAGGCGATTGAAGCAATCCGGCAAGCGGATCTGGTTCTTCTCGGGCCTGGCTCGCTGTACACCAGCATCTTGCCCAACGTTTTGATTCCAGAGATTGCCGGCGCCTTGGCCAAATCAAAAGCGCCGCGCGTGTACATCGCCAATTTAATGACCCAGCCGGGCGAGACGGCCGGTTACGCCTTGGCCGATCACCTGCGGGCCATCCAGAAGCATGTCCCGTTTCGCATCGTGGATTGGGTCGTTGCCAATCGCCAAAGCGTTTCGCCGGAAGTAGCCCGCCGATATCGCAAAGAAGGTGCCGAGCCGGTGCTTGTGGATCTTCCCGAATTGCAAAAACTGGGATTTCGGATTGTTCTCGATAATTTGCTCGAAGAACACGGGGTAATTCGCCACAACTCGGGGCGACTCGCCAAACTTTTGATCGAAGAATTCTTGCTTCGCTCGCTTCCCGCCCACCGCAAGAAATTGTAATTCCTGCAGCACGGGCGGACACCGCTTTCGCGAGTCTGCCAACTTTACGAATTTCCGGCAGCGTGTCAGAATTCCTGGCCTTACCCGGTCCATTTTCGGTTCCTTGGAAACGAGGCTTGCCATGAGCATTTCCGCGACCCTGCTTGATAAAATCCTTACCTCTTTACCAGCACAAAAATTATTCATCAATGGAGAGTGGACGGAGAGCGACGGCCCAGAAATGCTGGAAGTTCATAGTCCTTCAACCGGCAAGCTCCTTGCGAGAGTCCCGCACGGGTCTGCAACGGACGTTGATCGCGCCGTGCTGGCCGCGCGCCAGGCCTGGGATGGCTGGCGGCTCACTCCGCCCTTCGAGCGTGCCGCCGCGTGCCACCGCATCGCCGATTGCATTCTTGCGCGTAAAGAACAGATTGCTGCGATGATTTCTCTCGAGCAGGGCAAGCCATATGGCGCCGAAGCTCTTCCCGAGGTGGAAGAAACCGCAGAAAATTTTCGCATCGCGGCCGAAGACGTGAAGCGGCTCGAGACTCCCATCATTCCCGCACGCGACCCGAACAAGCGTCTTTTCACTTTCAAGGTGGCGGTGGGAACCTGGGGAATCATCACTCCCTGGAATTTTCCGACCGTCATTCCGTCTGAATATTTCGGTCCCGGGCTGGCTGCCGGCAATACGATCGTTTTCAAGCCAGCAGAGCAAACTCCGCTCGCCGGTCTGCTGCTCACGCAATGTATCGCAGAAGCGGGCCTTCCCCCTGGCGTGTTCAACCTGATCACCGGTCTCGGACCTTCAACCGGCGACGCGCTGGTGACGCATCCGGGAATTGATGGCATTGGCCTTACCGGCGAAACGCACACCGGCGACACCATTCAACGCCGCGCCGGGGTAAAGAAACTTTTGATGGAACTCGGCGGCAACGGGCCGCAGATCGTTTTAGAGGACGCCGACCTGAAACGTGCGGCAAAAGCTGCCGCTTTCGGCGCTTATTTCAATGCCGGCCAGGTTTGCTGCGCAACCGAACGCGTTTTGGTGGATCGTCGAATTCACAACGATTTTCTCGACCTGGTGATTCAAGAGGCGAAAAACATCCGCGTTGGCGATCCATTTGGCGACGGCATTCACATGGGACCTATGAATAACATTCCGGTGCTTGAAAAAACGGAAAGGCATCTCGCCGACGCGCAACAAAAAGGAGCACGCATTGTTTTTGGCGGCAAGCGTTTGACAAATCAGCCGACAAACTATTTCTTTGAACCGACGGTCATCGACAGCGTCACGCCCGAAATGCTGTTGAACAGAGAAGAAACGTTTGGTCCGGTTGTGCCAATTGTCACTGTCGACGGCTATGCGAAGGCCATCGAACTGGCGAACGCCACCGGGTACGGACTGCAAATGGCAATTTTTACCCAGGACATCGACAAGGCCTTTTATTTCGCTGACCGCTTGCGCAGTGGCAACGTGGTGATCAACGACACGACCGACTATTGGGAGGCGCACGAACCTTTCGGCGGTGGCGGAGGAACAAAAAGCGGCTACGGTCGTCTTGGCGGCCGCTTCACCTTTGATGACATGACCCACCTCAAAACGGTCGCGCTGCACATCAACGACCTGACTCCGCAACCTTGAGCCTGCTAGACCGCTAGCAAGGCGCTAGCCACCAGCGCCAGCACAATTCCAATTCCTTGCCGTATCGTCAATCGTTCATGCAAGAAGGCGACGCTCAGCACAATGGTCACCAGCGGATAAAGCGCAGACAGCGTCACAACCGTCGAGGCTTTGCCTTGATCGAGCGCGGCAAAAAATGTCAAAAATCCGACAAAAGCAAAAAATCCTCCGAGTGCCGCCCAAGCAAAGCCCGCCGCCGACCATTCAAAATGGAATTTCTCCATAAACAGCACGACGATCGCAAATGCCAGCACTCCTACGGTTTGAAAGAGCAGGGCCTGTTTCGGTTTCGCATAATTTGAGGCCAGCTTGCTGAAGACTCCCCATAAACCCCATGTCAGGACGGTCAGAATCGTATAGACATACCAGACTTTCAATGGTGCCTCCTGCCAGACTCAGGCGGCGCTATTGTAATGTCCGATCGCGAATTTCGCGAGTTCTGCCGGGACCAGGCCGGCTCGCGGGATGGTCGCTTCTTAAAGAGAAAGGCCACGGAGAATAGATTCTTCGTGGCCTTGGGGAGTCGCACGCAGCCGCTCGTCTCTAGGAAACGAGCCGGGCAGCCGGTCTCAGAAACGGTATTTGAGGCCGAACTGCAATTCACGATTGTGCGAACTGGTGCTGGTCACTTTCCCGAAATCGCCATCGCCCAGGAACTGATCGGGATTTGCGAACTGCGGGGTATTGAACGCGTTGAAAAACTCAGCGCGGAATTGCAGGGAGTGATTCTCGCTGTAGGGCATGTGGAAGGTTTTCCCGAGCGACAAATCAAAGGTGTGTTTTCCAGGTCCAACCACCGGGTTGCGCGGCGAATCGCCGTAGACGAATATGCTGGGCGCGAAGGCGTCGGTATTGAACCAGTGGTCTGGTGTTTTGTTCGAGACGCTAATGTTTTGTCCCGGGACCAGCAGCGGGCGTTCCCAGAGACCGTCATTGTTTTGCGTGTCCGAAGATTCCAGGATGTCGAACGGATTGCCGCTCGCCATGGTCACAATGCCCTGGAACGACCAGCCCGACGCGACGGCGCCGGCAACTCCCTTCCACTCTCGTCCGAGCGGAATGTCCCAAACATAGCCGATGACCAAAAGGTGCCGCTGATCGAACAAGCTGCTGGCACGTTCCGGAGTAATGTCGCGCGGGTTTTGACACTGGCATCCGCCGTCGTTGGTGGTGTTGCCGGAATCGTCGATGAGGTGTGAGTAGGTGTATGCCGCCGTCAAATTGAGTTGCTTCGACAGGCGATGCTCGAAGCGCGCTTGCAGCGAATGGTACATGGTGTTGGATCCGTAGCTTTGCATGCGGATGCGCGAAAGCGTCGGATAGGGCCGCCGATCCTGAATGTCGCCGGGTCCTGGGTCGGGCTGGTTCCAGTTCTTAAAGCTGGTGTCGACGTGTGTCCCTTTGCTTCCGACGTAGCCGACTTCAAACACGTCTCTGCTACCGAACTGTTTTGAAACCTGCAGGTTCCAGTTTTGCGCGTAGGTGTTTGGATGAGTGCCGCCCGGCGGAAGCGTAACCGCATTGATGGTGTCGGTTGGATTCGCTGAAGCTGGCATGGGATCGTCGATCGTCGTCAAGTCCCCGACCTGATTGGTGATGGTCAAGCTGCCCGCCGTTGGCGGATTAAGCTGCAGAATATTGATGTGATCAAACTGTCCGCCGAAATAGAACATGCCGTATCCACCACGCACCACAACAGTCGGCGTCATCGAATAGGCAAAGCCGACGCGCGGACTGAAATTCTTATGGCTCACCTGCCAGAGCGGGTCGGGCGCATCGATAAACACCGGATTGGCGGGATCGCTGAAATCCAAAGTGTGCGTAACGTGGTTGATATCCTTGGGAGGCAGGAACAGGTCGTAGCGCAGTCCCAGATTCAAGGTCAACTTGGGCGTTACCTTCCAATCGTCCTGCCCGTAAAATGCAAACCGCCATTGCCGGGCTTTGGTGATGGGCACTCCTTCGGGTGTTAAAACCGTTCTCGGGACACCGAGCATATAGTCCGCTGCGGCATCTCCGCTCAGGTCGCCTGTGAAGTTGAGATTGCCGAAGGGCCAGTTGTTGGTCGTGGCATCGTCCAGAAGTCTACGAATATCACCGCCAACTTTGAAAGAGTGCTTGCCCTTGATGAGCGTCACGTTGTCCACGACTTGATAGGTTTTGCTGTTGTCCAGGTTGGAGGCTGCAAAATCGTCGCCCATACCGATGTAGCCGGAAATCTCAAGCAGCGGAAAGCCTTCTTCGTCTTTCCGCAGCGGTCGCCCGTTCGGCCCATTCACTTTCATTCCCATGATGCCGAGTGATTCGATGGTGAAATCGGTGTTCGTATGGGAACCGAGTTGCGCGACATTCTCCAGATCAAATCCCGCGCGGACCTCGTTGATCAGGTTAGGACTAAACGTGTGGACATATTGCGCCTGGAAATTGTGCATCGGATAGGTTCCGGTGAACTTGAAATTCGGATTGATCTCGGTCAGAGGAAAATCCCGGTGCGCGTAGATGTAATGTGCAAAGAGCTGGTCCTTCGGGCTGAAGTATTGATCGATGCGCACAATTCCCTGATGTACGGTCAAATTGCCGCGCGACGACCCAGCATAGTTTGTGGAATTGGGTGTATCCGCCCCCACAATGTTGGGCAGCGGCATGTAGGTATTGACGATGTTCTGCGCAACGGCACTTATGCTGGATTGCGGAATAATGTTGCCGGGAATGGGAGCGCCGGTCTTTGGATCAATAAGCTGGATGGGATCCTGACCCGCTGGTGGATTCAAGAGATAGGAAAAGTCGCCATTACGCTGGCCTTCTGTCAATACGATGCCGGTGCTTGGTGAATCCGCAATGGAGCGGATTCCCTCATAACTGCCGAAGAAGAAAGTTTTGTCTTTCCAGATTGCGCCGCCCAGCGTTGCTCCGAACTGGTTTTGCCGTAGCTCGTTTTTTGGCTGTGGCGCCGGCAAAAAGTAGTTTCTGGCATCCAGAGCTTCGTTTCGGAAAAACTCAAAGACATCTCCGTGCAGCTTGTTGGTTCCGGACTTGATTTGAATATTCACGTTGGTGCCGGCGTTTCCTCCATACTCCGCGGAGTAGTTGCCGGTCTGGACCTTGAATTCCTCGATCGCATCCAGCGAGGGATAAAGGTTCACGTAGTTGTGGCGATTGTTCACCATGGTGATTCCGTCCACATTCACTTGACCCCACACGAGCCGCGCGCCATTGCCGCCAATTTCTGATCCGTCGGTGCTCGACGAGTGCAGATCCGGGTTGTATACCGTCACCCCCGGAGTCAAGACGGCCAAGTCGTCGAATCTTCGCCCGTTGATGGGCAGACTCTCGATCCGTTCCGAGTCCACCACACCGGCGATGGTCGCGTTCTCGGTCTGCAGCAGGGGAACTCCGGAAGCCACCTCTACCGTTTCTGAGACATCACCGACTTTAAGAGAGATGTCCAGCCGCGCTTGCTGGCCCAGTTGAATTTCGATTCCGGTGCGGCGTTCGGCCTTGAAGCCGTTTATGTGCACATCCACCACGTACTCACCCGGAACCAGGTAACGGACTTCGAAAATTCCTCCCTCTCCGGTCGTAACCGTCCGCGAAAATCCGGTCGAAGGCTGTGTGATGACAACGGTTGCGCCGGAAATGGCGGCCCCTCCTGGATCTGTCACGGTACCCAGGACGGCGGTGTCAACGGTTTGCGCTTGTATGGCGATCGAACCAACGGCCAGGACCAACAGCGTAATTAGAAAACGTCGCATGACTCTCTCCTTTCAACGCGCCAACGATTTTGTGCCCAAAACTTTCGTCGGCGGTTGCCTCACCCCGCGAGTGGTTACATTTTCATTCTATGAAAAAATGGTTAGCGTTTATGAGAAACGCCCCCAGTTGCCGATGCTGATACATCAGAATTCCGTGGCCTGTCAATTAGAATTTTTCGTTTTCACTAAATAAAACAACAAAATGAGCGCGCGCACCGGTTCCCGGTGGCGAAGCAGGTTTCCGCGTCTTCTAAAACAGGTCCATTTATTTTCGTCTGCTGAAAAGTGTGGGCGCCCGGAGTCGAGCGAAACTGCCGGGAAACGCCAAACGCGCCGGGAGCCGGTTCAGCCCGTTCCGCTACGCGCGGAAACGCACCTGCAGTGGGAGTGAAGAAATAGAAAACGGGTGAAAAATGGACGTAACCGATTCTGATTACTTGATTCGTCCGCGCAAGACCGTCACCGAAGCCTTCGGCAGTGTGAAGGTCTGTTCGTTTTTGGCGCTAATTGTTGAGCGAGCTGCCGGCCCGTCCGGGTCTGCGTAGCTTTTCGCGCCATCCGGATGCCAAACATATTGCTCGGCCCCAAACGTGACCATGGCCACCGCTCCCTCGAAGTGGGCAATTTTGGCTGGATCGCCAAATTCAATTTTCACGGCATGCGCGTTTGAAGGGTCTTTGTTGATCACCATCAACGACCATTCGCCGTCGGGACGTTTCACAGCATAGGCGGTGACCAGCACATGGCCCGCGTCGTCACTGAGGTCCGCACTGGCGGGAAACAGCTGGTGCACGCCCGCTCCATGTTGCACCCAGTCCAGGTTGATCAGTTGGCTCGCAAAGTACTGCGAACTATGTTGCCGAATGTCGAGATTGTTATCCGCAACGAAATTTCCGTAGGTACTGTAGCCGCCGCAGCCCGAACGGAGCGGTTCCGGCTGAATCGGCGAATGATAGAAAACTCCGCCGGGCCCGGCGCTCGCCAGGAAGGCTCCGGCATTATCCGCGAGCCAAAGCGCCGCGAAGGCATCAGCCATGGGTTGCGTCAGCGCCCAAGAGACGTTGCTCTCGGTGATCATCAAGGGGACCTCCGCCGGCACGCCATCCTCGCGCCATACCTCGCCAATGTGCCGCACGAGCTCCGGTTCCCGATACAGATCGGACCAATTGATATCGCAGGGTGAAAACGGATAGTGCTCATACGAGGCAAAGCGCAGATCGCTCATCCGTCCCCGCACTCGCAGATAGTCTACAAAGCGGCCCATCCACGAAGTCCGGCCCTGGGCGTCCGGCCAGGATTTGATGTCCTCGTTCGAACCGGTAAAAATAGGGCCACCAAGTTTCAACTTCGGATCGACCCGGTGCAACGCGGTCGCAAATTGCAGATAAAGAGCAGCGTAGTCCTCCGGCACCATGAACTGGCCATCGGGCTCTTCTCCCATCTCCACGTAAGAAATCGGATAGCCCCGCCGTTCGATGTAGGCGAGCTGCGCCGCTGCGTCTTCCGGATTTCCGTACACGACCGAAATCGCAATCATTGCCGGCAATTTGTTGGTGATTCCACTGGTATAGAAAAGATCAAAACCGGTCTGCACGCGGTTGGGCAAGGCTTGCGCCTCCGTGTGCCAGGAATCATTGGAAGAAACCTGGACTGCGGTCTGGTTTTGTCCCCTGGCATGTTTTACCAGATCGATGAATTTCCCATCGCTCGTAAAATTCCCCATCGCTAGTTCGTTCACTGCATAGCCCACGCAGTTTCGCGGATCGTCGCTGCCATGGGTGTCGCAGGTATTTGAAGATTCCGTCATCAAGATGCGCACAAAACGAGTTCGCACCGGCGCCGCGGACAGTTTCAGGAAGGCTCTGCCGCCTTTGCCGTCACGCACGTCGCCGTTTGCAAACAAGCTCCAGATCCCGGAAGCCGGACTAGTGACCGCGTCGAGCAGTCCCGTCCAGTATTGAACAAGATACTTTCGTGCATAAGGATTCCCCCACTCGATCTGAATCGCATCGAGATCGACCGGCGCTCCAAAATCCAGAACAATCCATTGCGGCAGAAGCGCGTCGTCTTCGCCGGTAAATCGCTTGGCCAGATATGGATTGCTTTTCCAATACGTCGCCAAATCGCCGTCCGTAATTCTGGAGAATTCATTGGCACTCGCGTCGCCGTGCGTAGAACCGCGATGCGGCAATGAATAGCCAAACGATTGCCGGATCGGCTCCTTTTGTTCCGTACTTCCGACAAAATATCCGCTCTTGTGCGCCGGGTCGCTCCACGTTCCACTGGGATTCCAATGCCAGGCACTCATGGTCAGTTCCGTGTTTAGGCGATAGGAAATCGGCCCCCAGCCCGCCGAAAGTGATTCTTTGAGGATCGCCGGGCTGTAAACTTTCTCGAAGTCCTTGGCCTGCAGGATATCCATCGAGCTTCCCAAGGCCAGGTCGGGATCAAATGGCAGGGCGTCGCTCGCGTGGGCATGAACGCGAATCGTTTGCGCCAGCGCGCCGGTGTCCAGGCTGGGCATGGCCAATCCCCATAACACGATCGCGCAAATCAGTTTGCAGTTTCTGGCTCGTGCCGCCGACTGTTTTCGCATGGAAAGCACCCCTGAATGAAAGAAACCGAGAACCAAAGGTTCTCAAGACTTTGAATGATGGCGTATTATATCGGTTTAATACTGGGGATGCGCAACTCTAATCTTTTCTGGCACCGGACGGGCGGGCCAGCAATCCCGTTGGCAAACTTCTCGGGGCTCGCCTGGAATCTCGCTCCCGTTGGTGCTACCGTTTTATCCGTACCTGGGCACACCGCCGCACGGAGCCTTCATGTCTACCTTTGGACTTATCGAATACAAGGACGCCAGCCCGGAAGTTCGCGCGGTGTACGACGACATCATGGCCACCCGCAAAACCGATTGGATCAACAATTTCTGGAAGGCCATCGCCCACGACCCCGCCACCCTGAAACGCACCTGGGAAGACATCAAGCAGATCATGGCACCCGGCGCGCTCGACCCGCTCACCAAAGAACTGATTTACGTCGCAGTCAGTGTCACCAACAGTTGCCACTACTGCATTGCATCCCATACGGCGTCCGCCCAAAAAAAAGGAATGACCGATGCCATGTTCAAAGAACTGCAAGCAGTCATTGGCATGGCCAATGAAACAAACAAGCTCGTCACCGGTTACCAAGTGGAAATTGACGAACAGTTTAAGACGGCACGCTGACCTTTGGTACAGGGTTCGTACAGGATGCATTTCTCATCACAAATGTCCGACCCTTAGTACCGCTGTACTATAGCTCGCGTTCTCCTACAAAGCGGAAGATATATAGGTTCAGACAAAACTTTGCCCGCTGCGCGTCTGAACAAAAATCTTTCTTTGTAAGTGAGCGCGCCATGTCCCCAATTGTCAAAGAACAAGATGTTCTGACCGCCACACCCGAAACCACTACGACGAGTTCGCTGCGCCCGACCGCGGGTGCCGAGGTCGCGGCCAAGCCGCAACCGGTAGCCCTTGAAATCGCGGTGACCGTCAATGGCGCGCGCACGATTGAAGGCAGCGACAAGCGCGAGCCTTTCTCTGAATCCACAAAGACGGTTTTAGTTCTCGGGACGGGAGCGGTGATTCGGCTGTCTTCGGCCGTCGCTCCAGGCCAATTGCTTTTCCTGACCAACGACAAAACGAAAAAGGAAGTCGTCTGCCAGGTGGTCAAGTCCAAGAATTTTCGTAATGTCAGCGGTTACGTGGAGCTGGAATTTACCGAATCGGCCGTGGGCTTCTGGGGAATGCGCTTCCCGGCTGATCGCATAGGTGGGCCAGCCGTCGGAGGCACTCCGGTCGCAGTCGCTGCGCCCGTGCTCGCCTCTGTACCACCGCTGTCAGCGGCTCCAAAAAAATTGGACACCAAGCCGGCCACCGTGCCGTCGGCGGTTTCTCCAGCCGGGTCGATTTCTACAGAAAACAAAGTTCCGGTCGTGGTTTCGCGGCCGGCCGCACCAATTTCCGCTCCCGTTGCTTCGACCACGGTTGCCAGCAACTCTTTAACGGCGACGGATTCATTCAGTTCCACGGCTCTGCCCTCTGCCTCGCCCAATTCCTCCGTGCTTAGCTTGCCTCGGGCCCTTGAAGTGAAACCGGCTGTCGCGCAAAAGCCGGCTGTTCCGGTGATATTGGCCCCGGTTCCACAAACCGAAGCGAACCCCATGCGCCGGGCTTCTGACATTAAAAAAGCCGAGCCGGCTCCCAGTTCGGCAGCCAAGTCGCCGGCCATTGAAGCCGAACTTGCACCGCACTCCATTCCTGAATCCGCCGCCAAAATATTCGAGTTTACCGAGCCGGACCCGACGCCGGTGAAACGCGGCATTCCAGCGCCCACGTCTTTTGCGACAACTTCAACGCTTGACTTGGAAGCGGAGGAAACGAAAATTCCTGCGTGGCTTGAACCGCTGGCGCGTAACGCCGCTGCCCCTGTTTCCACCCAGGAATTGATTGAGCGTGAAAAAGCCCGGCACGCGGCCGCGATCACTGAAATTGTCGAACCGGAACCACTGGCCGAAGCCATTGCCACAGAAGCGATGGAAGTGAAAACGGAAGTAGAAGTCCTGACCCCGGCCTTTGGTGCGGGATTCTTGACAGACGATGCGAGCATTTCAGAAAACGCCGGATCCGGCGGATCAAGGAAGGGAATTGTCATCGGCCTTCTGGCTGCTGGCGTTGCCATAGCCGCTGGCGGCTGGTGGTACACGCAGCAAGCACCTCGCGGCACGCAAGCGGGCGCCGCAACAGTTTCTGCATCGTCGGCGCCGAACGCTCCTGCGCCGTCTGCCCAGAATAATTTGCAGCCTGCTCCGGTCTCGGCCGCAGGTCTTTCCACAGTGCCCGTGTCGGCGGCTTCGTCCGGACTGGCGGCCTCGAAACCCAATGCAAGTCCCGCAAGCACGCCCCCGTCTCAGAATGCTTCGCTAGCTGTAAATCCGAGCGAAACGGCATCGCGCACTTCACCGGCTGCTGCGGCGCTACCCAAGAAGCCTTCTCTTGGCGAAGTTCGATTGGCCACGCCGAAGGTCAATGCGGGCGGAACTCGCAATGTATCCGCTGAATCTGCTCCCAGTCTCACCAGTGATGAAATTGCTGCGGAATCGCTCGGAGCAGGCGGGGGACTTGCAGGGAACAGCCATAAGCAGCCAGTGGCTCCGGCCCCAGCTCTTCCGACTGGTGGTGAGGTGAAAGCCGCAAAACTGCTTTCTTCGATATCTCCGGTGTACCCGGGACTGGCCAAGAATCAGCGTATAAGCGGCGACGTACGAGTCGACGCGCTGGTTGACGTTACCGGCCGTGTGACTGCCGTGAAAGTGATTTCAGGACCGGCGCTGCTGCAACAAGCCGCTATCGATGCCATCCGCGGCTGGAAGTACGAGCCGGCAACCCTCGACGGAAAGTCCGTTCCCATGCATCTGACCGTCACTCTACAATTCCGGCTGCAACAGTGAGCCCGCTGGCCTGAATCCTGCATGATTTGACGCACCAACAAAGCCCCGCCCGCTCGCCGGCGATGGATCGCTTATCTATGGGATACCCGCGTAGTACCGTATCGCATCTTTTAAACTGCACTCCGGCTAGCATTTTTCCACTCGCAACCGCCTGGGTATCGTGTGATGATGGGGGATAGTCGAAGCACATGCGCTGTTTATTTAAAAGGTCTCCAGGTCATCACACAAATGACACAACGTGAAATTTTTTCAGGTTGCTCGACACTCCTTTAATTGCTTTGCGAGTCTTGGTTACGGTCTCCGCCGGGGAATCTGATGTTCATTAGCGTAATCATTTGCAGCCGGGGTCGTGCGCAAAGTCTTGGCGAGACTTTGGACACTCTTTTTGTACCCGGAAATCTGGCCATTCCGGATTGGGAAATTCTTGTCGCTTACGGTCCCAATGAGAGTGGGGAAACGGAAATTTGCAGGAAATTGGACCAGCGATTTCCCGGGCGGCTGCGCTATTGGCTTCGCGCGGAAGAAGGCAAAAGTGCCGCTCTGAACACCGCCTTTGCAAAAGCGCGCGGTGATGTTTGGGCTCTGACTGACGATGACGTGATCGTTGCTCCTGATTTTATCTCCGCCATTCGCGCAACTTTTGAAAAATATGCCGTCGATGGTGTGCAAGGTCGCGTGCTTCTTGAATGCGAAGGGGGGCGCCCCGCCTGGATGGGGGATGAACTTTCCCGCTGGATGAGTGAACGCGATTACGGCCACAAAGTGTTTGAATGGAACGAAAATTTGACCGGTACGAATATGATTATCCGTGCCGACGTGGTGAGAAGAATCGGCGGTTTTGCTCCCGAGCTGGGCGCGGGAGCCGTCGGATTCGCCGAGGACTCGGAATTCTCCATGCGCATGCGCAAGTCAGGGTCCAAGCTGCTGTACGTTCCGGAAATTCTGATCCATCACCGATTGCCTGCTGATCGTTTGAGCAAAGCCAGTTTTCGCGAAAGATTTTTCCGGCTCGGCAAGACAGAAGCCTTCCTGACTCCGCTCCGTAGTCCTCTCTGGCGTTTTGCGCTTTACAGCTGCAAGACCGCGGTTTTTGATGCACTGCAATCTTTGTTTTTCCTATGTACGGGCAAAAGCGGGCAAGCGGTCCTGAAACAATGCCATGCGTATCAAGTCTTAGGGGCATTCTGGCAGTACGTTGTTTTTCAGCGCCAGGGCCATAGAAGGGATCCCTTCTATAAGCCGCAGACCGACTCCGAATAGGTTGCCGGGCGCTCGGGTCCGGCGACGGTGCCGAAAAGCATTGCTGTTTGCCGCTTTGCGTTGCCCTTGTTCTGTATACAAATAAGCAAGAATTTTTTCGCCCTGCCTTGCGAGTCGCCTTGCAGGTTCGTATACTGACCACCCGGCCAAATGGTTGGTCAGGCGGGTGGGTAGCCCGTCGTGAGACCTCCTCTTTGGCTCGATTTTAAAATACAAGATGGCGCGATTCAGTCTCGGCTGAACTGTTAGCCGAGTTCATTAGCATCGCACTCTGCAGCGAAGCACTGACCGTAGAACTGTGAATCAGCGGACGAGAAGGCTTTCAAGGAGACCTCCGCATGTCGCAACAACTCCCGGAAGAGATGAATGTCTATCAGAACGCCGAAGCGCGTTTTGAAGAGGCCGCCAAAAAGCTGGGCCTCGAACAGGGCATCTACCGGTACCTGAAGTATCCGAGCAAAGAGATCACCCTCTACATTCCCGTCGGCATGGACAACGGAACCCTGGAAGTTTTTACAGGATACCGCGTGCTTCACTCTACAGTGCGCGGACCGGGCAAAGGTGGCATTCGTTTCGCACCGGATGTCAGCATCGATGAAGTTCGCGCTCTGGCCACTTGGATGACCTGGAAGTGCGCCGTTGTAAACATTCCCTTTGGTGGAGCAAAAGGCGGCATCATTTGCGATCCGCGCAGGATGTCCCGCGGCGAACTGGAGCGTATGACGCGCCGCTATACCGCGGAACTGGCCAGTTGGCTGGGGCCGGAAAAGGACGTCCCCGCTCCGGACGTCGGCACCAACGAGCAGACCATGGCCTGGGTGATGGATACCTACGCCATGCATCTCGGTCAGGCCACCACCGCAGTTGTTACCGGCAAGCCCATCGAGCTGGGGGGCTCGGCGGGCCGCCGCGAAGCGACCGGCCGCGGCGTAATGATTTGCTGCAACAAGGCGCTGGCAAAGCTCGGCATGAAAAAAGAAGGGTGCCGCGTAGTCATTCAGGGCTTTGGCAACGTCGGCTCTCTCGCCGCTCAGTTAATGCAGAAGGAAGGCTACAAAATTGTAGGCCTCGCAGACATTGGCGGCGGTCTTTACAACGAGAACGGCTTCGACGTAGCACAAGTTATCGATTGGGTGTACACGCAGAAGAGGCCCTTGCAGGACTTTTCTGGTGGCGGCACCAAGATGTCCGCCCGGGATATCTTGTTTCAGCCCTGTGAAATTGCTATTCCGGCCGCCATCGAAAACCAAATCACTGAGAAAAATGCCAATCAAGTTCAGGCAAAGGTTCTCTGCGAAGGCGCGAACGGCCCCACTACTTGGCAAGCGGATGCCATTATCGATGCCAAGGGAATTTTCACGGTGCCAGACATCCTGGGAAATGCAGGCGGAGTGACGGTCAGTTACTTTGAATGGGTGCAGGACCGCCAGGGCTTCTTCTGGCGCGAGAGCGAAGTCAACGAGCGCTTGCTGGATGTCATGGAGCATGCGTTTGATGAAGTCGTTCGCTATGCCGAAGCCCATAAGGTGAACAACCGCATTGCGGCTTACATGCTGGCCATTGACCGCGTTGCCAAAGCTCTGAAACTTCGTGGAATTTACGCCTAGCATCCGGGCGCAACTTGTATTAATTTCTTTTCCACTCCCCGGTTATGCCGGGGCGAGCCGTTCCGATTCCCGCTCCGGAACGTGTTTTCTAACTCCCGTAGATAGGGTCCGGACGATCCGGACCAGGAAGGAGTCCGTCCCTTGAATCCGGACTCACTCTTGCCAGGACACACAAAAACCGAACTGCAGCACCGGCATGAAATCTGTATCGCCGGTCGTTGGCTTTATGAACGGGAATACATCGTTGCCTGTGAAGGAAACATCTCGGTCCGTTTGGAAGATGGTCGCATTCTTACCACTCCCACCTGCATGAATAAAGGCATGCTTTCTCCCGAAGACCTGGTGGTCACTGATCTTGACGGAAAGCAATTGGCCGGTGACCGCAAGTTCTCATCGGAACTGGCCATGCACCTTTTGTTTTATCGCATACGCCCGGACGTAATGGCCATCTGCCACGCGCATCCCACAACGGCTACGGGGTTTGCGGTTTCCGGGCGCGCCCTGGATGAAGCCCTTATCCCAGAAGTCATCATCGGTCTTGGCCAGGTGCCTCTGGTTCGCTATGCCACGCCCGGAACCCCGGAACTTAGCGCCGCGATTGAGCCGTTTGTTCTGCATTACGACGCGCTGCTTCTCGCCAATCATGGCGCCGTTACTTGCGGTCCCGATCTGCAAACGGCCTTTTTCAGGATGGAAACAATCGAGCACAGCGCCAAGATCACGTTAGCCGCCGAACTTGCCGGGGAGCCGCAACTGCTCTCGAGCCGCGAAGTCGCGAAGTTGATGGCCGCGCGCGCCCGCTACTTCGTAGCGCCACCGCCGGGCGGAGGCGCGGAGCTCCCCATCACCTCCGACAGCGTCGCAGAATCGCATGAACACGTCACGCTGACGCGGACTGAACTCGATAATCTAATTGACGAGGCTGTCCGCAAAGACCGCGCCCGACGCTGAATCGAAATGGCATCGTGGTTTTGACGGCACCAGGCTCCGGCGCCCGAATCGGCCATCTTTTGCTGTACCGGTTCTCTGCGGCCCTTCATCCCACAATAAGGACAGTTATATTCCAGGAGGACACGCAATGGAACCCCGCATTCATTACCTTCGCCACGCCCCAGAAGCCGTCAAAACAATGTATGACTTGGAGAAATATCTAAAAGAATCCGGCTTGGAGGAAAAACTCCTCCAGCTCGTCAAAATGCGCGCTTCGCAAATCAACGGCTGCGCCTATTGCATCGACATGCACTCGAAAGATGCACGCGCGCTGGGCGAGACCGAGCAGCGTCTGTACGAACTCGACGCTTGGCGCGAAACTCCGTTTTACACCGAGCGCGAACGGGCGGCACTAGAATGGACTGAAACCGTCACGCTGGTCTCGCAGACCCATGTCCCGGACAGTGCCTACGAAGCAGCGCGGCGCCAATTCAGCGAGAAAGAGCTCGTAGATTTGACCTTCGCCGTGGCCGCCATCAACGTCTGGAATCGCATTGCGATTTCCATGCGCGCGGTTCCCGGTCACTACAAGGCCACTTCCAAGACTGCTTCGGCGACCTGAGTCTTCCCATTGGTTCTAGATTTCTTGTGTTGCTGATTTCGTTCAGCGTGGTGCCCGCTCTACCATATGCTTTCACGTATGAGCAATGCTTCGCCGACGGAGAGTGGACGTGAGTCAAAAAGAAGAGCTGTTTCAAGCAATCGGCAAGGGAGACCTGCCGGTCGTCAAGGCCATCATTGCATCAGATCCACAACTCGCGGCCTCTAGAAATGAAAAGGGTCAGTCGGCAGTTTTGCTGGCTGTTTACAGCGGCCAACGGAACGTTCTCGATTTTCTACTTTCACAGAATTTGACACTCGAGCTGCACGAGGCCGCTGCGACCGGCCAACTCACTCATGTCAAGCAAACCGTCGAAAAGTCTCCGGAATTGGCGGGCAGTTTTTCCCCTGACGGATTTCCGATTGCTGCTTTGGCAGCATTTCTCGGGCATCGCGAGGTCACTGAATATCTCGTCACCAAGGGCGCCGACGTAAACGCCGTTTCGACAAATGGCAGTGGCTACACCGCTCTCACTGGAGCTGTCGCCAGCGGGCAAACGAATATTGTGGCGTATTTGCTTCAGCATGGAGCCGATGTAAATTACCGCTACGGCCCCGGCTATTCTCCTCTGCTCACTGCCGCCGCAAACGGCCACCTCGAAATCTTCAAACTCTTGCTCGCTCACGGTGCCGATGCTCATGCCCGCACCAACGATCATCAGGATGCGCTTTCACTCGCCGAAGCGCGTAATCACAAGGAACTGGCTGAATATCTCAAAAGCTGAAGTTCTTCGCGTGACGGGATAGGGGATAGGAGAGAGCGAAACTGCCCTATCGTCGCGTCGCGGTTCACGCCGTGTCCGTGCCAACGGGATTAACGTTGCAAAACGAGGATGGTTTTTTCACGACATCATTCGTGTGCAATATATCCAGCTCTCCGCGCTAACAGCAGCGCGCTTTTCCGTAAGTAAATCGCTGAACATAAGCAAAGAAAAAAGTGTGGGCAAATTTGGAACCGCGAGGCCTGTGAGAGTCCATCTTCTGTTTTGGACAGAAAAAAATGAATTGCGGCGTTATGCTATGGCCGCTCTGGGTTCATCGCCTACTAGAAGATGAGGCGCCCTGCTTCGCCATCTGGGCCTGCCCCGCCTTGGTCATCAAGCGCGATTGTTCGTACATCTCGATCCATTTCTCGCTCGAAATCGCCGAGATCAGCTTGCCGATCGCTTCGAGCGGCAAATCGTCCGGCGACTCGAAATGAACGCAACACTTCCCCATGTCGAGCTTCTTCCCCGCCGCCTTGAACGCCGCCTTCAGCTGCTCGAGCTGACTCGCACTCCAAAACGCTCCCATTAGGTAGAGCGAGCAGTAGTTCTTCTGCGACGAGAGCGCGACGTAGCAGATCGGCTGCTTGTTGTAAGTGTCTGGATATCGAGACAAAGGGATCGTCCAGCCGATCGTGCCCCAGACGAGGCACTCATCGTAGCCGCGCGGAATGTGCTTGTTCACGAGTGCGCGCACCGTCGCGATCGTCTTCGCGCGATCGGCGGGCAGTGAGGCTATGTATTGCGCAGGCGACTTGACGTTCGATGGTGGTTTCATGGATTCGTCGTCTTCCCGAACGGAGTTTATCACCGAACGTTTTGAAAAACAGCCAGCGGCAGGGCTGCGGCCGTCGCCTTTTCAGCAAGATCATTGACCTGAAGTATGGCCAAACAGGGCAGATCAAACCGTATAACTTCCTTTTGACTAGCCCCGTAAGCCCTTCGGTCATCCTCTGGGAGAGGACCCAGAGAAATTTCATCTGATTTCGCCATACGATTCCTCAGGAAGGTGTCACTAAATGTTCTCGTTAATGAGTGCGACACGAGCTTGTCGCGGCGGGAACTAATCGAGATGACAGCTGGCCGCAGCAAGCCACATCGGAAGACTCGAGAATTGCTCGCGAGCGTCGTCAAGACGCTCAAGCTCATTTGAGTCGGTCGCAGCAGGTTCTAGTAGCGACTTACCGGGAGGTAGCCAAAACAACGCAGGAGTCATTTTGTGGAGTTGGCGCGATTACTGAATGCTTCCCAGTATTTCTCACCCAGCCGTCTAAACTCTTCAAGTTCAATTTGTTTTCCGTCGCTTCCCGAGATTTTCAGCGTCTGGAAGCGCAGGTAGGCTTCGTGGAATGTGGCGTGGTTGAGATGTCCGCAAATCTTGAGGGCCAATTGTCCCGTGCGCGACAAGGCTAGAACCGCATCGGAAATATCTAACACCTGTTCATCTTCGCGGGCGATCCGCGATTCAAACTCGGTCCACGATGTAGATTCCTCGCGCCACTTGGCTTGGTATTCCGCAACTATCTTGCGTTGTTCTTCAAATGAGAATCCCTCTAGAGTCGGACACTCACCGGGCCATGTAGCGTAGCGAAGCACTCGCGCCGATTGAACGCCTTCAAGTCGAAAAACGAATTGAAATCCTTCATCCAGTTGGCAGAACACTCTCAAGTGTTCGATTTCACAATGTAAATGAACAGTGCGTTCTAGGAGATCCGAGCGGATGGACACAACTTCGGCATCATGCAGGATATCCCAGAGCGACACGGTGCTCGCCGCCGATGGCAAGTTAAGCCAATCAATCGGCAGATCCTTATCCAGTATCGCGGACGCATCTTTGAAGTCGTTGCTGCCTGTTCGCATCCGCGGTACCCCGCACAAAGCGTAACATTCCGGACTCTGTTCAGAGATGATAGCCGGAACCCGTAGTGCCTGAGCAACGCCGTTACCGTCCACGTGCATTCAAGTTTCCGGTTGACCGACGCAATATAAAAGGGTGCCCCTTTTGGAGTAGGGTTTTGAGTGATTGGCTCGACCCCTCCAGAAAGGAACACCCTCTATGACTAGCACTAAATATATCGGCATGGACGTGCACAAGGAAAGCA
>Ga0193716_1000402_pt1 | contig 26498 bp, 28 predicted proteins | sample U2c1metaG_FD_145901 | JGI IMG/M metagenome (GOLD analysis project Ga0193716, IMG submission 145901) | Soil microbial communities from a riparian zone of the East river system, Colorado, United States - U2c1 | ecosystem: Environmental > Terrestrial > Soil > Riparian zone | place: USA: East River...
CTCAGCGCACCACCGTGGTCGTGCACGTCGACCTCGAGACCCGCGTCGCCGCCCTGCATCTGGGTCCGCTGTTATCCGATGACGACCGCCGCTACCTGACCTGCGATGCCACCTGCGAGGCATGGTTCGAACGCACAGGGCAGGTCATCGGCTCCGGACGGGCGACCCGCACCGTCGGCCGCCGGCTGCGCCGCGCCCTCGAGCACCGCGACCACTGCTGCGTGGTGCCCGGTTGCGGGGCCACCCGCGGTCTGCACGCCCACCACATCCAGCACTGGGAAGACGGCGGCCTCACCGAACTGGACAACCTCGTGCTGGTCTGTCCCTATCACCACCGGGCCCACCATCGCGGCGTCATCACCATCACCGGACCCGCCCAGCACCTCGTCGTCACCGACCAACAAGACCGACCGCTGAAGCCAGGATCGCTGGCCCGACCCCCGACCACACCCCCACCCGCGGTCAAACCATGTCCCGGACCAACCGGCGAACGCGCCGACTGGTGGTGGTACCAACCCTTCCAACCACAACCACCACCCTCGACCAACTAACCAACGGTGTTGCGGTAGACCTCGACGATCGGGGCGAGTTCGTCCGGCGTGGCTCCGTGCATGATGACCGCGTCGGCACCGTAGTCGAATTCCTTGCGGACGCGGTCGACGCACTGTTGGGCAGAGCCCGTCGCCGACGGTTCGAGCCACTCGTCGGGGATCAGAGTGGCGATGTGCTCGATCTGTGCGGCGGTGGCCTTGTGGTCGATGCCGCCGGGGATGGACGTCACTACCGGATCCGCCCGGAAGCGTTGCAGCACAGCGGGATCCCAGCCGTTGGTATCGACCAAGAGATCGCCGTAGCCCTGCAGGTAGGTGGCAAGCCGGGCGACGGTCTTCTTCAGCCGCAACTCCTCGGGCAGATGATCGCCTATCGTGGCGAAGCACGACCAGACCTTCACGTCATCCGGGTTGCGGCCTGCCTGCTCGGCGGCGTCCTTGACCGTCTTGACGGCGCGCTGCAGCGTCTCTGGCGTGAAGTAGGTGTGCAGGATGACGTCGTCGAACTCGCGCCCGCCGAGTGCGAGGGTCTTGGGGCCGAACGCCATGATCGCCAGGCGGATGTCCTCGTTGAAGTCCGGGTCCAGATAGAGCAACTGATACTTGCCCATCGGCCCGTCGTGGCCGAAGATCAGCTCCCCGTGCCAGAGCCTTCGCATGACCTTGGCGAAGTCCTCCATCTGCGCGGTGGTGACCGGCGGCACGCCGAACGCCCCGTACACGGCCGCGATCCCGCGGCCGATGCCGAGGGTGAAGCGGCCCTTCGACAGCCGATGCATGGTGGTGGCCCACGATCCGGTGATCAGCGGATGTCTGGTGTTGTGATTGGTTGCGGCGGTGGCGATCTGCATGCGGCTGGTGACCGCACAGGCCGCACCGACCAACGACGACGCCTCCTTGACGTTCCACCGCTCGGAGATGAACGCGGTGCCGAAGCCGAGCTCCTCACCGCGTCGCGCCTCGTCCATCAAACCGGCGGGGCCCTCGCCTCCTGCACCGGCCAACAGGTAGTAGCCCAGCTCGTCCAGCACCCGGTCCGTCACTCGGAGGCCCCCATCCAGAAATCCCTACTGTAGAGTCTTCCATAACTTCGGATCGACGAGAAGAGACACGCACGTGGCCGAGACCCGCGGCTTCCCGGAGCTCATACCGGTTGACACCCCGCCGGAATTGGAACGGTTCGCCACCGCTGTACGCCGCCTGCAGGATCTGGCCGTATCGACCTCACCCGACGGCGAGACGTGGGACACCGCGACCGAGGCCATCGAAAGTGCCTGCGCTGCACTCGAATCCCACCAGGTGGGCGATGGTCAGGCCCCCGCGGGCCGCGCCGTCAAGCTACCCGGCCTTGGTCACCCACTGATGCCGCCGTGGACGATCACCGCGTTCGATGCTGACGGAGTGACGATGGAGGGGCACTTCAGCAGGTTCCACGTCGGCGGCAACATGGCGGTGCACGGCGGAGTGATACCGCTGCTCTACGACTGGCACTTCGGCATGATCGTCTCAGCCGCGGGACGGCCCATCAGTCGCACCGGCTATCTGCACGTCGACTACCGCGCCGTCACCCCGATCGACACCCCTCTGATCAGCCGCGGACGCATCGATCGAATCGACGGTCGCAAGGCGTTCGTCACGGCGACCATGACCGACGCCGACGGCACCGTGCTGAGCGAGGCCAACGGCCTGATGATCAAGCTGCTGATGCACCAGCCCTGACGGGCTTCTGCCGCGACCGTCAGGAACCGGTCCAATTGGGTGCGCGCTTCTCGGCGAATGCCGTGGCACCTTCGATCGCGTCCTTGGACGAGAACACCGGCCGGATGAGTTCGCTTTGCTTGCGCCACATCTCGTCCTCGCTCCAGCCCGCCGACTTCACGATGATCTCCTTGGTCGCTGCGACCGCAAGCGGCCCGTTCTTCGTGATGCGCTCGGCGAGGGCGAGTGCGCCGGCCAGCGCCTCGCCCGGCTCGGTGAGCACGTTGACGAAGCCCCAGGCGGACGCCTCCTCGGCGGTGAAGTTGTCGCCGGTGAGTGCCAGCTCGAGAGCCTTCTGGTACGGGATGCGATGGGGCAGCCGGAGCAGACCACCACCCGCGGCCACCAGGCCGCGCTTCACCTCGGGGATACCGAACTTCGCGTTCTTGGCCGCCACCACCAGGTCAGTCGCCAGCACGATCTCGGTGCCGCCTGCGAGCGCGTAACCCTCGACGGCAGCGATGACCGGTTTGCGGGGCGGTTGCTCGGTGAATCCGATTCCGCGGCCGGGGATCGAGACGTTCTCCCCTGCCACGAATGCCTTCAGATCCATGCCTGCGCAGAAGTTGCCGCCTGCCCCGGTGACGATCGCGACCGACAACTCGGGTGTCGCGTCGAGTTCGTCCATGGCATCCGCGAGCCCCTTGGTCACGGCCAAGTTGAATGCGTTGCGCGCTTCCGGGCGATTGATGGTGATGACGAGAGTCCGCCCTTGGCGCTCCGTCAGAATTTCGTCGGCCACTTGGTTCCTGTCGGTCGTCGATTCCCCTACCCGGAGAAACTTACTATGGGTATTTCAGTAGTCGGTGAGCGGGGAACGACGCGACCCCGTGACCTGCACTTCCAGGGCCCAAGCGCCCGCTGCCGGTAGATTGAGTTGGCCCATCCCGTACGGGTGCGGTGCCAGGGGTAGTGATCTTGATGGAGGTGTCCTCGTGGCCAAGCCGGCGACCGCCGAAAAGCGACAACGTCGCGAACGCGGCTCGATCAACCCCGACGACATCATCAAGGGCGCCTTCGAACTCGCCGAGGAACTCGGCATCGACAACGTCAGCATGCCGTTGCTTGGCAAGCATCTCGGCGTGGGCGTGACGAGCATCTACTGGTACTTCCGCAAGAAGGACGAACTTCTCAACGCGATGACCGACCGGGCGTTGAAGCAGTACGTGTTCGCCACTCCGTACGTGGAAGCCAAGGATTGGCGCGAGACGTTGCGCAACCACGCGCGCAGCGTACGAAAGACGTTCCTGGGCAACCCGATTCTGTGCGACCTGATCCTCATCCGTTCGGCGCTGAGCCCACGCGCGGCCAAGCTCGGCGCTGTCGCGGTGGAGAAGGCGATCGGGAGCCTGGTCGAGGCGGGCCTGTCACCCGAGGACGCCTTCGACACGTACTCCGCGGTGTCGCTGCACGTGCGCGGATCGGTTGTGCTGCAGCGCCTGTACGACAAGAACCGGTCGTCCGACGGCGGATCCGGCGGCTTCGAGGAGAAGATGCTCCTCGAGCCCGAGACGACGCCGCTGCTGGCCAGGCTGAGCGATGAGAGCCACCGGATCGGCGCCCCCGACGACAAGAACTTCGAGTACGGCCTTGACTGCATCCTCGATCATGCCGAGCGGTTGATCGAGCAGGCGTCTACCAAGGCGGCGCGCTGAATCGGAGCGCTCACACCTCGGTCAAGCGGGTACGCGGTAGCCCGCCGCGGACTGGCGCAACTGCCAGATCTGGGCAGGGCACAGCTCCTGAGTCGCCTGGCTCAGGAGATAGGAGATCTGGAACTCGTCGGACGTGTTGAAGTCGGACCTGATCGAGGACGCCAGATCGGCGTAGCTCTGTTTTTGGCTGATGCGGTCGCAGAGGCCGTTGCCGTAGTCGAGCGCCGCCTGCGCGTTCGCGAAGTTGTAACCCGGCCGCAGGGTCACGTTGATGATGTACCCGATGTCATCGGCCTGAGCCGGTGCTGCCGTCACCACTCCGGCGCCCGCGGCGCAGGCCAGAGCTGCAATGACACCGGCAATCGAACGCTTCATTCTTTGCACGATAGCCGAGCGTGACGAGATCCGAGCCGGTTGCGGCGTTGATATTGCACTCAGGGCTGTCGAAATTGCCGAGGCACGACCGTGGCGACAATCTGAACGCCTAGGAACCACCTGCGGCCTCCGACTGAGCAGGCGCATCCGCATCGGAGATCACGCCCCGCTCGATGAGATGGTCGGTCAGTGGCGCGACGCCGACCGTGAAGTGCTCGGCCATCGCCATCCTGGCCCGATTGGCATCCCTGCGTTCGAACGCGGCGATCACGCGACGGTGGTCCCTGATCGACAGCTTCGGCCAGCCGCTCACCGTCGGGAACACCGACTCGGGGGCGTATCGCGTGATGCCCGACATGAACTGGGTGAGCTTCGGTGAGTCCGCTGCCACGTTGATGGTGCGGTGGAACTCGTGGTTGAGCCGGACGGTGCGTTCCAGGTCGTCCTGCTCATAGGCCCGCTCCAACTCGTCCTGGATTCCGCGCAGGGCCGCCAGTTGCTCGTCGCTGATGTTCTCCGCGGCCCGCGCGGCGAGTTCACCGCCGATGAAGGCCTGCACGTTCGCCACGTCGGCGATGTCGCGCGCGGTCAGCTCGAGCACGACGAAGCCTCGCCGTGGCTGCTGTATCAGCAGTCCCTCGGCGCAGAGGTTCAGCAGCGCTTCCCGCACGGGCGTGACGCTGACACCGAGTTCGACGGCGAGCTGGTCCAGCCGCAGATACTCGCCTGCCCGGTAGGTGCCGTTGAAGATCCGTCGCCGGACGTAGCGCGCGACGTCGTCGGACAGCTGCGGCCTTGCGGCGAACTCCGGGTCAGAGTCGATACTCATGAAGGAGGCTCTTGCTGATGATGGTCTTCTGGATCTCGCTGGTGCCCTCACCGATCAGCAGGAACGGGGCGTCGCGCATCAGTCGCTCGATCTCGTACTCCTTGGAGTAGCCGTAGCCGCCGTGGATCCGGAAGCTCTGCTGGGTCACCTCCGAACAGAACTCGCTGGCAAGGTATTTGGCCATTCCCGCCGCGACGTCGTTGCGCTCCCCCGAGTCCTTCAACCGTGCGGCGTTGACCATCATCAGATGGGCGGCCTCGACCTTCGTCGCCATCTCTGCGAGCTGAAAGGCGATGGCCTGGTGGTCGGCGATCGGCTTGCCGAAAGTGCTGCGCTGCTGGGCGTACCGGACGGCGAGCTCGAAGGCCCTGATGCCGACGCCGCACGCACGGGCGGAGACGTTGACCCTGCCGACCTCGATGCCGTCCATCATCTGGAAGAAGCCTTGCCCTGGCGCATTGCCGAGGACGTCGTCGTCGCTGCACTGGTAGCCGTCGAAGATCAACTCGGTGGTGTCGATGCCCTTGTAGCCGAGCTTGTCGATCTTGCCGGGGATGACCAGCCCGGGCGCCACTTCACCGAAGCCCGTCGGCTTTTCGATGAGGAACGCGGTCAGGTTGCGGTGCGGCTTGTCGGCTCCCTCGTCGGTCTTCACCAACGCCGCCACCAGCGTGGAGCTGCCGCCGTTGGTGACCCACATCTTCTGCCCGGTGATGGCGTAGCCGCCGCCCGGATTGCGAACGGCCTTGGTGCGGATGGCCGCAACGTCGGAACCCAGCTCCGGCTCGGACATCGAGAAGGCGCCGCGCACCTCGCCGGTCGCCATCCGCGGCAGGAACCGTTGCTTCTGCTCTTCGGTGCCGTGCTGGCACAGCATGTACGCGACGATGAAGTGGGTGTTGAGCACACCGGACACACTCATCCAGCCGCGGGCCAGCTCCTCAACGCACAGCGCGTAGGTCAGCAAGGATTCGCCGATCCCGCCGTACTCCTCGGGGATCATCAAACCGAACAACCCCATCTCGCGCATCTTGTCGACGATGTGCTGCGGGTAGGTGTCGGAATGCTCCAGTTGCTGCGCGTTCGGAATGACTTCCTTGTCCACGAATTGGCGCACGTTGGCGAGGACCTCGGTTTGAAACTCCGTGAGGCCGATCGTCTGAGCCAGCTTGGTCATACCACTGCCACCCTCTCGAACACCGCGGCCAATCCCTGCCCGCCCCCGATGCACATGGTCTCGAGTCCGTAGCGCGCGCCGCGGCGATCGAGTTCGCGCGCCAGCGTCGCCAGCATCCGGCCGCCGGTTGCGCTCACCGGGTGCCCCAGCGAGATGCCCGAGCCGTGCACGTTGGTGCGCTCCCGATCGGCGTCGGTGAACCCCCATTCGCGCATCACGGCCAGCGCCTGCGCGGCGAACGCCTCGTTGAGTTCGATCACGTCGATATCAGAGAGTTCGAGCCCAGCGTTCCGCAATGCGACGGCGGTCGCGGGCACCGGCCCGATCCCCATCACGTTCGGCGCCACCCCGGCGACGCCCCAAGACACCAGTCGCACGTACGGTCGCAGGCCCAGTTCGGCCGCCTTCTCGGGTGTGGTGACGATGCACATGGAGGCCGCGTCGTTCTGCCCGCTGGAATTGCCTGCGGTGACGGTGGCCTCTGGATCCTCGCGCAGCAGTACGGGTTTGAGCCGGCTCAGCGATTCCACCGAGGTGTCGGCGCGGGGGTGCTCGTCGGTGTCGATCAGTTCGTCACCGGTGCGGCCAGGCACGGTGACCGGGACGATCTCCTCGGCGAGGATCCCGTTCTTCTGGGCGGCGATCGCACGCTGGTGCGACGCCACCGCGAGCTCGTCCTGTTCGGCACGCGAGATGCCGTACTGGCGGCGCAGGTTCTCTGCCGTCTCGAGCATGCCGCCCGGCACCGGGTAGTTGCGCCCGCCTGCGGTGGTGCGGCCGCGAGCCAGGCCGTCATGCACCGTCACGCCGCCGCGTGCGCCTCCCCACCGCATGTCGGTGGAGTGGAACGCGACGTTGCTCATGCTCTCCGCGCCGCCCGCGACCACCAGATCGTTCGCACCGGCGCCCACCTGCAGGCACGCCTGGATCACCGCCTGCAGGCCCGATCCGCACCGGCGGTCGACCTGCATACCGGGAACCGTCACGGGCAGGCCGGCGTCGAGTGCCACCACCCGCCCGATCGCCGGGGCCTCTGGCGAGGGATAGCAGTGGCCAAGGATGACGTCACCCACGGCGTCGGGCGCCACGCCCGTCCGCTCCAGCAGACCCTTCAGCGCGGCCACGCCCAGATCGACTGCGGTCACCGACTTGAACATTCCGCCGTAGCGGCCGATCGGAGTGCGGACCGGTTCGCAGATCACCACGTCGGCCATCAGATGTGCCTCCCGCCAGTGACTTCCAGCACGGTGCCGGTCATGTACGACGACAGGTCCGAAGCCAGGAACAGCGCGACGTTGGCCACCTCGGCGGGTTCCCCGGCCCGGGCCATCGGTATCTCGGCGAGTTTGGAATCCCAGATCCTTTGCGGCATGGCCTCGGTCATCGCCGAACGGATCAGGCCCGGCTGGATCGCGTTGCTCCGCACGCCGAGATGCGCGACCTCCTTGGCCGCCGCCTTGGTCAGGCCGACGATGCCCGCCTTGGCCGCCGAGTAGTTGGTCTGCCCGATCAGCCCGACCTTGCCGGAGATCGACGAGATGTTGACGATGGCGCCGCGCTTGTTCTCGCGCATGACGTCGGCCGCCTTGCGGGTGCCATTCCAGGTGCCCTTCAAGTGGACGGCGATGACCTGATCGAACTGCTCCTCGGTCATCTTGCGCATCGTGGCGTCCCTGGTGATGCCCGCGTTGTTCACCATGACGTCGAGCCCGCCGAACGTGTCCACCGCCGCGGCGATGAGCGCCTCGACGTCATCGGCCTTCGTCACGTCACAGCGCACCGCGGCAGCGACGTCGCCACCGCCGAGCTTCTCCACCGCAGCCGCGGTGGCATCCGGATCGAGGTCGCCGAGCACCACCCGCGCCCCCTCGGCGACGTAGAGCTCGGCGATCGCGAAGCCGATTCCCTGCGCTCCGCCGGTGACCACCGCGGTTCGTCCGTCGAGCAATGCCATGCGCTGACCCTTCCTGAAGGTTTTCAGTCTCCAACATAAAATATGATATTTGTTGCACGACGCCTACACCGCCCCCCGTCAGGAGAACGACGCATGGCAGACCCCGCCGTCTCTGAAGCCGACTTCCGGGACATCCTCGACGCGACGCGGCACTTCATCCGGTCCGCGGTGATGCCTCGCGAGCTGGAGATCATGGCCGACAACCGGGTGCCCGACGACATCCGCAACCAGGCCAAGGAGATGGGCCTGTTCGGCTATGCGATCCCGCAGGAGTGGGGCGGGCTGGGCCTGAACATCGTCCAGGACGTCGAGATGGCGATGGAGTTCGGCTACACCACGTTGGCTCTACGGTCGATGTTCGGTACCAACAACGGCATCGCCGGTCAGGTACTCGTCGGCTTCGGCACCGACGGGCAGAAGAGCCGCTGGCTGGACGGGATCGCCTCTGGCGAGGTCGTGGCGTCCTTCGCGTTGACGGAGTCGGGCGCGGGTTCGAACCCGGCGGGCTTGCGCACGAAAGCCGTTCGGGACAGCTCGAACTGGGTGATCACCGGCCAGAAGCGGTTCATCACCAACGCGCCCACCGCCGACCTGTTCGTCGTCTTCGCCAGGAGCAGGCCTGCGGACTCCGACGGCCCAGGCATCGCAGTGTTCCTGGTGCCCGCCGACGCCGCTGGCGTGGTGGTTGGCACGAAGGACGCCAAGATGGGCCAGGAAGGCGCATGGACCGCCGACGTCGGTCTCGACGAGGTGCGGGTGGGCGATGACGCGCTCATCGGCGGGGCCGAGGACATCGGCTACCGGGCCGCCATGACATCCCTGGCACGGGGCCGCATCCACATCGCCGCGCTGGCGGTGGGCGCCGCGCAACGCGCGCTTGACGAGTCGGTGAGCTACGCCGCCACCGCCACCCAGGGCGGCACGCCGATCGGCGACTTCCAGCTGGTGCAGGCGATGATCGCCGACCAACAGACCGGGGTGATGGCCGGGCGTGCGCTCGTCCGCGACGCCGCGCGCCTATGGCTCTCGGGCGAGGACCGCCGCATCGCACCGTCCGCCGCGAAGCTGTTCTGCACCGAGATGGTCGGCAACGTCGCCGATCTCGCCGTGCAGATCCACGGCGGCAGCGGTTACATGCGGGAGGTGACGGTCGAGCGCATCTACCGCGACGTCCGGTTGCTCCGCCTCTACGAGGGCACCAGTGAGATCCAGCGCCTCATCATCGGCGGCGGACTGGTCAGAGCCGCGCAGCGGTCGTCACGTGGGGCGAGCGAAGCGACGGGGGGATCCTAGAAACTCAGGCGATGTACCGGACGATCGACTCCACCACGGCCGCAGGCTTGTCGGAGCCTTCGATCTCCACCGTGATCGTCGTGGTCGCCTGGACTGCTCCGTCCAGCTGATTGACCGAGGTGAGTTCACCGCGTGCCCGCACGTTCGCGCCCACCTTCACCGGGGTGATGAATCGGACCTTGTTGTAGCCGTAGTTCACCGCCAGCGCGATGTTGGCGACGCGATACAGCTGCTGGGAGAAGTGCGGCAGCAGCGACAGCGTCAGCAGGCCGTGCGCGATGGTGCCGCCGAACGGCCCGGCGGCCGCCTTCTCGGGGTCGACGTGTATCCACTGGTGGTCGTCGGTGGCGTCGGCGAACAGGTTGACCCGCTCTTGGCTGATCGTCAGCCACTCGGTGGGTCCGAATTGACTACCCTTTGCCGCCGCGAACTCATCCAGACCCTCGAAGACCTTCACAGCACTCCCTAGAACGATGACGCCGACCCCACTAGCCGACCCAACATGTGTAGCGCGTCGCGTTTCCCGGCACCAGTCCGGCCTCGCCCGACGTCCACCGTCCGGGCCCCGTTGCCGCCGCCGAGGCTACAACGAGCCTCGCCGACACCACCCAGTGAACACTCGGGAAACTCTCGTATACTGCGCCGGGCGCGCCCTGAAGCCGACGAATAGTTTGCCATCATGACGATTTGGACACCTAATTGCTGGTATCGGCGCCATCGCCAAGATTGCCGAATTTTCCAATTCGCCATAACAGGCTAAAAGTATTTTTATTGAGCAAACAACGGTCAATACAAGATGAACGCAATGGCTCCAAACGGGCGCCAACGAGCGATACTTAGACGGTATTTGCTATCCATTGGATGCGCATATGTGGCAGCGGCCTAGACCCCCCAGGCCTGCCCAGAGAACGGACACCGATGAGCGTTTCGACGCTGGATGCCAGCGATTGCCTTCCCCTTTGCCTCGACCGCAGCGTCGAGTGGTGGGATCCGGACACCGAGTGCACGCTCGTGGCAGCCGAGCCGACGACGGAACCGGGACTCTGGGCGGAATACGTACGTGGCGCTCGGGACAGCTACTCCAGGCACGGCGTCGAGCGCGCGCTTGACCTGGAGTCACTGCGCAAACCCAGCGAGACTTCGCTGTTCCTCGCCGCGATGGACCAGACCGGCCAGATGGTGGCCGGCGTTCGGGCCAAGGGGCCATACGGCGCAGCCGACGAATCGCACGCGGTCGTCGAGTGGCACGGACGCCCCGGTTTGGACACGGTTCGGAAGTTGATCACCGATCGAATCCCGTTCGGCGTCGTGGAAGTCAAAACCGCGTGGGTGACCGACGACCCGGCCCGAAATCGTTCGCTCACCAACGCCCTCGCCCGTTTTCCGTTGCACTCCGCATTGTTGCTCGACGCCAAGTTCGCGTTGGCCACCAGTGGCACGCACGTACTGGCCCGATGGCGCACGACGGGCGGGTTGGTGGCGACCCACGTTCCACCCACTCCCTATCCCGACGAGCGATATCAGACAACGATGATGTGGTGGGACCGAGGCACGTTCGCCAAGCACGCAGAGTCTCGGCAAGCTTCGCGGATCGCCGCCGAATTCCGGCTAATCGCCAGACATTTGGATGGGGCAGGTGAGACCCGCATGCTGGCCGCAAGCCAGCGGTGACGGTCCACTCCGACCGACACCGGGACCACGCCACGGTCGGCGTTGCGTCGATGCGTGGCAACACACTGCAATACAATTTCCGAGAATTGGCGACCACTCCTTCCGGACGAAGCGCAGGCCCTGGTTCTTGACCGGCGCCCCGCGACCATCGGTGCGATGCCGCCGCCGCGCGCTTCGCCAGTACCTTTCACCGCAAGGCTGACGAGATACTGGAGGAACGGGTGCAAAGCAGCCTCGACGTCGTCGTCACCCGGGTGGCGACGCGCCTGATGGGAGTCGACGCGGCCTCCTCCGTCAAGGTCAGCAGGCAGGTGATGGCCGACCTCGTCTCCCACTTCGACGTCGACATCAGCTTCCTACGCCACCACGACCACCGAATTCACGCCACCCGGCTGATCGCGAAGTGGCCACCGCGCGCCGACGTCGATCCGCTCGAGCTGATCTACTTCGCCGAGGCCGATCCCATGTTCGCGTTCGCCGAGCACCTCACAGAACCGACGGTGTTTCACGCCGAGGCAGAGGACTACCAACGCGCCACCCAAGACCGCAGCCAGGTACCGACTTCCACGGTGGTGTGCGCGCCGCTGTTGTCCGGTGACGTCACCACCGGCGTGCTCGGTTTCGTCAAGCATGGCGCTCGCGAATGGAGCGTCGCCGAGCTCAACGCGTTGATGGCGATCACCTCGTTGTTCGCGCAGGTCCAGGCGCGCGTCGAGGCTGAAGACCAGCTGCGCTATCTGGCCGAGCACGACGATCTGACGGGTCTACGCAATCGGCGGGCACTGCTGGCAGACGTGGACGCGCGCTTGGCGCCTGGGCAACCAAGTCCCGTTGCAGCACTGTTCATCGACCTGGACCGATTGAAGGCCATCAACGACTACCTCGGCCACACCGCCGGTGACCGCTTCATCCAGGCGCTGGCCGACCGGCTGGAGGCAGCGACCGGCGAGCGCGACATGATCGCGCGCCTTGGCGGCGACGAGTTCGTGGTGATACCGGCACTGCCGATGTCGGCGGAGAAAGCCGAGGCGCTCGCCCACCAATTGCAGTCCATCCTGCGCGAACGGGTGGCCGTCGACGGCGAGCTGCTCGCCCGCACGGTGAGCATCGGGGTCGCCTTGGGCGTTCCGGGTAGTGACACCACGACGGATTTGATCCGTCGGGCCGATCAGGCGGTCCTCACCGCCAAGGCCGCAGGCGGCAACCACGTTTCCGTGTTCTCCGCTGACATGTCGCTGACGTCGGAGTACCGCACCGACATCGAACTGCACCTACAGAGCGCCATCGAGACCGGCGGGCTGTTTCTGCACTACCTGCCCGAGGTCGACATGCGCACCGGTGAAGTGCTCGCCATAGAGGCGCTGGTTCGATGGCAGCATCCGACCCGGGGCCTGCTGCCTCCTGCCTCGTTCATCGCGGTCGCCGAATCCATCAATCTCGCAGGCGAACTCGGCCGTTGGGTGATGCGTGCCGCGTGCGCGGATTTCGCGCGGTGGCGCTCGCACGGTCTGGGCGCCAACACCGTGCTGCGGCTGAACGTCTCGCCGATGCAGCTGGTTTCAGACGGTTTCGTCGACTCCGTGGCGAGCACGTTGTGCGAGTTCGGCCTCGAGCGGGGCTCGGTGTGCCTTGAGATCACCGAGAGCGTCGTCGTTCAGGACATCGAGACCACCGGCATCACGCTGGCCGCTCTCAAGCAGGCAGGTGTTGCGCTGGCCATCGACGACTTCGGCACCGGCTACAGCGTGTTCGCACACCTCAAGGCGCTACCAGTGGACCTACTCAAGATCGACAGGGGATTCGTCACCGATCTGGGCACCAATCCGGACGACCTCGCGATCGTGCGGGCGATCATCGCACTCGCCGAGGCATTCGGCTTGCAACTGGTGGCCGAGGGCGTCGAGACCGAGGTCGCCGCGAGGACGTTGCTACACCACGGTTGTTACCGGGCACAGGGCTTTCTGCTTTCGCATCCGCTGAGCGCCGAGCACATGGAGGCGCTATTGGCCAAAGGCCGTGTGCCCATGCACTTTTCCGCAACGCCAAACATCTGACGGAATCTGACGGGACTCGCGAAGATGGCCGCGCAGCTGACGCCCTGACCCCGAGCAGACCGGTTCGACGACGGCGGGCGCCGCAATGGTGACCAGCTCGACGCGCCCGAAGCGGCTGGCGGACCGCCCGACGAGGCACACCTGCTTGCGGTCGCCATGGGATGGGTCGGTGAGCTGGCCGGCCGCAGCCGGCCCATTGTCAGGCGGCGACAACGTGACGCCGCGGCGGGTGCCGACGGCGTACGGACCGTCGGGCGTGTCGAGCACGACCCCGACGATCAGCCCTTCCTCGAAGACGATGCGTTGCAGCGAGCTGGCCGAGAGCACGTCGACGTCGCGCTCGTACGCCTGCCCGCCCATCCAGTTGAGCAGGTCGTGTTCGCCAAGGCCGTCGTGCCAGTCGATCTCGCCGACCGGGATGACCTCGATGGCCTCATCGTCGGACGAACGCATCCTGGTGCGCTGCCAACCGAAGACGCTCGAGTGCAGCGTCCCGTACGGCGACCCGAGGCACTGTGCGTCCCAGGCCCGGATCGTGGCGCCGACGAACGGCTCGACCGACCGGCCGTCGCCCGTCCACGGGCGCGCAACCCGCGTCGGCACGCGAGACGCGCCGGGACGCCGGACCAGCGGGTCGAGACCCTCGACCACGGCCGCGAGGAAATCCTCGGTCTCGACGTCCTCGCCGTCGTGCTGCAACCATCCGCGCGCCGCGCCGAGACCCCCATGAGTCGTCGCCACCGACGCAGCAATCTGACCCGTGTCGGCGACGATGACGTCTTCGCCCGCGTCAACGGTGGCGATGGCAGTGGCCAGGCCCCCGATTCCAGCGCCGATACACACCAGGTCGACTTCTGTATCCCACATCTGCGTTAACTACCTAAAGATTGCTTGCCCTGAATCGTGAGGAATGGACGCTGTCGCGAAACTGGTCGCGATGACGTCCGTCGCCGCGGGCATTGCGCGCGGTATTTCGCCCTTGGGAACCGATTAACTAGAGCTCCAGCGGCCGAACTGAGCACTGACCCGTCGCACCGAGTTCGAGTCGCCACGGTCCGCACTGAATTCGAAGGGGGGTTTGCCAGTGCGGGCCGTGGCAACATCAGGAACGTACCACTCGCATGGCACGTACGGGCCCGACCGAGCATGCCGGTCACGGCCCTCGACGACGTCGTGACCCCACAGTCAGCCACAGCCGAACGCGGACCAAGAGTCATCACATCAGGTACTTTACATACCTTTGGATTGTTATGCAGCTGTGGTGATGACTTAAAGTCTGGAGCAAAATCAGCGACGATGACACCGGACAATGACTGGTCCAGGGGAATCGGGATAGTCGGGGTTAGTGGCAAGGGCTGACGGTGACTGAGCAGGCGGACAGAAGGGCCGACGCGACGCGGCAGCAGATACTGCAAGCCGCGGCACGCGAGTTCGCCACCAGGCCCTACAGCCAGGTCAACCTCGACGACATCGTGGCGAGCGCCGACGTCACCAAGGGCGCCCTGTACTTCCACTTCCGGTCAAAGCACGCGTTGGCCAATGCCGTCATCGAGCATTGCGCCGAGCGAGGCTGGGCCACCGTCGAGCAACTCCGCACCAACGGACTCTCCGGACTCGAGACCACGATCGACGTCGCCTACGTGATCGCGGTGTCCGACATCGGCGAGGCGGATGCCCGAGCCGGTCTCAATCTGCTCGAGGCCGTCGGCCGCTTCGACGGACTTCAGGCGAAGGTGCTCGACGTCTGGGTCAATGGCTTCGCGGCGTTGACCCGTCGCGCCATCGGCGAGGGAGACGTCGTCGAGCACGTCGACCCCGAACACACGGCCCGCCTTCTGGTCTCGATGTATCTGGGTCTGCGGCAGACGAGCAACCTGGACGAACCCGAAAGTTTCATCCGGGATCTGGAGTCGCTGTGGATGCTGGTCCTTCCGGGTTTCGCAAATCCCGAGAAGCTCGGTTACTTCGCCGGCTTCATCCAGCGCCGGTCCGCACTCGCCGTCAAGAACGCCGTCCCTTTGCGCGCCAACAATCTATGATCCTGAGGGCGGCGAACTGTCGTCTCTATGGCTGATGGAGGTGCACGGGGGTGGTGCGCCAGGCCAGATCCGAGGCCACCAGACGAAGGATCATCGACTCAGCTGTCGCCTTGATCAACGAGATCGGTTATCCCGCCAGCGGTCTCGCTGACATCATCGAGCGCGCCGAACTCACCAAGGGCGCCTTGTACTACCACTTCGAGTCGAAGGAGGCGGTGGCCACCGCCATCATCGAGGAAGGCACGGACACGATCCTCGGCGCCTTCCGCTCAGCGGGCAGATCGGGTTCCCCGGCGATGGAGAACATCGTGCACGGCTGGTTCGTCGTCGCCGATGCCATCACGGCCGACAGCGTCGCGCAGGCAGCGTGTCGGTTATTGCGCACGTTCGGCGGATTCAACCCCGCAGCGAAGGCCACCTACGGCGTTCTCGAAGCCGAGTTCGCCGAGCGCGTCCGCGCGGCCGTCGAGCAGGGCGATGTCCGGTCCGACATCGATGCCGATGCCGTCGTCGCGACGGTCCTGGCCTCGATGCTGGGGGCCGAACTGGTCTCGAGCGCGATGACCGATGGACGCGATCTTCGGCGCCGCTTCGCGCGCACGCTGGAGATCCTGCTGCCCGCAATCGTTACCGAGGACTCGCTCGGGTACTACCGCGAATTCCTCGCCCGCCAATCGATGCGCATCTTGCCGTCGTCGCCGTAGACCGGCTCACGACCCGTCGGACCACAGCCGCTCGGTGACGTCCTGGAACGTCGCGAGTGCGACGGGGTCGTCACCCCGAAGAAGTGCCGACTTGCTCATCCTTGCGCGGACGACCGAGCGGTCCCGGTGGCGCAACTCGACGACAAAGCCGGCGTGGGCCTGCAGGACGGACAGTGTCGATTCGTCGGCAGGCATGGTGTGAAACACCTGCCGGAACGTCAACGTCGTGACCTCGTCGACGCTCCTGCCCACCATCTCGGCGAAGGCGCCGTTGGCGAAGATGATCGAACCGTCCTCGGCGATGGCCAGCACCGGCACCGGGAATCGCTCCAGCAAGACCAACGCAGGCAGCTCACTCAACAGTGTCATCGGCGACCGCCGGGTCTCTCCATCACGACGCCTGTCCACGAGTTGATTATTGCCCCTTGGGGGCGATCTGCGGGCACCCCGACACGACTTCGAGTTGGGTAACTAGGTTTACTGTCTGGGTACGGTCATCGACGGACGGGAACCCATGGATCTGACGTGGTCGCCCACCGACATCGCCTTTCGCGATGAGGTGCGGGCCTTCCTGGAGGACAAGCTGACGCCGGAACTGCAGCGGGCCGGTCGTCTGATGACGAGCGTCTACAGCGACCACGAGGCGAGCCTGCAGTGGCAGGCGATCCTGCACGAACGCGGTTGGGCAGCACCGGCTTGGCCGGTCGAACACGGCGGCTGCGATTGGACCCTGACACAGCACTACATCTTCAGCCGCGAGTCGACGCTGGCGGGCGCCCCGTCACTGTCACCGATGGGCATCCGGATGGTCGCGCACGCGATCGTCGCCTACGGCACGCAAGCACAGAAGGACTTCTTCCTGCCCCGCATCCTGACCGGCGAGGTGTTCTTCTGCCAGGGCTACTCCGAACCCGAATCCGGGTCCGATCTAGCATCGCTGTCCATGGCCGCCGTGGACGACGGCGACGATCTGGTCTGCACCGGCAGCAAGATCTGGACCACGCACGCCAGAGAGGCGAACTGGATGTTCGGCCTGGTCCGGACGTCGCGCACCGCCAAGAAGCAGCAGGGCATCACGTTCGTGCTGATCGACATGAGTACGCCCGGCATCGAGATACGGCCGCTGGTGATGACGTCCGGCGAGGAGATCCAGACCCAGGTCTACTTCGACGAGGTTAGGGTTCCGAAGTCGAATGTCATCGGCCAGATCGACGACGGCTGGACGGTCGCCAAGTACCTGCTGGAGTTCGAGCGTGGCGGCGGCGCCAACGCTCCCGCATTACAGGTGAGAGCCGCGGAGGTGGCCGCCGCGGCGGCAAGCCAGCCCGGCCCCGCTGGCGGCAGCTTGATCGACGACCCCGGGTTCGCGCGCAAGCTCGCCGACGCACGCATCCGCACCGAGGTGCTCGAGATCCTCGAGTACCGCGTGCTGGCCGCACTGTCCGGCGGCGGGCACCCTGGCTCCGCATCGTCGATGCTCAAGATCCTGTCGACCGAACTCAGTCAGGCGCTCACCGAACTGTCCATGGAAGCGGCGGGACCCAGTGGCCGCGCGTACCAGCCACACGCCGCCCTTCCCGGCGGGCCGGTCACCGAGTACGAACCGCCTGCGGATGGCTACGTCAGTGGCGAGCCGTGGCAAGCCGTGGCTCCACTGCACTACTTCAACGACCGCGCAGGCTCGATCTTCGCGGGCAGCAACGAAATTCAACGAAACATTCTCGCCAAGGCGGAGTTGGGACTGTAGATGGACTTCAGCTTCTCGAACGAACAGGAACTGTTGCGCGACGGCCTCTCGAAGTTCCTGTCGGCGCGCTACGACTTGGAGGCCAGCCGGGCGGCCGTCAAGACCGGAGCGGGCTGGCAGCCGAACATTTGGCGGGCATTCGCCGATGAACTCGGCATCCTCGGCGCCGCCTTGCCCGAGGACGTCGGCGGCATCGGCGGTGGGCCCGTCGAGGTGATGATCATCGCCGAAGCCCTCGGCCACGCGCTGGTCGTCGAGCCGTACGTGGACACCGCCGTGGTGGCCGCCGGCCTGCTGCGCCGCGCGGACGGCGACGTCGCCACCGCATTGCTCGAGGACATCGTCGCCGGCCGGGCGATCGTCGCACTGGCCGCCGCGGAGGCGGAATCCGGTGATCGCTGGCAGGACGCCGCAACCACGGCGCGACGGGACGGCTCCAACTGGGTTCTCGACGGTGCCAAGATCATGGCCGTCGGCGCCCCGATCGCGACGCATCTGTTGGTCACCGCCCGTACCGACAGTGGTATCTCGTTGTTCTGCGCGGACGTCGGCACGGCAGGCCTCGAGTTCCACGGTTACCGCACGATCGACGACCGCCGGGCCGCCGATCTGGTGCTCACCGGTATGCGGCTGCCCGCCGATGCGCTTCTCGGCGAGGAGGGGCGGGCGTGGCCGTCGCTCGATCGGGCCCGCGACGAGGGCGCGGCCGCCGTCTGCGCGGAGGCGGTCGGCGGCATGCGGAAGGTGCTGGCCGACACCGTCGAATACTGCAAGCAGCGCCAACAGTTCGGACAGCCGATCGGGAGCTTCCAGGTGCTGCAGCACCGGATGGTCGACATGCACATGGAACTCGAGCAGTCGGTTGCGGCCGTGTATCTCGCGGTGCTCAACCTCGAGGCCGAGCCCGCGACGAGGGCGCGGGCGGTGTCGGCGGCCAAGGCTACGATCGGTCGGGCAGCCAGATTCATCGGCCAGAACGCGGTCCAGCTGCACGGCGGCATGGGCATGACGGAGGAGCTGGCGATCGGGCACTACTTCAAGCGACTTACCGCGGTGCAGTACGAGTTCGGTTCGACCGACCATCACCTGGCGCGATATGCGGAGCTGACAAGGGCGTGAGCCTTCGCGGGTGGGTGTTGTTCGCCGCCATGAGCGTCATCTGGGGTATCCCCTACCTGCTCATCAAGATTGCGGTGGAGGGGGTGTCGGTGCCCGTCCTGGTGCTGGCACGGACCGCGATCGGCGCTGCCGTGCTGCTGCCCCTCGTGCTATCCCGCGTGGCGTGGGGTCCGGTGTTCCGGCATTGGCGCCCCGTATTGGTGTTCGCATTCTTCGAGATCATCGCCGCGTGGGCGCTGCTGTCGGATGCCGAGCGCCACCTGTCCAGTTCGCTGACCGGCCTGCTGATCGCGGCTGCACCGATCATCGCCGTGGTCCTGGACCGATTGACCGGCGGCGAAACGCGATTCGGCGTCAAGCGGATTGCGGGGCTGGCGGTCGGGCTCTTCGGCGTCGCCGTGCTTGCAGGGCCCGAACTCACCGGAGGCAGCGCGTGGGCCGTCGCCGAGGTGATGTTGGTGGCGACCTGCTACGCAATCGCTCCCCTGGTTGCCGCGCGCTACCTCGGCGACGTGCCGACGCTGCCGCTCACGGCCGCATGCCTGACCGTTGCCGCTCTGGTGTACGCCGGCCCTGCCGCGGCGACGTGGCCCGACCACCTGCCAAGCACCCGAATCCTGTTGGCATTGGCGGGCCTTGCCGTGGTCTGCACCGCGTTGGCCTTCATCGTGTTCTTCGCCTTGATCCGCGAGGTCGGCGCCACGCGCGCACTGGTGTTCACCTACGTCAACCCTGCGGTGGCGCTGGCGGCCGGGGTGATCATCCTCAACGAACCCCTGACGCCGTGGAACGTCGCGGGCCTGGCGTTGATTCTGTGCGGTTCCGTGCTGGCCACCCGTCGGCCCGACGCGGACCCGGTGCCCGTTACGTCGGAACCGACTGGGGTTGGGCCGCGCTGAGCATCTCGGCGACCCCGACGATCTTCACCCGCGGGCGCGAGGTCGCTGCGCCGCGCACACGCTCCTCCTCGTCGATCGCCCGCCATCCGCGCCACGGAATCGGGCGGGCTCCGCGCTCGGTGAGCAACGCCTGCAACGCATCCCGGTCCTCTACGACACGATCGAGTAGCCCGGCGGCGAAGTCGTCCCATAGCGCGGCGACCGTCTCCTCGGCACACGCTCGGTTGGTGCCGATCACGCCTCGGGGGCCCCGTTTGATCCAGCCCGTGACGTAGACGCCGGGGACCCGGCTGCCGGATTCGTCCAGCACGCGGCCGTCGTCGTTGGGGATGACGCCGTTGGCGTCGTCGTAGGCCAGCCCGGGCATCGGCGCACCCCGGTAGCCGATGGAGCGCAGGACGAGTCCCGCGTCGATCACCTCGCCGCCGTCCAGCCGCAGACCCTCGGCCCGTTCGACACCCAGCACCTCTACCGGAGTGGCGTTGAACCGGAACACGATTCGCTTGTTGCCAGGAGTCGGTGCCCGCCGCGCGTACTCGCCAGCGATCTCCAGCGTGAACGAGGTCTCGACGTCGGCGTCGGTGCCGTTGTCGGAAAGGGTCTCGGACGTGTCACCGGGTTCGATGACGACGTCGACGCCGTCGAGGTGGCCGAGCGCGAGGAACTCGCCGGCAGAGAAGGCGGCATCGCGAAGGCCGCGCCGACCGAGGATCACCACCTCTTCGATGGCGCTGTGGCGCAACGCATCCAGCGCATGCTCGGCAGCATCGGTGGCGGCCAGGCCATCGGAGCCCATCAGCAGGACCCGGGCGACGTCGAGGGCCACGTTGCCGTTGCCGACGATCACCGCCCGCGACGAGCCGAGATCGAACGAATGAGCGGCGTGATCGGGGTGGCCGTTGTACCAGCCAACGAAGTCCGCGGCGGCATGGCTACCAGGTAGCTCCTCCCCCGGAATTCCCAACGTACGACTCGTCGCCGCGCCGAAGGCATAGATCACGGCGTGGTGGTGCGCCAGCAATTCGTCGTGGGTGACGTCCCTGCCCACCTCGACGTTGAGGTGACACCCGAACCGCTTGCTGGTGAACACGTGCTCGAAGACGTTGGTCACCGCCTTGGTGTGCAGATGATCGGGCGCCACACCAGCACGGATCAGCCCGAACGGTGTCGGCAGGCGCTCGAAGAGCTCGACCTCCACGCCGTCGACGTCGATCAGCTCGGCCGCGGCGTAACAGGCGGCGGGACCAGCACCGACGATGGCGACCCGCAGCGCACCCTGCGCCACGGCGGGACGCGACCGACGCGCAGGGGTCGCGTCGGGTTCGAGCGGGTGGCGCTCGAAGTAGGCGGCGTTCATCTCCTTGAACCGCTCAAGGTGCGACGGCAGATCCTCGTCGTAGTGGATCGCGTCGACCGGACACTCGTCGAGGCACGCGCCGCAGTCGATGCACGACTCCGGGTCGATGTAGAGCATCGACGCTGTTCCCACGCCATCAACGGGCCGGATGCAGTCGACCGGGCAAACCGGCACACAGCTGGCGTCCTTGCAGCAATTCTGCGTGATCACGTATGTCACGGGTTTCTCCTTCCAGCGTTGGCGCCATACTCTACTGGACAGGTGTCTGATTTTGTCACGCGTGGTGACCTACGACATATCGCCAGCGCGGGTGCGCGGCCACCTGATGATTCCAAAAATAGCTGTTCCAAGGAATTTAACCGCGTCGATTGCGAACCGCGAACCCGTCGGATAAACTGGACACATGTCCAGCTCAACGGTGGCGGACGTCATTCGCCTGCGGGACCCGCACGCGCGCATGACACACACCCACCGGCGCGTCTTCGGTGCTGCCGCGGCCATGCTCGACGGGTCCGAGTGGTCGGACGTCTCCCTGCCGACACTCGCCGCCCGCGTCAGGATCGCCCCCGCCGCGCTTCGCGCGCACTTCTCGTCACTCGACGCCATGTTCGCCGAGCTCTATCTCAACCGCGTGACCGAGCTGCCGCTGGTGGTCGATCCGACGGCGAGCCTGCAGTCGCGGGTGAGCGTTCAGTTGCGGGCCATCACGCTGATCGTCGCCGACGAACCCCGCCTTGCGGCAGCGTGCACGCAAGCGCTGTTGCGCCACGACGACCCCACCGTCGACGACGTCCGCGGCCGGATCGGCGCAGAAGTCCGCCGTAGGCTTGGCGCAGCGTTGGGCACCGGCGCGTGGCCGGAGGTGCTCGCCACGCTCGAGACGGTGTTCTGGGGAGCGCTGATGCAGGTGCAGTCGCGGTCCGTCGGTTACCGCACCATGGCGAATCGGCTGGACACCATGCTGTCTCTGATCCTGCCTGCGGAGTGACTCAACGAACCTGGACCGCAACGCCTTCGGTGACGGCCAGCAGCTGGTCGTAGGTCAGCGGCATCACCGAATCGGCGGTACCGGCCGCAGTCCAGATCACGCCGTACCGGGCCAGTGACTCGTCGACGACGGTGCGCAGCCGACTGGGATGGCCCACCGGCGCGACGCCGCCGATCACCTGGTCGGTCGCGTCGCGGACCATCCGCGGGCTGGCCTTGCCGATCACGTTGGCCCCCAACGTGCGGGCAAGCAGATCGGTGTCGACCCGCTCCGCGCCACTGGCCATGACCAGCAGGGGCTCACCGTCGCAGTCGAAGACCAGGCTGTTGGCGATGGCGCCGACCTCACAGCCGAGCTGCGCGGCAGCGGCGACCGCGGTCTTGGCATCCGCGTCGAGAATCCGGATGGCTGGTTCCACGCCCGCATCCGACAGAGCGCGCGCAACACGCGAATTGCGTTCGTTCACAGGAGGATCTCCTCCGACATCACAATGTGCCAGGCTTTGCGACCCAACGGTGCTGGAAGTCCAAGACGTTTGCCGCCGCGTCGAAATCGGAGTCGTAGTGCAGAACTGTCAGCCTGTGAGCCTGGGCGACGGCAGCAGTGAGGAGGTCGGCGATGCCCACAGATCTGTGTTTACCCGACATGGCCAGCTGGAACTGCGCTTCGAGCGCCGTCTGCCAATGTTCGTCATTGGTCGGCAGGTATTCGTAGGCGGCCCTGCGTCGGGATCTCAAGCGAGCGAACTCGTCGGACGAGCGCGCGCTGTAGAAGGCCTCGTAGTCGAGGACCGCCGTGGTCGCGACGACACCGGAATCGATGATCGGGCCGACCACTTGCTTGACCATCGGGTAGTTCATCCGCGCAGCGGCGCTAGTGTCGACGAGGTACCGCGCAGTCAACGCCACGCGTCGTTCCGTACGTCCCGGTCGGCCATCTCGGCCATGCCGCCCGACGCGAGCCATTCGACTTCCCTCCGCCTTGCTGACCGCGTCGCGGCGAGTTGCAGCGCGGAGCGCACGGTGTCGGCGATGCCGGTCGTGCCCAACTCGACCTTGGCGGCCTCGAGCAAGTCGTCTTCGATGTCAATGAGTCGCTTGGTCATCGAACCACCTCCTATATACATCAGGCACTCCGAGTATATAGACCACGCACCTGGGCGCAGGCCGCCTCGAATCGGCTCCACGACGCACGGTCTGGCTGGAACGGCGAATTGATGACGTCGTTCATGCCCGCCTCCACTTCGGGACCCGACGGGTCGAACAGCTTCATCAACCCGGCGATCGCGCCCGCCGGGCTGTCTTCGAAGCTCTGGAACACACGTCGGCGCAGCCAATCCTGAGCGGCATTGGTCCCAGCAGCGAGGTCGAGGTCGGGAACGCGCAGCGCCCCCTCGCAGCGCGAAACCTGCTCCTCGTATCGGTCCTCCCAGAAGTCCGTCTGCCACCCTGGCCATCGGTCTTGCAGCAAGTCAAAGAGTCCCCGCGCCTCGGTGGTGACCCACGCTCCCACCTGCTGCTTGGGTACGTCGATGTGCACCCCGCTCTCGGGAATCATCTCCCGCCGAGTACGACTGATTCCCTTGCCCGGCAGCCGGTTCAGCAGGGACGGCCCCTGCCATGCGCCGCTGCACCCCCACCAGAGGGGCCACAGCCGAAGGGTGCCGTCTGCGCCGACGACCGACACGACCTGGCACAGCCCGTCTCGCCCCCGGGCCCGCTTCAAGTGCTGTCCGCGACGGCCGAGTTCCCACCGACGCTCTGCGCCAACGTACGCCGCGATCTCATCGGTACCGCCGTACGCCCAGCCCACCGCGTAGTCCGGCCACGTCATCGCCAGCACCGCAAGCATCGCGCGTCGCTCCGGCATCGTCGTCATGAGTTCGTCGCCAAAGAACAAGAGCCTGCGTTGGTCGACATCGACGAGCGCTCCGCCGTCCGCCCAGAGTGGATCCGTCCACTCGCCCTGTGCGCAGAGTCGGTGGGACTTGATGTAGCGCAGCGCGTAGTCCGGCCCGAAGGCGAGCCCATCGAGCATCCGACAACCGGCCCAATGCGAACAATGCAGCGTCCAGTCGCCGTGCTCGACGATCACCAGGTTGGCCCGATTGCCCATCGTCATACTCCTCGTCGCAGTTGTTGCGACGACCATCACTCGGAGCAACGACACACAGCGGGCGCTATGCACCACTCATCAACAGTGCGCGATTCATCCACAGACCCGCGCCCGTCGTCAGGCCTTGCACAGTTGCTTCTGCTCGTACGTTCGCCCGCACGTGCTGTTAGCATCCCGAGGTCCAGCTACGGCGAAGGAGACGGACGAGTGGTTCGCGCACTGGCACTGCCGTTTGCCGTCGCCGCGGTCGTGATGATGTGGACGTCACCCGTCGCCGCGGCGGAACCACAACCCGACACCGCCGTCTACGCCATCGGCAAGTGCTTCGATCTGGCTCTGCCCCCACCACAACGACCGACGCGGTTCGACTACAACTGCGACGGCACCGGCGTATTGCAGGACATGACATGGACGACGTGGGGCGTCGACGGCGCGAACGGCACCGGCACGGACAGCTCGACCGAGTGCAAGCCGAACTGCGCCCAGGGCACTCGGCTCACCAATCCCGTTGTCGTGCACGCGTGGAATCCGTTGCCACCCACCAGCGCGCTCTGTCCGGAGGGCGTGATGTTCTACTCCGATCTCTCCATCGCGTACCCCAAGGGTGCGCCGCCCTGGATCAAGCCGGGAACGACGTGGGACGTGGGAACCGACTTCGTGACCATCGACGGTATGCCCGCCGTCCACTTCTCCGACCTGAAGCCGAACTGCCGACCGCGCTGAGCGTTCACATAGCGCTCAGGGCGCGGCGCTCTCGCCTTGGATTCAGGCGGTCGCTGCAACATATGTGGACGGGTCTGAGAGTAGTCGGTCGAGTTCTTCGGCCGGGGTGCGCCATTTGTAGCGTTCGCGGGGTCGGGCGTTGAGTTCGGCGGCGACGTTGTCGAGGATCCCTGGGCCGTGGAAGGACAGGTCGGTGCCCTTGGGGAAGTACTGGCGCAGCAGTCCGTTGGTGTTCTCGTTGGTGCCGCGCTGCCAGGGGCTGTGTGGGTCGCAGAAGTAGATCGGCAGGCCGGTGGCTTTGGTGATCGCGGTGTGCAGCGCCATTTCCTTGCCCTGGTCCCAGGTCAGCGACCGGCGCAGCGCCTCGGGGATGTCGGGGATCTTGGCGGTCATCGCCGCGGCCAGGGTGGCCGCGGTGCGATCACCGGGCAGGTGCAGCAGCATCACGAACCCGGTGCTGCGCTCCACCAGGGTGCCGATCGCCGAGCCGCTGTCGGCGCCGATGATCAAATCGCCCTCCCAGTGCCCGGGGATCGCCCGGTCCTTCGCCTCGGCGGGACGCTCACTGATGTTGATCATGTCCCGGAGCTGGCCGCGGCTGGTGATCTCGTTGCGGCCGTGCGGTCTTCGACGTGTTCGTCCGGTGCGCAGCGCCGTTTTGACCAGCCGGGCGAGTTCCCCGCGGGGTTGGACATAGAGGGCCTGGTAGATCGTTTCGTGTGACACCCACAGCTCCGGATCCTCGGGGAAGTCTTCGCGCAGCCGGCCCGCGATCTGTTTGGGGCTGTGCCGCAGCTTCAACCGTCGCACAACCTCGGCCAGCAGGGCAGGTCGCTCGTCGAGGTGGCGGACCTTCGGGCGCTTGGCGTTGGCCTCGGTCACGTCTTGTCCGACGCGCGCCCGGTATCCCGAGCCGGTCTGTCCGCGGGCGATCTCTCTCCGGATCGTGTCGCGGTGGCGGTCCAGCAGCACCGCCGCCCTCGCCGGTGGGCACCCGCTTTCGAGCAGTTCCTCCAGACGGCAGCGTTCGGTGAACGTCAACGGGGCACGCGGGCGCCGCACCGGATCGGTCTCGATGTCGTCGACGGGTTGGCTTCTGGGCACGTAGCCAGCCTGTTTCACCCAGATCCGGCCGGTCTGTTCCGACACGCCGGCGATCACCGCGGCCTGTGTCGATGAGGACCCCGATCTCATCGCCGCCCAGAACGCCTCCCGGGCCGCTGCCGGATAACGGATACCTCGATGCTCGAGATTGGCCGCGACCCCGGCAGCCCTGGCCCACTTCGAACCCGTCTGGTGCGAGACCCCGGCCACCGCGGCAGCGGCCGACCGCGACAACCCCGACCTCAACGCCTCCAGAAAATCCTCACGCGCCGACTCCGGCACCTGATTGCAGCCGTGCTTGCGAAACCCCATCGAACAACACCCCTAAACAACTCAGGTGTTGCAGCGATCACTTGAGTCTGAGCGAACTTTCGCGCCGCCAGCGC
>Ga0193716_1000403_pt1 | contig 26498 bp, 19 predicted proteins | sample U2c1metaG_FD_145901 | JGI IMG/M metagenome (GOLD analysis project Ga0193716, IMG submission 145901) | Soil microbial communities from a riparian zone of the East river system, Colorado, United States - U2c1 | ecosystem: Environmental > Terrestrial > Soil > Riparian zone | place: USA: East River...
CCTTGACGTTATTGTTTTTATTAATGCCCGGGAAATGATACCCAATCTTATTGGGGCCTATCATAAGAACAACAATAATCACTATATCCTTACGACGCTGATGCTGCTAATGCGAAATAACAAATATCCTGAGTTTATGCAATCTTCTTCGTACAAGAAATTATACAAACAGGATGCAGATACCTACTCCCTTTTTCTCGACTACAACAACGCAAATGAGGACCTAATCATAAAAAGAGCAACCAATTTTTTTAATGGCACGTCTCAATAATAGTATATGTCTTCTGCTGGCAGGTTTTGTGGTCGCCTTTACACCTCCTGGGCAACCGGCAGATCCTGTACCTACGCCACAGTCTGCACAACCGGCCGAGGCACCGCGAGTCAACGGCGGTTTTGTGATGGTTCCAAAAGGAAGGTACGAGGTGGGCAGAAAGGGCGACCTGGAAAATCCTCTTCGCGCAGTTCAGGCAGACAGCTTTCGGATCGCAATCTATGAGACGACCAACCGTCAGTTTGCTGCTTTTATAAAAGCTACAGGCTATGTGACGGATGCAGAGCGCTGGCACGATGCCATGGTATTCCATCCGGGTCTTCCGGAATTTCGTTGGATCCGGGATAGTACTGCCTATTGGCGGTGGCCCAACGGCATCAATCGCGGAGATATCAGCAATCGTATGGACCATCCCGTGACCTGCATCAGCTATCGGGATGTTCAGGCCTATTGCACCTGGGCGGGCGTCCGTCTGCCCACGCTTGAAGAATGGGAAATTGCCTGCCGGGCAAGGACCCGCACCGACTATTTTTTTGGAAGTGATGACAAGAGGATTGGGGAATATGCCAATATATGGCATGGTCGCGATCATATGAAAGCAGACCATGGCGATGAGTATATGTACACGGCGCCGGTTGGCAGTTTCAAACCGAATTCATGGGGACTCTTCGATATGTATGGAAATGTCTTTGAATTCTGCACAGGCAAACTATCGCCATCGGAAAGTCCGGCCGTAGCCCATGGCCGTGGCGGCTCCTGGTGGTGCAGCAAAAATTCCTGTCACTCATTTAACTCCTATAGTATCGGCAAGGTCCGCGTCCACGCATCCTTTAGCAACCAGGGATTCCGTGTAGTAAAAATTTTCGAGCAAAATAGGCAAGAATAAACTAGGACATCCCCCCCGTTTTTTACTCTGGTTAATAACCAATAGTAAACCGGCAACGCTTATGCAGTATTGTATACCAGCACTGGCATTATCTTTCATACTCTCTCTTACGGCCTGTTCCAAAAAAAGTGGAGCGGCTCCGCGTTCGGGATCAGATACTCTTGTCACGACATCCCCGACCAATCCGATCGGCACCACAAAACCACATGGAGGAAACTGCTGTCTGGTCAGTAATACCGATGACGTTACGAAACTGATAGAGGTATATGATCCTGCCGATACCTCCTGGATAAGTCCTAAATGGACCTGGAAACCGACGGCGGCACAGGGTTATACCTCTGCGGATATTTCCCTATGGGCAGGTGGTACAGACGTAAAACTTCGTAACTGTACCCTCTTTGGCGGGTCGCAGGTCATCATAACAGCTTCCTACGGAATAGTCACTATCGCTTCTTATCCGGAAGGGATGAAAAAATGGTCACTGGACTTTACCAGTGACGTGCAGCTTCACGGCGTAGAGCTTCTTCCCGGTGGTAATTGCCTGGTTGCCAATGCCGATCCCACCAATGGTTATTTTGCCATCATCGCTTCTTCGCAAGCTGCGCCTGACGGCATGGTATATACCAGTTATCCCGCTCCTTCGGCGCATGCAGTTCTGTGGGACTCTTCTCACAATTGCGTTTGGGCTCTTAGTGATACGCTGATGAAATATACGGTCAGCGGCACGCCGGGGAATCCTGCGCTTACGCTGGCCGGCCGTTACAACCTGCCTACCCGATGGGGTCACGATCTGTCTGCCTATACCACCGATGGTAACCTGATGTGGGTTTCCACCAATTCCGGCACCTATATCTTTAATAAGACCGACGGTGGCTTCCGGGCGGTGGCGGGGGATGCGCAGGGTACTTTTGTCAAGGGCCTGAGCGATCTGCCCGGGAAAAACCAAATTGTAGAATCCAGACAGGATCCCACGGGCTGTACGTTTGACGGCTGGTGTACAAAAACGATCCGGTTCTTTGACCTGGGCACGGGTACTCAGACCGGTGCGCGAACAGTTAACACGGCGGCCTTTTACAAATCGAAATCCTTTGATCCCAATTACTATTAAACCCTGCAGACATATGAACAGTAAAACCATCTTAAACGTTTGTATTTCACTGGCCTTTTGTTTTACAGGCTGCTCCAGGAACGAGAATGGAGGTCGTCCTGCACAACCGACGGAAATGTCAATAAGACCCGCGGTTACTTTCGCTGCGACCGCCGCGGCCTGCTGCTGGATCAGCACCACCAATGACGCTGACCATAAAATCGAGGTATGGGATCCTGCCGATAATCCATGGACGACATCCAATATTAAATGGTCCTGGCAGCCTACTACAGCATTGGGCTATGACGCGACTACCGAAATACCTTTATGGAGCGACCCAACGGATGTAAAAGTGCGAAACAATACCGTTTTCGGAGGTTCGCAGGTCATTATCGCCGCATCCTACCGGTTAGCGACCATCGCAACCTATCCCGGAGGCGTGCACAAATGGGCGTGTGGCTTTCCGGCCGGTGTTGTGCTGCATGGAGTGGAGGTCCTCCCAAGCGGGAACTGCGTAGTGGTCAATGCTGACACCGGATCAAAGGGATATGTCAGGATATTCTCTTCGTCACAGCCTCCTCCCAACCACACGGTAAGCAGCATCTATAACTTTCCAACAGCACACGCCGTCTTATGGGATGCCAGTCATAACTGCCTATGGGCGCTGGGCAACACTCTGAGGAAGTATACCGTGGGCCCCTCCTTAACCAAGCCGACGCTAAGCCTGGTCAGCACTTATACCTTACCCACCGCATGGGGACATGATCTGTCCGCTTATACCAGCAACAGCAGTTTGATGTGGGTGTCGACCAACGGCGGAACGTATATATTCAACAAATCTTCCGGGACTTTCTCTTCCTTACCGGGAGCCGCTGAGAATACTTTCGTCAAAGGCCTGAGCGACCAGCCGGGTCAAAATCAGATAGTAGAGACGGTTATGGATAATGCAGGATGCACTCTAAATGGCTGGTGTACCAGGACCGTAACTTTTTATGATTTATCTACCGGTGCGCGGATAGCGACACGTACCGTGGGAGCGGCCGCTTTTTACAAAGGAAAGACCTGGGACCCTTCTTATTATTGAGTAATATTATCTATCCTTAAGAATGAATTAATATGATCTTTTTGCGCATATAGCATATTGTAACGATCATTGCACAAATCTTAAGCTGTTAAGTGTGATTATGAAAGCCGGAGAAAGTAATTTTGACGCTGAAATAATTCGAAACCTGAAGAATGGTGACGAAGGTGCGATTGGAATGTTATACAAATTACACTGGAAAGCTTTGTACATCTCGGCTTACAATATTTTAAAGGATAAAGAGGCTTGTGAAGACATCGTCCAGGAGCTGTTCATACGGATATGGAACGGCAGGAATGATCTGATCATTACTTCCTCCTTAAAGGCTTATTTGGCTGCCGCAACACGATATGAAGTATACCGGAGGCTCCGGGAGAACAGAAGGTATGAGCCCATTGTCGATGAAATTGTAAACGCCCTGTCTGGTCACACCAATTACGATGATCTGGAATTCAAGGAACTGCAATCTCAAATAAACTCCGTAGTCGATACGCTGTCACCCAAATGCAGAAATGTTTACATCCTCAGCCGTAATGAGCAATTGTCCCATAAAGAAATCGCAGGGAAGCTGAATATATCCACCAAAACCGTTCGGAACCATCTGACGCATGCACTGCATCATTTAAAAGAGGGCATTAATCACGCAGTCGTCGTTCTCCTGATCGTATTATTCAGGTAAAATAAATTTCCCATTCCTTTGGGACATTCCCTTTATTTTTTACTCCTACAATAAACGTGGTATCGTGAATAGAAGTGAATTCATACAGCTTTTGGATAAATACCTGGCAGGATCGGCTTCCCCGGAGGAAGAGGATCTTCTGCTGCGTATGTACGAGAGCTTCCAGGACAACCAGGAATGGGAGAGCCACGAACTGGAAGCTATCAATTCTCTCGAAGATAAATTGTTTGAAAAGATCAGGCTGGCTATGCAGCCGTCCAATGAGGGCCAGATCCCTGAAGTGCCCGTAACCAGCCGGGTAAGGCCCTTACGAAAGATCCTGATAGCGGCCAGTGTCATCCTGCTGGTCGGGATTGGCCTGCTGTTTTTTCTAAAGCCCCGGCACACTGCAATGGTTGCTGATAAGGGACCGGCGCTGAAGAAGGATTTCGGTCCCGGCGGTAATAATGCCTATCTGATCTTGTCCAACGGCGAAAAACTGGCTTTGAACCAGGCGAAGATCGGCTTGCTCGCCCGGCAGGGCACCCACGAAGTAATCAAGAAAGATGACGGGCAGATCGTATACAGCCCAAACACTTCCAACGCCCCGGCAGAAGGTCTGCTTTTAGTTAACAAGATCGTAGTCCCGGTGGGAGGACAATATAAGGTCAAGCTGCCCGATGGAACCAATGTATGGCTGAATGCCGCCTCTTCTTTGGAATATCCCGTTGAGTTCGCAGGTAACAGACGGCAGGTGACACTGACAGGTGAGGCCTATTTTGAAGTCGTTAAAAATGCAGAGATGCCGTTCATCGTGAACGTGAATGGGAAAATGAATGTCAACGTGCTTGGAACGAACTTCAACATCATGGCTTATGAAGATGAAGACATGATCTCAACGACTTTGCTGGAGGGTTCCGTAAAGGTGGCAGATCCTGCTAATCCGGCGAATGCGAAAGTGCTGACACCGGGACAGCAGGCAGATTGGTCAGAAAATGCAAAAATTAAAGTGATGGCAGTGGAGGGCGAAGAGGCGATAGCCTGGAAGGATGGCCAGTTCCTCTTTGTTAATGAAGATATACATAGCATTATGCGCAAGCTTGCCAGATGGTACGACATCAAGGTCGAATATTCAAAATCCACGAAGAATAAAAGCTTTGACGGTTCCATCTCCCGAAACAGGAATATTTCAGAAGTTCTGAAATTGATGGAACTGACAAAAAGCGTTCATTTTACTTTTGGCGAAAGAGAAATTATCGTGATGCCCTAGATCATTCCTTTCCTATTTTTATTCTTTTTCCTATTGACTCAAAAAAAACCAGGAGCGCTGCTACGCCCCTGGAAAGGTCAGAGTTAATTAATGTTACACGTCGAATCTAACAATGTCTTAACCTAACAATTCAAAAGTATGATTTTTTTTACGCTTTGTCGTGACAAAGAGAAGCGCCTCATTTCCAAACAAACCAGGTTAACTATGAAACTGACGTTTGTCCTTCTTATTGCATGTCTGTTACAGGCCAGGGCAGCCATCTACGCTCAGCATATCAGCCTGAACGAGAACAATGTCTCCCTGAGAAAGGTATTGAACGACATTCATAAGCAAACCGGGTATGATTTTATTTTTGACCATGAGATCGTAAAGGATATCCAAAACGTGAGTCTTCACGTAAAAGACGCCACTATAAAAGACGTATTGAGCATTTGTTTTAAGGGCCGGCCGCTGAAGTTCAACATACTACAAAAATCTATTGTCATAGAATATGTTCCCGTTGAACCGGTGGCCGCGGTCGAGCAGGAGATCGTCATCAAAGGAAGGATCACCGATCCCAATGGCGCGCCAATACAAGGTGTAACCATTAGCCTGAAAGGGGGGAAGGTCAATGCCGTGACCAATGACAACGGGGAATATTCGATCCCGGTTCCCGACGGGAAAGGCGCGTTGCTGTTCAGTCATATAGGATACGAAACAAAGGAGGTCAGGATCAATGATCAAACCAATCTTTCGATTCGCATGAATTTGAAGAGCAGTGACTTATCTGATGTGGTGATCGTAAGTTATGGCGTGCAAAACCGGGCGAATGTCACCGGCGCCATTTCGCAGCTGAATGCCAGCAAGGTGAAGGACCAGGCGGTGGGTCAGTTCGCACAGCAATTGCAGGGGCAGTTTGCGGGCGTGCAGGCCAATATCAATACAGGTAAACCGGGTCAGGGTATAGAGATCCAGATACGCGGCGCTGTTTCCATCAATGCGGGCAACTATCCGTTAGTGGTGATAGATGGTCAGCCCTTGTCCGCCATCGGTAGTCAAAACCCCATTAACTATATCAACCCCAACGAAATTGAGAGTTTCACGGTCTTGAAAGACGCCTCCGCCTCCGCCCTGTACGGCTCCCGTGCAGCCAGCGGCGTCATACTCATCACTACCAAACAGGCTAAGGCCGGAAAGACCCAGGTAGGTTACGATGGCTTTTATGGGCAGGCTTCGCTGGACAGAAGTCATATCCCACCCATGATGAATGCCCATCAGCTCGCCACCTACATGAACGAATTTTTCCAGGATAAGATAAAATACGAAGGGTATATCAACCCGCAGACGGGCACCGCGACCGTACCTGCCGAATACGCGAACCCGGATCAATATGGGAAGGGGACGGACTGGCTCGGGCAGGTAACACGTTCTGCGCCCACACAAAGCCATAATATATATGTTTCCGACTCCCGGGAGAAATCTTCGACCAGCATCGTGGCCGGCTATTTCAATCAGCAGGGCATCATTATAAATACGGGATATGAGCGATACTCCATCAGGGCCAACAACGAATTCAGGCCGGCAGACGGGGTGAAGCTGGGGTTTAACATTGCTCCTTCCTATAGCATCGACCGCAACGGGATCGGAAGCCCTACCGACGGCTCCCGGCAAATCATCAGCGGCGCCTTGTTGTCATCTCCTATTACCCGGCCCTACAATCCCGACGGAACGCCTGTCAATCAGGCTTCCGGCTTTTTTCTGCTGGCCCAACCCAACTACCGACTCATCGCGGAGAACCAGAACAACAAGGTCAGAACAGCCCGTATGCTGGGCAACAGCTATCTCCAGGTAGATCTTTTAAAAGGGTTGACCTTTAAAACAAGCTTTGACATCGATATGTCGGCTTCAGCCACCAATGCATTCACCAACCAGATAGCAGCCGCGGCGTTCAATGCTCCGCCTCCCCGTCCCGTCACTTCTATCAGTGGATATTCTTCCACCGATAACTATATATCCTGGGTAAATGAAAATGTCCTTACCTATAAAAAGACCATTGCCGGGGATCATCATCTGGAAGCTCTCGCCGGCTATTCCGCACAAAAGTTAACTGAATATACCAATAGGGCGAACGGTCTTACTTTTCCTGACGGCTCTATCCAGTATGTCAGCGCAGCTACTACTACCTCGGGGACCAACTCCATGACACAATGGTCACTGCTGTCTTCCTTTGGTCGTCTTGATTATAATTATAAGGAAAAATACCTTTTCGAAACCTCGGTTCGCAGCGATGGCTCTTCCAAATTCGGATCCAACAAACAATATGGCATATTTCCCACCGTATCCGCAGGCTGGGTAGTCAGCAAGGAGCGTTTTATGGAACAGTTGCCTTCCGTCAGTTTCCTGAAAATACGCGGCAGCTATGGATTGACGGGAAACAACAATTTCAACTCCAGCAATTACCCGGCGTCATCCCTGATCGGCCCCACGACCTATGTGCTGAACGGAGCGCTGGTGAGCGGCAGAGCGGTTTCCCAGCTGGGTAATGCCGACCTGACCTGGGAGAAGAACAAACAGCTTGATATCGGTTTCGATATCGGACTGTTTAATAACCGCATAACCCTGACCTATGATTATTACAACAAGATCACGGATGGATTATTATACAGCATCAATCTCCCGGCTTCCTCTGGTTTTGGTTCCGTCAGCAGCAATATAGGGACCTTTAAGTTCTGGGGACATGAGTTCACCGTGAACACCGCAAATACGACGGGCGCTTTCAGATGGAATACCAGCTTCAATATCACCTTCAACCGGAACCTGATCCAGAAACTGGGCACCCAGAATTTGCCTATCCTGCCGGCTAATGTGTATTCCTGGCCGAATATAGAAATGGTCGGTCAGCCGGTCGGGATGTTCTATGGCTATGTAAACCAGGGCGTTTATATGACGACGGCAGACTTCAATGCCAGCCCGAAAGATGTCACCTCCACGGTGGGAAGCGTGAAGATGAAAGATCTTAATAAAGATGGCAAGATCACTACGGATGACCGTACGCTGATCGGCAATCCAAACCCGGATTTCCTCTATGGGATGACCAACAGTTTTTCCTACAAACGCTGGGACATGAACATTGTTATCGCAGGCTCATATGGTGGTAAAATAGCCGACCCGCTGCTGGGCCAGGATGGCAACAACCTGGACGGGGCCTTCAACATATATGCCAGCAACCTCGACCACTGGAGATCCGAATCCGATCCCGGCAACGGAAAGGCGCCCAGGACCCTGGCCGGCACTACGGCGCTGTATCGTGCGTTCAATACGAATGAGGTGCATTCCGGCTCCTATTTGACCTGTAAGAACATTACATTGGGATACAATATTCCCTTGTCCGGCAATAAATATATCAACAAGCTGAGGGCTTATGTCAGCGTACAACAGGCTTTTGTGATCACAAAATATCAGGGATTAAGTCCGGAAACAACCAACCAGGGGACTTCCTCCATCACTGGTCTGACTCCGGGTGTCGATGCGACGGAGTATCCGATCCCAAGAACCATTTCCTTTGGCCTGAACATGGGGTTATTTTAATTTTTTATTGCTAAAAAAAATAAGATGAAACACAAATATTTATTCTGCATACTGATGGTGGCATTGTGCGGGGCTTCCTGTAAGAAAAGCTTTTTAGAGCTCAACCCGCCGACACAATTGAATACAGCTACCTTTTATAAGACAGCGAGTGATTTTCAACAGGCCCTGATAGGCGTATATCCCTATTTACGCAGCTGGGCGGAACCCAGCAGCTGGCTGATGGGGGAAAGCCGTTCCGATAATAGCCGATATGATTTTAATCTGCAGAACAGGGCAGTCCTTGTCATAGAGAGGGAAAACGTCGACGACTGGATGGATGACGCCAATAACAGTACGACGAAGACCAAATACGTTGCCGACTATGCCGGTATAGAAAGAGCCAATATGATCCTGGACCAGATAGGATCTGCTGACATCGATAGCCTTGACAAGAATAGTGTTACAGGGGAAGCCGAGGTATTGAGAGCTTTCTTTTATTTTGACCTGGTCCAGTTCTATGGAGGGGTGCCGCTAAACCTGCACACAGTCGCCAGTCCTTCGCAGGCATTTCTGAGCCGCGCTTCCGTCGCGGACGTCTATACCGCTATCATAACCGATCTGAAGGATGCTGTAACCAAACTGCCCCAGAAGCTGACCTTCCCGCAGAGCGGAAGAGCGACCATCGGCACAGCGGAGATGCTGCTTGGAAATGTCTATATGGTGCAGAAGAACTATGCCCAGGCGGAGGTTATGCTGGAAGCCGTCACGAAGCTGGGTTATTCCCTGAATGCCAGCTATGCCAATGCCTTTTCGACCACGAATAAAAACAGTGCGGAGTCTATCTTCGAAGTCCAGTATCAGCAGGGCACAGCGAACGGGCAATACAGCTTTTTCATTTATGATTTTATCCCTCCAATGGCCAGCACCACCGTTGTCACCGGGACCAATAACAATACGCTGAACTCTTCCAGCGGCCAGAATGTGCCTACACTGGATCTCATCAATTCCTATGAGCCGGGGGACAAACGCCTGGATGCTACCGCAGGCATTATTGAAGGACATACGGATGCAACCGGTAATTTTGTTGCCGAAAGTCTTAAGAGTATTGTCGGTTATACGGCACCGGCGGGGAAAGTTGGCAGAAGATTTGCGAAAAAATATCTGCACGCCAGCACCACTCCGGGCCAGACGGATGATGACTGGCCGATCTATCGCTACCCGGAAGCATTGCTGACGCTGGCGGAAAGTCTTAATGAACAGGGGAGGTCTGCCGAAGCCCTGCCTTATCTGAACCAGGTCAGATCTCGTGCCGGTCTTGCCGCGTCCACGGAGACGAACCAGACAACATTGCGGGCTGCTATAGTTCACGAACGCCGGATCGAGCTTGCCCTGGAGAATAAAAGATGGACGGACCTGCTGAGAACCGGTCAGGTCATCCCGGTAATGACGGCATTTGCAGCCGTCATCAAACAGAATCCCCAGGTGCCGGCGAATGCCTATACCCATATCGATAACGATCATTTGCTTTTTCCAATACCCATATCGGAAATTCAGCTTAACCCTCTGATCAAACAGAATTCCGGATACTAAAAAAAATGACTACGAGAAGAACCTTTATCAGACAGTCGTTCCTGTCAGGTCTCCTGATCTATAAGGGAACTGGTTTTTGGGATGCGGCGCCGCCCGCCCCCTATAGGTATTCGTCAAAATATCTCAGGCTGGCCCTTGACCGCAGCTATCCCCAATTGCTCGAATTTGACCTCGACAGCCTGGGCGGATCACAATTCGGGGGCAGTCCCTTGCTGCCTGTTGCAGGCAGGGTTAGAACGACTGTCTTTTCCAGCAAGCTCAGCAGGAAAAGTATCTTCTGGTTTCACGAAGGCTATGAAAACAGACCTGCGTGGGAAATAACATGCGATGAAAAAAAGATAATCATCCGTACGCAATATACGGAGGGGTCCCCAGGAACGGACCCCTTCGTCATTGCCGTAGCCCAGAAGCGCAACCACGGCACGGTACTGGGTCTGCTGGCCTCCGAAAAAAAGATAAGCTTTCCCTGTCTCTTTCACCTGCCGGGCAGAGGCACCTTCAACATTCATTGCGATCAGCCCGGAGTAAGCCTGGGGTATGATGCCTATCGCTTCAAAGCAAAAGGCGACGAAGGCGTTCCCTTCGTAAAAGCCGAATTCCAGGCGGCCGACTCGAAGGTTCCATCGATCACCTATACACTCGAAGCGGTAGCTATATTCCCGGACCTGAAAGGGATCCGGGGCGATACCCGGTTCGACGGTCTGCGCCGGAATTTTATCAATATCTTTCAACTAAATCCGAGAGAGAAGGTATTGGCCAATAACAGCGCAAGCGACCCCTGTGCCTTTACCTTGTTCCTGTATGCAGAAATGGCCCGCCGCACACCCAGGCTGACCAGCGGCTTCTCTGCATTGGATCTGATCAGGTCTTCGCTGGATGTTTACCTTGGAGGGTATAAAGGATATGGCCAGGTGGGATTTTATTACAATAACCAGTACGGGTGGCTGAGTAAGTTTGATTCCAGCGACAGCGCCCCTTCCCTGATCATATCGGCCTGTTATTATATACTCGATACCAAAGACAAGAGCTGGGCTCGCAAAAATTATGCAGGTATCCGGAGTTGGGCCACCAAAATGATGCAAACCGATACCAATGGCGATGGGATTGTAGAATATGGGCATAGCGGCAACACAGGAAGCTGGGATCAACGACCCTTTCAAAGACCAGCCAACTGGTGGGATGCCATCGGTTTTGGCCATGATGACGCCTATTCGAATGCCCTAACTTACCGAGCTGCCGCATTACTGGCCGACGTCGCTGCTATGATCGGCGAAACAGCCGATGAAAAAGAGCTTTCGGCCTTTGCGGTAAAATTGAAAGCAAATTATTTCAATCATTTCTATAACGCGGATACCGGTGTGCTGGCGGGTTGGCGCAGCGCGGACGGACAGCTGCATGATTATTATTTCACGTTTGTAAATGGAGTGGCCGTATGTTATGGCCTGTTAACCCACGAACAGGGGCTGCTGGTCATGCAAAGGATCGTAGAAAAAATGAATGAAGTTGGATATACCAATTTCAAGATGGGACTTCCCGGGAATTTGATACCGGTTCCGCCTGCCGACTATGTGGCGCATGAAAAACGCTGGGGGAATGGAAGTAAACCGGATGGGTCCGACGGTTTTCAGATCTATGAGAACGGGGGCGCCACGGGCTGTTATGCCTATTTTACTATCAAGGCCTTGTATGATCTGGGGATGCGGACAGCAGCGGACGGGATCTTTATACCAATGATGGAGGCATATAAGGAGAATGGATTTGACGGTCACTGTGAAGGCAGCGATTATACCAAAGACTGGAAAACCTGGGATGGCCAATGCTGGGGATACGAAGGATTTTTAGTGGACAGCTATTTACCGATGCTGGCCATCTATGACTGGAACTGATCTGGCTGCCGGCGGGGAAAGGCAGCGGGTCTCATTACTTTCTCAGTAATTTCTTATCTACCAGGTTCAGGAGGGTTTCCCGGTAGTTCTTGCTGACGGGAATAGTATGCTGGCCAATGCTGACTTCCAGCGCATTCACTGATTGTATTTTACTGATGGAAACGATATAGGATTTCTGGACGCGGAGGAACTGGTCGGCCGGGAGTTGTTCTTCGAGCGCGTGGATCGTGCTGAGGGTAAGGAATTTGCCGCGGGTGGTATGGAGGGCGCAGTAGTTCTGGGCTGCCTCGATAAAGAGCAGTTCGTCAAAGATGATCTTTTCGAATCTGTTGCCGGCGCGGATGAAAAAATAGGCTCCTTCCGTCGACAAGACTTCCCGGGCGCGGTTGATAGCTTTTAGGAAACGTTCCGGGGTGATGGGTTTTAGCAGGTAGTCGAGGACATTCAATTCAAAGCCTTCGAGGGCGAATTCCGTATATGCGCTGGTGATGATCACTTTGGGTTTTATTTCCAGGGTCCGGAGGAAGTCCGTCCCCCGCATGCGGGGCATCTGGATATCGAGGAACATCAGGTCGATCTTTACGGTGCTGAGGATGCGGTTGGCTTCCATGGCGCTGCTGCAAAGGGCTATGAGGTCCAGGAAGCCGGCTTCTTTTACCAATCTTTCCAGGCCTTCCCGGGCGAGGGGTTCGTCGTCGACGATGATGCAGCTTATGTTCATACTACCTGTAGTTTGAGTGAGACTTTATAATATTCTTTATTGGCCTCGATCCCGAGGGTATGTCGTTGGGGGTAGAGGAGTTCGAGCCGGCGGCGGACGTTATCGAGGCCGATGCCGCCGGAGATGGCTGGTACGGCGCCGGGGTTTGCGGTTACGCTTTGCGCGCTGGCTGGGCTTGTGGTAGCGGGGCCTGCGGTTACAGTTTGGGTGTTGGCGGGGGGCGGTTCGTCGACGGTGTTGCTGATCTCGAGGTGGAACTGCGGGCTGCCGGAAAAGAGGCGGATGCGGACCAGGTTTTCCCGGTCGGTGAAGGAAGATACGAATTTGAAGGCGTTCTCTACCAGTGGCATGAGCAGGAGGGGGGCGATGGCTAAATGCCGGACGGTCTCGTCCGCGTTATAATCGATGGTCAGCATCGGTCCTTTCCTCAGTTGTTCCAGCCGGATATAATTTTCCAGGTAGGTGATTTCTTTTTCGATGGGTATGAAGTCTGTCGCGCAATCATATAACTGGTAGCGGAGCATGTCCGAAAAGCGGGCCAATGTATGTTCGGCCAGGTCCGGGTCTTTCCTGATCAATACATAAATGCTGTTGATGGCGTTGAAGAGGAAATGAGGGTTCAACTGGGATTTGAGGAAGCGAAGTTCGTTCTCGGTATGTTCCTTTTCCAGCCGCTGGTTTCGGCGATCGTTCCGCAGCCTGTCCCTTATGATGGTCAGGCTGGCGAGCACAAATGCCCAAAAAATGTTCCCGGAAAGTATATATCCAAACCAGGTCAATAAGGGCAATGTAAATGATTTGACGGTGACTTCCAGGAGCCAGTATGAGCTTATAGCCGTGAAGGCCGAGCTGCAAAAGATATTGACCGCCATCGCCAGGAAGAAAAGCCAGATGCGCCGGGGTTTTAGGAGACGGGGTACCCATCGGTAGATGGTCAGGTAAACCATGGGGGCCTGGCCCAGGAACCAGGCCAGTGTAATGGAAAATGCGATCCACACGGGGCTGTGATAGGTCAATACGGAAAAGCTGGGCCAGACTATAAAGTACAAGGCCCAGAAGAGGATGTGCCAGCGGAAGCGATGGAGGAAACGAGCCATGCTGCAAAGTAAACGGGAAAAGCCGGTTATGCAACCGGCATCCACGAAATGCGGGAGTTTATTGACGAAATCTTTGGCTTTTTTATTTCGTCCCTGGAAAGGGTATTTATGTCCATTCGATTTTTGCCGACGGGGGAAAGTTGGTCATTTTGTGCAAAACAAAAAACTATGTACAAGCAATTATCAATGACGATCGTCGCTGTGGCGGCACTCTTTATTTCGGGGATGGCCCAATCTTCGGCGGGTACGGCTTTTATGACGCGGGTGAAGACCGGGGGAACGGCCTATTCGTTTGCCGTGGAAAAAGCTGGGAAGGGTCCGGCGCTGATCCTGATCCCTGGTCTTTATTGCAGCGGAGATGTCTGGAAGGAGACCGTGGCGCATTATAAGGACCGATATACCTGTTATAGTCTTACGCTGCCGGGTTTTGCGGGTCAGCCTGCGATCCAGGCGGACACTTTGCTGGCGGCTATTTCCAGGGATATTGCCCGTTTTATCGTGGAGAATAAGTTGAAAAAGCCGCTCCTGATGGGGCATAGTCTTGGCGGCTGGGTGTCTTTGCAGGTTGCCATCATGAATCCCGATCTTTTGGGCGGGGTGATCAGCGTGAGCTCGGGGCCTTTTCTGCCGGCGCTTTCCATGGGTGAAGGGATAAGCCTTGACAGCGCGCGTAAGATCGGGGCAATGATCAAAGGTTATATGGTGGTGCAGACGCCTGAACAGGTCCGTCAAAGCCAGCAAGGCATGCTGCCGACGATGATCAGAGATAGCGGACGGATCAGGGAAGTGGCGGATATGGCGGTCCGTTGTGATCCGGCTACCCAGGGGGAGGCCATGTATGAGTTGTTCAGTACGGACCTTCGCCCGGAGATGAATAAGGTCCAATGCCCGGTATTGGTCCTTGGGGATTGGGTAGCTTATAAGGCATATGGGGCCACTCGGGAGAATGTCCTGGAAAAGTATCAGCACCAATATTCGAAGGCGCCCCATGTCAGGATCGCGATCTCGGATGTTTCCAAACATTTTATCATGTTCGATGAGCCGGTATGGTTCTTTGGGGAGCTGGATAAATTTCTCGCGACCCGGTGACGGGGGCTCCGAAACCTGCCTACTCCGCTCTCAGACTCTTCGCCGGGTTTGCCATTGCCGATCTGATTGCCTGCCCGCTTATTGTAACCAGTGCGATCAACGACGCCAGGGTCCCTGCTAAAATGAAGATCCACCAGCTGATGTTTATTCGATATGCAAAATTTTGCAGCCAGCTGTTCATTGCCCACCAGGCTATGGGCGATGCTATCATGACTGCAGCCACTACAAGCGTCATGAAATCTTTCGAAAGCATGGTTGTTATTTGTGCTACGGAGGCACCCAACACTTTTCTTATGCCGATCTCCTTCGTCTTCTGTTCTGCTACAAAGGTAGCAAGGCCGAATAGTCCCAGTGCGGAAATGGTGATCGAAATACAACTGAAGATCAACAGGAGCCGGGATATTTTTAGATCATTCTTATATAAATTATCAAATGCCTGATCCATGAACTGGTATTCGAATGGCGCATCGGGGATGAGCTGTTTCCATGTTGCAGCAAGAGCGTTGATGGCTTGCGGAATATTGCCTGGTGCGAGCTTTGTAAAAAATACAGTCTGCCACTCATCATTGTTGTTGGATGACAGTACCATCGGCTTGATCTTATTGTAGAGCGAACTGAAATTATAGTCTTTTATCACGCCGATAATTTGCCCCGTGTCTCCGCCTCTTCTCGCAAATACCTGTCCCACTGCAGGTTCCCGTATTCCAAACACTTTTACAGCTGTTTCATTCAGTACGAAATTTTTCTTATCGGACTTGTCGTCCTTAAACCATCTGCCTTCTTTCATTTGCAGGTTGAATATATTTCCGGCTTCCGGCTCAAGCGACAGACGACAGACCGAAGCTTTGGAGGTTGTGTCCATTCCCTTATAATACCAGCTCAGAACACCGCTGAAATTCACGTCCCCTTCGATGGAAGTGCTTGCAACAGCGGTGCTTTGAATGGAAGGGTTCTTCTGCAGCTCGTTTTTAAAGGTCTGAGAAAAAAGGTTTATTTTTTGCTGGTCGTTATTCATTTTTAAAAATAACGGGGTGGGCAATTTGAACGATACCACCTGTGACCGATTGTATTGCGCGGAGGAAGTTTGCGCCAGGCGCATTTGCAGAAAAATAACGATAGTTCCGACGATGAAAACAACGCCTATCACGAATTGAAACACAACCAGTCCTTTCCGGAGCATCATATTCCTGAATTTCAGGATCGTATGACCCTGCAAATAATTCAGGGGTTTGAAAAGAGACATTGTTGTTGCCGGAAAGACACCACTCAATAAGGTTGCGGAAAATAATGTACCGAGGAGAACCTGCCACAGAAGCGGGGATGAAAATGACAAGTGGAATTCAGTTTCAGTAAGGCGATCGAACATCGGCAATGTAAGCAGGATAATGATAAGTGAAATGGATAAAGCAATTACACATAAAAAAAATGACTCTGCCAGGAACTGGAGAAACAACTGGATCCGGTTGCCGCCCATGATTTTCCGGATGCTGATCTCCTTGGTGCGTGCATTGGCTTTGGCAATGGTAAGGTTTACATAATTGATGCATGCCGTAATTAAAAGCAGTATTGCCAGGATGCTGAAAACAAATACGGCCATATGGCTGCCCCGGCGAAACGCGGGATCGAATGAACTTGTATCGAAATGCAATTCCCGCAAGGGTTGAACCGCTATTGAGAAATCTTTGCTCTTCGATGCCTGCTGTGAAAGAGCCGTTGCATTTTTTGCAAATGAAATAAGGTTGGTATTCGGATGGATCTTCACGAAAGTGCGATAACTCGAATTGCCCCAGTTGTTTTTGTCATGTTGCCTGTAGGCAAGCCGTGCAGCCATCGGGACAAACATATCAAATTGCAAACTCGAATTGATGGGATTATCTTTTACGATCGCCTTCACCTGGTATAGAGTCGTATCCAGCTTTACAATTTGTCCTATGGGGTTGTTGTTTCCGAATAATTGCTTTGCTTTGGATTGGGTAAAAATTAGTGAAAAAGGATTGTCGCTGAACGAATGGGTATCTCCGCTTATGACATCGTAATGAAAAATATTAAACCAGTCATTGTCAACGGCAATTCCTGCTTTTTCGTCGAATAACTGACCGTTGACGTTCAATGTGCCTAACCACCAGGTCATCCTTGCAACATGGGCCACATCATGGTCTTCTCTGATCGCATCTGCAAGAGGCAGAGGCGTTATGGGAATTGGCGCGTCGTCCATTTTGTATTTCATTTGCACCAGGAAAATATCTTTTGCGTCCTTGTGATAACTATCAAATCTCAATTCATTCTGCACCCAAAGTGCGATAAAAAGGAATGCAACCAGGGAAACAGAAAGGCCAAATAAATTGATCAGCGTTGCTGTTTTGTTGCGAATAATGTTTCTCCAGGCGGATTTGAAATAGTTCCTGATCATAGTTGGATTGGTTTAAATTTTATTAACCTGTTTTTATTATTCTGTCGGGTACTTTACGCCGAGCTGATTGCGGATGGTGTCCATGGTGCGGGCCATCAACAAACTGAAGGCGTGGCTCATTCTGGAGCTTTCGGTCAGACCGGCGGCGAGGCAGGACATCACTTCTTTTATTTGATATTCGAAGCCGTTGATCATGGGTTCGAGCTCGATGGTTTGAGATGGTTCGCCCTGTTTGTTCCAGGTGAACTGATCATTTTTATACCATGGCGTCGGGAGGCGGATCATGCCGGCGGTGCCTGCTATTTCGGCTGTGATGCTTGTCTGACACATCAGGGTGCAGGTGATGACGGCCGAACGGCCATCTGCATATTCCAGGATGGCGTGACAGCTGTCGTCGGCTCCGGTGGGGGAGAGGTGGCCTGTGGCCGTGATCTTTTGGGGTTCGCCAAGGAGGTGGAGGGCGAGGAACAGGGGGTAGATGCCGATGTCGAGGAGAGAGCCTCCGCCGAGGCGCATGTTGAATAATCTGCCTTCGGGGTTGAAGGGGGAGAGGAAGCCGAAGTCTGCGCGGACATATTTAAGGTCGCCAATTTCTTGTTGGGCGATGAGATCGTTGATCCTTTCCGTTATAGGGAGAAAGCGGGTCCACATGGCTTCCATTAGAAAGGCTTTATGGGTCTTTGCTGTGTCTGTCATTTCATTGACCTGGCGGGCTGAGAGGGCCATCGGTTTTTCGCATAGGACGGCTTTGCCCTGTTTCAGACAAAGGATGGCGTGTTGGGCGTGAAAACCGTGAGGGGTGGCGATGTAGACAGCATCGATGGAGGGGTCGGCAGCGAGGTCTTCATATTTTTCATAGGTGCGGGGGTTGCCGTGGGCGGTTGCGAAGGTCCGGGCTTTGGCCGCGTCGCGGGAGGCGATGGCTCCGAGGATGGCTCCGTCCACGAGGGTGAGGGCTGTAGATCGGATATTAGCGATTTTTCCGGGCCCGATGATGCCCCAGGTAGTAGTCTTCATTCCACAAAATAAGGCTTTATCTTCGCAAAAAAAACGAGTAGGAATCTTATGGGCAGATACAAAGCTTTTATTTTCGACCTGAACGGAACGATGATCGACGACATGGAATATCACAGCATTGCCTGGTTCAATATTTTGAACGATGACCTCCAGGCCGGGCTATCGAGAGCCGAAGTAAAACGCGAGATGTATGGTAAGAATGGAGAGTTGCTGGAGCGTATATTCGGGAAGGGGCATTTTACCGAGGCGGAAGTAGACGCTATTTCGCATAAGAAGGAAACGAGCTATCAGGAGGCTTTTCGTCCATATCTAACGCTTATCGACGGGCTGCCTGATCTTTTGAAAAAAGCGGACGAAAAAGGCATCAAAATGGCTATCGGGTCTGCGGCCATCCCGTTTAATATCGACTTCGTCCTGGATAATCTTGGGATCCGTCATTATTTCCCGGTTGTTGTCAGCGCCAATGATGTGGCCATCAGCAAGCCGCACCCGGAGACTTTTTTAAAGGCGGCCGCGGGGCTGAATGTGTCAGCCGGGGACTGTGTTGTCTTCGAGGACGCCCCAAAAGGGGTGGAAGCGGCCCTCAATGCGGGGATGAAATGCATGGTACTAACGACGATGCATGAAAAGGAAGAATTCCTCCAATATCCCAATATCCTTGGTTATATTGTGGACTATAGGGACCCGTCACTTGACGAGTTATTTTAATAAATGAAACGGCTGCTGCTTGGGACTATATTGGGGTTGGCGTCATGCCTGCCGGCAGTAGCTCAAGGGCGATGGACTGTCAGCGGGACTGTTCGCGATAAGGCGACAGGTGAGGTACTGATCGGGGCTTCTGTGAGCCTGCTGGATGTCGCCCGTTCCGGTGTAATCAGTAATTCCTATGGGTTTTATGCAATTACCGCCACTGCGGGGCGATATTCCCTGTTGGTTAGCTTTGTTGGATATGAGGTAGATAGCATACCGATCGTGCTGGATCGGAACCTGGTGTTGGCGGCGGAGTTGGGGACGGCGGAGTTGCGGACGGTGGTGGTCAGCGCGCAGAAGAAGAATGACAATATCACCCGTCCGGTCATGGGTGTTCAGAAGCTGACGACGAATGAGATCAAGAATATTCCCGTGCTGTTCGGGGAGAAAGACGTTCTTAAGACGATACAGCTGCTGCCGGGGATCCAGTTTGCCGGTGATGGGAACAGCAGCTTTTATGTTCGTGGCGGCGGGGCTGATCAGAACCTGATCCTGTTGGATGAGGCTACCGTCTACAATCCCTCTCATTTGCTGGGCTTTTTTTCCACGTTCAATTCCGATGCGATAAAGGACGTCACTGTCTACAAGGGGGCTATGCCTGCGGAATATGGGGGCCGGCTTTCTTCGGCCGTGGATATTAAAATGAACGATGGAAATAATAAGGACTATCACTTTGGCGGCGGGATCGGGCTTATCTCAACGCGGCTGAATGCCGAAGGTCCTCTTGTAAAGGACAAAGGCTCTTTCTCCATCAGTGGCCGCCGCACCTATGCCGACGTCTTTCTCAAATTGTCGAGTGACTCTTCTGTCAAGGAAAACAGTCTCTATTTTTATGACCTGAATATTAAAGGCAATTACAAGATTGGTGAAAAGGACAGGATCTATCTCTCTGGTTATTTCGGGCGGGACAATTTAGCTTTTGGCGAGACCTTTGGGATCGATTATGGGAATGCGACGGGTACGGCCCGATGGAATCATGTTTTTAACAGCCGGCTTTTCTCCAATACTTCGCTGATCTATAGTGATTATAGCTATAAGATCAAGATCAACTCGAATAACAACGACATCCATATTACCTCTGATATCAGGGATCTCAATCTAAAGGAGGATCTGCAGTATTATGGGAATGCGGAAAATAAGATCGATTTTGGGTTTAGCGTGATCCATCATGATATTTCGCCGGGGGTTATTTCGGCGTCGCAGGCTTCGAGCTATAATTCTATCTCCTTACAGAATAAATATAGTTTGGAAAATGCGGTATATATTTCTCATGAATGGGCACCCTATGAAAAGGTGCATTTTAATTATGGTCTGAGGGCTACTTCATTTTCCGTATTGGGGCCTGGCACTTTTTATACCTATGATGCTTCGGGGAATACGACGGACTCTGCGAAGTATCCATCGGGGAAGTTTGTAAAGACCTACTTTAATGTGGAGCCGCGGTTATCTGTCAGCTACCAGCTGAATGAGATCAGCTCGTTTAAGCTGGGGTATAACAGGAATACGCAGGTGCTGCATCTGCTGTCGAATTCTACTTCGGCGAATCCCACCGATCTTTGGATACCCAGCAGCAACAATGTCAAGCCGGAGATAGCCGACCAGGTCTCTGTCGGTTATTTCAGGAATTTCAGTGAGAACCGGTATGAATTTTCGGCTGAAACCTATTATAAGACCATGGGCAATCAGATAGACTATAAGAATGGGGCGCAGCTTGTGGCCAATGAAAACGTCGAGTCGCAGCTGCTTTTAGGGAAGGGCCGTGCTTATGGGCTGGAGCTGTATCTGAAGAAAAAGGCGGGTCGTTTCACCGGCTGGATCAGCTATACGCTTTCGCGGACGGAACTAAAGATCGATGGGATCAATAACAACAGTTGGTATCCTGCCAAACAGGACAGGACCCATGATATAGGGGTGGTGGGTATCTATCAGGCCAGCAGGAAGTGGACTCTGTCTTCGACCTGGGTCTATTATACCGGGAATGCCGTCACCTTCCCGAGCGGTAAATACCATGTTGCTGGTCAGACGGCTTTTTTATATACGGAGCGGAATGGCTATCGGATGCCGGCTTATCACCGGATGGATGCGGCTGCTACGCTTCTGGGGAAAAAGACGGCTAAGTCTGAAAGCAGCTGGACTTTTTCGGTGTATAATCTTTATGGGCGACAGAATGCTTATAGCATTGCTTTTCAGAATGATCCTGATGATCCGACAAAGACGCAGGCGTTGCGGTATGCCTTGTTTCGGTGGATACCGTCGGTGACGTGGAACTTTAAATTTTGATCCGATGCAAAAATGGTTTTTTGTAAAAAGCGGGTTGTGGGGCAAGGCGTTGGCAATTGGTTGTGGTATGCTCCTGGTTGGCGCGGTGGCCTGTAAGAAGGTGATCTCTGTGGATCTGCGGGACGTTCCCTCACAGATCGTCATCGAGGGAGAAATTACCAATGGGGGACGTCCGGCGCAGGTCAGGATATCAAAAAGTGTCAACTTCTCTGCGAGCAACGTGTATCCGCCTGTCAGCGGGGCCACGGTGCGTTTGACGGACAGCAGCAGCGACTACTACGCGCTGATGACCGAGACGGATTCAGGGCTTTACACCAGCCAGCTCGTTGGCGGAATACCCAATCATGTATATAAGCTGGACGTGACGGTGGATGGCAAGACCTATAGTGCGACCTCCAGGATGCCCAGGCCTGTTGTGCTGGACTCGGTGACGTTTGCTTTAAATACCGATTTTAATAATAAGCAGGACATCAATGCCATCATGAATTTCCGGGACCCGGACGGGCTGGGGAATTACTACCAGTTCACGGAGTCTCTCAGAGGAAGGCTGATCCCGGATATCTTTGTTTTTGAAGATCGTCTTTCGGATGGGAAATACATCGAGCAACCTTTGTTTAATGACAGCTCTTATCTCCAGAGAAGAGACACGCTATTGCTGACGATGAATTGTATAGATAAGAATGTATACAATTATTTTTTCTCACTGGCCAATGTTACGGGGAATAATAATTTTCAGACGGCGACACCGGCTAATCCGAATACCAATATTAGCAATGGGGCGCTGGGTTATTTCAGCGCCCACACTACTACGAGGGTAAAAGTTGAAGTATATTGACAACCACTGGCGGCCATTGGGTGGCTATGGTTGATAACTCTTGATCTTATTGTATAAAGTCTTCCGGTCTATTTTCAGGATCTCTGCCGCCCTTGACTTATTGTAATTTACCTGTTTCAGAACGTTCATGATCGTGTCGTATTCGGCCTGGGCCGCTGCGTTCTTCAGGTCAGTCTCTTTGTGGGTTATAGGATGGTGTGAAGAAGTAATGATCGTCGGGGCTGCTACCTGTGCCTCCTGCTGTTGCTGCTGCTGGATATAGGTATAGCTATTCGTGTCTACAATTTCTGCGGGCAGCACGCGGGCATTGACCAGGCCAGAGGAGGTAAGCAGGGCTGCGCGGCGAATGACGTTGCGGAATTCGCGGAGATTGCCGGGCCAGGGGTAGTTCATAAAGATCTGCATGACCTCGGGTTCGAAGCCTGCCACTTCCTTATTCAGTTCCTTGTTGGCTCTGGCGAGGAAGAAGTCAGCAAATAAGGGAATATCTTCTTTCCGCTGGCGGAAGGCGGGCAATACTATGGAGAACTCATTGAATCTGTGAAAGAGGTCTTCTCTGAATCTTCCTTTGCGATAGGAGTCCTGCAGGTTTTCGTTGGAGGCGACGATGATGCGGACGTCTGTTTCCATTTCTTTTACTCCGCCGACGCGTTTGAATTTTCTTTCCTGTATTACGCGGAGCAGGGCTGCCTGGATCTCGACGGAAAGATTCCCTACTTCATCGAGGAAGAGGGTGCCGCCGTTAGCCAGCTCGAAGTGCCCGTCCTTGTCGTTGAGCGCGCCGGTAAAGGCTCCTTTTACGTGGCCGAAGAGCTCGCTGCCTGCCAGTTCCTTGGACAGGGTACCACAGTCCATGGCGACGAAAGGTTTGTCCTTGCGGGCGCTGTTGAGGTGAATGGTACGGGCGATGACCTCTTTACCTGTGCCGCTTTCACCATACAAAATAATGCTGTAATTAGTTGGGGCTACGAGCTCGATCTGGCGGTATAGTTCGCGGGTAGCGGGTGCATGGCCTACCAGATATTCTTCTTCATAACTCGTCTTGCCGTTGTTTTTTTTGCTGACGGGCTGTCCGTTGACGGTGGACGCCGTTCGGGGTGTGTCGACGTTGCCGTCGGCGGTTTGCTGGAGGGCCCGGCCGATGACGTTCAACACTTCTTCGGGGATCAGGGGCTTTGTGATATAATCAAATGCGCCTGCTTTGATCACATCTACGGCCGTCTTGATGTCGGAATAGCCGGTAATGATGATCACTATTGCATAGGGATCAAAATTTTTGATCTCTTTCAGCACCTCTCTGCCTTCTTTATCTCCCAACCGGAAATCACAAAGCACCACGTCGAATTTGGATTCTTTGAATTTGGCAATCCCTTTATTGCCGCTGTGGCTTGCTTCCGTTTCGTATCCCTTTTTTTGCAGGAAACGACCAAGCAAATTACACATATCCATATCGTCGTCAATGATCAGAATTCGCTTCATAGTTGAAAATTTCAAAATTAAAATTACTGGAAAAAGGAAAAAGTATAATAAGGGCTTGATCAAATAATTATCTACCCAGTATATTCTAAATCCCTTGCCAAATTATATACGTCTAAGGTACGGGGTTTAGGGGCTTGGGGTGGGGATGAAATTCCACAGGTTGGGGAAGCGTCCATCCCGTAATTTACGAAATTACCTTGAAATAGGGGCATTAAAAGCGGCTTGGGTCAATTTTGGTGCCTGAGCAGCCCTATTACTTGTATGGCAATAAAATTGTAAATATGCTGTTATGTGAAAATTGTGGGGTTACCTAAAAACTTGATGATTAAGTGGAAAATATTATGATGACAGACACTAACAAAGTGCTAATCGTAGATGATGAATTGGATATTTGTTATTTACTCAGCGGCATGTTAAAACAAAGAAATCTCCAAACCGGCTTTGTGAATTCTCTCGCGGATGCGGTGGTTGCGTTGGAGACCGATACACCTTCTATTCTATTCCTGGACAATCATTTACCGGATGGTTTTGGGCTTGATTTCATTCCTTTTGTAAAAAAGAACTATCCGGAGATCAAGATAGTCATGATCACGGCCCATGATGGCGCCACGGAAAGAAAGAAGGCTTATGATGGCGGGGTTGACCTTTTTGTGGCCAAGCCGCTAAACCGGAAGCTTATCAATGATGCCATCGATAAGCTGTACAGTACTGATCCTCTGGTTATAAGCGCTTAATTTGGAGGGAGCCCGTTTGGTGGCGTCTGACAGGTTGGGCTTTGGCGTGGTTGGGTGGCTGCAATTATGCAAAGTCGAGCTGGATCGTAAATGTGGTCCCGATTCCTTTCTTACTCTCCAGGCCTATCTGGCCCTTGTGATTCAGAATAATGTTTTGTGTATTTGTCAGCCCAAGACCAGTCCCCCTGATCTTGCTGGTAAAATAGGGCTCAAAGACTTTCGAAAGTGATTCTTCATCGATCCCCGGACCATTGTCTGTAATGGATATTATGCATTTATCATCCCGGCTGAAGGTTTTTAGCTGCAGGATGCCTGAGCCCGGTTCCATTGCCTCGATTGCATTGACGATGATATTCAAAAAAGCTATTTTTATTCTTTCCTGATCTACTAAAATGTCGCAGATCCCATTCATATAGGTCTTTATGACCGTGACGTTCTTTAGTGTGATGCGGTCTTTTGCCAGCTCGAGCGTTTCGTCGAGAAGCTGATTTGCTGAAAAGCGCTGGTAGACCAGTTCGGTAAACTTTGTGGAGTTGAGCAGGTCGGTGATAAGCAGGTTGATGCGGGCGCTGTTGCGGGCGATCATTTCCAGCATAATGTCGGCGCTGTCGGTGCTGTCGGCGACTTTGGCGTTGCCGGCTTCTTTGGCGCTACCGGCTTCTTTGGCTTTGAGTTCGGACTGAAGCTGTTCGACTGCGAGGTTGATATTGGTGAGCGGATTGCGTACTTCGTGTGCGATGGTCCGGGCGATGCGGCCGGTAGCGGCGAATTTTTCGATGCTGCGCATTTTGATCAGCTCTTTGTTGGCATTGTCGAGCTCTTCGATCTGTTCCTTCAACTGCTGCTGGTATTCTTCCACCCTCTTGTCGGCGACGCGGCGGGCATTGTTCTCATAAGAATAAGTATAATAACCAAAGAGGGCCATCAGGATGGCCACGCCAAGGGACATGATGATAACATTGTTGAGTGTCCTGTATCTTGTCGTCATGGTATCCATCCTGACCTTTAGCCGCTGTTGTTCGGTTTCCTGTACCTGTTTGACAATAGTCCGGATGTGGTTCATGATCTCGAGGTCGAAGAACCCCTTCATTTTCAGGCTATCGGTTAGCTGGAAAAGATGTTGTTCATGGAGCGCGAGCCCCTGCTGCATCACTTCAAATTTTTTATCGATGAGTCTTTGCAGGGTGGCCAGCTCGGAATGTTCTTCGTGGTCGACTGCGGTTTCCTGCAGGAGGGAATTATAAATACTATCCACCGCTTGTCTGCTTTGGATGTAAGGAGCCAGGAATTTGCGTTCGTTCATCAGCAGATAACCTCTGAAGCCGGTCTCTGCATCTTTCAGGGAAGAAAGCAAGGCTTCCACTCCGTAGATGATCTTATTGGAGTGGTCTACCAGCCGGGCTTGTTTCAACAACTCGGAGTTGGCATAAAGTGTCAGCAGATAGGAGGAGAGCAATAGGAAAAATGCAGTCCCATACCCTACACGTATCCGCAAGTCGATCGCAAATTTCTTTATTGCCGTTTTCATACTTTTCAGTGCTGATCCCCAGCCGTCTGCTGTTTACCCGCGATCTTCTGCTACCCAAACCGATACGGAAGAACCTCCAACATGGAACTCGCCTTTTCCATCCCCATCGATGGTGACCCTGGCCGGATGTTTACCCAGGTAATCTATAAAGGTCTTTCCTGCGTGTCTTTCCCCTACTTCCATCTGTTTGAACCCTTCCTCGCCATTGCTGAGCAGCACAGCACAGCCTGATCCTTTATGTTCGTCATCTCCTTCTCTTGTCCAGCCGATGCAATTGGCGAGG